>ERZ795062.316-NODE-316-length-42859-cov-15.261821_pt1 | contig 42859 bp, 27 predicted proteins | sample MGYA00375146_ERZ795062 | MGnify/ENA primary metagenome ERZ795062 (study PRJEB30191, sample SAMN05720281) | activated sludge metagenome | isolation source: Anaerobic digester | place: USA | collected 2015-07-16 ...
CGCCAGCACCCCCAGGCGAGGCCACCGCGAACCCTGCACCCGGTGGCCTCGCCGCCCTATACCCCCAACCAACACGCACCCTCCGCCCCGACGCCCCGCCGCCAGGCCACCAAGCCCAACCCCGCAACAACAACCCGGCATACGCGGCCTGGAGTGTCGAGCCGTGCGGCCCACCCCACCCCTTCGCGATTGGAGGTAAACACGCCGGGGAACCCGCGCGGTAATACCTCGAATCGGGCCGGAGACACGGAAGGGGCACCCGAGACGAATCGGCGCGGAAGCACTAACCTGTGCCCTGCCGTCCCGCTGAAGTGGCGTCACGTTGGGTCACGCCCAGCACCGGGAGGCGTCAAGGAGGCGCACATGGAATCCCGTGTCGAACTGATGGCTCCCCTGAGCGGAGTCATGGTTCCGATCGAGACCGTCCCTGATCCGGTCTTCGCGCGCAAGATGGTCGGTGAGGGCTTCTCGATCGATCCGTTCACGAGCGAGTTGCTCGCACCGATCGCCGGGGAGGTCGCCGACATCCAGCCGTCGGCGCACGCCATCACGATCCGTTCGGCCCAGGGCCTTGAGGTGCTCCTGCACATCGGGCTCGACACGGTCAAGATGGAAGGCTCCGGGTTCATCCCACGCGTCACCCTCGGCACCCAGGTAGCCGTCGGCGACCCGCTCATCTCGTTCGACATGGACCTGGTCGCCACGAACGCCAAGAGCGTCCTCACCCAGGTGGTCATCGCCAACTCCGAGCTGGTCGCCAACCTGACCCCGAGCACCGGGGTGGTCACAGCGGGACGCGACGTCGCGGCATACGTCGACCTCGCCCAACCGGCCGTGGGCAGCGACGGCGCACCGAGCGCCGGTGCCGGCACCCAGGCGACGTCCGGGGCGATCCTCATCCCCAACCCCACCGGGCTGCACGCCCGCCCCGCCGCCACCTTGGTCAACCTCGCCAAGGGCTTCACGTCCGACATCCGGCTGCGTCGCGGTGAGGATGTCGCCAACGCCAAGAGCATCATGGCGATCATGTCGCTGGCCGTGGCCCGCGGCGACAAGGTGACCGTGACCGCCCATGGCGCCGACGCGGACGAGGCGGTCGCCGCCCTCGTCGCCGCGATCAGGAGCGGCCTGGGCGAGGACGTCACCGGTTTCCAGGGCAGCGACGACACGACCGCCATGCCCGCCGTGCCCGGTGCGGTCCAGGGCGCCCCCGAAGCCGCCGCCGCCACCGCGGCCCTTACCGCCTCGACGGGCGAGATCGCGCGACCGCGCTCGGGCGACCCCAACCTTCTCCTCGGCGTCTCGGCGTCCCCCGGCCTGGGTATCGGCACCGTGATCCAGGTGCGGCACAACGACATCGACGTGGCCGAGTTCGCCGATGACCACCACAAGGAGCGGCGCAAGCTCAACGCCGCCATCGACCGGGCCCTGCTCGACCTGTCCGCGTTGCAACGGCGCCTCGAGGACGAAGCCGACGCCGACAAGGCCGCCATCTTCGGTGCCCACCAGGAGATCCTCGGCGACCCCGACCTGCTCGACCTCGCCGTGAGCGCCATCGACAAGGGCAAGAGCGCCCCGTTCGCCTGGCGGGCCGCCGTCAATGCGTATGCCGACCGGCTCGCCGCGCTCCCCAACGAAATCCTCGCCGGCCGCGCCACCGACGTGCGCGACGTCGGTCACCGAGTCCTCGAAGAACTCACCGGCCAGCGCAGCGAACGCCGCGAACTGCCCGAGGGCACCATCCTCGTCGCCGAGGACCTCACCCCCTCCGACACCGCCCAACTCGACCGCACCAAGGTCGTCGGGTTTGCGACGACGCATGGTGGCGCCTCCTCACACGTCGCCATCATCGCGCGCTCTCTCGACATCCCGGCCGTCGCCGGCATCGAGGGCCGGGCGCTGTCCATCCCCGACGGCACCCGGGTCGTCCTCGACGGGTCCAAGGGCACCTTGGCCACCAACGTCAGCGATGAAGCGATCGCCGACATCCGGCGGCGCCAGGAACGGGCCGCGGCCCGGCGCGCTGCCGAGGCCGCGCACCAGGACGAGCCCGCCGTCACCACCGACGGGCACCGGGTCGCCGTTGTCGCCAACATCGGCGGTGTCGACGACGCGGTTGCCGGGCGCGCCAAGGGCGGCGAGGGCGTCGGGTTGTTGCGCTCGGAGTTCGTCTTTATGGGCCGCGCCTCGGCACCCACGCAGGCCGAACAAACGCAGGCGTATGCTGCGTGCGCGGCCGCGTTGGCCCCCGGCCAGCCGCTCGTCATCCGCACCCTGGACGTCGGCGGTGACAAGCCGCTGCCCTACCTGCCGATCCCGCAGGAGGAGAACCCGTTCCTCGGGATGCGCGGCATCCGGGTCGGTCTCGAAACGCCCGAGGTGCTCCGCACCCAGTGCCGGGCCATTCTCGCCGCGGCCGACCGCACCGGCGACGCCGGAGCCGCCATCCACGTCATGTTCCCCATGATCGCGACCATCGAGGACTGGCGCCGGGCCAAGGCGATCTGGGACGAGGAGCGCTCACGCGCCGGGGTCACCGTCCCGGTACCCGTGGGCATCATGATGGAGGTGCCGTCCGTGGCGATCATGGCTCGCCAGTTCGCCGCCGAAGATGGCTGTGACTTCTTCAGTGTCGGCACCAACGACCTCACGTCCTATGCGCTGGCGATGGACCGCGGGCACCCGAAACTTGCTGCCCAGGTCGACCCGTGCAACCCGGCGGTGCTTTCGCTCATCGGTGATGCGGCGCGTGCGCTCCACGAGCACGGCAAGTGGCTCGGCGTGTGCGGCGGCATCGCCTCCGACCCGCAGGCGGTGCCGATCCTGGTCGGCCTCGGCGTCGACGAACTCAGTTGCTCGGTGCCGTCGATCCCCGCGATCAAGGCCAAGGTCCGCGCCTACTCGCTCGCGCAGTGCGAGGAACTGGCCGCGACGGCCGTGCGCCTCACCACCCCGGCCGATGTGCGGGCGCTCGTGCCCGACGACGACGCCTGAGGTGACCGCGTGTTCTCCGCAGTGCCGCATCGAGTCGCTCGGGCTGTGCCCGTCGGTCGGCTCGAGCACGCCATCGCAGTGACGCATCGTCGCGTCCACCATTCACGTATTGGCCACCTCGTGACCGGGGCCACCGGTCCGATCGGCGAGAGGGAGTAGACCTCATGACAGACACCGCCCGCGAAATCATCGCCAGTGTCGGCGGGGCCGGCAACGTGTCCGGCCTGACGCACTGCGCGACCCGGCTGCGTTTCCAACTCAACGACGCCGGAAAGGTCGACACCGCCGCCGTCGAAAAGATCAAGGGAGTCATGGGAGCGGTCCCGCAGGCCGGGGACCGCTACCAGATCATCATGGGTGGCGCCGTCGGGACGGCATACAAAGACATCATGAACCTGCCCGAAATGGCGACCATGGGCCAAGGCGGCGGGGACGGCACCAGTGACGCCGACGTCAAGGCCGCCGCGCGGGCCAAGGCGCGCGGCAAGGTCGCCTGGCTCGACAGTTTCTTCGAGTACCTCTCGAACAGTTTCCGGCCGTTGCTCGGGGTGCTGCTCGGCGCCTCGCTTATCATCGCCTTCGCGGCCGTCCTCGACGCGTTGGGCATCGTCGACTTCCGGGCCGCCGACAAGCCGGCCACCTGGGTGTTCGTCGACACCATGTGGCGGGCGGTGTTCTACTTCCTGCCGATCATGGTCGCCTACAACGCCGCCAAGGCCCTCGACATCGACCCGTGGGTGGGGGCGACGGTCATGGGTGCCTTGATGACGCCCGAGTTCATCTCCCTCGGCTCCAAGGTGTACACCGAAACCGGCTCGGGGACTGGTGTCTACAGTCAGGCGCTCAAGTTCGCCGACACGACCTGCACGATGAATCCGACGCTGAAAACCGAGGAGTGCGTGGCGCACGTCTTCGGGTTGCCGATGCAACTCAACGGCTATGGCGGGCAGGTGTTCGTGCCGCTCATCATGGTCGCCGTGCTGGCGCTGGTCTACAAACTGTTCGTCAAGATCTTCCCGGCCAACGTGCAGATGGTGTTCGTGCCGTTCCTGTCGATGGTCGTCATGATCCCGGTGACCGCCTTCCTCATCGGCCCACTCGGCATCTGGTTGGGCACCGGACTGGGCTCGGGCCTGGCCTGGCTCAACACGAACTCCCCGCTCGTGTTCGCCGTCCTCATCCCGCTGCTCTACCCCTTCCTCGTGCCGCTCGGCCTGCACTGGCCGCTCAACGCGCTCATGCTCGCCAACATCCAGACCCTGGGTTACGACTTCATCCAGGGCCCCATGGGTGCGTGGAACTTCGCCTGCTTCGGCGCCACCGCCGGGGTGCTCGTCCTGTCGATCCGCGACAAGGACGTCGCCATGCGCCAGACGGCCACCGGTGCCCTCGCCGCGGGGCTCTTCGGCGGGATTTCCGAACCGTCTCTCTACGGCATACACCTGCGGTTCAAGCGAATCTATCCGCGGATGCTCGTCGGCTGCCTCGTCGGTGGCCTCGTCATCGGCCTCACCGGCGGCGTCAACACCAAGGCGTTCGCGTTCACGTCCCTGCTCACCATCCCGGTGTTCGACCCCGCGGTGCGCTACGTCATCGGGATCGCGGCGGCCTTCGTCACGGCCATGGTTCTCGTCATCGTCTCCGACTACCGCACGGCCGAGCAGAAGGCGGCCGCCAAGGCCGCGCTGGCCGGGGACGACGCCGAGCCGGTCGTCGTGGTCGTCGTCGGTGACGAGGAGGCCAAGGCCGCTCAGCAGTGGCTCGCCGCCCTCGGCGGGCCGGAGAACGTCGAGAAGGTCGACCTCGTCGGCGCCACTCGGGTCCGGGTCGAGGTTGCCAACTCCGCGCTCGTCAACACCGCCGCGCTCGCTGCCGACGGCCTGCCCGGTGCGGTGCAGGTGAGCGAGCACGTGTGGCACCTGGTGGCCGGCTTCGCCGCCGACCAGCATGCGACGACGATGCAGCGGATTCTGGCGAGCGCCAAGGTGCCCGCGTCGGTCTGAGGTTGCCAAGGGGCGAGTCACCGAGTCGCGCGGCTCGGTGACTCGCCCGGGCAGATGCCGGCGGCGCCGGGTCCGGCGCGCGTCAGTGCTTGCCGTAGAGATGCTTGATCTGGCGGGCGTACTTCTGCTCGACCACGGAGCGCTTGATCTTCAGCGTCGGTGTCAACTCACCGCCGGCCTCGGAGAAGTCCTCGGGCAAGACGGTGAACTTCTTGATGCCCTCGGCGCGCGAGACCGTCGCGCTCGCCTCGTCGACCGAGGTCTGGATCGTCGCCCGCAGCAACTCGTCGCGGGCCAGTTCCTCCAGGGGGGCGTCGGTGGCGCGCCCGTTGTCCTGGGCCCACTGGCGCACCCCGGCCGGGTCCAAGGTCACCAGGGCCCCGACGAACGGGCGCCCCTCGCCGACGATCATCGCGTGCCCGACGACGGGGTTCGCGCCGAGGATCGCCTCCAGCGGTGCCGGGGCGACGTTCTTGCCGCCGGCGGTGACGATGATTTCCTTCTGGCGTCCCACGATCCGCAGAAAACCGTCGGCGTCGATGGCCCCGAGGTCGCCGGTGCGGAACCAACCGTCGTCGAAGACCGCCGCGGTCGCCTCCTCGTTGTGCCAGTACCCGGAGAAGAGGACGTCGCCCTTGAGTTCGATCTCGCCGAGGGGCGAAATCCGCACCGCGTTGCCCGGGATGGGGCGGCCGACGGTGCCGATCCGGGTCGCGCCCGGCTGGTTGACCGTGATCGCCGCGCAACTCTCGGTGAGGCCGTAGCCCTCGTAGACCGGCACGCCGAGGCCGGTGAAGAAGTGCTGCAACGGTGCCCCGAGCGGTCCGCCCCCGCTGATGGCCAGTTCGCAGCGCCCACCGAGGGCGGCGCGGACGGCGCGGAAAACCAACCGGTCGAAGACGGCATACTCCGCCTTGAGCCGGAGGCTGGGCCCACTCCCGCCGACGGCCGCGCGGGCCTTGGCCTCGCTGACCTCGATGGCGACTCGTTCGGCCCGGCGGAAGATCTCGGCCTTCGCCGGACCGCCGGCGCGAGCCTTGGCCCGGATGCCGTCGTGGACCTTCTCGAACACGCGCGGCACGCCCAGGATCATGTCGGGTTTGAAGGAGGTGAACTTCGCCGAGACACTGCCGAAATCGGCCCAGAACCCGACGGTCGACCCGCCCTCGGCCGCGGCATACGTCACCGAGCGGGCGAGGACGTGGGCGAGGGGGAGGAAGGTGAGGGTCCGCCGACCGTAGGACGAGGCGCGCCCGATCGGCTGGGTGAGCACCCCCTGGACCTCGGCGGCGAGGGCGCGGTGGGTGATCATGCAACCCTTGGGGCGCCCGGTCGTGCCCGAGGTGTAGATGAGGGACGCGAGGTCATCGAGGGTGAGGGCGTCGACGCGCTCGCGGACCGCGGACTCGGGGGTGTCGACGCCGCGCTCGCGCAGGATGTCGACGGCCCCGGTCGTCAGGGCGAGGATCTCGACGCCGGGCAGTTCGACGGCGGCGAGTTCCTCGACGGCGGCGGTGTTTTCGACGATGAGCAGGTGCGCGCCGGAGTCGCGGACCACCCACTCGACCTGCGCGGGGGAACTCGAGGGGTAGATCGGCACGGTCGCCGCGCCCGCCCCCCAGATCGCCTGGTCGAGGAGCATCCACTCGTAACTCGTCGGTGCCATGAGCGCGACCCGGTCACCGGCGCCGACGCCGCTGGCGATGAGTCCCTGGGCGACCGCGGTGACCCCGGCGAGGTGCTGCTCGGCCGTCACGGCGTGCCACACGTCGCCGGCGAAGGTCTCGAACGACACGTGCTGCGGCCGCTCGGCGGCGCGCCGCCAGGGCAGCCGGGCGAGGTTTTGCTCCTCGGTCAACGCGAAGTCGCGGGGCACCTCGATCTCGCGTCGCTCCCCATGGGCATTCGGGTGGGTGGGGCTGGTGGCGGCGGGCGAGGCGGTGGACATGGAGGCTCCCAGGGCGCGAAAATAGTTGGTATCTTCCAAGTAAATTGAGCGTAACGCACCGGTGGTGTTGGGCGCCTGGCCGGTATGCCGTCCCGACCGGTGATCCTGGCCACGTGCCGCGCGCTCGCGGCAGGAGAGGATGGACCGATGCGCAGCGCGATCGAGATCGAGGCCTTGTTGGCGAACGTCGCGCGGCTCGCGACTCATGCGCGGGTCCGGCGGATCGTCGAGGAGGGGGCGCCGGAGTTGTCCTGGAATCAGGCCTGGCTGCTGCGGCATCTCGCCGAGGCCGGACCGCGGCGGATGTCCGATCTCGCGCACTGGCAGGGGGTGGACCGCTCGACGGTGACGGTGTTGATCGGGGGATTGGAGCGCGCGGGACTGGTCGCGCGGGTGGTCGACCCGCAGGATCGCCGGGTGCGGCTGGTGTCGATCACGGGAGCGGGGCGGGAGGTCCTGGCCGCCCGGCGGGTGGCCTCCACCGGCCTCATCGACGAGGTGTTGGCCCCGTGGACGCGCGCCGAGCGGGACGCCTTGACGCAGTCGTTGGATCGACTCGTGGGGTCGCTGCAGGACCACATGCACGAGGGTTCCGGTTCGCTCCTGCGCTGAGGGCGGACTCGGTGCGTCGTCGGCACCGGGTGGTGCCGGTCAGCGCTCGCCGGTCTTTCCGGGGGAGGCCGGGGCGTCGAGCAGGCCGCGGATGTCGTCGGCGGTCAGCGGCGCCGACATGAGCCCGCCCTCGTCGACGACCTTCTCGAAGAGTTCGCGCTTGCGCTCCTGAAGAGCGAGAACCTTCTCCTCGATGGTGCCTTCGGAGACCAGCCGGTAGACCATGACCGTCTTGTCCTGGCCGATGCGGTGGGTGCGGTCGATGGCCTGGGCCTCGACGGCGGGGTTCCACCAGGGGTCGAGGACGAAGACGTAGTCGGCCTCGGTGAGGGTGAGCCCGGAGCCGCCCGCCTTGAGGCTGATGACGAACACCGGCGCGGTGCCCGTCGTGAACTCCGCGATCCGCGCCGGCCGGTTGCGGGTGCGCCCGTCGAGGTAGACATGCCGGATGCCCTCGGCGGCCAACCGGGCCCGCACGATCGCCAAGAACCCCGTGAACTGGCTGAACACCAGGCAGCGGTGCCCCTCGGCGACCACCTCGACCAGCTGGTCGAGGAGGGCGTCGACCTTGCTGGAGCGCACCGACAGCGGCGCCTCCTTGTCGACGAGGTGGACGTCCAAACTCAACTGGCGCAGTTTGGTCAGGCCGGTGAGGATGGCGATCCGGTTGCGCTGCACATCGTCGAGGAGGCCGAGGAGGCGCTGCCGCTCCCGGTGCAGGTGGGTGTCGTAGATGCGGCGGTGGGCGGTGTTGAGCGGCACGGTGACGACCTGCTCGATCTTGGGGGGCAGGTCCGCGGCGACCGCCTCCTTGGTGCGGCGCAGCATGAGCGGGCGGATGCGCCGGCGCAGGGTCGCGAGCAACTCCGGCGCGACCCCGGACTCGATGGGCCGCCGATAGACCTCCGAAAACCGCGTCGGCGTCGGGAACAGCCCCGGGGCCACGATGGACAACAACGCCCACAGGTCCATGAGCGAGTTCTCCAGGGGCGTGCCCGTGATGGCGAACTTCACCCGGGCCCGCAACCGCCGCGCCACCTGATAGGTGCGGGTCTGGTGGTTCTTGACGAACTGGGCCTCGTCGAGGATCAGGGCGCCCCACTGCTGCTCGAGGTATTCGGCGTCGTCGATGCGCAGCAAGGCATAGGTGGTCACGACGATGTGCGCCCCGGCGATGACCGTCGCCAGCGGCTCACCGGCCCGGCGCGTCGTCTGGGTGACCGTCGCGACCCGCAGCTGCGGCGTGAACTTCGCCGCCTCCCGGGCCCACGTCGAGACCACACTCGTCGGCGCCACCACGAGCACCGGCGCCGCCTCGGTGAGCGCCCCCGCGGCCCGGGCCCACTCGGCCATGGTGAGCACCTGGAGGGTCTTGCCCAAGCCCATGTCGTCGGCGAGGATGCCGCCGAGCCGGTGCTCCCAGAGGAACGACAACCACTGGTACCCCTCGACCTGGTAGGTCCGCAGGGTCGCCGTCACCCCCTCGGGCACCGGCGGGTGCGGCACCTCGTCGAGGGCGAGCAGCGCGCCGACGCTGCGCCGCCACCGCTCGCTTTGCCGCCCGACGACGCCGAGCGCGACGAGTTCCTCCCACAGCCCCACCTGGAACCGGTTGATCTGCAGCCCGTCCCCGTCGTGGTCCTGCAGCGCCCGGGCCTCGTCGACGAGCCGCCGCAGCGCCTGCAACTCGGGCACGTCGAGGGCGAACCAGGTGCCGTCGGGCAGCACGAGCATCTCCTCGCCCTGCCCGAGCGCGGTGAGCAGCGTCGCCAGGTGGACCTCCTGGCCGCCGACGCTGACGACGATCCCGAGGTCGAACCAGTCGGTGCCGTCACCGGTCTCCGCCCCGTCATCCGGCGCGTATGCCGTGAGCCCGTCCCCGGCATACGTCTCCTCGGTGCCGTCCCCGGCGCTCTCCGACCGGTCCCGGGCGGACACCGAGATGACGACCGGCTCGGTGGCCTCGACGTAGGTGAGCGGCTCGCCGACCATGGTGATGTCGATGTCGTCGCGTTCGCGCAGCGCGGGCAGCACCGAGGTGACGAAGGCGACGGTGGCGCGCCCATCGAGTTCGGGGTCGACGATCACCCCGGGGCGTCGCTTACCGGGCAATGCCCGCAACAGCCCCGGGACGGGTGCCAACACCGGTCCCAGGCTCGTGAGGAGCGCCTCCTCGGCGTCGGCATCGCGAACGACCGGCTCGAGGTGAGGTGTGTCGCGCAGGAGGGGGACGTGCGCAACGTGACCGGCCACGGCATACCGAAAACTCCACCGCAACCGGGTCCGATGCCCCGGCTCGAAGGCGATGAAGAGCGCGAGCCGGGGTGGCTCGATCGCCGGCAATTCGACGCTGCCGTCGGCGGAGGTGACGTCGACCTGACGCAGCAAGGCCGGATAGAACCGACCGAAAAAGCGGGCCTCGTCGGATGCCGGGATCGACAGCGGCCCGCGGTCGGCGATCAGCCCCGCAACAGCCTCGGTGAGCGGGCGCCGCAACGGGATGAGCCAGAGCGCGCCCGGCCCGGTGATGAAGATGCCGTGCCCGGGGTCGCCGATGACGTATGCCGTGCCGTCGGGACCGCGCGGCCCGCCCTCAGCGCGCTCCCCGTGGGGCAGGTCGTCGCCGACATCGGGAAGGGACAGCCGGGTGCGGCCGATGAGGTTGCCCTCGCCATCGCGGGTGAGGTCGAGCGCGATCGTTGCCGGCTCCTCGAGGCGATGGACCGGTGACTGCCCGCGAAGCCCGGTGACGAGGGTCACCCCGGCGGCCAGCGCCTCGTCGAGGAGGGTCCACAGCGACGGGCCGATCGCATTGACCTCGATCCACTGCGGGATCGAGTAGTAATAGGGAGTGCGGGCACGATAGGCGTGCAGGAACGCCGCGAGCGCGTCCCGATGCGCGGGGGCGAGATGCCGGCCGTAGAACCCCGAATACTGCAGGTCCGACCAGGAAATGCCGGTGCGGATCCAGCCCCCCGAGGCGCCCCGGATGAGTGGTCGCAACTGCAACTTGGGCGCCGCTGACGCCGATCGGTACCGGCGGCCCGAGGCGGCCTGGGCGACGTCGACGAGCAGCGCCATCGGCAGCCCCTTGGGCGCGGCGTCAGCGCTGCCGCGGCCCTCCTCGGCAATGGGGGCAAGCAGGCTTTCCCAGTGCGAGCGCGGGCGCACCTGGGCACTCATGGCTCTCCTCGGCATACCGGTTCGAAGGTCAGGCGCCAGCATAGGTGGGGGCTCCGACAGCGCCCGGAACCCGCCCGCTGTCGGGGCCAGCGACTACCCTGGGGGCCACGCCGCACTCGGGCCGACGCTCGGGCGCAGCGGCCGTCCGGGTCCCCCCGCGACGGGTGCCAGTTCCGTGTCCAACGACCGTGAGGTCCGTTCGTGTTCGCCTGCATCCTCGCGCTGTTCGCCACAGCGGCGGTGGCGCCCGCGCTGGTGCGCCGGGTGGGGACCAAGGCGTTCGCCCTCCTCGCGATGGTGCCGGCGGTCGCCTTCGGCTGGGCCCTGACCCACGTGGGCACCATTCGCAGCGGGGGGCGGGTCACCGAGCGCATCGATTGGATCCCGCACCTGGGTCTGCACCTCGATTTCTCCCTCGGTGCGCTGCAGTGGCTGCTCGTGCTCATCGTCGTCGGCATCGGGGCGCTCGTGCTGGCCTATTGCGCGAGCTACTTCGATGACGCCCCCGAGGTGCCGGGATTCGCCGGGGTTTTCGTCGCCTTTGTCGCCGCGATGCTCGGGCTGGTCGTCGCCGACAACCTCCTGTTGCTCTACATCTTCTGGGAGTTGACGACCGTCTTCTCCTACCTGCTCATCGGCACCCAGGCCGCCAAGGCCACCAGCCGCACCGCGGCCATGCAGGCGATCATCGTGACCACGCTCGGCGGGCTCGCCATGCTCGTCGGCATGCTCATGGTGGGGGTGAGCGCCGGCACCTACCGGATTTCGGAGCTCGTCGCCCATCCGCCGCTGCCGTCGGCCGGGCTGACCGTCGCCGTGGCCTTCCTGCTCCTCGGCGCCCTGACCAAGTCGGCGCAGGTGCCGTTCCACTTCTGGCTCCCCGGGGCGATGGCCGCGCCGACGCCGGTGAGCGCCTACCTCCATGCCGCCTCGATGGTCAAGGCGGGGGTCTACCTCGTCGCGCTCCTCGCCCCCGCTTTCGCCGCCACTCCCGGCTGGCGCCCGGCCCTGCTCGTCCTTGGCCTGGCGACCATGCTCGTCGGCGGCTGGCGGGCCCTGCGCCAATACGACATCAAGTTGCTCCTCGCCTACGGCACGGTGAGCCAGCTCGGTTTCCTCATGCTCATCCTCGGCATCGGCACCCGCGCCGCCGCCGTCGCGGGGCTGGCCCTGCTTCTCGCGCACGCGCTCTTCAAGGCCGCCTTGTTCCTCGTCGTCGGCATCATCGACCACGCGACGGGCACGCGGGACCTGCGCCGCCTCTCCGGCCTGCGCCGCACCGCTCCCGCCGTCGGCATCGCCGCGCTCCTGGGCGCCCTCTCGATGGCCGGGGTCATCCCGCTCCTCGGTTTCGTCGCCAAGGAGGCGGCCTTCCAGGCGCTCATCGACATCGCCCACACCGGTGACGGCACCGCCTTGGCCGGGGGCCTCGGGTGGGCGGTGCTCGCCGGGGTGGTCGCCGGCTCGGTCCTCACCGCGGCATACACCATCCGGTTCGTCTGGGGCGCCTTCGCCGACAAACGCGGGGTCGGTGACACCCCCCTGCTCCACGCGCCCGGGCCGGCGTTCGTCGCGGCCCCGCTCGTGCTCGCCGGCACCGGCTTGGTCCTGGCCTTCGCCGGTGGCCTGCTCACCGAGGTCTTCGACCCTTATGCCGCGCAGTTCCCCTTGGGTGCCCACGAGCCGGCCCTCGTCCTGTGGCACGGGTGGAGCCTGCCGCTGGCGCTCTCGGCGGTGGCGCTGCTCGGGGGTGCGGCGATGTTCTGGCGGCGGGTCGCCGTGGCCCGGGTGCAGTCGCTGCTCAAGGTGACCAGCGCCGAACAGATCTACCGGCACGTCATGCGGGGCCTGGACCGGGTGGCCGTCGAGGTGACGAGCCTGACCCAGCGCGGGTCGCTCGCGGCATACCTGGCGATCACCATGATCGTCGTGCTCGCCGTGCCCGGCTCGGCGCTCGTGCGGGCGGTGGCCGGGCACGGGCAGCCGCGCCTGTGGGATAGCCCGGCCCAGGCGCTCGTCGGGGCCATCGTCATCCTCGCCGCGCTCATGGCGACCCGGTCGCGGCGGCGGATGCGCGCCGTCATCCTCGTCGGGGCCGTCGGCTACGGGTGCGCGCTGCTCTTCGTCCTCCACGGCGCCCCCGATCTGGCCCTCACCCAGATCCTCGTCGAGACGGTCAGCATCGTCGTCTTCGTCCTGGTGCTGCGGCGGCTGCCCGAGTACTTCACCGACCGGCCGCTGAGCCGGCGCCGGTACTGGCGGATCCTCCTGGGCACCCTCGTCGGGCTCGCCGTCGCCGGGTTCATGCTCGTGACGACCGGTGCGCGGCACGAGGTGCCGGTGTCGGCGGCCTGGCCCGGGGTGGCCGTGAGTTATGGCGGTGGCGGCAACATCGTCAACGTCGCCCTCGTCGATATTCGCGCCTGGGACACCATCGGCGAGATAGCGGTGCTCGTCGCCGCGGCCACGGGGGTGGCCAGCCTCATCTTCATCCAGACCCGGCTCTCGGATTTCCGGCGGTCGCGGACATCCCTTATCCGGCCGAGGTCACCAAGCAGCCGAGTGTGCCGGGGCGGCGGGTGTGGCTGCCCGGGCCGCGGACCCTGGCGGCCGACCGGCGCTCGATCATCTTCGAGGTGGTCACCCGCCTGGTGTTCCACACGATCATCGTCTACGCGATCTACCTGCTCTTCGCCGGGCACAACCATCCTGGGGGTGGGTTCGCCGCCGGCATGGTGACCGGGCTGGCCCTGGTCGTGCGCTACCTCGTCGGCGGCAAGTACGAACTCACCGAGGCCGCGCCCGTCGACGCCGGCATCCTCATGGGCACCGGCCTGTTCATCGGGGCGGTGTCGGGGTTGGCGCCGGTGGCCTTCGGGGGCGCGGTGTTCCAGAGCATCATCGTCGACCTGCACCTCGGGCCCCTCGGGGATGTGCATCTGGTCAGTTCGGTCGGCTTCGACATCGGGGTCTATCTCGTCGTCGTCGCGTTGATCCTCGACCTGCTGCGCACCTTCGGGGCGCGCCTGGACCGGCAGATCGAGCGGCAGCGCCGCGAGGCCGAAGCTAGTGGCGACACCGCCGACGCCCGCGAACTCGACGAGGCGACCCCGTGAGCGCGAACGTCACCCTCATCCTCGTCGCCGCGGCCCTCATCGGCTGCGGGGTCTACCTCGTCCTCGAGCGCTCTCTCACCCGGGTCCTCATCGGGGTCGTCCTTATTGGCAACGGCGCCAACGTGTGCTTCCTGGTCGCCGGGGGTCGCGCCGGCGGCGCCCCGCTCGTCGGGGAGACCCCCGAGGGGCAGATGTCCGACCCGCTGCCCCAGGCCCTGGTGTTGACGGCCATCGTCATTTCGCTGGCGACCATCGCGTTCCTCCTGGCGATGGCGCATCGCAGTTGGCAACTCAACGGGCACGACGACGTCCAGGACGACGTCGAGGATGCCGCGATCCGGCGCCGCGCGGCCACCGAGGACGCCGACGACGAGTTCTCCGGTCACCGGGACAGCGACGTCGAGGTTTTCGAGGAAGAGGGGGCCTCGTGAACGCTCTCGTGCCGCTGCCCGTGATCCTCCCGCTGCTCGGCACCGGGGCCACGCTCATGCTCTCGCGCCGCCCGCGCATCCAGCGGCTCGTCAGCATGTCGGTTCTCGCCGCGGTCGTCGTCGTCTCGGGTTGGCTGTTGTATGCCGTGGACCGCCACGGCCCGCAGGTGCTCTGGGTGGGCGGCTGGCCCGAGCCGCTCGGGATTTCGCTGGTCGCCGACCGGTTGTCCGCGCTCATGCTCGTCGTGTCGTCGCTGGTCACCCTGGCCGTGCTGGCCTTCTCCATCGGGCAGCGGATGACCGGGGAGGATCAGGAGAAGACCCCGGTGTCGGTCTATCACCCGACCTTCCTCGTGCTCGTCGCCGGCGTGTCCAACGCCTTCCTCTCCGGCGACCTGTTCAACATCTTCGTCAGTTTCGAGATGCTGCTCTTCGCGAGTTATGTGCTGCTCACCCTCGGGGGCACCGAACCCCGGGCGCGGGCCGGCACCATCTACGTCGTCGTCAACATGCTCTCCTCGGCCCTGTTCCTCGTCGCCATCGCGTCGGTGTATGCCGCGACCGGCAGCCTCAACCTGGCCCAGTTGGCCCAGCGCCTGCCGACCCTCGACCCGCAGGTGTCCCTGGTGCTCCAGCTGCTTCTGCTCACGACCTTCGCGATCAAGGCGGCCGTTTTTCCCCTGGGCTTCTGGCTTCCGGACAGCTATCCCACGGCACCCGCGCCGGTCACTGCCGTGTTCGCCGGGTTGCTCACCAAGGTCGGCATCTACGCGATCATCCGCACTCAGACGCTGCTCTTCCCCGGCAGCGCCCTCACCGACCTTTTCCTCTGGGCGGCCCTGGTGACGATGATCGTCGGCATCCTCGGCGCGATCGCCCAGACCGACATCAAGCGGATGCTCTCCTTCACCCTCGTCAGCCACATCGGCTATCTCGTGCTCGGGGTGGGCCTGGCCACGCCCACGGGGTTGTCGGGCGCCATCTTCTACGTTGCCCACCACATCACGATCCAGACGGCGCTGTTCTTGGTGGTCGGGCTCATCGAGTTCCGGGCCGGGTCGACGAGCCTGCTGCGCCTCGGGGGGTTGGCGCGGTTGTCGCCGATGCTCGCGATCCTCTTCTTCGTGCCGGCGATGAACCTCGCCGGTATCCCGCCGATGTCGGGTTTCATCGGCAAGGTCGGGATGCTCCAGGGGGGTTTGCAGCAGGGCAGCGCCCTGGCGTTTGCGCTGGTCATCGGTGGGGTCGTCACCAGTTTGCTCACCTTGTATGCCGTGGTCCGCACCTGGTCGTTGGCGTTCTGGCGCACCCCCGAGCAGGCCCGGGACCTCACGGCGACCCTGCCCGAGATGGGGCGCGAGGCCGGGGTGGTCGCCGAGGGCGCCGACGTCGTGGCGCACCGCGGCCACGTCCATGTCGGCCCGGTGACCGTTGGGGTGCGTGAACTCGAGGAGGCGATGCGGTTGCAGTCCGACGAGGAACCCGACCGCGACCTCTACCAACTGCTCAAGGACGACGACCTGCCGCACCGGGTGCCGCGCGCGATGGCGGTGCCGGCGCTGGCCCTGGTCGGGATGAGCCTGGTCTTCACCGTCATTGCCGGACCGCTCTATGCCTACACCGACCGGGCCGCGCATGACCTGCGCACCCCGTCGGTCTATGTCGACTCGGTCTTGTCCGGGAGCCGGCGATGACCCGCGAGCGCCGGTATGCCGGCGGCGACGCGGTCGTGGATCCGGGGGCCCGCGTGCCCCGGTGGCGCCTGGTCCAGCCAACGGCCGTGGCCTGGCTCACCCTCGTCTGGTTGGTGCTCTGGCGCGAACTGTCCTGGTGGAACCTGCTGTCCGGGGTCGTCGTGGGGACGCTGGTGTCGCTCGTGTTCCCGCTGCCGCGGCTGCGGATGCGGCTGCGGGTGCGCCCGGGCGCGCTGCTCTGGCTCGCCGTGAAGTTCCACGTCGACCTGGTCCTGGCGAGTTGGCAGGTGACGAAGCGGACCCTGAGCCGACGCCCCCTCGTCAACGCCGTCATCAAGGTGCCGCTGCGGACCTCCTCCGACTTCGTCCTCACCCTGACCGCCGAGATGGTCTCGCTCGTGCCCGGCAGCGTCGTCGTGGAGGCATCGCGCGCCGAGCACACCCTCTATATCCATGTCCTCGATGCCCCCGACGAGGCCGCGGCGGACCGGGCTCGCCGCAACGTCCTCGCCCAGGAGGCCCGCCTGGTGCGCGCTCTCGGTGCCGACACCGCGCCCGTCGAGCGCGAGCCCGACGGCATACCCCTCACCCCCACCGACCGGCCGACGGGAGGGCCGCGATGATCGTCGTCCTGGCCGCGTGCATGCTCATCCTCGGGATGTCGGCCACCCTGGTCATCGTCCGCCTCACGAAGGGCCCGACGACCCTCGACCGGGCCATCGGCCTCGATGTCATCGTCTCGGTCCTCATCTGCGCCATCGCCATCGAGGCTGCGGTGCGGCGGCATACGACGACCCTGCCGGTGCTTCTCGTCCTCACCCTCGTCGGGTTCGTCGGGTCGGTGAGTGTCGCCCGGTTCACGCGCGGGCGGGCGGATACGAAGCGGGGCGACTCATGACCTGGGTCACCATCGCCGACGTGGCCTCCGCGGTGCTGCTGCTCGCCGGCGCGTTGCTCACGCTGGTCGCGGCGATCGGGCTGCTGCGCTTCCCCGACCTGCTCAGCCGGATGCACTCCGCGACCAAACCGCAGGTCCTCGGGTTGCTCCTCGTCCTCGCCGGGCTCGCGCTGCGGCTGCGCGAACCCTCGGCGATCCCGCTCCTCGCGCTCGTCGCGGTCGCCCAAATGCTCACCGCGCCGGTGGCCTCGCACATGGTCGGGCGCAAGGCGTTCCGGATCGGGCTCATCGAACCCGACACCCTCTCGGCCGACGAGCTCTCCGACACCGAGGTCCACGAGTCGCGAGGTGCCCCCTGAGGTGAGCACGCGGCATACCGGACTTCGACCGCCCCCGCGTCGGGCGCGGGTGGCCGAGGCGTTCCCGCTGCCGGTCGCCGTCATCCTGGGGCTCGTCCTCGCCTGCGAGGTCATCGCCGGGCTCGTGCTGTGGCGACCGCTCACCGACCTGGCGCCCCATGACGTGCCGGGGGCCCTGGTGGCGCCACCGGTCGTCGCCGGGCAGCTCGTGGCCGAGATCGAGTCGCTTCCGGGGCATCCGTTCAGCGTCTTCGCCGCCTCCGATGCCGGGGACGTGCGGTCCGACGTGGAGCGTGGCGATCTCTACGGTGCCCTCGTCGTCGACCTGCGCGGCACGACGCACACCGTGTTCGTGAGCACCGTGCGCGACCCGCAAGTCACCCGCGCGATCCGGGTGCGGGTCGAGAACGTCATGGCCGCCCGCGGCGCGCGCGTCGAGGTCACCGAGGTCGGGCCGGCCGACGCGGGCGCCCGCCGGGATCGCGCGCATTGGCTGTCCGTGGCCGGCTTGGGGCTGGGGTTCCTCGCCGTCGTCGGGGTCGGGTGGGCCAGAGGTCCGTATGCCGCGGACGCCCGTCGCGGGGTCGGGCGCGTCGCGGGGCTGGGGTTGGGCATCGGCACCGCCGGGGCGCTGCTCGGGTTGGTCGCCGCCCTGGGGTCGACTGGGGAACGGCTCGCCACCGGCGCCGGCGTGGGCGCGCTCGCGATGGGCGTGGCGCTGACGACGATGGCGCTCCAGGCGGTGTTCGGGTGGACCGGGCTCGGGCTGGCCGTCGTCGGGCTCGTGGGGAGTGGGCTGCCGGTCCTCGCCCGGGTCGACCCCTACCTCCTCGGTGGTCCGTGGCGCGTCCTCACCAGGCTCGGGGTGCCGGGCGCGGGGTCCGAGGCGGTGCTTGGCGGGTTGAGTGGGCAGCCTCGGTGGGGCGCCGAATGGGCGGTGCTCGGGGCCTGGACGGTGGCCGCCGTGGTGACGTTGTGGCTGGCGGGCCGGGTGCGTCGACGGACCCTCCCCGCCGAGCGTCAACAGGCCGGCCGAGCGCTCACGCGCGTGTGGCGGCTGCGGGTGCTGGCCCTCGTCGTGCCGCTCACGGCGCTCCTGGTGGGGGCCACGGTGCTGGTGCCGCGGCATACCGTGGCGTCGACAGCCGTGCTCCCACCGGTGGCGACCTCGACGACCTGCCTGGCCACGGGAGCGGTGTCCTCGGTCGCCGACCTCAACCGTATCGCGGCCCTGCGGGGTGGGCCGCTCTTCCGCGGCGGCGACGTGGGGGCCGATGCGTTGTTGCAGGACGGGCGGCGGGTGTGGATGTTCGGCGACACGCTGCGCGGCGAGGCGGGCGCGCTGTCGTTCGTGCGCAACTCGATGCTGGTCCTCGGACCGGACTGCATCCAGGCGGTGCGCCCTGCCGGGAACGGAGCGATCATTCCCGACCGGGTGACGGCCGGCGCGGCGCGGCAGCCCGCCGTGGGCTACTGGCCGATGGCGACCGTTGCCGATCATCGTGACGGCTTCGATCTGGTCTACGTCACGGCCCAACGGGTGCGCACGACGGGATCGGGCTCAATGGATTTCGAGAACCTCGGCGCGTCAGTGGCGGTGTTCGTCGTGCCCCGCGGCGGCGTGCCCCAGCTGATGGCGCTCCAGGACATCGGGGCGGACCGGGCGGGGCGCGCGTTCGTCACCTGGGGGGCGGCCGCGACCTTGGTCTCCGACGGTGGTGCGCGTTACCTCTACCTGTTCGGGACCGCCAATCCCTCGGCCGATCTCGTCTTCGGGTATTCGCTGCGGGTTGCCCGGGTGCCGGTCGACGCCGTGCTCGATGCCGGCGCCTGGACGTACTGGGACGGACGCTCTTGGGTGGCCGACGAGGCGGCCGCGGCGGTGCTCATCCCGGCCGTCAACGGGGTGTCGCAGACGCTGAGCGTCTTCCCGGTCGGCGAGCGCTGGTATGCCGTGAGCAAGCGGGACGATTTCCTCGGCAAGGACCTCACGGTCTGGAGTGCGCCGTCGGCGACCGGGCCGTGGGATGGCGGAAAGGCGGTGGCGCCGCTGGTGGCGTCGGCGCCGGGCCAGGTGCGCTATATGCCGCTCGCACATCCCGACCTGTTCCCCGAACCGGGCTCGGTGGTCGTGTCCTACAGCAGCAACAACCTCGACCTAGGCGTCGTGTCCAACGATCCGCTGCAGTACCGCCCGACGTTCCTGCGCATCCGTCTGCCCTGAGGCGCCCGCGCCACGACGAGGAAAGCGCCGGCGAATCCGCGGATCCACCGGCGCATACCTCATGCCGAGAGGGAGGCTCTCCCGCTCGGCGGTTCCTCCCGACGGCGCTGGTTTACCAGCGATCGTCTTCCTGGTCGGGCTGGTCGCCGACGTAGTGCAGGTGGTGGCTGACCGAACCCGCGAGGTTGGCCGAACCGAGTTCGACGCGCTGCTTGTGCACGTCGTACGGCTCGAGGAACGCGAACCCGGCTGTCGCCTCTTCGGTGAGGTCCCGGCGCGCCAGCGTGGCGCGAACCGCGTCCTGGCACAGCGTGTAGCGGGTCTCCGAGAGCCCGAGACCGAAGGCCTCGACGGTCGGTTGGTTGGCGGTGGTGTAGCCGCCGTGTCCGTCCTCGACGATCTTCTCGCCGGTGACCCGCACTCGGACCCGGACGTCGCGGCGCGGGCCGCCGTCGGGCACGTGATCGAGGGTGACCTGGACCTCGGTGGCGCGAATCGGCGGGTGGTCGCCGACCGGGGTGAGGACGACATCGGTCTGGTAAATGTCGGTGTACGTTGCGAATGTGTGGGTCAACGGATGACGCACGAAAGCCACTTCCTGTCGAGTGGGGTGGGTGGTTGCGGGGCCACATCGCCCTCGCCTTGTGTTACTCCAGGGTAGTCGCCTTCCCTGGGAGCCCATCCGTCCGCCCTCCGGATGCGTGCTCACCGGGGCGTATGCCGGCTGCCCGTCGGTAGGCTCGATCCCGTGAGCGGCTTCAGCGTCTCGGCGGTCATGGCCGTCGTCCTCGGGCTGCTCGTGGTGCCGCTGGTCTTCATCCCCTACGTCGCCTGGAGTTATCGCAAGGGCGCTATCGGCCCAGGTCACGCCCTGCTCAGTGCGGCGGCCGTGGTCTACGGCATGGCCTTGTGGACCTACACGATTCTTCCGTTGCCTCGACCCGAGGAACTCAGTTGCGACGGTTCGATCCGCGCCCAGCTCATCCCCTTCCAGTTCCTCGCCGACATCCACTGGGCGGCCGGTCTCGGTGCCGTCACCGACCCCGCCCTGTGGCAGGTCGTCCTCAATGTCCTGTTGTTCGTGCCCTTCGGCGTGTTCGTGCGCCACCTCCTGGGCTGGTCCCCGGGCCGCGTCATCGTCGCCGGTGCCGCCGTGTCAGTCCTCATCGAACTGACCCAACTGACCGGCAACTGGTGGACCTACCCGTGCGCCTACCGGCTCTTCGACACCGACGACCTCCTCGCCAACACCGCGGGGGCGGCACTCGGCCTCGCGCTGGTGCCGCTCGCCCGCCGCCTCCCGGGTCAGCACGCGCGGCCCGCGGGCCGTCCCGCGCCGGTGCGACCCCCACGGCGTCTCCTGGGCATGACGGTCGACCTGGTCGCCGTCACTCTCACGACGATCGCGTTGACCATCATCGGCCGCGTCGTGGCCACCGCCTTTGGGGGCGAGTTGCCCCAATGGCAGGCCCGGATCGACATCGCCGCCTCGGTCGCCGCCATCGTGCTCCTCACCGTCGCGCTCCCGGCCTACCTCGGCGGCGCCACCTTGGGACAGCGGCTCGTCTTCCTCCGTTTCGTGCGTCCCGACGGTCAACCACCTCGACTGTGGCAGTGGGCTGTTCGCGGGTTCGCCGGCATCGGTGTCTACCTGCTCCTCACCGAGACCGGGGCCAACCTGGCCATTCCGGCGCTCGGTCATCTCGCCCAACTCTGGGTGGGTCTCAGCGCGCTCACCGTGCTCCTGGTGCACACCCGTGGCATTTCCGGGTATGCCGCGGGGCTGGTGGCCGTCGATGCCCGCGATCCCGACGTGGTCGCCTCGGCCCGCCTCGGGGGTGTGGACCCCCGCCACCTCAGTTCCGCCGTCATCGCCCTCGGCGGCGGGATCTACCTCGCCGGCACGCTGCTCGTCGCGTTGAGCGCCGTGGCGCCCCGGGTGGGCACCGGGGTCGCGGCCATCGCCGCCCTGGGGCTGATCCTCGCCAGTTTCGTGCTCGTGGGCTACCTGCTCTACAACGGGGTCGTCGTCATCCGCCGCGAGGGGCGCAGCCTTGGCAACCTGCTCGCCCTCCTCGCGACCGTGGGCGTGCTCACCCTCGTCATCGGCCTGACGGTCGCGGCCCTCCTGAAGTGGACCTGGCTGGGAGTGGTGTCGATTGTGGGACTGGCGGTGTCGGCATACCTCGGGTTCGTCTTCGGCGCCTTCTTGCTCTACGGCCAGTTCTACGCGCGCCGCGACCCCCGCCCCGGCATGGACGCCATCGTCGTCCTCGGCTCGCGGGTCTTCGGCGACCGCGTGCCGCCGCTGCTCGCGGCCCGCATCGACCGGGCGCTGGCGATCCAGGCCGCCGAGATCGCGGCCGGCCGGGCGCCGCTGCTCGTGCTGTCCGGTGGGCAGGGGCCCGACGAGACGATGCCCGAGGGGGAGGCCATGGCTCGGTATGCCGTGGCGCACGGCGCCGATGCCGCTCTCGTGCGCCGCGAACTTGCCTCCAAGACAACCGAGGAGAACCTCTTGCTGACGCGCGAACTGCTCGCCGCCGAGGCAGTGGGCGCGGACCTGGTGGTCGTGACCAACGACTTCCACGCGTTCCGGGCGGCGATCATCGCGCGCGAACTGGGGTTGCGGGCGCAGGTGGTCGGGGCCCCGACGGCGCGGTACTTCTTCCCGAGCGCGGTGTTGCGCGAGTTCGTCGGGGTACTCGCCCGGTCCCCGCGTTGGCACGGGTTCGCACTGGTGACCGTCGCCGCCCTATCCGGGGCGCTGGCCTGGCTCATTGCCCGCTAGACAAGGGCGGCGGGCTTGGCTGGGAGGTGAGGTGGGCAACAACCGGGTGCGGACGGCGTACCCGGGAATAGAACCTACTAACGAGTAACTTAATAGTCTCGGTTCAGACTGCGAACCGCACCCTCGACGCCGTCCGATTCCCCCATGATCTGGAGCCTGACATGGATCTCGTCGCCGATCGCGTCCGGGTTGCCGGGTCGCGAAGTGACCTGCTGCCCCCGACGAGCCTGGAGGCGCCCGCCGCCCGGGTGACGGCGATCCTCGGCGACCCCGGCTACGGCCATGTGGCCCTGGCGCTCGCCCTTGCCGGGCGGGTCGACCTGGCCGGGGGTCACATTCGTCTCGACGGGCAGGAGGACCGCGACCTGCAGCGGCGCGTGGTCGCCCTCGTCGACGTCCCCGAGGTCTCCGCTCCCGAGGACGGGCTCACCGTCGCCGAGGTTGTCTCGGAGGAACTCGCCTTTGCCGGTCGCCGCTCGGGTCTGGGCGCGGCGCGCACGCTCCTCGACGGGCTCGGGCTCGCCGACACCCACAAGCACCATTTCGAAGACCTCACCCCCGGCGACCGGGTCCGAATCCTCACGACCACCGCCTCGATGCGGGCCGCCACCCGGGTCCTCGTCTTGGCCCACCCCGACCGGCGCGGCGGCGACCCCCACGAATGGTGGCCGCACGTCGACTCCCTGGCCCGCACGGGCTTGACCTGCGTGGTCCAGATCACGCATGCCACCGCCCGTGTCCTCGGCCTGCAGACCCCCTATGAACTCGGAGTGACCCCGTGACTGCGATCCGTCTGGCCCTCACCGAGTTACGCCGCCTCACCACGTCCCGGCTGGGCCGGCTCGCGGTCTTCGCGATGATCCTGGTCCCCTCGCTCTACGGCGGCCTCTATCTCTATGCCAACAAGGACCCGTATGCCGCGATGAAGAACGTGCCCGCGGCCGTTGTCATCGAGGATCAGGGCACCACGCTGGCGACCGGGGAACACCTGCAGGTCGGCGACACGGTGGCCAAGACGCTGCTGGACTCCAAGAGTTTCGCGTGGAGCCAGGTCGATCGGGCCGCTGCCGCCCGGGGATTGCGGGACGGTCGGTACGACTTCGTCCTGCTCGTCCCGCCCTCTTTCAGCGCCGATTTGGCCTCCAGCGCCGATCTCAAACCACGCCAGGCCATGCTCGAGTTGGAAACCAACGACGCCAACGGCTATCTCACCCGCACGATCGCCAACCAGGTGGTCGCCCAGGTGACCAAGTCGGTCGCGGCCCAGGTGTCGACCACGGCCGCGAGCCGGCTTCTCGAAGGTTTCAGCACGATCCACGCCCGGATCTCCACGGCGGCCGACGGCGCGGCCCAGTTGGCCGCGGGCGCCGACAAGGCCAAGGCGGGCACGGCCCAGTTGGCTTCCGGCGCCGACCAATTGGCGGCCGGCGAGAAGAAGCTCGTCGACGGCACCGACCAACTCGCCAGCGGGGCCGCCACCCTCGCCTCCGGCCTGGGGACGATGAAGAGCCAAACGGCGAGTATGCCGTCCCAGACGCAGGCGCTCGCCGACGGAGCCCGGCAGGTCGCCAACGGCAACGCCCAGATCGCTGCGGTGGGCCAGCAGGTCGCCACGGCCTCGCAGCAGTTGGTCACCGACATGACTGCGCAGCGGGGGGCGTTGGCGGAGCGCCTGATCGCCGCGGGGTTCACGCCCGATCAGGTGGCTCAGGTGCTGTCGGTCGCCGATCAGTTGGCGACGCCGGTGACCTCGGCCAACGCCAAGGTCCAGGACGCCAACACCAAGTTGGGCCAGCTCTCGGCCGGCGCGGGTCAGGTCGCCGACGGTGCGGGCCGGCTCGCGGCGGCCGCGCCCGCGCTCGTTGACGGGATCTCGCAGGCCTCCGCCGGAGCCAGCCAGTTGGGCAGCGGCGCCCAGCAATTGCGCGCCGGCCAGCACACGGCATACGACGGCGCAACTGCCCTCGCCAGCGGCGCCCACACCCTCGATGGCGGTCTCGGTGAGTTGGGCACGGGCGCCCACCAGCTTGCCGACGGGCTGCGCGACGGGCTGCGCTCGATCCCCGACCCGTCGGCGGAGCAGCGGCGCGCGGTCGCCCAGACGCTCGGTAACCCCGTTGGCGTTCACGACGTTTCGCAGGCATCGGCGGCCGACTATGGCGCCGGGTTGGCGCCGTTCTTCATGAGTCTGGCGCTGTGGATCGGCGGGTTCGTGCTCTTCACGCGGGTGCGCCCGCTGTCGACGCGGGCCCTGGCCGCGGGGCAGCCGGCGTGGCGGATTTCGGCGGGCGGCTGGCTGGCGCCGGCGCTGCTCGGGGTGGGGCAGGCGGTGTTTGCCTGGCTCATCATCGTCTTCGGGGTCGGGGTGACGGCGGCGCATCCGGTGCTCCTGCTGCTGTGGATGGCCGTGGTGTCGATGACGTTCATGGGCGTGATCCACGCGTTGATGGCGCGGTTCGGGTTGGTCGGGCAGTTCCTGGCGCTCGTCGTGATGGTGTTGCAGCTGGTGAGTGCGGGCGGGACGTTCCCGTGGCAGACGCTGCCGGGGCCGCTGCAGGCGCTGCACCACGTGTTGCCCATGTCGTATGCCGTCGACGGGATTCGTCGGTTGATGTACGGCGGCGCCTTGGCGCACCTGTGGGTCGACTGGGGGGTGTTGCTCGCGTATGCCGTGGGCGCGCTGCTCGTCGGTTCGTATGCCGCCCGCCGCGCCGGCACCTGGACGGCGGCGCGCATCAAGCCCGAGGTGACCGCGGCCTGAACGAGCGCGGTCACGTCCAGGTCGCGGCCCTCCCGGTGGACTTGCGGTGGGAAAGGGGCACTTCGCCCCCCGACTGTTGGGGGGCGAAGTGGACGTTGGGCGGTTCAGGCGGGAAAGGGGTGACGGGAGAGGTTGGTGGGGTGAGGAGGGGGGCGGGGTGTCGGCGGCGCGCGTTAGGGTTCCCGCAGAGCCCTTCCCCGACCTCGAGAGTTGCTTCGGCGTGGACCACGACACCGTCGCCTCCCTGCGCGCCACCTCCCCGGCGTGGCGATTGCTGCGCGCCGACAACGCCGCCCTGATCCTGAGCGTCCTCGGCCAGATCTTCATCGTCGACAACGTCCGCACCATCAGCGAAACCGACCTCATCGCCCGCGTCGACGACCTGCTGTATGCCGCGAACGTCTCGGCCGCCTCCGGTGCGGTGGCCGGCGGAGGAGAGCGGGCGGCATACCCAAGAAGCGCGCGCGACTACATCGACGCCTGGGCCGCGCCCGAGGCCGGGTGGCTGCGCAAGTACTACCCCGACGGCGACACCGAAGCCCACTACGACGCGACCCTCGACGTCGAGCGCGCCTACGCGTTCCTCGCGACCCTCCGCCACCGGCCCTTCGTCGGCACCCAGTCGCGGCTGCAAACCATCGTCGAGCTGCTGCGCGACATCGTCGCCGGCGCCGATGCCGACCCCACCGCCCATCTGGCCGCCCTCACCCGACGACGCGACGACCTCGATGCCCAGATCGCCGCTGTCGAGGCCGGTCAGGCCCACACCCTCGACCAGGTTGCCCTCCTCGACCGCTACCAGCATTTCGCCGCGACCGCCCGCGACCTGCTCTCGGACTTCCGGGCGGTCGAGGAGAACTTCCGGGGCCTGGACCGCACGATCCGCGCCGACATCGCCGCCTGGGATGGGGCCAAGGGCGAGTTGCTCGACCAGATCATCGGCGAACGCCATGCCATCGCCGACTCCGATCAGGGGCGCAGTTTCCAGGCGTTCCACGACTTCCTCCTCTCCCGCACCCGCCGCGAGGAACTCACCGACCTCCTCGAGCGCCTCCTCGACCTCGGTGACCTCGATGTCGACCCCACCCTGGGCCGCATCCACTACGACTGGCTCGCCGCCGCCGAACGCACCCAGCACACGGTCCGGCTGCTCTCGGAGCAGTTGCGGCGCTTCCTCGACGATCAGGTGTGGCTCGAAAACCGGCGCGTCGTCGAGTTGCTGCGCTCCATCGAACGCTCCGCCCTGGCCCTGCGCAACGTCGCCCGCCCCGACCTCACCATGGAGATCGCCGCGACCGCGCCCGAGGTGTCGCTGCCGATGGAGCGCCCGCTCTACGCGCCGTCGACCTTCACCGGGGTCGACTCCCAGGCCGTCGACACCAGCGAGGAGGATCTCGACCTCGGCGCCCTCTTCGACCAGGTCTATGTCGACACCGCGCGCCTCACCGACACGGTGCGCACCGCGCTGCGCCGCCGCGACCAGGTCACCCTTGATGCCTTGCTGCAGGCGCATCCACCGACCCAGGGCGTCGCCGAACTGGTCGGCTATCTCGGGTTGACCGAGGACGATTTCGAGGTAGTCGTCGACGAGTCGGCCACCGCTTCGGTGATCGTCACCGACACGTCGGGCGCCGCCCGCCGGGTCCGTATGCCGCGGGTGCTGCTCGTCCGCCGCTCACCTGGGCTGTCGGCCGGGTCGGGCGCCCTGGCCGGGGTGCGTCGATGAGCGCCTCCACCTCCGCTGCCGGGGGCCGCGCCGCGCAGGCAGCGGCAACCGGCGCCACCACCGCCCGCGAACCGGCCCCGATGACGGTGGCGGCCGTCGCGCTCATGCGCGGCGTCGTGGATCGCGAGTCGGCCGAAAAGGTGTGGCTCGCCGTGCTGCAGCTGCAAAACCAACTGCGCGACCACGTCGGAGTCCTCGGTCTCGACCTCATCATCGACGAGGCCGAGGGCTACGCCTACCTGCGCTCGCGCCCCGACGACCCCGATGCGCCGCTGCCGCGACTGGTGCCGCGGCACCGGCTCTCGTTCTCGGTCAGCCTGCTGCTCGCCGTGCTCCGCAAGGCCCTCGCCGAGTTCGACGCGAGCGCCGTCGAGGGGCGGTTGGTGCTCACCCGCGACCGGCTCGTCGACGAGTTGCGCACCTTCCGCCCGGCGAGCACCAATGAGGCCAAACTCGTCGACGAGGTCGACCGCTCGATCAGGCGCGCCGTCGACCTCGGGTTCCTCAAGGTGCTGCCCAAGGATCCCGGTTCCTACGAGGTGCGCCGCATCCTCAAGGCCTTCGTCGACGGCCAGTGGCTCGCGGAATTCGACAGCAAGCTCGCGGCATACGTCCGCATTGCCAAGGGAGAGGAGACCGCGTGAGCGACGACGCCCTCTTCTCCGCCCTCGAACTCGACGTGCCCGCGGCGGCCCGCCCCGGCTACCGGCTCCAACGCCTCGAGCTCTACAACTGGGGCACCTTCGACGGCCGCATCGAGGTGCTCCGCCTCGGCGGCGACAACACCCTGGTGACCGGCGACATCGGCTCGGGCAAGTCCACGATCGTCGACGCCGTGACGACCCTGCTGCTGCCGGCGAACAAGATCAACTACAACAAGGCCGCCGGCGCCGACACCCGCGAACGGTCGCTGCGCACCTACGTCCTCGGGCACTACAAGTCCGAACGCAACGAGTCGACGGGCAGTTCGCGCCCGGTCGGGCTGCGCGGGCAGCAGCATTATTCGGTGTTGCTCGCGGTGTTCGGCAACTCCGGTTTCGGAGCGGAAGTCACACTGGCCCAGGTCTTTTGGATGCCGGTGTCGACCGAGAGCCCGCCGCGGCGGTTCTTCGTCGTCAGCGAGCGCGACCTGTCCATCGAGGCCGATTTCACCGACTTCGGCACCGATCCCGCCGACCTCAAGCGCCGGTTGCGAGCCGGCGGGGCGAGCGTGTCGGACCACTACCCCGACTACGGCACCAAGTTGCGCCGCCTCCTCGGTATCCGTTCCGAGCAGGCCCTGGAGCTCTTTCACCAGACCATCTCGATGAAGTCGGTGGGCAACCTCACCGACTTCGTGCGCGCGCACATGCTCGAACCGGCTCCTGCCCAGTCCCGCATCGAGGAGCTCGTCACCCATTTCGAGGATCTGAGCCGGGCCCACGAGGCGGTCCGCAAGGCCCGTGACCAGCTGGACTCGCTCGGCCCGATCGTCGCGGCCTGCGACGAGCACGATCGGCGGGCCGGCGCCATCGAGGCGGCCCAGCGAGACCGGGAGGCGGTCGGCCCATGGGTCGCCGAACACCGCCTGCGCCTCATCGCCGCCGAGACCGCTCGCCTGGGCGAGGACCTCGATGCCCTGGAGGAGGAGCGCGGCGCCGCGCGGCGTCACCTCGGCGACCTCACTCAGGAGCAGGCCGGGCTGCGGGCCGCCCGCGACGGTCTCGGCGGCGGCCGGTTGCCGGCCATCGAGCAGGAGAAGGCCGCCGCGGCCGAGCGGCGCGACGAACGACTGGCCCGGGCCGGCGCGTTCGCGGCCCTGCTCACCGAGGTCGACCTGCCCGCCCCCGACGACGCGACCAGTTTCGCCCACACCCGCGCGGCCCTCCAGAGCCGCCGGGATGCGCTCACCGACGCTCGGGGGGCCGAGACCGGCCGACTCGCGGACGCGACGGTGGAGTTGCGGGAGGCCCAGCGCGTCAGCGACGAACTCAAGGGCGAGGTGCGGTCTCTGCGCGGGCGCGCGAGCAACATCGACTCGCGCAGCCTGGCTGTCCGCGACCGGCTTGCCGCCCACCTCGGGGTCGAGGGGGCGCGGCTGCCATTCGCCGGCGAACTCATCCAGGTCCGTGACGACCAGGCGCCCTGGCGGGGTGCCGCCGAGCGCGTCTTGCGTGGCTTTGCACTCTCGGTTCTCGTCCCCGTCGACCTGTATGCCGCCGCCTCCCGTTGGGTGGACGACCATCACTTGGGTGCCCGGTTCGTCTACTTCCGGGTCGGCGACACGGTGGCGCGCCGTTCGGCGCCGCTGGCCGAGCACCCGATCCTCGCCGACGTACTCGATGTGAAACCGGGCCCGTATGCCGCCTGGGTCACCGAGGAGTTAGCGGCCCGGGCCGATCACGTCCGGGTCGAGTCGGTCGGTGACCTGGCGCGCCACCGGCGGGCCGTCACCCGGCAGGGCCAGATCAAGGTCGAGCGCCGGCACGAGAAGGACGACCGGTTCGCCATCGACGACCGCACCCGGTGGGTGCTCGGCTGGTCCAACGCCGACAAGATCGACGCCCTGCTCGGCGCGTCGGCGGCCGCGACGACGGCGTTGGAGGCGGCGCGGTCGGCGTTGCGCGCGGCGCAGGAGCAGTCCGACGCGAGCAGCGGCACGGCGAGCATCCTCGATCGGCTCCTCACCTACGCCCAGTGGACCGACCTCGACTGGCGGACCCCGGCGGCCCGGATCGCCGACCTCGACGCCGAACGCGATCGGCTCGTGCGCGGCAACGCCGAACTCGACGCCCTCTCGGCCCGGCTGGCCGCCGTCGAGGACGACCTAACGAGCGCCCAGGCCGCTCACGACGAACTCACCCAGCGCATCGGGGGCCGCAAACACGCCCTGGCCACCCTGGAGCACGAGCGGGAGGGCGCCGAGGCGACCCTCGCCGCGCTCACCGGGGACGACCTCGAGCGGGTGCGGGCGGCATACCCAAGGCTCGAAGCCCGGCGCCACGCACCGGCGACCCTGGCCGAGACGGTGACCCTCGACCGGGACCTGCGTGACGCCCTCGCCGCCGCCATCGAGGATGACCAGCGCAAACAGAGCAGCGCGCGCGAACGGGCGGCCAAACTCATCGCGGCGTTCCGCGCGACCTGGCCCGCGGACACCACCGAACTGGGGGTCGATGTCGCGGCCGGCAACGAGTACCGCGACCTGCATCAGCGGATCGCGAGCGACGACCTGCCCCGGTTCGAGGCCGAGTTCAAGCGGCAGCTCAACACGAACACCATCAACGACATCGCGGCCTTCCAGGCCTGGCTCGACAAGTCGGCGCAGGACATTCGTGCCCGCATCCACCGGATCAACGAGTCCCTCGGCGCCATCGACTACAGCCCGGGCACCCGGATCACGCTGCTCACCGAACCGACGGACAACGAGGAGGTGCGCCGGTTCCGCGCCGATGTGCGGGCCATCACCGACGACGCGTTGTCGAGCGACGACCAGTACTCCGAGGAGCGGTTCCGGCGGGTGCAGGCCATCATCGAGCGGTTCCGCGGGCGGGTCGGGTTCACCGAGGTCGACCGGCGCTGGACCGAGATGGTGACCGACGTGCGGAGTTGGTTCGTGTTCGCGGCCACCGAGCGCGAGGTGGAGAGCGGGGCCGAGCGGGAGCACTACACCGACTCCGACGGCAAGTCCGGGGGCCAGAAGGAGAAACTCGCCTACACGATCCTGGCCGCGTCGCTCGCCTACCAGTTCGGGTTGGAGTGGGGCGTGGAGCGGGCGCGGGACTTCCGGTTCACGGTCATCGACGAGGCGTTCGGGCGCGGCTCGGATGCGTCGACACGCTACGCCCTCGACCTGTTCGCCAAGTTGGGGCTGCAGTTGCTCGTCGTCACGCCGCTGCAGAAGGTGCACGTCATCGAGCCCTATGTCCAGGCGGTGGGGTTCGTCGACAACCGCACCGGGCAGCGCTCGCGGTTGCAGACGTTGACGATCGAGGAGTACCAGGAGCAACGCGAGGCGCGCGCATTGGTGATGGCGCAGGGTGGCTCCGGCGGGCCGGGCCGGTGACCGGGTGAGGGCGTGAGCAGGACGTGGACGACCCCGGCCGCGATCGCCGAGCGCGCGGCCCGGCGCTGGCGTGACGGGTCGGTGCTCACGGCATACCTGCGCGGTGAACCGGCCCCCAGGCTCGAGGTGCCGGTGCGCGCCCCGACCCCGCGCGAGATCGGCGCTGCCCTCGGCGAGGTGCGCGCCTGGCGCGACGCCCTCGTGCGGGGGAGCCGCGACGGCGCGGCATACGCCCTGATCGAGCGGGAGGTGGGTGGGCGCGTCATCGGGCGCCTGGCCGTGCCCGACCGGGCGGTCGTCGCCGACTACGCCCAGTGGTGGCGGCTGCTCGGCGTCGGCGCGGAGGTGGCCCGTGTCGAGGAGCTGGTGGAGGTCGCCCGGTCGGGGCCGCACGCGCAGCCGGTGGTTGCCGAATGGGCGGTCGCGCGCCCGTTGGCGGCGTTGGCGCTCGCGGACGAGTGGCCGCAGTTGCTCGCCGCGGTGGGGTGGTTGGCGCGGGAGGCCGGCAGCGGCCGCTACCTGCGGGAGGTCGCGGCCCCCGGCGTGGACACCAAACTCATCGAACGGCATACCGGGGTGTTGGCGACCTGGCTCGAGGCGCTGGTGCCGGAGAAGGGCGACGGCCGGTATGCCGGGTCGCGGGGGTTCGCGCGCCGGTTCGGGTTCGCCGACGTCGAGCCGTTGCTGCGGCTGCGGGTGTGCCCGACGCTCGGCGGGTTGCCGGCGGGGGTGAGCGAGGTGGCGTTGCCGGTGGCGCAGGCGGCGGCTTTGGCGGTGGCGCCGGTCGAGGTGCTCGTCGTGGAAAACCTCGTGACCTTCCTCAGCGTGCCGGTCCCGGTCGGTGGGGTGGTCGTGTGGGGACACGGGTTCGACGCGGGCCGGTTGCGGCGGGTGCCGTGGCTTTTCGGCGGGGGGTATGCCGCGGGGCCGGGGCCGGGGCTGGCCCCGGGGCCGGGCGCGGCACCCGGGCCAGCGGTGCCGCGGGTGCGCTACTGGGGCGATCTGGACACCCACGGGTTCGCGATCCTCCACCTGCTGCGCACTCAGGTGCCTCATGTCGAGTCGGTGCTCATGGACGAGGCGACCCTCCTGGCGCACCGGGACCGGTGGGTGAGCGAGGGGCGCCCGACGCGGGCCGACTTGAGTGCGCTCACGGCGGCCGAGCGCGCGCTCTACGAGGACCTGGTCGAGGGGATTCACGGCGCCTCGATCCGCCTCGAACAGGAACGCATCGCGTGGCCCTGGGTTCTGGCGGCCCTCGCGCAGCGCTGACCCGGACGGCATACGGTGGCCTCCATGCGCGACATCGCCGCCACGATCACCAAAGACACCCGGCTCTGTATCTCCCTGGCCGCTCGCCCGAGCAACATCGGCACCCGCTTCCACAACTACCTCTACGAGCAGCTCGGCCTCGACTTCGTCTACAAGGCGTTCGCGCCGCGTGACATCGAGGGGGCCGTGGCCGGCATCCGAGGGCTGGGCATCCGCGGCGCCGCCGTCTCCATGCCCTACAAAGAAGCCGTCATCCCGCTCGTCGACGAACTCACCGCGTCCGCCGAGGCGGTCCAATCCGTCAACACGATCGTCAACGACGACGGGCTCCTGCGCGCCTACAACACCGACGTTCTCGCCGTCGAACGCCTCCTGCGCGCCCAGGCCGCCGACCTCGCCGCCGACCCGGACGCCGATGTCGCGGTCGTCGGGTCCGGCGGGATGGCCAAGGCGTGCGTCGCCGCGGTGCGGGCCGTCGGCTTCGGGCGCGGGCTCGTCGTCGCCCGCAACGCTGCCACCGGTGCCCCGCTCGCCGAGCGTTACGGCCTGACGTATGCCGCGGGCTTCGGCGCGCGCCGGCCGCGCCTGGTCCTCAACGCCACCCCGATCGGGATGGCCGGGGGAGCGGAGGCGCAGGACCTCTCGATCCCCCTCGACGTGGTGGAAGCCGCCGACGTGGTGGTCGATGTCGTCGCGGTGCCGCCCGACACGCCCCTGATCCGCGCCGCCCGGGCCGCCGGGAAACGCGTGGTGACCGGCGCCGAGATCGTTGCCCTGCAGGCTGCCGAACAGTTCGCCCTCTACACCGGGATCATCCTCACCCCCGAACAGATCGCCGCGGCCGCCACCTTCTCCCGCTCCTGAGGCAGCCCCCGCCCGAGTCGCGGATGCTGCGGCCTTCTCGGTCGGGCGGCAAAGCTTGTGGCTCGGGTGCGAGTCCCTCCCTGCGTACACAAGCCACCTATTGGTCGATTGTTGACGCGCGTTTGGCGACGGTGACGAGCGTTTGGCGATGGTGGCGAGCGGTGGGCGATTGTTGACGCGCGTTGGGTGATGGGGGCGAGCGGGACTCACGACGGGGCGATAGGCGACCTAAGTCAGCGACCGGGGTCAGCAACTTATCCACAGCTCGCGGCATACCTGTGGAAAAGCCCTGCATCGCAGGACCGGCTGGGTCATGGTGGGGGGTATGGATCCGCGCCTGCGAACTCTGCTCGCCGCCCAAGAGGGGGTGTTGAGCACGGCGGATGCCGCGCCCTTGGCGATGGACGTCAACGTCCTCGAGCGCTGCTGCCGGCGTAGGGAACTGGTCCGCGTGCGCCGTGGTGCGTACGTCGACGCCGCGCTGTATGCCGCCGCCACCTACGAGCGCCGCTATCGGCTCGTCACCAAGGCGGTCCTACGGAGCCGGCGCAAAGACGCAGCCAGTCATCATGCGGCGCTCATCCTGGCTGGAGTGCCCACCTTCGGCGTCGACTTGGCGATGATCGACGTGGCCAGCGCCGTGACCGCGACCCGTCGGCACAGTGGGGTACGGATGCACCCACACCCCTCGTACTTCGTGTACCGGGGAATGTGGCTCAGCGTGCCACTGCCCCTGGCTTTGGTGCAGGTGGCGGCCGCGACCGGGCTCGTGGCGGGGGTGTGCTCGATCGATCATGCGCTCTGGCGGGGGTGGTGCACCGAACAGGAATTGAAGACCGTCGCGCTTTCCCTTCCCAGCCCGCGCGCTCAGGACGCTGCCTTTCGGGCGATCCGGAAGGCGGACCCGGCGGCCGAGTCTGTCGGTGAGTCACGGACGCGGCTGCTCCTCACCGACCTGGGCTTCCGGTGCCGCAGCCAGGTGTGGCTCGACACCGACAAGGGTCCGGCGCGTGTTGACCTGCTCGTCGATGACGTGGTGATTGTCGAGTTCGATGGCTTGGTGAAGTATGACGGCGCCGAGGGGCGCGAAGCCCTCGCCCGCGAGAAGTTGCGAGAGTCGGCTCTGGTGCGCCTCGGGTTCGAGGTCGAACGTGTCGTGTGGAGCGACCTGGCCAATCCGGCGGCCCTGGCTCGGCGCATCCGGGCAGCTCGTGCTCGTGCGCTGAGCCGCCGTGCGCGGTGAGGCCCGCGGGTCGCCGGGGGCGATCGGCAACCGCACGCAGAAAGTCGCGTTGACGCGGACAAATATCTCCGCGTAGACGCGACTTTCTGCGCGCCTTCGCGGTTGCGCCGGGCTCGGCCGCCGGACCGCGGTCCGTGGGGCGCGAAATAATCCCCGGGCCCGCGCGCCTTCACTCCCTATGGACCTCGTCGCGCCCGATCCGTCGGCCCCTCCTCGCGCCGGGCTCGGCACGCTCGACGAGGCGCCGTGGGACACCACGTATGCCGCCCGGTTGTCCTGGCTTGGTGCCCGCCTCAACCCGCAACCGGTGACCGCCCCCGGTCCGCTCTTCGTCAACGACGACCTCGCGACCGACCTCGGCCTCGACCCCGATGCCCTCCGGTCCCCGCACGGCACCGCGAATCTCGCCGGCAACCAGGTCCCGAATGGGGCCCGCCCGCTCGCCCAGGCCTACGCCGGGCACCAGTTCGGGCAATACAGCCCCCAACTCGGCGACGGCCGCGCCCACCTCCTCGGCGAACTCCGAGACCGCCACGGCCACCGCCGGGACGTCGCCCTCAAGGGCTCGGGCCGTACCCCCTTCTCGCGCGGTGGCGACGGGCGCGCCGCCGTCGGGCCGATGCTGCGTGAGGTCCTCGTCGGCGAAGCCCTCCATGCCCTCGGTATCCCCACGACCCGGGCCCTCGCCGTCGTCGCCACCGGCGAAACGGTCCAGCGCGACACCCCCCTGCCCGGCGCCGTCCTCACCCGGGTCGCCGCGTCGCACCTGCGCGTCGGCACCGCCCAGTACGTGCGGGACCGGGCCAGCGTCGAGCGACAGGCGAGCTTCGCGGCATACGTGCGCGAACGCCACCACCCGCACGTCGCCGACGGTGACCACCTCGGCCTGCTCGCAGCGGTCGTCTCCGCCCAGGCGCGGTTGCTCGCCGACTGGATGGCGCTCGGCTTCGTCCACGGCGTGATGAACACCGACAACATGGCCCTGTCTGGGGAGAGCATCGACTTCGGGCCGTGCGCGTTCCTCGAGGCACATGATCCGCAGGCGGTGTTCAGTTCGATCGACACTGCCGGCCGGTATCGCTTTGGCGCGCAACCCTCTATCGCGCAATGGAACTTGGCCCGGTATGCCGAGACGCTCCTGCCGCTCCAAGTTCCCGACGCCGCGGACGAGACCGTCGTGGGCGAGGTGATCGAGGCGGCCACGCAGGTGCTGCGCGGGTTCGAGGGCGAGTATCACGCGGCATACCTGGCCCGGATGCGCGCCAAGACCGGCCTGACCCACGCCGCCGAGACCGACCCGGCCCGGGACGAAGCCCTCATCGCCGACCTGCTCGACCTGATGACCGCCGACCGGCTCGACCACACCCGCACCTTCCGGCTGCTCGCGCGGGTTCTGCGCGGCGAAACGGACCGCGTGCGGATGCTCGTCACGGACAGCGCAGGCTGGGACCGGTGGCAGCAGCGCTGGCTCGCGGCCTTCGGCGGCGCCGATGTCGCGGCGGTGGCCGACGCGATGGATCGGGTCAACCCGGCATACATCCCCCGCAACCACCTCGTCGAGGAGGCTTTGGCGGCCGCGACCGAGGGGGACCTGGCGCCGTTCGAGGAGTTACTGTCGGCGGTCCGCGACCCGTTCATCGAGCGTCCCGGTCGGGAGCGGTATGCCGCGCCGGCACCCGAGGGGTTCACCGAGGGCTACCTGACCTACTGCGGCACCTGACGCACCCGCCGCGTGTCACGCACCGATGGCGATCACCGAGTAGCCGCCCGACGTGCGCGTCTCCGGGTCCTGGAACGCGAACCGCAGCAGATGCGCTTCCGGTGCCTCCCCGCCCATCGCGCGCGCCAGATCGGCACCGCGCAGACGGTCGATGCCCCACAGGCGCACCAGCCCCTCGAGGAGCGCATCCCCGGCCTCGCCGCGCAGCGTCACCCCGAGGCGAGCGGCCCGGTCCGGTCCCATCTTCTCCAGGAGCGCCCTCGTCATCCCGGGAGTAGCCAGCGGCCTCGCCACCTTCGTCCGGTCGCGCTCCACCATCCCCAGTTCGAGGGCCATCGCCCACACCTTGGCGCTGTCGGCCACCAGCCACCCGTCCCCCGTCGCGAACATCGTCGCGAGGTGCTGGCCCTGACCGGTGGTCACCCCGAGCCGGAGCGCCTTGGCGGCCGGGGCGCGCCGGTTGCGGGTGCTCCACTCCGTCTTCGTGCGCCCGATGAGCCCCTGGAGCAGGGGAGTGACCGCGGCCCCGCCGTGCAGGATCTCAAGCGTGCCGGACTTGGTCACCATCGACCCGAGAGTCCAGATGAGTTCCTTCGCGGGCGCCGGCCCGGCGAGGATCGTGAGGTTGCGTTGCCCCACGTGCCGGTCGTTGTTGGCGTCGAGCGCGCCACCCCACGGGTCGAGCGGACAGGTCACCGACGCCATGAGGCATTCGTGACCGGTCAGCGTCAGCGGGATGTCCCACGTGCGGTCCATCTCGACCACCTGCATGGCGCCGGGCCGGGTGCGGTCTTCGAGGTTGACCATCGCCCCACCGATGAGGACGGGTTGGTATGCCGGGTTGTTGGGGTCGCCCCCGAAGAACCCGGGGTTGACGGCCCAGGCGCGCACGTGGACGCCGATGGCAGGGAGGAGCCCGAGGTTCCAGATGCGGACGAACACCCGGTAGCGCCGGCCCGCCACCGGATTGGTGACGAGTTGGGCCAGCGAAAACGGCCCGGTGTAGGTCGCGTCGATGAGCATGAGGTCGGGGGATTCCCAGCAGGCCACGGGCGGCCAGAGCGGGCGAGCCCCCCGATCCCCGGGGCTGTGCCCCCGGATGAGCAGGTAGGGGTAGACGTCCTCTTGGCGCGGGCGGTGCCCGTCATGGCCGGGGGCGGTCCCGCCGTGCTCCTTGATCCAGCCGGCCGCCTCGGCACCGGTGCCCGAGGGCTGCCAGTTCGGGTCGAGCTCGCCACTGGGCAGCGGGGTGGAGGCCCCGATGGCGCCGGGCGGGGAATCGCCGCGCTGTTGCCGGTCTTGTTCGGGCGTGAGCCGTGGGTGCTTCTCGCGTGGCATGGTCAGCCCCTTCCCTTACGGATCCGGTCACGCCACCCGAGATCGGTGTTGAGGTCATGTCTGCGTGGCGGCGCGCAGGTCCCCGGGTCGGCCCCCGGGAGGTAGTGAACGGCCAGGTCGGCCGACTCGTCGTACCAGCGGCCCGGATCACTAGGGCAGTCATGGTCGGCGTGGAAGAGCTGCGGAGACGTGCAGGGTTTGCGGTAGCTGTAGTCCTCGGCCCCGACGGGGTCGATCTTGGGCACGCACGGAGTCGGCCCACGGTCGTAGTCCCAGCAGTGCCAGGCATAGCCCCGGTCGCTGTCGAGGTTGAAGTCCGGCACGTCGAAGTCGTTTTGGGCGACCTCGGCGGCCATCCGGCCGACCAGGTAGAGGCCGTACTCGATCGGCCCGCCCAGGTGACCGCCCGCGGGCAGCCAGGCGTCGAGCATCGCCCTGGTCTCGGCGGGGTTGCTCGCCTTCTCCAGGTCGTGCCGGGCCGCATCGTTGCCGGTCAGCGCCGAGAGGAGCACGATGGAACTGGTGCCCACGGCATACGGACCGACGACCGTGCCCTCGCCCTCCTGGGCGACCCCGGCACCGGCCTGGTTGGTCAGCGGATAACGCCACGGCGCGATCCACTCCGAGGCCTTGAAGACGTCACCGGTGGCGTCCGCGGCATACCGCAGTGGATCGGTGAGACCGAGAGCGCCGACGAGATCGGGGCGCGACAAGGCCGAGGGCAGGTCGCGGACGACCCCACGCGGGTAGGCGTGGTCGAGCCCGACCGCCTCTGCGGGGTTGAGCCGGCCCGAGGGCTCGGTGATCGGCAGCGGCATACTCGACACCCCGATCGGGGAATCGAGGAGGGCGGCGATGTTGAAGGTGCCGTCGGTGCCGAGCGTCGTCAGCCCGGTGCTGACCTCGCCCGGCTTGGGCATCGCGAACCCGGACATGACCAGGGCGCGGCGGGCGAGCAGGTAGAGGTTCCAGGCGGGCACGATGACCGCCCAGTAGATGACCTCGCGCGCCGGGAAGGTCGAGATGTCGACGATGAGTCCGGGCAGGACGGTCGCCAACCACACGATGACCTGCGCGAGATAGACCACCCAGGCGAACAGGGCCAGCAGCAGGTCGAGCAGGTTGAACGAGTCGTCATCGTCGACGTCGGCGCCGCGGCTCGGGTCGCTGTCGATCCCCGAACTGCCGCCGCCGGGCGGGGTGGGGAAGGAGTGGTCCGTGAACACCGAAGGCGGCGGCGGCAACCGCAGGCTGATCGCGTCGCTGGAGATCATCTTCAGGTAGCGGTAGGCCAGTTCCCACATCTGGTTCATCGCATCGGCGTTCGGCTGCCCGTTGGGGTCGCCGGTGCCGGGGTCGGTCGCGCTGTACTGCGGGTCCTGGAGCAGGATGTGCGGCCCCTCGCTGCCGTAGACGCTCGTCATCGCCGTGAGCAGCCCGTCAACCAGGTGACTGGGCAGCGGGCCGGTGTCGAGGTCGAAGAACGTATGCCGCGTCGCCGTCGGCGTGGGTCCGTCGCCGTTGTCGTAGGCCGGGAACCCGGTCCAGTAGTCGTATGCCGGGGCGTCGTCTCGGCCGTTGTAGGGCGCGTCGTCACGGTGCCTGAAGGCGAGCCGGAAGTGCAGCGCCGACGTGCCGTATTCGCCGTAGAGCGGACCGGGGTGCCGGGCGTCGTAGTTCTCCGAGTCCATGTGGTTTTCGACGAGGTGGTGGCGTTGCCAGTGGTCGCGGTACGGGCCGCCGGACTTGGCGTTGGTGAACGGGTGCCCGGTGACGTCGGTCGCGCAGTGCGACATCCAGCCGACGGCGAAGGCGATCCGGGCCTGGGCGTCTTGGGTCGCCTCGGTGGTGTTCGCGCTGGCCAGGGCCTGTTGGGCCTGCTGGAAGAGGACGAACGGGAATTGGTAGGTCCGGCGGTAGTGGAACATGTCCGACCAGTAGAAGGCGTCGTCGCCGTAGCCTTGCGGCACGCCCGAGGTGAGGATCCCGAACCAGTCGCCCATGGAGGCGAGCAGCCCCTTGAAGGCGGCCCAGATCGCCTTGGTGAGGTCGTCGAGCACCTGGGCCAGTTGAGTCGACAATCCGCCGGTCAGCTGCGAGGCCAACTGGGCGTTGTTCGTCGAGATCGGCTCGATCCACTTCTCCCATTTGCTGACGAACTCCTTGTCGATTTCCTCCCAGACGTCGAGAGCCCATTGGACGACCTGGCGAATGACCTGGCCGGTCGTGTTCTTGAAGTCGGGGAGCAGGTAGAACAGGTCGGGGCCGAGCGAGCCGAGTTCGAGGTAGTTGCGCCAGGTGTGGCAGTGCTCGCCGATGGCCTGGGCTTGGGCCGCCGGAATGGCGAACCCGGGCGGGACCGTGCCGTCCCGCAGTCTGCGGGCGGTGTCGTGGGCCGCCTCCAAATGGACATACCAACCGGGCATGGCGCCTCCTTGGATGGGTGTGCGGGGACCCCCTGCGTCCCCCGGTGATGAGTGGAGGGCCGCTTGCACCCCCGTTGATGTGCCGGGGGCCCCCTGCGCCCCCGACACTGTAAGGAGCGCCTCAGCGCCGTCGTGATACCGGCTCGCTGCCGCCCGTGGTCCGTCAGGGGCTTCGTCACGCGCCGCCGTGGCGCGTCAAGGGTCGGTTATGCGGGGGCGGATAGGCTGACAGGCGATGTCCACGAACCCGCCCCGCGTCGACCCCGACCTCATCGCCGCCCTCCGCGCCGACCTGCGCGCCGCGCCCTTCACGGTCGCCGGCATCGCGGAGGTCCTCGACCCCATGGCCATGGCCGCCCTCGACCGTGAGCAGGCCCTCCCCGCACAACGACGCACGGCCGACGACCCGCGGCCGGTGGCCACGCTCATCCGCTTGTTCAACCTCGGCGATCCCGTCGATGCCGCCGATGTTCAGGCCGCCCTGCCCACCCTGGGGCTTGTCGGCGCCCTCGCCCTCGGGTTGGTGGCGGCCGAGGGTGACGCGGTCGTCGCGCTCGCCGATCTGCGCCCGTATGCCGCGGACGGCACCGACCACTGGATCGCCTCCGACCTCGACGAACTCGCGACGGGCAGCCCCCTCCCCGGTGACCATGTCCTCGGCATCGGCGGGGCCTCCACGACCTTGGCCTCCTGGACACCCCGCCCGCGCGTCGGGCGCGCCCTCGATGTCGGCACCGGGTGCGGCATACAGGCCCTCCACCTGCTCACCCACGCCGACGACGTGACCGTCACCGACCTCTCCGAGCGGGCCCTGGCCTACGCCGCGTTCAACGCCGCCCTCAACGAGACGCAGTGGGATGTCCGGGCTGGGTCGATGCTCGAGCCGGTGGCCGGCGAACGGTTCGCGCTCATCGTGAGCAACCCGCCCTTCGTCATCACGCCTCGCACCGGTGAGGTGCCGCTTTTCGAGTACCGCGACGCCGGCGCCAGCGGGGACGCCGTCGTCGCCGACCTCGTCGCGGCCATCGGCGCCCACCTGGAACCCGGCGGCATCGCCCAATTCCTCGGCAACTGGGAAATCCCTGCCGGCCAGGAGTGGACCGACCGGGTTGGCGCCTGGGTCGCCGGCACCGGGTTGGACGCGTGGGTGGTCCAGCGCGAGGTCCAGGACCCGGCCGAGTATGCCGAGACCTGGGCTCGCGACGGCGGTCACCACAGCGGCACCGCCGATTTCGACCGGATGTATGCCGCCTGGCTCGACGATTTCGCCAGCCGAGACGTGGTCGGGATCGGCTTCGGGATCATTACGTTGCATCGCCCGGTGGTCGATCGGGCGCCGTTCGTCGACCTGGTCGAGGTGCGCCACCCGGTCGAGTCGCCGATGGGGCCCTCTGTCCTTGCCGGTCTTGCGGCTCGGGCCTGGCTGGTCGAGCACGACGACGACACGATCCTTGACACCGCGTGGGTGGCCGCGCCGGATGTTCACGAGGAGCGGCATACCCGGCCCGGGGCCGCCGATCCGAGCCGCATCCTGTGGCACCAGGGCGGCGGGCTGCGGCGCACGGTGCCGCTGACGACGGTGACCGCGGCGTTCGCGTCGGTGACCGACGGGGAGTTGACGGCCCGGGCGGCGGCGGCGGCGATCGCCGGGCTGCTCGGTGCCGACGATGCCGAGGTGCGGGCCGAGATCGTCGCGTTCATCCGGGACGTGGCGCGCGACGGCTTGCTGCTGCTGCCGCACTGATCCGGCGGCCACCCGTGCTGGCGCTCGGGGCTGCGCGCGCGAGGTCGGAGTGCACTCCCAAGGCCCCGAACATCCGCCCTCGCGCATGGGGATGCGCTGCCGCGTTTTGCCCGGCCCGGAACGGTGCAAGACCTTGTCTTCGGCCCGCCCGCGTGGGGATGCGCTGCCGCGTTTTGCCCGGCCCGGCGTCAGGGGTTGTGGTGCGATGTCGGCGTGACGCTGCTCTGCGTGAGCCCGAGTAGTTGGGGTGCCCGCCCCACCGGTCGCTCCTTTCCCGCCTGAAGTGCCTAACGTCCACTTCGCACCCCGACTGTCGGGGGGCGAAGTGCCCCTTTCCCACCGCAAGTCCGCTGATGCCTCCCCGTAGGGCAAACGGGCGCAGGCGAGCGGCTTTCCTGTGGTGGCCGCGGGACACCGCAATCCGGATCACGTACGCGGCGTTCGCCGGGTTGCTCCGTGCCGTGGATGCTGCGGTGGGTGCCGGGATCGTGAGGACGCGCTCGAGGTTTGGGGCTGTGGTGCTGGGGCTTGTTCGATCTGGTGCACGCAGTGCACCGCGCCGAGTTTCGCGGTCTGGCAGTGGACGTCCCGCTGGGGCCTGGGTGACCCGACGGAGTGTGCCGTTGGTGGGCGTGGCTAGGCGGCGTCGAGGCGGATTTCCAGGCCGCTGTTCGGGGTCCAGATGATGTCGATGAGAACAAGGGGCGGGGGTCCCTTGTCCTCGACGACGGTTGGTGGTGGGGTCGCGTGGGAGTCGGGTCCGAGCGGTGGTGGGCTGGTGTCGTCGGCCAGATCAGGCGGCGGGGGCGGGTGCCAGCCGGGTCCGAGTAGGGCCGGTGGACTCGTGGCATGGGTGTCTCCGGTGGGGGTGGTCCGCCGGGGCTCGGCCTCATTGTCCTGGTTGGGGTTGACGGTGGCATGCCGGCCGGGGCTTGGGATACCGAATCGGTCCTCAGCCTTGTCGTCTGCGGGGGCTGGTTGGGGTGGGTGCCAGCCGGGTCCGAGTAGGGGTGGTGGGCTGGTGGTGTGGGTGTGTCCGGTGGGGGTGGTCCAGGTGGTGCGCCGGGTGGTTCCGGCCTCGGCGTGGCCGCTCTGGTCGGGGTTGGGGGTGGAGGACTGGGGTGCGCCATTTGCCTGAGTGTCTGGGTGGGTGTGGACGTGCCAGCCGGGTTGTTCTTTGGTGTCGTTGCACCTCCGGCATAACCCTTGGCCGTTGACGTAACTGGTGGCCCCGCCGTCCCGGTACGGGTGGGTGTGGTCGATATCGCGGATGGGGGCGTCACACCAGGGTGCGGCACACGACTGGTCCCGTAACCGGATCATGTCCGCCAGGGCCCCGGTGAACCCCCGGGTCCGGGTTTCCATGGCGACCAGGTCCCGCCCATCCACACTCGTAAACAGGCGCCTGATCCTGGCGGGGGTGTGAAGGTCGCCCAGCCACGCCCAGGCAGCCTCAACTGGGATGGG
>ERZ795062.317-NODE-317-length-42781-cov-16.359266_pt1 | contig 42781 bp, 41 predicted proteins | sample MGYA00375146_ERZ795062 | MGnify/ENA primary metagenome ERZ795062 (study PRJEB30191, sample SAMN05720281) | activated sludge metagenome | isolation source: Anaerobic digester | place: USA | collected 2015-07-16 ...
CCTTGCTCCAGACCCAGGGCCGGCTCTCGGTGCGGGCCGCCTGGTCGATGGCCGAGTGAGGTCGTTGTCCCGTATGCCGCGCGCTCACCGTGAGCGCGCGGCATACACCGTGGTCGGGGCTCGGGGCTCGGGGCTCGGGGCTCGGGGCTCGGGGCTCGGGGCTCGGGGCGGCATACCGGGGTGTCGGCGCGAACCCGTAGCGTTGGGCGGGTGAGTCTGACCCCCTATCTGGTGGCCCTCGACATCGACGGCACCACGATCAACCATGCCGGTCACCTCAGTCCCGACGTCCGGGCGGCGGTGCGGGCGGTCGTCGACGCCGGCCATCACGTCGTCATGGCGACCGGCCGCGCGATTGTCGGCACCGTCCCGATCCTCACCACGCTTGGCCTCACCCACGGGTATGCCGTGTGCTCCAACGGGGCGGTGACGCTGCGGTTGGACCCGGCGTGCCGCGGGGGGTACGAAATCCTCGAGGCGGTCACGTTCGACCCGCGCCCGGCGTTGGAACTGCTCCAGGGGTCCTGGCCCGATGCCGCCGTCGCGGTCGAGGAGTTGGGGGTGGGGTTCAAGGTGAGCGCGCCCTTTCCCGACGGCGAACTCGACGGGCAGGTGAGGGTCGTGCCCTGGGCGGAATTGGGGGCTCGGCCGGTCACCCGGTTGACGTTCCGGTCCTCGACGGGGACGGCCGCGGACTTCTTGGCGCTCGCCGAGCGGATCGGGTTGCACGGGTTCAACTACGGCGTGGGGTACACCGCCTGGCTCGACATCAACCCCGAGGGCGTGAGCAAGTCCGCTGCCCTGGAACAGATCCGGCGCAGGCTGCGGGTTGAACCGACCCACACGGTGGCGGTCGGGGATCAGCGCAACGACCTGCCGATGATCCGCTGGGCCGCTCGCGGGGTCGCCATGGGCAACGCACCCGACGAGGTCAAGGCGGCCGCGTGCGAGGTGACCGCTGATGTCGACGACGACGGCCTGGTCCCAGTGCTGCGCTCCCTGCTGCCCTGACCGGCCCGGGGGCGGTCTCGACGGGCGGCAGCGCGCGGCGTGTGGGAGTTTTGACCCGTGTTCTTGTGCTTCGTGGACGAGTCCGAGCAGGGTGACTTCTTCGGCTTCGCTGCGTTGTTGGCCGACGAAGTTTGTACGAAACGCTTGACGACACGACTGAACGAGATCATGGAGCAGGCCGCTGCAGACTGGGGGTTGGAGCCAACAACGGAGTTTCACGCCCACCCCATGTTCCACGGCAAGGAGGACTGGGCCGTCGTGCCCACCCGCGCACGTGTTGGCTTGTTTCACAAGGTTGTCGATGCGATCGTGGACGAACCCGTCTACATCATCCTCAGGTCCGTCGACGGGCGGCGGCTACGCCAGCGACAGGCCGAAAAGGGCATGCTCGCCTTCATCCATCGTCGGTTTGCGACGGTCAAGGAGAGCGACCCCCGCGCTGCCGAAAACATGCGCAAACTCTGGGTGAAGATTGCCGGGTGCCGACTGTACGACCAGGGAAGTTGGCCATAGATGCACGACAGCCCCCGAGTCCGGGGGCTGAAGGCGATGCGGGCGGCGGTTGAGGCGGCCTGCTATCTCAGGATATCAGTCAGTCAGGCCCCCCGTAGGTGAACTCGCCTTGCATGACGGCACCTGGCGCTGCGTGGCTGAGGTCCGATCGACACGAATAGCGTCGGCGACCGGGCCGGCGGACCTGGCATGCTGGCGAGGCGATGAACGACACCAGCCCCGCGGCATACGGCAGCGACCTCCACCTGACCTCGGTGACCAACCCGCGCCTTAAGGCGCTCGTCCGGTTGCGGCGCCGGCGCGCCCGGGACGAGGCCGGGGTGACCCTCGCCGAAGGGTACGAGGAGGTCGCCCTGGCTGTCGGCGCCGGCATCGTGCCGCGCACCCTCTTCTACTGCCACGACCTCATGCTCGACCCCGCCGACCAGAGCAGACTGGTCGACGACGCCCGGGCGCGCGGCGCCGAGACCATCTCGCTCTCACGGGCGGCCTTCGAGAAGGTCGCCTACCGGGAGGGGCCCGACGGTTTCCTCGCGGTCCTGCCGCGCGTGGGCGTCACCCTCGCCGACCTCGACGTTCCCGACAACGCCCTCCTCCTGATCGCCGAGGGCATCGAGAAGCCCGGCAACCTCGGCGCCATGCTCCGCTCGGCCGAAGCCGCCGGTGTCCACGCCGTCATCGCCGTCGATCCGGTCACCGATTGGGGCAACCCCAACGTCATCCGGGCGAGCAAGGGCGCCGTGTATGCCGTCCCGGTCGCCACCGCGACGCTGGCGGAGATGCTCGCGTGGCTGGCGCGGCGCGGCATCCGCCTGGTGGCGACGACGCCCGACACGACCACGCGGCATACCGACGCCGACCTCACCGGGCCGCTCGCGATCGCCGTGGGGACCGAGAAATACGGCCTGACCGGCGCGTTTCTCGACGCCGCCGACGAGCGGGTGCGCATCCCGATGGCCGGCGCGATCAACTCCCTCAACGCCGGGGTTGCCGCGGCGATCGTCCTCTTCGAGGCGGTGCGTCAGCGCTGTCTTTCGGGCTGACGCCGCGGTGTAAAGGCTTACCTTCCTGGGTGGGCTACCCCGTGGTCATAAGCACGCCCGCGGGTGTGTCACGATGTTGCGCATGCGAGTCGATCACGTGGTGTATGCGGCGGAGCAGGACGGTGCCCGCGCCACCGCCCGGCGGCTTGCCGATCAACTCGGAGTGGACCCGGTCGATGGGGGGGTGCATGCCCGATTCGGCACTCGAAACTTCATCCTGCCGCTGGCTGATGCCCGCTATGTCGAGGTTGTTGAGGTCCTCGAACACCCCGCGGCCGAGAAGGCCCCCTTCGGTCAGGTCGTGCGGGCTCGTTCGGAGTCGGGGGGCGGCTGGCTCGGCTGGGTCATTGAGGTCAAGGACATGGCCGCCCAGGAGGAACGTCTCGGACGGGAAGCCGTCGATGGCAGTCGGCACCGCCCGGACGGGGTGGAGTTGCGCTGGCAGCAACTGGGCATCCGGGGGTTGCAGGCCGATCCGCAGTTGCCGTTCTTCGTCAAGTGGGAGGACGACAGCCCCCACCCGTCCCTGGAGACCAACGAAGCGGTGACCTTGGCTGCGCTCATGATCGCCGGCGACCCGTCGCGGGTGCGCAACTGGATCGGGCTGCGTGAAGGCGAAAAGGTCAGCCCCTCGATTGGGCTCAACTTCGTCGCACCGCACGGCACGCCGGGGTTGCTCGCGGTGACGTTCTCGACGCCCCACGGTGAAGTGACGATCTAGCCTTTCGCTGGTCTGCGGGCCGGGGGCCGGCTCACAGTTGTCCGGCCGCGCAGGCGAGTCCGACCGTCACGGTGGCTGCGAGCAGTTTGTCGTCGATGTCCCCCAGGCTTGGCAGGATGGCGCGGAACAGCAGGGGCCCGGTCACGAGGTCGTTGAGCAGTTCGACATCGGCCCCCGCCGGGATCTCGCCACGGGCGACCGCGCGGTCGACCATGTCCTTCGTCTGTGCTCGGCGGGGCGTGAGGAACCGGGTCTGGACGGCGGCGAGTAGCTGGGGATCGGCTCGGACATCGGCGAGGACCCCGAGCATGGCGGCCTGCATGAGCGGGTCGCGAAACATCTCCCCCTGGTGGGCCTGGAGAGCGGTGAGGTCACCCCGCAGCGACCCGGTGTCCGGCACGGGCGCCAACCCGAATCGGTGCCCGAGGACGGCAACGGTCAACTCGACCCGGCCGGCATACCGACGGTAGACGGCGGGTCGGGTGGTGCCTGCGGCACGCGCGACCGCGTCGATGGTGAGCGCCGCGAATCCGTCACGGACGAGCAACTCCGCCGCCGCCTCGACGATCGCTTCGTCCAGGCGGGCGTCGCGTGGCCGTCCCTTGCCTCTCATCCGTTACACACCGTATCGTTAATTTGTGCCCGAATCCGACACCGTCATCATCCCCGCTGCCGACGGCGAGCGCTTGCACACGTGGTGGCAGCCACCGGCACCCGGCGCCCCGACCCTCGTTATGGCCCACGGGATCGGCGGCATCAAGGCGGCCGGGCTGCGCCCGTTCTTCGAGCACTTTGTGCGCGAGGGGTTCGGGGCGGCTTGCTTCGACTACCGGGGGTGGGGTGCCTCGAGCGGCACCCCTCGGGAGCTGGTCGACATCCCTGCCCAACGAGCCGACTACCGCGCGGTCCTGGACTGGGTGCGCGCCCAGCCGGAGGTGGACCCGGAGCGGATCGTCTTGTGGGGCACCTCCTTTGCCGGCATGCACGTCGTGGAGATCGCGGCCGCCGATCCCTCGATCCGGGCGGCGATCGCGCAGTGTCCGCTGGTCGACGGCCTCGCCGGCGTGGCCAACGTGCCCGTGCTGCGCTCGGCCCGGTTGACGTTCGAGGCCCTCGTGGACCGGGTCGGTGCATGGGGTGGTATGCCGCCGCGCTACGTCCCCCTGTGTGTCGATGACGGCGAGTTCGGTGTCATCGCGACCCGGGACTCGCTCGTCGGTCTCGAGCGCCTGCGACCCAAGGACGGCACCGAATGGCCCAACCGGATCACGGCCCGGGCCATCACCCAGATCACGTTCGCCCGGCCGGTGCGGCGGGCGCGCGACATCACCTGCCCCATCCTCATGGTGGTCGCGAGCGAGGACACGATGGCCCCGACCGCTCCCGCCGTCAAGGTGAGCGCCACTGCACCCCGAGGGGAGCTCTATCGAAGCGCGGGCGGTCACTACGACGTCTACGAGGGCGGCATCGACCACGAGAACGTGCTGCGCGTGCAGACCGAGTTCATCCGGCGTCACTGCGGGCCCGGGCCGGCACCGAAGGGTGTGGACGGCACTGACGGAGACGCTTCCGGGCTCGAGTGAGGAGCCCGTATGCCGTCGACGGCGGCACACCCCCGGAGTGAGGTGGCGGCATACTCCCCAATTTGGACGGGCGGCATCCGCCCGGATCCGGAGGGTCGGCAGAGACGCGGATTGAGGCGGCGGCATACGGCCCGATTGAGCCGCTGAGCGTGCCAGTTGGGTGTGGGCCCCCATAGGCCCGGGGGCCGACCCCCACAACCTGGTGACTGGCTGGCTCCGAGGCTGGCGGTTGGGGAAATGTTGAGGGCAGCAGGGCAAACGCCCTCGGCAGGGATAACACCCTGAACGCCAAGACCCCTCCTCAATCCCAACGAAAGGACCTGATCATGTCGATCGGAGACAAGCTCGAAGCCATGAAGGACAAGGCCGTCGGCAGCGCCAAGGAGGCGTTCGGCAAGGTCACCGACAACGCCGAGATGGAAGCCGAAGGAAAGGCCCAGCGCGCCGAGGGCGCCGTCCGCGAGGGCGTGGCCGAGGTCAAGGACGCCGCGAGCCACGGCGCCGACGCGGTGAAGGACGCCGTCAAGGACGCCAAGGACGCCGTCACGGACTGACCCATCAGGCGGGGGCGTTCGTCGCCCGCACCGCACCGACCCCACGCCGGGGACTTCCTCAGGGATGTCCCCGGCGTTGTCGTGTCTCGGGGGTCGCGCTGCTGGTGTGCCCCGGGGTCTTCGAGACTGGTGTATGCCGCGCGTCGCGCCTCCCGAAGGGTGCCGGGTGGTTCGTGGCCCGGGCGGGGGTCGATGGTGCCGGCTACCGTGCAGGAGGTGGGGTGATCGCCCCGCCTTTCGCAGGGTGGGGCGTGGGGAGTGCCGGGCTGGGGCGGTTGTTGGGGTGCCTGCGCGGCGGGTCCCCGCTTGGCGGCCTTGGCTGCAGCGTCGTGGTTGTCGGGACGACCACGACGCTGCAGCGAAGAGTTCCTGCGCGTGCTGGCAGGGTCCTGCTACGGGCTTCCGCGCAGGAGGTGGGGTGGTCGCCCCGCCTTTCGCAGGGTGGGGCGTGCGGGGTGGTTCGTGGCCGGGTGGATCGTGCCGGCTACCGTGCAGGAGGTGGGGTGGTCGCCCCGCCTTTCGCAGGGTGGGGCGTGCGGGGTGGTTCGTGGCCGGGTGGATCGTGCCGGCTACCGTGCAGGAGGTGGGGTGATCGCCCCGCCTTTCGCAGGGTAGGACGTGCGGGGCGGATCGGGCCTGGCGGACCAGGGCCGGGGCCGGGGCCGATGGTGCCGGCTGCCGTGCAGGAGGTGGGGTGATCGCCCCGCCTGGTGCAGGGTGGGGCGTGCGGGGTGGTTCGTGGTTGGGGTGGATGGTGCCGGCTGCCGTGCGGGAGGTGGGGTGGTTGCCCCGCCTGTCGCAGGGTAGGGCGTACGGTCGCACGCAGGGAGTGTGGTGGTGGGGGTCGGCACCCATGCCGGTGGGGTGGGACATGTAGGTCCCGGGTCCGAGCGCGACGCGGCATCACAGCGACGAATAGCGTCGTAGACACAAGCCCAGCGGACCCCCGCCCCGGGCGAAACCCTCACCGTGAGAACGGCATACCAAACAAACGCCGACTCACCCGGAATCGTCAAGGAGACGGAACATGAGCATCATCGCGTGGATCATCATCGGCGGCCTCGCCGGCTGGATCGCCAGCAAAGTCATGGGCACCGACGCCCAACAGGGCGTTGTCCTCAACGTCGTCGTCGGCGTCATCGGCGGCCTCCTCGGCGGCTGGATCCTCGGCCTGTTCGGCACCAACCCGATGGGCAACGGCTGGCTCGTCAGCTTCTTCACCGCCCTCCTGGGCGCCTGCGTCCTCCTCTTCGGCGTTAAGGCCGTCACCGGCAACCGCACCGTCACCTCCACCCGCTGACCCACCCCACCCTTTCCCGCCTGAACCACCAAACGTGCGCTTCGCACCCCCACCGACGGGGTGCGAAGCGCACGTTTCCTATGCCCAGCCACAACCAGACCCCAGGACCCAGCCACAGGCCCCAGGACCCGGCCGCGATCAGGCTCCAGGACCCAGCCACAATCGGGCCCCAGGACCCGGCCGCGATCGGGCCCCAGGACCCAGCCACGATCAGGCCCCAGGATCAGCCGCGATCAGGCGGCCTGACTCTCGCGATGCCCTGGCGTGGGGCACTAGGCTCAGCGGGCGGCATACCGTCGCAGCCACGGCCACCAGCGCCGACAACCATCGGAACCACCCACAAGGAGAACCGATGACCCCGACCAGCGGCTCCGCCGCCACGCCCCCCAACGCCAACATCTCCACCGCGAATGCCCCGGTCTTCCGGCGGCAGCGGCCGGCTGCGCGGGTGCTGCTGGCCGACGACCATGCCCTCGTGCGGCAGGGCGTGCGGATGATCATCGACGCCCAACCCGACCTCACCGTCACCGCGGAGGTCAGCGATGGGGCGGCCGCTGTCGAACGCGCAACCGCCGGTGATATCGACCTGGCCATCCTCGACGTGACGATGCCCCGGATGACCGGGTTGCAGGCGGCCCGTGAAATCTCGCGCCGCGCCCCCGACGTGCGCATTCTCATGCTGTCGATGCACGACAACGAGCGGTTCCTGTTCGAGGCCCTCAAGATCGGGGCCTCCGGTTACGTCCACAAATCCGTTGCCGACCGGGACCTCATCAACGCCTGCCGGGCCGCGCTCCGCGGCGAACCGTTCCTCTACCCCGGTGCGCTGCAGACGATCATCCGCGAATATGTCGCCGCCGGCGCCGAGGGTGCCGACCGCCCGGTCCTCACCCCCCGCGAGGAGGAGGTTCTCAAACTGATCGCCGAGGGCTTAAGCGGCAAGGACATCGCCGAAGCCCTGTTCCTCAGCCCCAAGACCGTCGAACGACACCGCGCCAACGTCCTGGAGAAGCTCGGTCTCAAAGACCGACTCGAACTGACCCGGTACGCGATCCGCAACGGCCTCATCGAGGCATAGGGAGGGGCGAGGGCGCCGCGCGGCACTGGGGGTCACCCGGCAGTGGGCGCCGCGCAGCACTGGGGGTCGGCACCCATGCCGGTGGGGTGGGACATGTAGGTCCCGGGCGTCAACGCGACGCGGCCTCGCAGCGCGAATAGCGTCGTAGACACAAGCCCAGCGGACCCCCGCCCCGGGCGAAACCCGCACCGTGAGAACGGCATACCAAACAAACGCCGACTCACCCGGAATCGTCAAGGAGACGGAACATGAGCATCATCGCGTGGATCATCATCGGCGGCCTCGCCGGCTGGATCGCCAGCAAAGTCATGGGCACCGACGCCCAACAGGGCGTTGTCCTCAACGTCGTCGTCGGCGTCATCGGCGGCCTGCTCGGCGGCTGGATCCTCGGCCTGTTCGGGATGGACCCGATGGGCAAGAACCTCATCGTCAGCTTCCTCACCGCCTTGTTCGGTGCCTGCGTCCTCCTCTTCGGTGTCAAACTCGTCACCGGGAAGCGGTGACGTCGACGAGAACGCGCTCCCTGCCGGGACAAGCGCCCCGAGGACGCCGCCCGACACATCGGGTGGCACGGGAATCGGCCGCGTCGAGGCATCCGGGGGGAGCGGGGCACCGGCGGGTTCGAGCGGGATTTCCACGGTGACGGTCGTTCCCCGGCCCGGCTCCGACACCCGCTCGAAGGTTCCGCCCAGCAGCCGAGCCCGCTCGCGCATGGAGTAGGAGCCGACACCCAGTTCCCCGGTCGTGCCCAGCCCGTCGTCACTGACGATGAGGCGGGCACGGCCGGGTTTCTGCGTGAGCGACACCGTGACCGAACGGGCCGACGCATGCCGGAGCACGTTCGTCAACGCCTCCTGCGCGATGCGGTAGAGAGCGAGGTCCCGTTCCCCGTGCGGAGTGAAAGTCCCCGACACCTGCACCGTGCACCGAATCTCGCCGGCCCCCTCGATCCGGGCGCCGAGGCCCCGCAGCGCCGGCCCAATGCCCAACTCGGACAGCACCGCCGGGCGCAACCGGCGCGAGATGGTGCGTACCTCGTCCAGGCCGTTTCGGGCCGCAGCGGTGATGGCGGCGACATCGGGACGCAACCGGGCCGGAACCTCGCGGTCGAGCACGCTCAGACGCAACAGCAGGAACGTCAGGGTCTGGCCCACGTCGTCGTGGAGTTCGCGGGCGATCCTGGCGCGTTCGGCCTCGGTGGCGGTCACCGCGGCGCGGGCCGCGGCGGTCCGCTCGCGCTCCAATCGGGTCAGCATCCCGTTGTATGCCGCGGCCAGTTGAGCCACCTCGTCGTTGCCATGCACGATCAGCTGGGCGTCGTCGTCAAGGCCGATGACATTCTCGACATCTTCACGCAGCTCGGCGAGCGGTTGGAGGCTGATGCCGATGAGGGCGGCATACACCAAGAGCAAGGTGAGGGCCCCGAGGGCAAGGTAGCCGACCTGTTCGTTCGTGGGCGGGAAGTCCACGGTCAACGGGGTGAAGGCGATCAGGGCGGCACCGCCGACGACGACCACGGTGTTGACGATGAACAGTTTCCAAAACAGCGGCATGCGGCACCTCAACCGGGCCGGTGGGCGGCCCCTTGACTCAGCGTAGGCATATTCTGACCGCGTGAGGGATCGGTCCGTGAGCAGCGACGACGCGCGTGGGGCGATTCCCGCGGCGACGACGCGCCCGGTGCCGCTGGCGCCGCGCCGGGCAGCGGCACACCGGCCGTCGATGTCGTTGCGGCTGTTGGTCTCCGGGGCCCAATTGATCTCGCTCTATGGGACGTTGTTCGGCCTGGGTGCCTTCGGGACGCGGGTCCGGGATGCCGCCGGGGGTCTGTTCCGTCCCGAGGTCAGTCTGCTGGCGCCGGGGCAGCCGTCGTTCCGGGTGTGGTCGGTCATCTATCTCGGGCTCTTCGCCTACACCGTCGGGCTCTGGCTGCCCGGCACCAGCGTGTCGGCCCGGTTGGAACGCACGGCGTGGCCTGCGTCGTGGGCGATGATCCTCAACGCGGTCTGGCTCATCGTGGTCAGCATGGGTCAGGTGCGCCTGAGTCTGGTCACCATCATCGTTCTCGTCCTGGTTCTCGGGGTGCTCATGCGGCGCCTCGTGCTGTCGGCCCCCGCCTCCCGGGTCGAACGGCTCATCTTGGAGGGCACCTTCGGTCTCTACCTGGGCTGGGTGGTGGTCGCGGTCGCGGCCAACGTCGCGCTCGTCTTGGTCTCCCTTGGGGTGCCGTCGACGGGGCCGCTCGCGACGGTTGTGGCGCTGGCCTCGTTGGTCACGTTGGCGCTGGTCGGCGTGGGTTTGGCCCGCGTGCTCCCGGGTCAGTGGGGGGTGGTCGGCGGCATGGTGTGGGGGTTCGCCTGGATCGCCATCCAACGCCTCGCCGGTATGCCGCACTCGGCGCCGGTCGCGGTCACCGCGCTCGTCGCGGCGGCCGTGGTCGCCCTGGCCTTCGTGCGCACCCGCCCCTCCCTCACCGGCCGAAACGCCGCAGCCGTAGCGAGTTAGTCACGACGAGCACGCTCGAGCAGGCCATCGCCGCGCCGGCAATCATCGGGTTGAGCAGCCCGGCCATGGCCAGCGGGATCGCCGCCGAGTTGTAGCCGAAGGCCCAGGCCAGGTTCTGTTTGATCGTGCGCAGCGTGGCCCGCGACAGTTCGATGCCTTGCGGGATGGCGCTCACCTCACCGCGGAGCAGCACGAGGTCGGCGCTGGCCGCGGCGACATCGGTGCCACCCCCCATGGCAATCCCCAGGTCGGCCTGGGCGAGCGCGGCGGCGTCGTTGACGCCGTCGCCGACCATGGCGACGATCCGGCCTTGGCGTTGGAGTTCGGTCACCATGGCGTATTTGTCGTTGGGGCGTACCTGGGCACGCACCCGGTCAGCCGGTATGCCGACCGCTTCCGCAACCGCTCGCGCCGGCCCCTCTTGGTCGCCGGTGAGGAGGTATGCCGTCAGGCCCAGGCGGTCGAGGTCGCGCACCGCGCGCGCGGCGTCAGGGCGGAGGGTGTCGGTGATGATGAACCGGGCATGGGCGGTGCCGTCCCAGCCGAGCCAGATGGTCGAGCCGTCCGTGGAGTTGGTCGAGACGGCGGCATTCGTGCCCGATGAGGACGATGATTGCGCCATCGGGGACTCGAACCCCGAGCCCGGGCGGGCTGCGCCGGTGGCGTCGCTGGTGAACAGGTCGCGTCGACCGACGGTCACCTCGGTGCCGGCGGACACCGGCCCGATCGCCTCCTCCACGACCGCGCGCGCACCCGCTCCCGTCAGGGCCCGGAACCCAGACGTGCGTGGCAGGGAAACCGGCGGCATACCGGGGGAGGCGGACGGCATACCCGACGGGGCAGGGAAAACTGGGGCAGGCGGCATACCGGCAGCGGCGGCGACCACGGCGCGGGCGAGCGGATGCTCACTGCCGGACTCCACAGCGGCGGCGAGCCGGAGCGCCTCCGCCTGGGTCACCGCACCGTCGGTGGTGACCGCGGTCAGCGTGGGATGGCCGGTGGTGAGGGTGCCGGTCTTGTCGAGGACGATCGTGTCGACGGTGCGGGTGTCTTCGAGGACGGCCGGGCCCTTGATGAGGATGCCGAGTTGGGCGCCGCGGCCGGTGCCGACGAGGATCGCCGTCGGGGTGGCCAGGCCGAGGGCGCACGGGCAGGCGATGATGAGAACCGCGATGCCGATGCCGAGGGCCCGGCTGGGGTCGCCGTTGGCCAGCCACCAGCCCACGAATGTCGCTGTCGCCAAGGCGAGCACGACCGGGACGAAGATCGCGGAGATGCGGTCGGCGAGGCGTTCGACACCGGCCTTGCCGGTTTGGGCCGCCTCGACGAGCCGGGCGATGCCGGCCAGGGTGGTGTCGGCGCCGACGCGGGTGGCTTCGACGAGGAGGCGGCCGGGGCCATTGAGGGTGCCACCGGTGATGTCATCGCCGGGACCGACGTCGACGGGCAGCGATTCGCCGGTGACCAGGGAGGTGTCGACGGCGCTCTCGCCGGTGAGGACGCGGCCGTCGGTGGCGACCTTCTCCCCGGGGCGGACGACGAACCGCTCACCGACGACGAGTTGGTCGATGGGGATGCGGATCTCGACGGTGCCGGTCCCGTCGCTGGTGGGGCGTTCGACGGCGACGTCGGTGGCGCCGAGGGTGAGCAAGGTGGTGAGGGCTTCCTTGCCCTGGGCCTTGGCGCGGGCTTCGAGCCAGCGTCCGATGAGAAGGAACGTGGTGACGACGGCCGCGGTCTCGAAGTAGAGGTGGACGCCGCCGGTGTCGGCGGTGGTGGCCATGTCGGCCATGCTCGCCATCCCGGCCGCCGCGGTGCCGGTGAGGACGGCGACGGTCGACCACATGTATGCCGCGAGAACCCCGAGGCTGACCAGGGTGTCCATCGTCGAGGCGCCGTGGCGGGCGTTGACGGCGGCGGCGCGGTGGAAGGGCCAGGCGGCCCAGGCGACGATCGGGGTGGTGAGGGCGAGTTGAACCCAGGGGTTTCCGGCGATGTGGATCCCGGGAACCATGGCGAGGATGACGACCGGGACGGCGAGGACGAGGCTGACGAGCGCGCGGCGTTTGAGGAGGTCCTGCCGGCTGGGGGTCCGGGGCGCTGATGCCTCGGTGGCGGCTGGTGCTTCGGGGGCGGCGGGGGCACCCGGGGTGTGGGCGGCGGTGGGGTTCTCGGTGCCGAGTTCACGGACCGGCTGGTTGTCGACGGGCGCTGCGATGACCGAGGCGCCGTAGCCGGTGGCGCGCACGGTGGCGAGGATGTCCTCGAGAGCCAGCGGCGCGGCATACCGGACGTGGGCGCGCTCGGTGGCGAGATTGACGCTCGCCTCGACGACGTCGAGTTTGCCGAGTTTGCGTTCGACGCGGGCCGAGCAGGAGGCGCAGGTCATGCCGGTGATGGCGAGGTCGACTTCATGGGTGTCGACGGGCGGGGTGGTGACGTCCGCAGGTGTAGTCGTCATGTCAACTCCGCACCAGGCGGGCGATGGCGGCGCTGGCCTCGGTGACCTTGGCGGCGGCTGCTTCGTCGGACTCGCGGGCGGCGGCGACGACGCAATGGGAGATGTGTTCGTGGAGGAGACCGAGGCTGACCGCCTGGAGCGCTTTGGTGACCGCGCTGACCTGGGTGAGGACGTCGATGCAGTAGGCGTCGTCCTCGACCATGCGCTGGATGCCGCGGACCTGTCCCTCGATCCGGCGGAGCCGCTTGAGGTGGGCGGCCTTGGTGTCGTGGTAGCCGGGCGGCGTGTGGGACGCGGTGGTCACGGGCATGTGCGGCAGCATACCCCCCAGGGGTATTTCTTGGTGGTGCGGCTGTCAGCGGTCAGCGCCGCTGGCCCGGCCTAGACGGTCGCGAACCGGTTGACGACGTAGCTGCCGGAGGCGGCCACGGCGGCCAGGACCGTCACAACCAGGATCGGCAGCCACAGGCCCATCGAGGCGAACCAACTCAGCACCGTGGACCCATGGGCCACGCCGAGGGCGACGCTACCGAGGATGAGGGCCCCGAAGGCGAGGGCCGCGACCGTGGTCCAGGTGCCGCCGAAAGCCCGGAACACCGTGCCGAAGAACGCGCCGAGGAAGAGGCACAAGAGCGAGAGCACGGCCATGGTCGCGAACGTCTGGGCCGCATTGCCGTCGCCCAGGACATAGACGTCGAAAGCATGGGCGCCGATGAACCAGTGGTTCGTCAGCAGTTCGAGCCACAGACACAAGAGGGACACCAGGCCCACGACGAGCGAGGTGAGCACGAAGCCGATCGATGTCCCCGCCCAGAAATGCCGACGTGTGCTCCCGAAGGCCAGCGCCATCGAGAAGTTGCGGTTCATGGCGAAGGCGCCCACGGAGACGAGGAATCCAGGGACCGAGAAGATCGGCCCCATGTTCCCGCGCGTCCCGTCCGAGATTTCCGGCCGCAGCGGCAGCCCTTGCGGGATCCCGATGATTGCCGCGATCGCAATCGAAATGAGAAGCATGAGGGCGAGGATGAACACCGGGATGAGGAGGACGAACGAGCGGTTCGCCAGATAGAGGCGCACATTGCGCTTCGTGTATGTCATCAGGCCACGTCCTTCGCGGGTGCGTGTGAATCATGGGTCAGCGAGTGAATGCCGATGGCGGCCACATATTCCTGCAGGCTCGCGTCCTCCAGCGACAAGTGGTCACGGTGGGCGGCATACCGATCGTCGTCGGTGACGTGCCCGCGGACCGTGGCCGACACGACCGCGCCCATGGACCGCTCGGCAAGCACCTCCCGGTCGCCAATCAAAGACCGCACCTCGGGCGCGCGGCCGCGCACGATAAACGAACTGCGCCGGGCCTCGTCGACGTCGGTGTGCACGGCCACCACGCCGTCGTCGAGAATGAGCACGACCTCCATGAGTTCGGCCGCTTCGTCGATGAGATGCGTGGACAGGATGAAGGTGCGCGGGTGTGCGGCATACTCCCGGAGGAGTTCTTCGTAGAAGAGGGTTCGCGAGGTGGCGTCCAGGCCGAGATAGGGCTCGTCGAGGAAGGTGTATGCCGCCCGCGACGCCAACGACAGCGTGATCGCCAACGCCGAGCGCTGGCCGCGCGACAACTTCTTCGATTTCGTCTTCATCGGCAACCGGAACGCGCGGATCAGGCGTTGCGCCGTCTGCTCCGACCAGTGCGGGTAGAACGCCGGCATGATCGCGAGGATGTGGGCGATCGTGAAATTGTCGTTGTACCGCTGGTCCTCGTGAACGAAACAGAGGTTTTCGAGGACGGCGGCATTTTCGGTCGGGTCTTGCCCGTCGATGAGAATGGTGCCACCGCTGCGGAACGAATGGCCGCAGATCAGGGACATGAGGGTCGTCTTGCCGACACCGTTGGCGCCGAGCAGACCGTAGATGCGGCCGGCGGGCAGGTCGGCGGTGACGCCGCGCAGCACTGTGTTGTCGCCGAAACTCTTGGTCACCCCGCACAGATGTATGCCGCGCTCGGGGTCGATGGTGGTCATGACGATTCCTTACGAATGAGGTCGATGATGTCGGCGGGGCTCAGGCCCAGGCGGTTGCCCTCGGCGAGAACCGGCCGCAGATAGTGATCGGCAAACGCGGCCCGGCGGCGCGCGCGCAGCGCCTCCGGTGCCCCGGTGGTGACGAACATGCCCAGACCGCGCCGCTTGTAGAGCACGCCCTCGTCGACGAGCCTGGTCAGGGCCTTGCCGGCGGTGGCGGGGTTGACGCGGTAGTGGAGGGACAACTCGGTGGTCGAGGGGACCTGGGCCTCCTCGGGGTAAATGCCGGCGAGGACGTCATCGGCGATGTGGTCGGCGATCTCGATGAAGATCGGCCGTCCGTCGGCGGGAGGCGTCATGCCCGGCTCCTTGGTTGGTTCATTACTCCACTAATGAACCATGGAGGTTGCTGCCTGTCAAGGGCAGAGGAGGGCGCAGAAGCCGGACCTGGGGTTGTCAACATTCGACCAATAGGTGGATTGTTGACGGGCGCGGCCGGACCCGGGCGCGGCCGGGCCGGGGGGTTGTCAACATTCGACCAATAGGTGGATTGTTGACGGTTGGAGTGGCTCAGCCGGTGGTGCGGCGCGGGGTCGTGAGAGGGGCCTTGCGCGCCGAGCGGGCCAAGACCGTCGCACGCGCAGCGGGCCGAAACTGTCGCACGCGCAGCGGGCCAAACCTGTTGCGCGCAGCGAGACAAGACGCCCGTTGGCGCCGGTTGGGCTCAGTCGAGGTGGTCGACCAACTCCGGGGCGAGGCCCACGTAGGTCGCCGGGGTCAGCGCCGCCAGTCGCTCCTCGACCTCCTCCGGCAGCCCGAGGCCGCGCACGAACTCGACGAGGTCGGCTTGTCCGATGCGCCGGCCCCGGGTCAGTTCCTTGAGCCGTTCGTAGGGCTCCTCCATCCCCGGAACGCCCTGTGCCCCAAGGGCGCGCATCGCCGACTGGATCGGCTCGCCAAGGACCTCCCAGTTGGCCTCCAGATCGGCGGCCATCGCGGCCGGGACCGGGTCGAGCCCGGCGAGGCCGCGGCATACGTTGTCGATCGCCAGCAGCGAATGCCCCAGCGCCACACCGATATTGCGCTGCATCGAGGAGTCGGTGAGATCGCGCTGCAGCCGTGACTGAACGAGCGTCGCGGCAAGCACGTCGAGGAGGGCGTTGGCGACCTCGAGGTTGGCCTCGGCGTTCTCGAAGCGGATTGGGTTGACCTTGTGTGGCATCGTGCTCGATCCGACGGTGCCTTGCCCGCGAACCTGCGCGAAGTAGCCCATCGAGATGTAGGTCCACACGTCGGTGCACGCGTTGTGGAGGATGCGGTTGAAGCGGGCGAGGTCGGCATACACCTCGGCCTGCCAGTCGTGACTCTCGATCTGGGTGGTGAGCGGGTTCCATGTGAGGCCGAGCCCGGTGACGAACGCCTCGCTGATCGCCTCCCAGTCGGCGCCGGGCACCGCGGCCAAGTGGGCGCCGTAGGTGCCGGTCGCGCCGTTGAGTTTGCCGAGGTATTCGGCGGCCTCGATGCGCCGCAACTGCCTTTGGAGGCGCCAGGTGAGGACGGCGAGTTCCTTGCCTAGGGTGGTCGGGGTCGCCGGCTGACCGTGGGTGTGGGCCAGGAGCGGTATGCCGCGCAGGTCGCTGGCCATTGTCGCCAACTGCTCGACCAGGGCCGTGGCGCGCGGCAGCCAGACCTGCGTGATCGCGCCGCGGACCATGAGCGCGTAGGAGAGGTTGTTGATGTCTTCGCTGGTGCAGCAGAAGTGGATGAGTTCGGCCAGGCCCCGGTCGGCCGGGTCGGGGGTGATGGTCGCCAGGCGGGACTTGAGGAGGTATTCGACGGCCTTGACGTCGTGTTGGGTGACGCGTTCGGTGGCGGCGAGTTCCTCGATCTCCGCGGGGCCGAAGTCGGTGACGATGGCGCGCAGGGCTGCGCGTTGGGCGTCGGTGAGGCGGCGCACGCCGGGCACCACCTCGTGGTCGGTGAGGTGGATGAGCCACTCGACCTCGACGTGGGTGCGCATCCGGTTGAGGGCGGGTTCGGAAAGGTGGTCCACGAGCGGGGCCACGGCTCCCCGGTAGCGACCGTCGAGGGCGCCGAGTGCGATGGGCGGGGTCAGGTCGGCCAGCGAACGCATGAAGCCCATCCTCCCAGAGGCCCGTTGCGGCCCGGCGCCGCGCCCGTGCAGATAGACAGTCGAGTGAGGAGTTCTTGTCGCCTCAGAGCGCGAGAGGCGACAAGAACTCCTCACTCGACTGTCTGGGAGGGGGCGCTGGAGTCCAAGGCGGCGGCCACAGCAGCGACGATGCCGGGAGCGGCAGCGGCAATCTCGGCATACGTGATGTCGAAATCGGCGGCCGAGCCGTACCACGGGTCGTCCATGCCAAGGTGGCCCGACGCGACAGCGGCCGGGTCGAAGGAGCGGAACAAGGCCACCTTCGCCGCATCCTGGGTGTCGCGGGCCCGGCGGCGCAGGATGTCGTCATGGACATGGTCGGCGGCCAACACCAGGTCGTAGTCGGCGAAGTGCTCGGCGCGGAATTGGCGGGCGCGATGCTCCCCAAAACCACTGTCCGACACGCCATGACGACGCAGCGCAGCGACCGGGCGGCGGTCCATACCGTGACCGAGCTCCTCGGTCGAGGTGCCGCGACTGTCCACGACGACCCGGTCCCCGAGCCCAGCGGCGTCGAACGCCTCGCGCAACACGAACTCACCCATCGGTGAGCGGCAGATGTTGCCCCAGCACACGACACTCACCCGATACGGCCTCGTCGCGCTCGCCTTGCCCGTCACTCCAGTCACCCTTTTCCCGCCTGAACCGTCCAGTGTCCACTTCGCACCCCGACTGTCGGGGGGCGAAGTGCAAGTTTCCCACCTCAAGTTCATCCCGGTCCCGCCCACGACCACTCACCCGACCGAACTGTGCCTCCCAGGCCGCCGTGCGCCCGGGTGCTCCGGCACCGGGATCGACGGCGGCCGACTCGCCGACGCCACCGTGGGCCCGCGAGCCGCCGCGGATCCGCCGGGCCGGGCGGCATAGCATCGAAGCATGGAACGCAGGGGATTCTTGGGTGTACTCGCCACCGCCGTCGCTGCCGGACTGAACGCCGGTTGCAGTTCGGGAGAAGGGGCCCAACCCACCGGTATGCCGTCCGGCTCAGCCACCGGGAACGCCTCCTCGCCCGCCTCGCCGAGCCCCAGTCCGAGCCCATCGCCGTCGGCGACCCGGATGTTCGGTTCGCCCACCGGCATCACCAAGGTTCCGCTCCCCAAGGGCACGATCTACAAACTCCCGGGCGAGGGCAATCTCGTGGCCATCACGGTCGATGACGGCACCGACGAGAGCGTCGTCGCGGCATACGCCCATCTCGCGGAGCGGACGGGGATGCGCCTCACCTTCTTCGCCAACGGCAACATGCCCAGTTGGACCAAGCATGCCCCGCTGCTGCGCCCGCTCGTCGATCAGGGACAGGCCCTGATCTGCAACCACACATGGAGCCACCCCGACCTGACCAAACTCTCGGCCGAGCAGGTCGCGGACCAGGTGACGCGCAACGAGACGTTCCTCAAGAACACCTACGGCACGCTGGGGCGCCCCTTCCTCCGGCCCCCGTTCGGCTATCGCAACGCCCGGCTCAACGCTCAACTCGCCGATCTCGGCTACCCGGTGGTCACGATGTGGGAGGGCAGTTTCAGCGACTCGGGCGTGCTGCCGCCGGAGGTCATCCTCGACAACGCCAAGCAGTGGATCGGCCCGCAGCGGCTCGTGATCGGCCACGCCAATCACCCCCCGGTGATCGAGGTCATGGATCAGATCGTGCAGGTCATCAAGGACAAGGGGTTGACGCCAGTTCACCTTGGCGACGTGTATGCCGTGAGCTGACTCCGCGCGCCCGCCTCACGCGTTACCCCTTTCCCGCCTTAGGCGGGAAAGGTCCACTTCGCACCCCGACTGTCGGGGTGCGAAGTGCCCCTTTCCCACGGGAAGTTGCTGGCCAGCACCGGCCAGGCCGTCTGCACAGTGCTGCTCTGCACAGTGCTGCCCGGTAGCGACCGGCCCACCTATCCCAGGTCCAGCCAACCCGGTGCAGCCACGACGAACTCGGCAGGCGGCATGCGACCCGCGCCCCACGGGATGCGCCCGAGCAACCTGCCTCCCGTCACCGCCGGCAAATCCTCGACGTTGCACTCCTCCGCCAGCCCGGGCGCCGCGGGCCAATCCCCGATCACGACCCCGAGGAGCGGCAATCCGCGCGCCGCAAGCGCCTCGGCCGTGAGCGCCGACGCATTGAGCGTGCCCAACCCGGCCCCGGCCACCACGACCGCCCCACAGGAGGTGCCGAGGTAGCGCAGCGCCACCCCCAGATCGGCCAGGGTCCGCCCGGCCGCGTCGAGGCGGACGAGTAAGCCGCCGGAACCCTCGACCAGCACCACGTCGTACTCGCCGGCCAGTTCGCGAATACGCTTGGCATGTACCGCAATAGGAGGCAACGACACCCCCGCGCGCCGGGCCGCCGTGTCCGGGGCCAACGGGTCCGGCAGCCGGACGAACTCGGCGTGCGGCACCTCGCCGGCGAGGCGGCATACCTCCTCCACGTCGCCCGGCTCACCGGTCCCAAGACCCGTCTGGGCGACCTTCACCACGAACACCCGCAACCCCCGGCCCCGCAACGCGCACACGAGCGCGGCAGTCGTCACCGTCTTGCCGACCTCGGTGCCGGTCCCGGTGACGAGCACGACGGCCGGCAACGACATCGGCGCAGCGACATCGACCCCGGTCACGACCCCACCGCCTGCCCGGCGCGCGCACTCGCCAGGACCGCCAAAGCCTGCTCAAGCGCCTCCGAAGCCAGGTCGGCGCGCGCCGTCAGCCGCAGCCGCGAAATCCCGTCCGGCGTCGACGGCGGACGGAAGCAGCCAATCCGCACGCCGGCCTCCGCGGCCCGCGCCACCGCCGCCAGGGCCTCGTCCGGCCCGGGCATCGGGACCGACATGACCGCCCCGGCCGGCGTCTCGATCCCCAACGCCCCGGCAATCGCGACCGCGTTGGCTCGCAACCGATCCCGCAGCGCCGGGTCCGCGGACGCCAGCTCGAGGGCCGCCAACGCCGCCCCCGCCGCCGCCGGCGCCAAACCGGTGTCGTAAATGAAGGCCCGCGCCGTGTTGACCAGGTGCTCCCGCACGGCGCCGTGCCCGAGGACCACCCCGCCCTGGCTGCCGAGCGCCTTCGACAAGGTGCCCGTGACGACGACGTGCGCGGGCCAGGGGTCGAGGTCGACCCCGGTATGCCGCCCCGGCGCCCGCCCCGCCCCCGCCCCCGCCGCCGCCGCGGTCCCGTTCGCCGCGGATGCCCCCGGTGCCGTATGCCGCTCCCGCGCGGCCGCCAGCAACCCCCCGCCTCCCGGGCCGGTCACCCCCAGGGCATGCGCCTCGTCGAGGATGAGCACCGCGTCGTGCGCGGCGGTGACCCGCACCAAGTCGGCCACCGGCGCGGCATCCCCGAGCACCGAATAGATCGACTCGGCGAGCACCACGGCCCGGCCCTGGGAGCGCCTCCGCAGCGCCTCCTCGACCGCGCCCACGTCGTTGTGCGGCGCGACCCGCACCGTGCCCTTGGACAGGCGCGCCCCGTCGATGAGCGAGGCATGGGCATGCGCATCGGACACGATGAGGGTGTCGGCGTCGGTGAGGGCCGTGACCGCGGCGAGGTTCGCGGCATACCCGGTCGAACAGACCAGCGCGGCCGGCGCCCCGACAAGCCTGGCGAGGGCCGACTCGAGGTCCGCGTGAATGGCCAACGTGCCGCTGACCAGCCGCGACGCGCCTGCGCCGCCGCCATGCGCCCGGGCGGCGGCCACCGCTCCCTCGATGACGGCCGGGTGGGTCCGCAGCCCGAGATAGTCGTTGCCGGCGAGGTCGATGAGTGCCCCGGGGGTCGCCACCTGCAGGCTGCGCACGAGCCCCGCCTTTGCCCGGTATGCCGCCGCGTCCGCCAACCACGTGAGAAGTCCAGTCACGCCCCCGATCGTTCCATGGGCGCGGCCATGGAGCACCACGGGCGGGTGTACCGGAGCGCACACCGGACCCGACTGGTTAGGTATACCTAACACAGCGTATGTTGGGGCCTTGTGAGGACTGCCACCACCACCGCGAGCCTGGACGGGCTGCGACCAGGCGCGCGCGTCGTCATCCGGAACGTCGACGGGCCGGCCCCGCTCGTGCGCCGCCTCGCCGAGATGGGCATCCGGCCCGACGCGCTCGTCACCGCATTGCACCGCACCGCCGGCGGCGGGCGGGTCGTCGACGTCGCAGGGGCCCGTATCGCCTTGGCCCGCAGCGTCTTGCGTTCGATTTCGACGGAGCCTTCGTCATGAGTATGCCGCCCGACACCCTCCCAGCGGACGCCGGCCCCACCGCTCCCGCAGCGACCGCGCGCGAGGCGCAGCAGCCCGCCGCGACGCCCTCACGAGGCGCCCCACAGGCCACCGCGGAGGCGTCTCGCCCCGCGGCCGGCGCCAACTGCCACACCGACGGCGCCGCCCCCCAGGCCCCGGCCGGAGCCCCCGTCATCGCCCTCGCGGGCGCGCCCAACGTGGGCAAGTCCACGCTCTTCAACGCCCTCACCGGGGCACGGCGCACCGTCGGCAACTGGCCTGGCACCACCGTCGAGGTCGGCCGGGGCGCCTGGACCATCCCGGGGGGCGCGGTGTCGCTCGTCGACCTGCCCGGGGCCTACAGCCTCGACCCGCTGAGCCCCGACGAGGAACTCACCCGCGACCTGCTCCTCAACCCCGACCCGGCCCAGCGCCCCGACGCGGTCGTCGTCGTCGCGAGCACCGCCCACCTGGCCCGCAGCCTCTACCTGGTCGCCCAGGTCCGCGAAACCACCCTGCCCGTCATCGTCGCGCTGACCATGATCGACGTCGCCACCCGGCGCGGCATCGACGTCGACACCGCCGCCCTCGAACGCGCCCTCGGCTGCGAGGTCGTCAGCCTCGACCCCCGCCGGCGCACCGGGCACGAGGAACTCGACCAGGTGTTGCGGGACGTGCTCGACGCCGGCCCCTTGACCCCCCGCGGGGCCTCGGCCGTCGGTGACCACCTCTCGGAGGCGGTGTCCGACGGCGAGCAGCCCGCGGCATACCCGATGCCCGACCCGACCGGCGGCGACGGTGACGGTGACGGTGACAGCCTCGCGCGAGCCGACGAGCGGTTCGCGTGGATCGAGCACGCGATCGCGGTGAGCGTCACCGAGCGGGCCGACCGGCGGCAGACCTGGAGCGACCGGATCGACCGCTGGGCAACCGCGCCGGTCATCGGGCCGCTGCTGTTCCTCGCCGTCATGTGGGCGGTCTTCCAGGTGACGACGAAGGTCGCCGGGCCGATGCAGGACGCGCTCGACGGGTTCTTCTCGGGGCCGGTGACCGATGCGGCCCGCGCGGGGCTGGGCGCGGTCGGGCTCGGCGGCGGCGTCATCGAGGGGTTCGTCACGAACGGCCTGATCGCCGGGGTCGGCATGGTCTTGACGTTTGTGCCGCTCATGGCGCTGATGTTCGTGCTGCTCGCCGTCCTCGAGGACTCCGGCTACATGGCGCGCGCGGCCGTCGTCACCGACCGGCTGATGGCGCGGCTCGGGCTGCCCGGGCGGGCGTTCCTGCCGCTCGTCGTCGGGTTCGGGTGCAACGTGCCGGCGATCGCGGCCACCCGCATCCTGCCCCAGGCGCGCCACCGGGTGCTCACCGCGCTCCTCGTGCCCTTCACGTCGTGCTCGGCGCGGCTGACCGTCTACGTCCTGCTCGCGACGACGTTCTTCCCCGACCGGGCGGGCACGGTCGTCTTCGCGATGTACCTCACCTCGATCGTGCTCGTCGTCCTCATCGGGTTGCTCCTCAAATCCACCCTGTGGCGTGCCGTCGGGGCCGACCCCCTCGTCCTCGATCTGCCGCCATACCAACGGCCCACCGTGCGGCTCTCGCTCTCGGTCATGTGGTTGCGGCTGCAGGGTTTCCTGCGCACCGCTTCGGGAATCATCGTCGCCACCGTGTGCGTCGTCTGGGTGCTTCAGTCGATCCCGGTGGTCGCCGGGGAATCCTTTGGCTCGGTGCCGGTCGCCGACAGCCTGTATGCCGCGATCTCCCGGCTGGTGGCGCCCCTGCTCACCCCGGCCGGTTTCGGGGAATGGCAGGCGGTGTCCGCGCTCGTCGTCGGGTTCGTCGCCAAGGAGGCCGTCATCTCCTCCTGGGCCCAGACGTATGCCGTGGCCGACCCCTCCGCGGGCCGGGTCCCGGGGTCGTTGGGGCACCAGTTGTTGCAGACGTTCGAGGTGTCCTCGGGCGGTCATGCGGGGGTGGCGGTGGTGGCGTTCATGGTGTTCCTGCTCGCCTACACCCCGTGCGTGGCGACATTGGCGGCCCAGAAACGTGAGATCGGGATGAAGTGGACCGTGCTCGGGGTGGGGATCGGGCTGATCGCCGCCTGGGTGCTGTCCGTCCTCGTGTTCCAGGTGGGGCGGTTGTTCTGGTGAACGCTGGGCCCCTGACGGCGGTGCTCGCGGCGTTCCAGAGCGGAGTCACCTCGTTGGACGAGGTGAGCACGCGCACTGGGCTCTCGCGCGACGTCGTCGCCGCCTCCGTCGACCACCTCGTGCGGCTCGGCCGGATCGAGGCGCGGTCGCTCGCGATCGGCTGTCCGGACGGCGGGTGCGGCACGTGCGCCTCGGGGACCGCAGACGGCACGGCGGGGTGCGGCTCGTCGGGGCCCTCGATGCGCCGGTTCGGCCCGGTGCTGGTGTCGCTGTCGCTGCGCCGCCCGGATCGGTGAGGTGACCCTGGCACAGTCCAGGGCAGCATCGCGGCCCGGAGCCATGGCCGTGCCCTCGGCCGCCTGGCCCGGGGTCAGTTGGTCGTGCTCGTGCCCAAGGTGATCGTCGCGGTGTGTGGAGTCCCCGAGGCGTCGGTCCAGGCGATCGTCGCCGAACCGCCCGGGTAGTACCGATCCAGGAGCTGCGTGAGTGCGGCGCCGCTGTTGACCGTCTTCCCGTCGAGGCCGGTGATGAGGCTGCCCGCCGTGACGCCGGCCCCAGCCGCGCCACCACCGGCGACCACATCGACCACGGCGGCGCCCGCCGAGGCGACCACGCCGCCGTTCCCGCTGGCCACGCCTCCGCCGGACGATGCCCCGCCCCTTCCCGGCACCCGGGAAGCCCGTCCCTGGGAAGCCCCCGACGAGATGTACACCCCGAGCGTGGCCTTGGCCCCGATATGCACGGTCGCGCTGCGGTGGCCGGCCATGATCTGCTCGGCGATCGTGACCGCCTGGGCGATGGGCACGGCATACCCGTCGATCGCCCCGCCGGACGACGCCGCGGTGTCGATTCCCACGACCTCGCCCGCGGCGTTGAACAGCGGCCCGCCCGAATACCCGGGGACGATGTTGGCGTCGGTTTCGAGCAGGCCGGTGAGGCGTTCGGCGCTGCCCTCGCCCTGCGCGGTGATCGACTGTCCAGTCGCGGTGACCTGGCCGGAGGCGGCATACAAAACCCCCTGGCCGCCGCCTTGACCGATGGCGGTGACGGCCGTCCCCACGGGCGTCGCGCCGCTCGCGGGCGTGATCGCCGTCAGGCCGGTCGCCTCGACGCGAACGACCGCGATGTCGTGGGTCGCATCATGGCCGACGACGGTGCCGGCCCACTGCTGCCCGCTCACGCTGTCGGTCACCGTCACTGTGGTCGAGCCCTCGACGACGTGGTAGTTCGTCAGGATCGTGCCGTCGCTGGTCAACACCATGCCGGTGCCGGCGCCGGTGCCGCCGCTGATCTTGGTGTCGATGAGGACGACGCCTGCCCGTCCGCCGGTGACCGCGGTCCCGTATGCCGTGGAGCCGGTTTGGACGTCGCTGCCGCCGTTGGCGTTGTTCTGGGGGTTGCCGGCGCCGCCCGGGGCGGTGCCCGAACCGTCGGGCTGCCACCCACCGCCGGCCGACGAATTGCCCGAGCCGTTGGGGATGGTGCCATTTGCGCCCGACCCGCTGTTGGCGCCCTGGGGGAGGGATTGTGGGGCCGACACCGTGGGGGAGAGGCGTCCGACGACCGCAGCGGTGGCGAGCCCGCCGGCGGACGCGCCGAGGACCGCGCACACGGCGGCGCCGGCAATGAGGGCGGCGGTGCGGGGCCGCCAGAACGAGGGCGACGGCGGCGGAGCGGGGGCGGAGGTGGCGGACACCCATGGGGGTGGGGCGGACGGCTGCCAGGGGTCCGGCGTGGGGATTGGGGTGGTGTCCATGACAAGGGGCTCCCGGTGACGAGGGTGACGTTCGGGTTCAGCCAACGCCGCGATTCTGGACCGGTCCTTTGGCCCACCTATGGATCGGGTGAGCGCTTGCTGGGAGTCTCATGGGTGCGCTGGGGTCGCGGAGGATGAACCGCCACGCGGGATGAGCGGCGACGGCTCGGAGGCCGCCATGGGGCGCGGAAGGCGCCAGCGATAGACCACGTCGATGGCACCCTTTGTATCGAGTAGTTGACACAAGGCGATGGTTGCGAGACGCTGTTTGTGCCTAGAGGTTGATACAAGGAGGCTGGGGCCAGTGACCACCGGCATGCTGGTAACGGGTTTGATCACGGTGCTCGCTGTTTGTGTATTCGTCGCTGTACTGGTTGTTGTCGTCCTGGTTGTCCTGCGCCGCGCCAACGAGTACGCCACCCGTGGCGAATCGCCCGCTGCCCATCCCGTCGAGCGCGCCCGCAGCACTGAGGCCGCTACCCCGGGCGGAGCCCCCCGCTCGGCCGACGACGATCCGCCGCACAACTCATGCACCGCCACCTGGACCCGCCGGTGGCGGTGGGCCGGGCTGGCCGCCGGCCTTGTCGGGGCGGGAGCGCTCACCGCCGCGGCAGGCACCGAGGCGCTCGGCCGGTTCGCCATGCTCGCGCCCGCCGCCGCGGGAGCCGGGCTCCTCCTCGGCGTTGTCGGCGGCGAACTCACCGCCCCCCGCCGCCTCGGCCCCACCCGCACGGCCACCCTGGCCCGCCGCACGCTCGGCGCCGTCGTGCCTCGCGCCCAGTGGGTCAGGGCCGGCGTCGGCGTGGCCTTGCTCGGCGCCGTCCTGCTGATCGGCGTGCTGCGAGGGGGGCCCGATGACGCGGGTCGACCCGGCCGCGCGCTCACCCGCGCCTGTTGGGGCACCAGCGGCGACGGGTCGGCATACCTCACCCAGAGCCGAGGGCCCTGGCCAGGGAGTTTCTATGCCGTTCCGCTTGGCCTGGCCGTCGTCGGCATCCTCGTGCTGGCCATCGGGGCGTTGGCCGCCATCGTGCGCCGGCCGCGCCCGAGCGCGCGGGACGCGACCAGCGACGACCGGCTGCGCGGGTGGGCGGCGACCAACGTCGTGGCCGCCACCGATGCCGCCGTGCGCACCACGGCCGGACCCCTGGCGCTCATCGAGGCCATGCACCTGGGAGCGAGCGACACCTGCCGCTCCGCCGCCGATCTCGCCCTGGCCTTGGGTCTGCTGCTTCTCGGCGGGTATGCCGTCATCACCGGTATCGCGGCGGTCCTCCCCCTCCTGCGTGCGCCAGGCCACGGGGAGAGCGACCCAGCGACCGGCGCGCCCACCGGCGGCGACGAAACTGCACGGCCATGACGGCCACCGTCAGCGTCGACCTGTCCGACCCGACCCCGCCGTACGAGCAGTTGCGCCGCCAACTCGCCGCCCTCATCGAGACCGGCCAACTCATCGAGGGCGACCGTCTCCCCACCGTCCGCCAACTCGCCCGTGACCTTGACCTGGCGGCCGGCACCGTCGCCCGCGCCTATCGCGAACTCGAAACTGCCGCTCTCGTCCAGACCCGTCGTGGCGGCGGCACCCTCGTCGCACGCACGGCCCCCGCCGCCGAGGCGGTGCGGGCTCAGCGCCTGGCCGCTGCCGCCGCCGCGTATGCCGCGACCGCGCAGACCCTCGGTGTCACTGCCGCCCAGGCCCAGGAGGCCCTCCGGCGCGCATGGGACGCTCCGGCCACCTGAGCCGAGCGCCCGACCAACCGAGCCGCGGCGGCATACCTCACCCGTGAACGTCGCCCACGGCCCCGACGAGTCCGGCGCACAACCGCTCGAGGTCGTCGTCGCCGGTGACGTAGGGCGGCATCGTGTAGACCAGGTCGCGGAACGGGCGCACCCACACCCCTCGGGCGATCGCCGCGGCCGTCACCTCGGGCACCCGCACCGGCTCGCGCAGTTGGATGACGCCGACGGCGCCCAGGGTGCGCACCTCCAGCACGGCGGGTATGCCGCGCGCCGCGGCGAGCCCCACGGTCAGGCCCGCGTGGAGTCGCCGCACCTGCGCGGCAGCGTCGTTGTCCCGCAACAGATCGAGGGAGGCGACGGCAATTGCGCAGGCGAGCGGGTTGGCCATGAAGGTCGGCCCGTGCATGAGGCCGCCGGCCTCGCCGCGGCTCACGCCCAGGGCCACCTCGCGCGTGCAGAGCACGGCGGCCAGGGTGAGGTAACCCCCGGTGAGGGCCTTCCCCACGCAGAGGATGTCAGGGGTGAGGTCGACCCCGATCGCCGCGCCATGATCGGCGCCCCACAACGGTCCGGTGCGGTGGAAGCCGGTCGCGATCTCGTCGTGGATCACCAGCGCCCCGTGTTCGCGGGCGAGCGCGTGCAGGACGGAGACGGCATACGGGCTCCAGATGTGCATCCCGCCGGCGCCCTGGAGGACCGGTTCGACGATGACGGCGGCAATGTCGTCGGCGTGCGCGGCATACAAGGCCCGGGTCTCGCGTTCCCAGGCGGCCATCTCCGGATCGTCGGGGCCGCGGTCGAGACCGGCCGGTGGGCGCGGCGCGAAGACATGCTCGGGGAGCACCCCGCGGAACAACGAGTGCATGCCCGACACCGGGTCGGTCACCGACATCGGCGAGAAGGTATCCCCGTGATAGCCGCCCCGAACGGTGAAAAAGCGGGTCCGTCGATCCCCACCGGCGAGGTGATACTGGAGCGCCATCTTCATGGCGACCTCCACCGACACCGACCCGGAATCGGCGAAAAACACCTGCTCCAACCCCGCGGGCGTCAACTCGACCAGCCGCCGCCCCAACGCGATCGCCGGCTCGTGGGTGAGCCCGCCGAACATGACGTGGCTCATGGCGCCCAGCTGGGCCCGGGCCGCCGCGTCGAGGGCCGGCACGGCATACCCGTGGATGGCGCACCACCACGACGACATCGCGTCGATCACTTCGTGATGGCCACCATCGCTGTCGCGCAACCGAAGACGTATGCCGCTCGCGGACTCCACGAGGTAGGGGACGCCCGCGGTGAGGGCCGAGGAGTACGGGTGCCAGAGGTGGTCGCGGTCGTAGGCGAGCAGGGCGGCGGGGTCGTCAGTCATGGTGTGCCCATTCTCGCGCGTGGCACCGACCCCCACCCGATTCGAGGTAAAAACGCCGCGGATCCACGGCGTTTTTACCACGAATGAGGGGCTTGCCGGTCAGGCCGCGGCAGCGGGGACGAGCAACTGGGAGACCAGGCCCCGCAACTCGCGCTCGCGCTCCTTGTCGACCAGCCCGGTCGCATCGAACGCCTGGAAGTGCTGGTTGACCCCGAAGTCACGACCCAGCGGGCGAGCACCGGCAATCGTGAACGCCAACCGGGCGTGCTCGAGGACCCGCGTTTCGGCGCCGGGGGTGTAGACCGCCGACAGCAACAGCACCGGCTTGTCCGTGAGCGCCGCCATCCCCCGTGGCCGCGATGCGACGTCGATGGCGTTCTTGGCCATCGCCGACAGGGTGCCGTTGTAGGCCGGGCTCGCGAAGACGATCGCATCGGCCGCCGCCACCTCGGCCCGGAACGCCTCGACGACGGGGCCCATGCACCCCGCGGCATCCGCCGCCTCGTCGTAGAAGGGCAGCGTCGCCAGGTCGAAGCGCCGCACCTGAACCCCTCGGGGGAGATCGCGGACGGCGAGGTCGACGAGGCGGGCGTTGTAGGACTCGGGGCGGTTGCTGCCGAGCAGGACGAGCAGTTTCACGAGGAGACTCCAGTAGCGGTGTAAACGTTTCCAGGCCCCGTCAACGGGCATCGGGCGCCGATGATTCCCGTTCCTGACGTGATTCACGTCCCCTTCGAGGCTCAGGCCGGTCCCCTTGGCCTGTGTGCCGGGTCACCGCGCGGGGACCGCGCTGGCTCAACCGGGCCACGATGGCCCTTGCGAGCACCACACCCAACCCGTCGTACCCGATGAGCGCCACAACGGGGCCGCCGGCATCTGCGTGGATTCTGATGCTATCGATCACATCTGGCTGCGCACTAGTCTCGACATCACCGGTTCCACGGTTGGTCCCGCGCCTCTTGGAGGCCTGTCGGCGCCCGAGTTGAGAGCCAGATTCGGTCCTCGTCCCGAATGGTGAGGGCGCGGTGAGGCTCCGGGATCGTGAGGCCGGACATGGGGCCCGACGTTCGGTCACAATGGGCGAGTGGAGATGACAGTGACTCGGCGGGGCATCGGCGCGTTCGCGATGGCGGGCCTGGCGTCGGCGGCGTCGGGGTGTGTGTGGGGTTCGACCAAGACGCGGCGCTCCTCAGAGGCCGAGGCTGCTGCCGAGTGTGCCCGCATCCAGTCGGCGTTGGCGGCGATGCCGGGGGTGGTGTCGATCAAGGTGTGGGCGACGGGCTACGCGCCGATGGCCCCGGACACTTTCGGGGCAATTGCCAAGGGAAGCGTGGACACAAAGGCGACGTTGGATGCGGTGGTGGCGGAGTTTGTCCGGCTCGTCTGGTTGTCCAGGATTCAACCAACACCGGGCATTGATGTGGATTTCGAGGCTGTCGATCACACGTGGATGCGTACCAGTTTCAACATCAATGGTTCCACGGTTGGTCCCACGCCTCCCGCGGGTCTGACAGCGTCCGAGTTGACGGCCAAGTACGGCCCCCGACCTGACTAACTGTGGCGGTGGCACCCGGAGATCGCCGGGCGCACCAGCAGTCGCGTTAGTGCCACGGCATGTTGTCGACCCTTGTTCAGAGCCTGAGGTGAGGCGGCCGATCGAGTGCCTGGAGTTGGTTACCCGTCGAGTGGTCCGGGCGGGCCGTGGAGTCGGCAGGCCGGGCGTGGTCCGGGCTCAGGCTGCTTCTCAGTGCCAGGTCGAGTGCTCGACCGAGCCGTGGACGACGCACGTGGCGGCCCAGGCACCCGGGGTGACCTGGACTTTCATCCGACGCCGACAGACGACGCAGTAGCGCGGCGGCTCCAACTCCAACCGCCGGGCGCAGGCGGGGGCCTGGGCGTCGTGGCCACCCCCGAGGGGGTCGCCGCAGGCGCCGCAGTATGCCGCGTGCGCCCGGTCGTCGGGCAGCGGCACCTCTCCCACTCCGGCGGCCGCCACCGTGGCGCCGACGTCAGAAGGTGTCATTGAGGGCCCGGATCGGCATATCGAGGTCGGCGAGCAACTCGAGGTCTTCCTTGGGGTCGCGTCCCAAGGTGGTGAGGTAGTTGCCGACGATGACGGCGTTGATGCCCCCGAGGAGCCCATCGCGGGTGCCGAGGTCACCCAACGTCAACTCGCGCCCACCGGCATACCGAAGAATGGTGCGGGGCAACGCCAACCGGAACGCGGCAATGGTCCGCAAGGCGTCGCCGGTGTCCATGGGTTCGAGGTGGCCGAAGGGGGTGCCGGGGCGGGGGTTGAGGAAGTTGAGTGGCACCTCGTGCGGCTGGAGCCGGCTCAAGTCGGCGGCGAGTTCGGCGCGTTGTTCGAGGGTCTCGCCCATGCCGACGAGGCCGCCGCAGCACAACTCCATCCCGGAGGCGGCGATCATTTCGCAGGTGTCCCAGCGTTCCTGCCACGAGTGGGTGGTGACGACCTGCGGGAAGAAGGAGCGGCCGGCCTCGAGGTTGTGGTTGTAGCGGTGGATGCCCATGTCGACGAGGTCGTCGACCTGTTCCTGGGTGAGCATGCCCACCGACGCGGCGACGTTGATGTCGACGGCGGCCTGGATCGCGGCGACGCCCTCGCGCAGTTGCTCCATGAGTTTGTCGTCCGGGCCACGGACGGCGGCGACGATGCAGAACTCGCTCGCGCCGGTCGCGGCGGTCTGCTTGGCGGCGCGCACCAACTCGGGGATGTTGAGCCACACGCTGCGCACCGGCGAGGTGAATTGCCCTGACTGTGAGCAGAAGTGGCAGTCCTCGGGGCAGCCGCCCGTCTTGAGCGAGACGATCCCCTCGACCTCGACGCTGGGGCCCTGGTAGCGCAACCGCACCTCGTGGGCAAGCGCGAGCCAGGCCTCCAACTCGTCGTCGCCGGTGCGCAGGACGGCGAGGATTTGGTCGTAGGTCAGGGGTTCGCCGCGTTCCAGCACCTGCTCGCGGGCGATGGCGAGCAAGTCGCCGTCCGCGCTGGCCGGGATGGGCGGGTCGGTCACCGATGCGGTCATGGCACCGATTCTCTCGTATGCCGCGCGCTCGCGTCGCCCCGGTGTGATCCGCCCGTCGTCCCGGGGTGTCGGTCAGCGACCGCCGAGGAACCCGCCGAGCACGCTGCCGGCCGTCGGCGCGCTTGCGGCGCCAGCGCCGCTCCCCGCGCCGTCGACGACGGACTCGCTGGGCTGGACGAGGACGTACCCCTGGCCGCCGAAGGCCATCTGCCACGTTTCGCCGGTGCCGCCGCGCACCATGGAGGCGAGTCCGCCGGTGTCGACGCGCACGCTCATGGTGACCCCGGCGGTCCAGAGCACGACCGCCTGCGGGTCGGCATACGTCGGAGCGCTGGCCACGTCGAAACAGACGGGGTCACCCTTGGTGGTGACGGCGACATAGCCGGTGCCGCGGAGCGCGACGTTGAAGTAGCCGGTGCCCATCGCAGACCCGGCGGCCTGCACCCGGTGGATGTCCCAGTCGATCGAGGAACTGAAGGCCAAAATGGCGTTGCCGTTGACCGAGATCGCGTCGTTCTCCAAATACATGAGTTGGATCTCGGCGGCGTTGTTGGCGAGGTAGAGTTCGCCGCTGCCCGAGCACTCCATCGACGAGAAACCCTCGCCGGTCAATTTCGATTTGATCATCTTCCCCAAGCCCCCTGAGCCGCGGTTGGCAAAGCGTACATCCCCCTGGTACGCAACCATCGACCCCGCGAGCGCCTGCACCGGTCCGTAGCGCATGTCGACCCGGAGGAGCTTCTTGTTTTGCAGCGAGAAGGGGTCTTGAATCTCCTTCTCTTTGAACTCGGTGAAAAGGGAACCGTGGACTGTCATGGTGGTCTCCACTGAGGACGCCGGCAGGCCCCTCGCCTGCCGCTGCTCAACCCAGTATGCCGCGGCCCGCGAGCCGTGTGACATAGCCCCCTTGGGTCAGGCCACATCGACCCGCCGGGCCCCTGGCGCGTGGCGTGGCCAAGGTTCTAGGGTCGGACTGGGGGAGTGGTATCGACCGGAAAGGGAGTTGACGATGAGCTTCTTCGAGCGGGCCAAGGCGGCAGCCAACGATTTGGCAGCCAAGGCAGACCAGGCGATGAGCAACGCCGGCATTGCCGGACCCAGTGTCGCTGGCGGGGCCGGTGGCGGCGCGGTCGGCAGCCGGGAGGTGGAATCGGCGCTGCGCGACTACGGCCTGTTGATCTGGCGCGAGCAGCACAGCGTGCCGGTGGAGGCCGCGGACCGGGACCGGGTGGCGGCGGCCATGTACCGGTTCGAGGCGGCCGGCCAGTTGCAGTCGTTGCGGATCGGTGGGGCGCCTGCAGGTGGCGGCCTGTTCGGTGGGGCGGCGAGCGCACCACCGCCACCTCCCCCTCCTCCGGGCGCTGCGGCCGCGGCTGCCGCCTCCGCAGCGGCCGCGCCGCCACCCCCGGCGCCGGCTGCGCCGCCCGCTCCGGCTCCTGCCGATGCCGGACCACCGGTGGCCAGCCCGCCGCCTCCCCCCGAAGCCGCGCCGCCGGTCGCCCCGCCGCCGCCCCCGTCGTGGGCCTAACCACGGGTGAGTGATCAACGGGTCGCGCGGGCTGTCCTGAACAGGTAGTGGTCAGCCCCAGGCGAGGGCGACCAGGCCGCACGGCAGCGCGAGCAGCGCCGCGGCATACGTATAAACAACCGTGCTCAGCAGCGGATTCGGCCACCCGCGACGCAGCAGCGCGATGCGGACCGGCGCCATGCCGGCGGCGCTGACCGCCATCGACGCCTCGGGTGCGCGGCCGCCGGCGAGCACGTCGAGAGCCCGGGTGGTCGCGGGCACCCCGGCCCGGCGCGCCGCGGCCCGATCGGCGAGCGCCTCGACCAAGAGGCGGACCTCGCTCATCGCCGCTGGGGAGCGCACCAGCGCGGGCACCGTTTCGTGGATGACCGAGAAGAACTCGATGAGCAGGTCGTGCCGGGCCCGCAAGTGCGCCTGTTCGTGGGAGAGGACCGCGACGAGTTCGCGCTCGTTGAGGGCCTCGATCACCCCTTGGGAGACCACGACGCGCCGGTGCCGGCCGGGCAGGCAGTATGCCGTCGGCGTCGGGTGGGCGAGGATGCGCAGCGCGGCGTCCCGGGAGTCGTGGCGGGCAATGATGTCGACGAGTTCGCGGTGGCGGGTGCGCATGACCCGCATCCGGTGACCGATGCGGTGGCCGGCCAGCAGCAGGCGACCGATCATGACCAGGCTCACCCCGCCCGCGACACACATGACGACGAAGTGCTGCCACACCGCCTGCCCGTCAAAAAGCACGAGCGGCAGGATCGCCGGCGCCGCCGCCACCGCGGCCACAATGGCCGAGAGGGTCACGGCCTGCCAGGCGAACAGGGCCGCCCGAGGCGCCGACCGCAACACCGACAACCGCGCCATCACCCGCGGAACCGGGCAAGCCAACACGATCGCCAGCGCGACCAACATCACAGGAATCACGGCAGCGGACCACCAGGGGTCCGCCACCAGCAGGCGGAAACGGCATACACGTCAGGCGGTGTCCTTCTTGCCGGGGCGACGCAGGCGGGGCCGTCGCAAGCCCAGGCGGGGACGGCGCGTCTCGATCTCGGCGAGCGCGGCCTTGAAGTCCTCGATTTCGTCCTCGCTTGCCCCGTCGAGGAAATGCATCAACGCCGCCCGGCGATCGGTGACGTCCATGTCATCCAGGGTGCGCCGCATCGTCTGCGCCGTCAACGCCTCTCGCGTGTCGCACGGCTGGTAGCGCCAGGCCCGACCGTCCCGAACCCGGCTCACCAAAGCCTTCTTGGCGAGCCGGTCGAGCACGGTCATGACGGTCGTGTAGGCGATCTCGCGCTGCCCCGAGAAGCAGTCGAGCACCTCACGGACGGTCAGCCCCTCGGGGCGCTCGAGCGCCGCCTCCCAGAGGTGTTCCATCACGGCACGCTCGAGGTCGCCCAGACGTGGCGCGGACGAGGCGATGGGTGCCATGAGGTGCTCCTATCGGTCGAGCGAGGGGGTCAGATCGAGGACGGAGTCGAAGGCGGCCTGACCCTCGGGGCGGTGGCTGACCATTACTACCGTACGCCCGCGGGTCGCATCCGTCAGATCGTGAATGATCGCGCTCGCGGTGGCATGGTCGAGGTGGGCCACGGGTTCGTCGAGCAGGATCACGGGGCGCTCGGACACCAGGGCGCGGGCCAGTCCGAGACGGGCGCGTTCGCCCCCGGACAGGCCCCGCCCGCCGATGCCCAGGCGGGTGTCGAGGCCGGCGGGCAGCCCGTCGAGCCAGCCGCGCAGACCAGCGCCGGCGAGCGCCGCGACGAGGGCGTCGTCGCTCGCGTCGGGAGCCGCGACGCGCAGGTTGGCGGCCACGGTTGCCGCGAAGACGTGGGGTTCGTCGTCGACGACCGCGATGAGAGCCCGTACGGCGTCGAGGTCGAGGTCGAGCGCATCGTGCCCGTCGACGAGGTAGGTCCCAGCGGTCGGGTCGAGGAAGCGGGCGAGGACGGCAAGGAGGGTCGACTTGCCCGACCCGTTGGCGCCGACAATGGCGACCCGCCGGCCCGGGGGCAGGTCGAGGCTGGTCGGAGGCAGGTCGGTGCGGGCTCCGGTCCACGAGGCGGTGACGTCGCGCAGGGTCAGATGCGGCCCGCGCGACGCGTGCCCGGGCCCGGTGGCCGCGAGCGACGCCGACAGCGCCTCCGTGCCCGCGCCGGCGACGGCGGGTTCTTGGGTCAGCAGCCCGGTCAACCGGGCCGCGCTCCCGTCGGCCCGGGCCAGCGACCGCATCGCCTCGGTCAGGGGCGCCAGGGCATCCCCGACGGCGACCGGCACGACGACGAGCAGGGCCGCCACCGGTGCGCTCACGTCGGCGCCCAAGGCGAGGTATGCCGCGATCACGGTCGCGGCGCCGGTGCCGGTGAGGATGGTGGCGGCGACCAGGGCCCGGCCGTAGGACTGGCGCCGCACCGCCGCCCGCCACACGTCGTGAGCGGCGTCGATCCACCCCAACGCCCGCGCCTGACCGCCGACGGCGCGCACCTCGTCGGCCTGCCGGGCCACCAAGTCGCTCACCCGGAGCACCTCGGCGCGGGCCGCAAGCAACTCGTCCTGGGACCGCGACTCCAGCCGCCATGCCAACCAACAAGCCAACGCCAACACGACGAGCAACCCGGCCAAGACGAACCCGACCGGCGGCCACAGCCATGCCGTCAGCCCCACGGCCAACAGCCCGGCGACGACGCTGGAGAGCACCGGCACGCTCACCCGCACCTGGGCCTCGACGGTGTCGGTGAGGTCGTCGACGACCCCGGTGAGCACCTGCGCGCGGGTGGCCCGCCCCAGGCGAGCCGGGGTGAGCGGGATGAGCGCGGCATACACACTCGTGCGGCGGCGGGCCAGGTCGTCGAGCGCGGCGTCGTGGGAGCGAATCCGCTCGATGTAGCGGAAGAAGGGGCGCGCAATGCCGAACGTCCGCACGGCGACGATCGCGGTGAGCAGGGTGAGGATGACGGGGCGCTCGGAGGCGCGGACGATGAGCCAACCCGACGTCGCGGTGAGCGCGATCCCGGACGTGGTCGCGGCCCCGCCGAGCAGGCCCGCGACGACGATCGCCGGGGAAGGGCGGCGGGTGGCGAGTGCCTCGCCGATCGGGGCGGGGGCCGTGGTCACCGTCATCGGGCCCGCACCGCCTCGGGTTCGAGGTGAACGTGCTGGTCGGCGCGGGCGAGCAACTCGGGTCGGTGGGTGACGACGAGGACCGTATGCCGCGCCGCGAGGTCCGCGATGAGGTCATGGACCACCGCGCTCGCGTCCCGGTCGAGGTGCGCGGTGGGTTCGTCGAGGAGGAGGACGCGGGCGTCGCTCAGGGTCGCGCGGGCCAGGGCGAGGCGGGCCCGCTGCCCGGCGGAGAGGCCGAACCCGTCGTCGCCGAGGGGGGTGCTCAGGGCGTGCGGGGTGCTCGCGATGAACCCGTCGAGGCCGACCGCGCGCAACGCGTCCCAAAGTTGGGCGTCGGTCGCGTCGCGCTCGAGGGTGAGCGCCTCGCGCACGGTGCCGGCGGGCAGGAACGGGCGTTGGGTCACGAGGTGGACGGAGCCCGCGCGCACGGTGCCCGCGGTGGGTTCGCGCAGGCCCGCGATCACCTCCAGGAGGGTGGTCTTGCCGACTCCGGACGGCCCGGTGAGGACGGTCAGCCCCGGTTCCGCGGTGAGGGTGAGGCCGGTGAGGACGGGGGTGTCGCTGCCCGGGTATCGGTAGGTGAGGCCCGCGACGCGCACGCCCACCTCCTCGCGATCGCTCGGCGCGGCGAGGGCGCCCTCGGGGCCGGCCGCCCTGTCTGTTGCGGCGTTGGGGGCAAGCGCGGCGAGGATCCCGTCGATCGCCTCGGCCCCGTCGGCGGCGGCGTGGAACTCCGCACCGACCCGGCGGATCGGCCAATAGGCCTCGGGGGAAAGCAGGATGGCGACCAACCCGGCGGAGAGGGTCATCGAGCCATGGGTGAGGCGGATGCCGACGCTCACCGCGACGATGGCCACCGAGATCGAGGCGAGCAGTTCCAGCGCCGCCGAGGACATGAAGGCGAGTTTGAGAGTGCGCATGGTCGCCACCCGGTGCCGCTGGCTCACCTCGTCGATGACCTCGACCTGGCGGCGGGCCCGGCCATAACTGACGAGCGTGGGCAGGCCCCGCATGACGTCGAGAAAGTGCCCGCCGAGGGCGGCGAGCGCGGCCCAGCGTTTGTCCGTGTCGTCCTGGGTCGTCTTGCCGATCAGGGCCGCGAAGAACGGCAACAAGGGCAGGGTGAGCACGACGATGAGGGCGCTCAACCAGTCAACCCAGACCAGGGCGACGACGGCGAACACCGGCACGACCACGGCGGCGACGAGCGCGGGGAGGAAGCGCGCGGCATACGGCTCGACGGTGGCGGCGCCCTGCGCGGCGAGCGTGACCGCGCGATCGGGGGCGGGGCGGCGCTCGGCCGGGAGCGACAACCACCGGGTGAGCAGGGCCCGCCGCAGCGCGGTCGTCACCTCGACCCCGGCCCAGGCGGCGACCCGTTCGGCGACCCAGGCAAGACCGGCCCGCGCGGCGAACAGGCCGGCGCACCACACCATCGGCACGGCCACCGCGTGGCCGCGGACGACGGCGACGACGAGAGAGGTGATCGCAAAGGCGAGCCCGATCGTCGTCAGCCCCTGGACGACCCCCACGACCGCCAGGACGGCGACCGGCGGTCTGGCCGCCGGCGCCGTCCTGAGCAGTCGTGGATCGAAGGGTCGCATAAAGGAGCGATTATCCCGTATGCCGCGGTCAGCCGACCGGGACCGGCGCGGGGATGTGGTGGGTCGAGATCCGCTTGCGGAAGACCCAGTACGACCACGCCGTGTAGGCGAGCGCGATCGGGGTGAAGATGACCGCCGCCCACGTCATGATCGTCAGGGTCATCGGGGTGCTCGACGCGTTGACGATCGTCAGGCTGGTGCCACCGTCGAGGGTGGTCGGCATGACGTTGGGGTAGAGGACCAGGAAGTAGGTCACGACGGCCATCGCCACGGTGAGCGCCGTGCCGGTGAAGGCCAGACCTTCCTTGCCCTTGGTGTTCATCGCGATGGAGAAGAGCAGCGCCACGGCGGCCAGCACCGTCGTGATCCAACTCCAGGCCGTGCCCTTGGAGAAGCCGAGCCAGAGCAGCAGGACGACGGCCAACCCCGCGGTGACGAGGCCGACCTTGGTGCCGAGGACCCGAGCGTCGCGACGGATGTCACCGTCGGTCTTCAACGCGATGAAGTAGCAGCCGTGCGTGAGGGCCAGGCCCAGGATGGTCAGACCACCAAGGAGCGACATGGGGTTGAGCAGGGTGAAGAAGTTGCCGGCGAACTCCATGTGCTTGTCGATGGGCAGGCCGCGCACGATGTTGGTCAGGGCGACACCGATGAGGAGCGGGGGCAGGATCGAGCCGACGATGATCGCCAGATCCCAGTTGCGCCGCCAGGCGTCGTTGTCGCGCTTGTGCCGGTACTCCAGGCCCATGTTGCGCACGATGAGGGCGAGCAGGACGAGGAGGAGAGCGAGGTACATCGCGGAGAACATCGTGGCGTACCAGTGCGGGAAGGCCGCGAACGTGGCGCCACCAGCGGTGAGCAGCCATACCTCGTTGCCGTCCCAGAACGGGCCGATGGTGTTGAGCATGACGCGGCGCCGCTTCTCGGAGTCGCGGGCATCCTTGCCCTTCCCGAGGACCGGGAGCAGGGCGCCGACCCCGAAGTCGAAGCCTTCGAGGATGAGGTAGCCGATCCAGAGGACGGCGATGAGGCCGAACCAGACGAGCTGGAGGGCGGACGGACTGGCGTCCGTGGCCGTGACGAGAGACGTGATGTGCATGGTGTAGTCGTCCTGTTCGGGCTCAGTAGGCGAACTGGAAGGGGGCGTCCTCGTCGACGTCCTCGGGCTTGACCGGCTCCTGGAAGGGGTCGGCGCCCTTGCGGACGTAGGTGAGGAAGAGCTTGACCTCGATGACGGCGAGCACGGCATACACGAGCGTGTAGACGATCATCGAGAAGAGGACCTCACCCGCCGAAACCGCGGGGGAGACACCGGTCGCGGTCGTCATGAGGCCGTAGACGATCCACGGCTGGCGGCCGATCTCGGTGAAGATCCAACCGATGCTGATCGCGATGACCGGCAGCAGCGGGGCCCAGACCGCGGCATGGCGGTAGACCCACTTGCTTGGCGTGCCGCCCTTGCGGGTGCCCCACAGCACCATGGCCGAGAGGATCATCGAGACGAAACCGACACCCATCATGAGCCGGAAAGTCCAGTAGGACAACGGGACATTGGGGGTGTACGTCTTGTCGTAGGCGAGTTTGCCGACCTCGGGGCCGTATTGCGCGGTGACCTTGTCGGCGAGTGCCTTCTCGGCCTCGCGGGCCTGGTTGATGCCCATGACCTCGGTGGTGAAGTCGCCGTGGGCGAGGAAGGACAGCAGGCCGGGGACCTCGATGATCCGGTTGGCCTGCGAGCCGTCGAGGCTGCCGACGGAGAGCACGGAGAAGGGCGCGGACGATTCGCTGTCGTAGAGGGCTTCCGCAGCGGCCATCTTCATGGGCTGGACCTCGGTCATGACCTTGCCCTGGAGGTCGCCGGTGATGATGACGGCGAACGCGGCGATCAGCGAGACCCAAGCCCCGATCCGGGTGGCCTTGCGGTACATCGTCGCGTCGTCGCTGTCGCGGTTCTTCATGAGCAGCCACAGGGCCACCCCCATGACGACGGCGCCACCGGTCATGTATGCCGCGGTGATGACGTGCGGGAAGGTCACCAACTGGACCTTGTTCGTCATGACGGCGAGGAAGTCGGCCATTTCGGCGCGGCCGGTCTCGGGATTGAACTTGAACCCGACCGGGTGCTGCATGAACGAGTTGGCCGACAGGATGAACCAGGCGGACATGACCGTCCCGATGTGGACCAGCCAGATGGTGGCGGCGTGGATCTTCTCGGGGAGCCGGCCCCAGCCGAAGGTCCAGATGCCGAGGAAGGTCGACTCGAGGAAGAAGGTGAGGAGGGCCTCGAAGGCCAGCGGCGCACCGAAGATGTCACCGACGAACCGGCTGTAGTCGGACCAGTTCATGCCGAACTGGAACTCCTGGACGATGCCCGTGACCAACCCGAGAGCGAAGTTGATCATGAAGAGCTTGCCGAAGAACTTCGTCAGACGCAGCCATTCGGGCTTGTGCGTGCGCACCCACATGGTGTGGAAGCACGCGACGATGAGGGACATCCCGATCGTGATCGGGACAAACAGGAAGTGATAGACCGTGGTGATGGCGAACTGCCACCGGGCCAGATCCAAGGCATCCATGCAGAACTCCTGATGAGTGCATGACTATCTACTATGGGACGTCGTAGACACTACAACCGGTAGTAGGTGGCCCCGAACCACGTTCCGCAGGACGGTAACGTGAGACTGGACACGCAGGCGCGCCTCACTTGCGGTGCTCGGGTATGCCGCCCGCTCGCTTCCCGCGCCAACTGGCGCCGCTTGTTTCGAGGCTGGGAGGCAGGCGGCATACGTTTGGGCCGCAACGGCATACCAACCTCGAAGTGGGCCTGTGTTTAGGGGAGAAGGCCCCACTCACGAGCGCGTTCGACGGCGTCCATGCGAGTTGACACCGACAACTTGACGTACAGCGAGCGGATGTGCGTGCGCACCGTGGCGACCGAAACGTGCAGATCGGCAGCGATCCGCGGGACGTTCTTGGGGGTGGTCAATTGGTGCAAAATGCGGCTTTCGGCGGGGCTGATATGCGGCCTCGCCAGGTTGCGTGTGGGGTCCGTCAGCGGGCGGCTGCTGGCATCGTGAGCGTCTCGGATGGTGTCGAGGAGGTCGGGGGACAGTCCCCGGTTCTTTTCGACGCGCTTCATGAGCGGCATGAGTATGGCGGTGAGTTCGTCGACCGCGTCCTGGCGGCCGAGCACCTCTGCTACTCCGACGAGGTAGGCGATAGCCAGCACGCGAGGCGTGCGGAACCAGGGGTCGTTGACGCGGATGGTTTCGAGGGCCAGGTTGAGGCGGGCGTCGGCGCTGGCGGTCTTGCCCAACCGGAGGTCTCGTTCGGCCAGTTGGGTGGTGAGCAGCAAGGTGCGTGCCAGTCCTTCGCCCGAGCGGCGGTTGAGGCGATCAGCGGCGTTGAGGGAGACGTCGCGCTCCCTGGTGCGTCCAGCGAGGGAGGCCGCGAGGGCCCGGATCGAGAGCCGGTTGAGTTCGATGAGGGGCTGACCCGCGGAGAAGGGGGCGGCCGCGGCAAGCACGCCCAAGGCTGCGACGGGGTCGCCACGGACGGCGAGGTCGAAACCGTGCAGGACCGAATGAAGCCCGAGCCAGGTGCCGGGCACGTCGGGGTCGAGAGCGATGGGGTCGATTGATTCGAGCGAGGAGGCGCGCAGCCCGAAGGTGAAGTCGATGAGGTTGCGAGGTCCGAGCCCGCCGGGGCTCCAGGTCGGCTCATCCGGTGGGCGGACCGCATCGGCGAACGTGAGCCAATGGAACGCCTCGCCGAGATCGCCGAGCACGGCCGACAGGGCGGTGCGTAGTGCGAGCAGGCTGGCCCGGGCGGCGAGCGCATCCGAGGGAACCTGATCGAGCGCCGCGGAGACCAGGCTCACGTGCCCCGACAACAAGATCTCCGGCCAGCGCGTTGACAGAATCTCGATGAGGTCCCCCGCCCGGTGGAAACGGGTGGCGAGGGCCAGCACCGACAGGTGGTCCTCGGCGGCATACGCCTGTTCCAGGAGCCGGTCCACGAAGGAGGCCACCGCGTCGGGGTCATGGCTGACGGCGCGCTCGACGAGCAAGTCGCGCACGACGGGCGCGAGGATCGGCGGGGTGAGGTGTGAGGTACCCGTTCGCACCAAGGGGAGGTGTCTGTTGTGGTCCCAGCGGGTGACGGTGGGGTCCTGGGCAATGGCGGGCAGATCGCTGGCCTCTCCGGCGATGGCGAGCGGGGTGAGGGTCGCGATGTCCGCCGGATCCCACTGAGCGATGACCTGGTCGCGGACATAGTCGCGCACGTGCGCCCACGCAGCAGCGTTGGCCTCCTCCGGATCACGCTCCTCGGCGAGCGCAATGGGCACGTAGAGGAGCCCGACCTGCACCCCGGCGACCCAGCCGTCAGTGAAGTGGACGAGTTGATGCACGAAGGACCTGACCGGCTCGAACGCCGCCGAGTCGGGGCTGCGCCAAGAGTTCTGCTCCAAAGCCGCGAGGACGTCCGCGGGGCTCACCCGCAGTTCGGTCGGGCCGATCGTGACCGTCCGCCGAACTCGCTGAATCCGAGGCCAATCGAGGTCCGGCAGCGACCGGCCGGCGACCAGGACGGTGAGTTCGTGGGGGTCGTCGAGAAGATGCTCCTGGAGCATCGCGAGCGTCTCCGGGTTGGTCAGGTTCTCCACATTCTCGATGACGAGAATCGCCCGGCTGGGCCCGAGCAGGTGAGGCAAGTCGGAGTGTGTTCCACCGCCGCGCCTTGGCCCCCTCCGCGTGTGCCCGAGGCTGATCAGTCGCGCGTTGATGGCGTCGAGCAGGTCGACCGGCTCTTGCGCGTGCGTGTCGATCGCGATGCGGACGATGGTGCTGGGGTAGGAGGCGGCCCACTCGGTAATGAGCCCGGAAATGCCTGAGCCCCAGGGGGCGATCACGTGGATAAGGGAGCCGGTGCCGGCGGCACCCAAGCGGGTCAGGGCGCTCGATGCGATCATGGGGGCTCGGTTGGTGCTCATGGTGGATCGCACGATACCCAGAGTGCATCGTGCGTGAGCGGTCGAGCCGTCTAGTGACCCCGGTCTCAGTATGTGGACCCGCGCAGGACTGAGTGACTAGTCAGTAGGTGGTGATTTACCCTTCTACGATCCACTCTCCTGTAAAGGCTTGGCAAAGTTCTCAGCCGCTGGGTCCTACGTTCGCCGATGGACGGGTCTGCCCAACGGTGGGTAGCCCTTCGATGTCGTATCGGCGGAGGAGTTCATATGCCCAGCGAGGGTCGCAGCGTCAGGCGCGCAGGACGGGCCGGTGGCCGTGTGGTCTGGTCATGGGGTCGAC
>ERZ795062.319-NODE-319-length-42615-cov-10.593938_pt1 | contig 42615 bp, 48 predicted proteins | sample MGYA00375146_ERZ795062 | MGnify/ENA primary metagenome ERZ795062 (study PRJEB30191, sample SAMN05720281) | activated sludge metagenome | isolation source: Anaerobic digester | place: USA | collected 2015-07-16 ...
AAAGGACTCCATCTGGCTAATTACCAGATGGAGTCCTTTTGATTTTTATTTGGGGTGTTTTGCAACAGCCCCTTTTCTTGCAGCAATTACATCTATTCCCAATCCTAATACATTTTCAATAACTACATCTCCTTTTTTAACAGGAGCTGATATTTCAGTAGAATTTAAAATATTCATAACTTCATCTACTTTGTTTTTAGGGACTATTCCTGTTGTTTTTACAGGCAAGTGTTTAATAATACCGTTTTTAAGTAATACATTTCCAGTTAAGATTCTAGAAGGCTCAGTTACTTCTTTTATTCCAAATTCAATTCCTTTACTGCAATTATTTCCTTCTACAATATATCCAGAAGTAGTAGACTCATCTTTAGTTATTATTAGTTTACACCCTATGGGACATGCTTTACATTTTTTTATGGTTTTATTCATTATTACATTCACTCTCCTAAATAGTAGATTATTGTTGTAGTGTGTAAAAGTATGTATAAAAATATTTTAGCAAAAATCTTCAGCATAATATGAACTTCTAACAAGAGGTGCTGAGGCTACTTTTTTAAAGCCCATAGATAAAGCGATTTTTTTATATTCATCGAATTGTTCTGGAGAAATATATTCCACTACAGGAATATGAGCTTTACTGGGTTGTAAATATTGGCCTAGTGTTAGTATATCACAATTTACTTCTCTTAACCTTTTAAATACATTTATTACTTGTTCTTTAGTTTCTCCCAATCCTAGCATCATCCCTGATTTAGTTTTTATATTAGGTTTAGTTTTTTTCACATAGCCAAGTAGCTCTATAGATCTTTCAAATACAGCCATAGGTCTAACTTTATTATATAGTTCAGGAACAGTTTCAACATTATGGTTTAATATATTTGGTTCTGAATTTAATATAATATCTATTAATTCTTTATTTCCTTGCATATCTGGTATTAATAATTCTATAGTTACTTCTGGAGTAGATTTTCTTATTTCTTCTACAACTTTTGCGAATTGATTAGCCCCTTGATCTTCTAAATCATCTCTAGTAACAGAAGTAATAACTGCATGTTTTAAGCCGAGCTTGGAGACAGCTTTAGCAATTTTTTCTGGTTCCATTGGGTCTACTTCATCTGGCTTAGCTTTAGTTACATTGCAGAATGTACAATTTCTAGTACAATTTCTACCTAATATCATAAAGGTAGCAGTTCCTCGTTGAAAACATTCCATTCTATTAGGACAATTTGCTTCATCACATACTGTGTTAAGAGAAAGGTCAGAGATTAAATTTTGTACTTTTGTTGATACATTTCCTCCCTGCATTTTTATTCTGAGCCATTCTGGTTTTTTTGTATACATTACTATCCCTCCGTATTTGGTGTAATATTCATTAGATCTTTAATAAAATTGTTAGTTGATAAGCCTTGAATATATTTATGTAGATCTATATTATTTAGAATATATTTTAAATCCTTTACATTGTGTTTCGCTCCTATTAATTTTAATTCTAATTCTTTTATATTTTTTTCTCCAAAAAAATCGCCATATATAGAGATATTAGTTATGATGCCATTTTTAACATTTAAATGATATTCAATTATTCCACTAGGATATTTAACTAAATTTTTGTATTTATAATTTGGACTTTTACCATAGTTCCATTCCCAAGTTTCAAATTTTTTTTTGGATATTTTATTTATCTTTTCTATATCTTTATTATTAAATTTATATATTTTTTCTATATTGTAAGTTTTTATAATATAGGTTTTCAAATAATTTTTAAATTCTTGTGTAGTCATTTTATTTTTCATGTAAGGAGCAATATTTGTAACCCGAGAACTTATGGATTTTATTGATTTATCAACGAATTTAATATTTTTATTTTTAAGGGCAGAAGATAATTTTTCTATATCACAATTGTATAAAAGGGTACCATGATGAAGAATTTTGTTTTTTAAAAGATATTGAGCATTACCTGAAATTTTTTTATTATCTATTGTAATATCATTTCTACCTGTGAATTTAGCATTAATTCCTAAAGACTTAAGAGCATTTATTATTGGTAATGCAAATTTTTCAAATTTATTTTCTGTTTTAGTATAAGAAGAATTTCTGTGGGCAATAAAAGTAAAATTGATATTGTCTAGATCGTTATATACAGCTCCGCCTCCTGAAAGTCTGCGTACTACAAAAATATTGTTTTTATTGATATAATCTAGATTTATTTCAGATAATGTATTTTGATTTTTGCCAATTAATATTGAAGGGACATTTATCCATAACATAAAAATTTCTTCATCAAAATTTTTCATTAAATATTCTTCTGCTGCATGATTAAAAAAAGGATTATTGCTATTATTTATGACATATATCATGTTTTTCCTCCATTAGATGATTGTATTATATTTCAATTATAACTAATATTTTTTATATCATCAATTTGTACCTCCTTTTCTACTTAAATAAAAAAACTGTATATTCCCAAAGAAACATACAGTTTTTACACAGTTTTAATTAAAATCAACTGGAAAGAACACGTCCCTTCGTTGGAATTATCCACATCAGGTTCAAAGGGTCAGGTACAACCTTTCTCAGCTTTTTAAGGCTCCCCTCTGTTCATGATAGAATGTTTAATTTTTAATTAAGTTGATTGTATCATTAATTTAATTTTATGTCTAGTATAAGGATTTTTATATTTAAATTATTAAAAATCAATCATAAGATTAAATTAAATCAATATGTTATAATATCTTTAAGTATAATATATATATTTATAAATGTAAAAAGAGTGATGAAATAAAATGAATGTGTTAGAAGCTATATTTACTAGAGGGAGTATTTGTGAATTTATAGAGAATCTATTAGGGAAGAAGTTTTAGCTACTCAAAATTATCCAAACATATTATTCCAATTGGAATGGTTGTAGTTAGTGTTAAAGCTGAAAAAAGGTGCTAATAGATAGATATGATTAAAGTAAATTACATTTTGATGAAATTAGAGCAAAGGAATTTCAAACAATGAAGCAATTACTATAATATAATCTAGGTAATAGTTTAATATTATTCCTCTAATAGGGTATAAGAATATTAATAATGTGTAAAAAATTAGTTATTAAATAAAATTAGGAGGAATAATATAGTGACAAATCCAATAGTAAAAATAGAAAAATTAGATTTTATGTTTGGAACGGAGAATCCTTTCTTATTTTGTGCCCATCATAAAGATGCTTATCCAAAGGGAAATGATGAATTAGGGCCACCTGCTTCAGCTTTATTAGGGAGAAATATAGGTAATGATTTTGAAATAAAGGATGGATGGAGAATGTATCATGGTAAAACAGTTCCTGGTTTTCCAGCCCATCCCCACAGAGGGTTTGAAACTGTAACCATTGTATTGGAAGGTTTTGTAGACCATTCTGATTCCCGTGGAGCTTACGGAAGATATGGAAATGGAGATGTACAATGGATGACTGCTGGAAGGGGTTTACAGCACTCAGAAATGTTCCCATTAATTTATAAGGATAAAGAAAATCCATTACATTTATTTCAAGTTTGGCTAAATTTGCCTAAAAAGGATAAATTCACTGAGCCCTATTATAAAATGCTATGGGCAGAGGATATACCAGTTATAGAGGAAATTGATTCAAATGGCAAAAAGATTAATATAAGGCTTATTGCAGGAAAATATAAAGAGGTTAGAAGTTTAGATCCAGCACCTGCATCTTGGGCAAATAATGAGAAAAACAATGTAAATATTTGGCTGATAAAAATGGAACCAGGAGGAGTATTTAAAATACCAGCAGTATCCAGTACTATTACTAGAAATTTATATTATTATGAAGGAGATAATATTGAAATTGATAATACTACTATAAATTCTAATAATAGAATAAAATTACAAGGGGACCAAGAGGTGAGTATAAAAAATGGGAATAAGAAAAGCTATTTTCTTCTTTTGGAAGGAGAGCCTATTGCTGAACCAGTTGTAGCCCGTGGACCTTTTGTAATGAACACTATGGAGGAGATTAGAGAAGCCTATATGGATTTTCAGGAAACTGGTTTTGGTGGCTGGCCTTGGGAACGTACAGATCCAGTCCATTCCAATGAAGAAACAAGATTTGCCAAATATTCTGATGGAACTTATGAAAAAAGATAGTGTGCACCGTGCACCGGGGACAGTTCTCTTTGCAGTCCATTTTTTTCCAATATGCTATTGCTAATTACTTGATTAATATGGGATAGACTCTTATACAAAAGAGATTATCCCATATTATTTTTGTATATTTCTGAGAATTTATTGACTATTAATAAGATATATAATATTTTATAAATAGGGATATGAGAATGAATTTATCAAAAATAAAAACAGGAAGTGATAATATGGCTAGAGTAGCTAGACTTGTTAGTGATTCAGGATATTATCATGTAATGGCCAGGGGTAATAATAAAGAAATGATATTTAAAAATCCTTCAGAGAAACAGTATTATTTAGATGAATTAGAACAGGCAATAGAAGAAGGAAGTCTTACATTATTATCTTATTGTATAATGGATAATCACATCCATCTCTTAATCAATTCAGATATTGATTCAATGGCAGATGCATTTAGAAGAATTAATTTGAAATTTGCTTTAAGATATAATAAAAAATATAAGCAGGCAGGCCATGTATTTCAAGGCAGATATAAAAGCGAAGTGATAAATACAGATCAATATTTACTTAGTGTTATAAGATATATACATAATAATCCTGTAAAAGCTGGAATAGTATTTAAGGCTGAAAATTACAAATGGAGTAGTTATAGAGATTATCTAAATAGTGGGAATAGTTTAGTTGACTCTAATGAAAAAGAAATGATAATGAACATGTTAGGAGGATCAATTGATCAATTTCAACGATTTCATTTAAAAGATGATATGCTGGAATTTTTAGAGATTAAAGAGGATTTAGAAGTGGAACGAGAAATTAAGGCTAGAAAAATTTTAAAAGACTATTGCGATAAATATAAAGTAAAGGATATAAAACAATTATGTAATAATAAGGATGCTATAGATGAGATAGTTATTGATTTATTACAATTAAGCAAGCTATCCCATAGGAGAGTAGCTGATTTATTAGGTATAAATAGAGGAATTGTTCATAATATTGCTAAGAAAATATGATTAATTGGGAATATATGATATGCACCAAGTGCACCAAGAACTGTCCCTGGTGCACAACAAAAGAACAGGCTTTTATTTACAAATTAAATAATGAATATATTGGCTTTATTAATCTTTCCATTAGAACTGATTATGTAGAAGGGTCTAATTCAAGCCCAGTAGGATTCGTAGAAGGAATATATGTGAAACCAGAATATAGAAATAAGGGAATTGCAAAAAAATTAATAATTAAAGGTGAAGAATGGGCAAAGTCTAAAGGATGTACACAAATAGGGTCAGACATTGAAATGGATAATGATATAAGCTATAAATTTCATCAAAAAGTAGGTTTTAATGAGGCAAATAGGATAATTTGCTTTATTAAAGACATTTGGAATGTGTATTAGAGATGAAGTTTTATTTTGGTTTTTGGCATAAAGACTTGAAAAGAAAGGGTTTTTAATAAATTCCAAGAGCAAAGGCTGAATCATATAAAATATTCAATCTTTGCTCCTGGGAAATATTCTTCTGTTTTATTTAGAAAAAATTCCCTTAATTCATTTATTTCTTCTGGACTATAAATATATTTACCATAGCCAAATTGTCCATATTTAAATTTCCTATTTTCTTCATTCATAGGAAGTTTGATATTAGGGAAAACATTAAATACTTGTTTAGGTATAAAATCTATCAAAATTATTCACCTCTTAAATATATAATTCCCCAAGGAAACAATATTACTCCATATAATTCTGTTATTTATTTTAGAAAGCCAAAAGGCAGGCTTTATATATAAAAAGCCTGCCTTTATTCTACAAGTTGAAATATAAGTTTTATTTTATTAACTTACCAAGCATAATTTCAGTATCTCCTGCAGCTTTTTGCATAATTTCACTGATTATGCCCCCAAAGGTTTTAGCAACTAGTCCAGAGTTCATTCTCCCTATATAGGTTTTTCCATCACTTTTCGTATAAAAAGAAACCCTACAAGGCATCATTGGAGATACGATTCTCTCATAATCTAATTTTAAGATTTCTGAAGAATATTTAGAAGAACATAATTCATAGACTTTTATTTCCCTAATATCATGGCAAAGCCTTTTAAAATTTCTTGCATATCATGAATCTTAGATATTTTCCAACCTGCTAAATTTACCTCTTTTTCAAAATTAGATATAGTAGTTTCAAAATCGTACTTGCTCTCATCTTCTAACATCATAAGAGATGGTGCTTTTTTAAAAACAACAATCCCCATTAATATTATTCCTAAAAATAATCCAATTCCTAGATAAATTAAATTACTCATACTTCAATCCTCCATTATTAAAACTATCCATTTACTACTATAATAATAGAAAATCCATAATTTTTCTGTAACTTTGTCACATATATCATATTATAGATTTATTATAGTAATTTTTCCCCTGTCTATTTGGAGGAGACCTTGTTTTTCCAAAGATTTTAAAGATCTACTGGCAACTTCTCTAACACTTCCTATTTCATAAGCCAATTCTTCATGAGTAATATTCAATACATTACTATTTTGCCTTATCATTTCAGCTTTTAAAAAATCTAGAACTCTTTCATTTACACTTTTAAAAGTTACATCTTCAAATTTCATTACTATTTCTTCCATTTTCAACAAAATGTTTGAACAAAGAAATTTTTGAAATTGGGGATTTTGTATTAAATAGTTAGATACAATATAGGAAGGAATTGCTACAATTTCAGAATCGCATTCTACTGTGGCAGTAGCTGAAAAGACAGTTTCGCTAAGTATACAAGAGACATTGACAATACATATTTCTCCTTTACCTATTCGATAAAGGACCACTTCTCTACCTTCCTCAGAAATCTTAGAAACTTTTATAGAGCCGTCTAGTACCATATAAAATATATCACAAAATTTTTCCTCTGCATTCATTAATATATGGCCTTTTTGGAAGTTATAATAGTTAGCATTTTCAATAATAATATTTTTATCTCTTTCATTAAGATAGTCGAGAAAATGAAAAGTATTTTTTAATTTGTTAAAGATTTTTAAATTAATCATAAAAATTTCCTCCAATATAAGTTGAAAAAATGCACTAGATTTTATCCTAGTGCACTTTCTTTCTCTTATTTTCTATATATATTATATCATAAATTTTTCCAAAATTAAAGACTTATAATTCCCTAGTATCTATATTAGAATATAGTCATTATCTTATTTTGAGCTTTTGAAAGGGGAGTGTGATATGGGAAATTATGAAGACCAATTAAAAGAATAAATGGAGTATTTTAATGGCACCATGTATGAAATCCAATTACAATTATCTGAAAAGCTTATTGAATTTGGGGCCAGTAAAGAGGATATAATTTCTTTTAGAAAAGAAATATGGGAGGATATAGGGCATTCAGCAGGAGATAAAGACAAATTAGGGGAATTAGCTCAGTATTTACAAAATTTAAATATGAAAACTTCATCATATTTTTCAGAAGTGGAGGAAATAGAGAAACTTAAAAGACTACAGGATTCTGCTTATTTTGCCCGAATAGATTTTAAGGAATATGGATATGATGAGGTAGAAAAAATATATATTGGCAAATATACTTTAATTAATGAGGAACATGAAATTCTTGTCTATGATTGGCGTTCTCCCATTGCAAGTGTTTTTTATCGTTTTGAATTGGGAGATGTGCACTATGAAGCACCAGTAGGCAAAATATTTGGAAAGACTTTACTTAAACGTCAGTATGAAATCAAGAAAGGGAAATTTGAGTACTTTTTTGATGCCAATATTCAAATAGTAGATGAATTTTTAAGAAAACTATTATCCCAAAATGCCTCTGCAAAAATGACCAATATAGTAGAAACTATTCAAAGGGATCAGGATTTGATTATTCGAGATGAAAAAAATGAGCTTTTAATGGTACAGGGAGTAGCTGGTAGTGGAAAAACTTCCGTAGCATTACATCGTATTGCTTATTTAATGTATCAAGAAGGAGTATCTAATTTATCTCATGATAATATTGTGATTATTTCTCCAAATCCCTTATTTGGAAAATACATTTCCAATGTTTTACCTGAACTGGGAGAGGAGAATGTGGCTGCCCTAGGTTTTGAAGATATTTACTATAATAATCAGTATTTATTCCATAGACAATCCCTTAAAAATAAATTTTTGCAAAGAAGTAAATACATTTCTACCTATGCAGGTTTAACGCAAATTGAAAATATGATTTTAGGAAAAATTAGGGAGGAAAAGAATAGTAGAATAAAAAATTTGGAAAAATTCATATCTAAATATCCAGAGCATATGTTTGAAATTAAGGAATATGCAAGGACGCTTTCCATTAAAGAAAATGCTAAATTAGTTTATCAAATTCATAGTTTCACCACAATAGATTATTTTAAACTTTATTATGAAATGTTTTCTAATAAAAACTTATTTTATACTTTAGCTCAAGGTTTAAAACTTCCAGAAAATATTGAAGAAATTAGATGCTACACAGTTGAAAATTTACAAAGAGAAAAATTAAAATATGAAGATGCTTTAGCATTAACTTTTCTAAAAATAAAAATAGGAGATAATAATATTTCTAAGGATATTAAACAGGTGGTAATTGATGAAGCTCAGGACTATTACCCAATCCATTTTAAAATATTAAATTTACTTTTTCCTAGAGCTAAATACACTATTTTAGCTGATATAAATCAAACCATAGAAAAACAGACCACATTAAGTTTTTATGAAGAAATATAAAAAATCTTCCGTAAAAAACATCAACATTATTAACTATGTCTAAATCTTTCCGTTCTACTAATGAAATTATAGAATTTAGTTCAAAATTTATAGATGAATCTGTAAAAATTGAATCTTTTAGTCGTAGTGGAACTCCACCTGAAATTGTATATAAAGACAACAGCGGTGATTTAGATGAAAAGCTTATAGAAATTATAGAGGATTATAGAGAAGAAGGGTATCAATCTATTGCAGTTTTATGTCAAAGTTTAAAAGAAGCAAAAGAATTGTATGGAAGAATAAGGGATAATATAGATATTCAAATAATAGATGATACTCATGAAGATATAATAGGAACTTTCATTATTCCAGTTTACATGGCAAAGGGGTTGAAGTTTGATGGAGTGATTGTTTATAATGTAGACAAAAGTCTTTTTTACATTGCGTCTACTAGGGCATTGCATAGATTGACACTAATGCACCAAGGACTGTCCCCATTGCACTATATGGCATGTATTTGTCCTTGGGGGAACTGTATTACATTTAGCATAATGTACCAATTAGTAAAAATGGAGTGATATAATGAGTGATTATCAGCTAAAGAAATATTTAATGAATAATTACAATAAAATAATCATGGGAGAAGAGGATATTCAAAGTTTATCCATTATAGATGAGGACTTAAGAGATAAGGAAATATTTTTAACTGGAGAAAATCATGGAGTTAAGGCTAATGTAGAGCTTAGGATGAAATTTTTAAAGTATTTTAAAGAAAAGATAGATTTTAAATATTATCTTTGTGAACTTCCTTATAGTACTGCTTATTTTATTAATATGTATTTAAAAACAGGAAATGAGGATATACTAAAAGAGGTTTACACTGCTTTAAAAGGAACTGATGCTTGGAATAAAGATGATTATTTTCATTGGAAAGAAGTTTACAAATATAATGAAACTTTGTCTAAAGATAGAAAAATTACTATTGTTGGTATAGATATTGAACATCAGCCTATAAATGCACTAAAATTTATGGAATATTGTTTACCAGAAAAAAACACACATAAAAAAATCGGAGAAATTCACAATGGGATAATCAATAATATAGATGAAATTAAACTAAAGGATAAGTTTGTTAATTCAAAAAAATTTAAGATATTTTTTCACAAATTAGCTAAGGATTTAAAAGATAGGGAAATTTTCTATAGATCAATCTTAAAAGAAAACTACTTTGGGTTTAAATTTGTGAATCAAAATTTGTTAAATATGTATGAAGTATATGAAGGGAATAATTTTAATGGTATAAGAGACAATAAAATGTATCAAAATTTTGTTGAACTCCATAAGAAATTACCTAAAGGCAAATATTATGGACAATTAGGACTTTCTCATATATTTCAAAAATCCTTCCCCTATGTTAATTGGCTAGGAGCAGCTTTAAATAAAAACACCATTTTTAAAGGAAAAGTATTATCCATAGCTTATGTATATAAAAATTGCAAATATTTATATCCAACTACTTGGAAAAATTATATAAGTTCCATTAACACTTTAGATTCATCAATTGGGGTTTTTGAAGATTTTATCAATAATGAATACACCATTTTTAAACTAAATGGAAAAAATTCTCCTTTCAAAGACAAGCTAATTTGGCCAATAGCCCATAAATTTCCTAAGGATGGGGTTACTACTGATTATTTTCAATATATGATATTAATTAAAGATTCAGATGCAATGGAACCCTTAAATCATAATAATTGGCAGCAATTCCCCTCCAATAGAGGAAGGAGAATTTTCAAGGAAGATTAAGTTAAAGAATTGCTTTTAACTTTTCTAGCAGCAATAACCTCTATTCCTAATCTTAAAATATTTTTTATAATTACATCACCTCGTTTAATAGGAGCAGATACTTCAGTATTGTTAAGTATAAACATAATTTCATCTACTTTATCCTTAGGCACAATCCCTGTGGTTTTAACAGGTAGTCTTTTCATATTACCATTTTTAAGCATAACCCTACCAGTTAATATTCTAGATGGTTCTATTATTTCCTTCTAGAGTATAGCCATGAGGACTAGAGTGATTTTTACTAATAACAAGTTCACAGCCAATGGGACAAACTTTACATTTCATTATATTTTTATCCATATATCATTCTCCTCCACAATATTTACTATATGATTATATCATATTCTTATGTATCAATTAGGGTTCTTTTATTGGAACTGTACATTGGGAACAAAAGTATTTCATATTGGCTTTATAGGTGAAAACTGTTGACTTAGAGGAAATTATGTATTACCTTATTTATAAGACATTAATGTAATTAAAACAATAGAAAATGGTGATTCTATGAAAATTGATTTTTATAATATAGGAGAAATAGATGATAGAAATTTAAAATTTGCAGTAATTGTTTCTAAATTTCAAGACAAATGGGTATTTGTTAGGCACAGAGATAGAGACACATGGGAAATACCTGGAGGGCATAGAGAAAATGGAGAAAATATTGATGAAACTGCAAAAAGAGAATTATTTGAGGAGACAGGAGCTGAGGATTTTCAAATAGAACCAGTATGTGATTATTCTGTAACTAGGGATAGTATTACTACATATGGAAGACTATTTTTTAGTGAAATAAAAGAATTGGACACGCTTCCAGACTTTGAAATAAAGGAGATTAAATTTTTTCATAAGCTTCCAGACAATTTGACATATGCTGAAATTCAGCCTTATTTATTTGAAAAGGTAAAATCAATAAAGCCATAGAACAGTGATAAAACAATATAATTGAAAAATAAAGAATGGTTTCTTTTACAATTTTGTAAGGAGGAATTAAATTGGATATAGATAAAACATGCCCAATATGTGGTCAGGATAATAATTGCCAAAGTCATGAAAAAGAATGCTGGTGTTTTCATATGGAGATTCCAAAAGGTTTATTAGATTTAGTTCCAGAAGAGAAAAAAGGAAAAGCTTGTATTTGCAAATCTTGTATAGAAAAGTATAAGGGGGAAAAGTAGATGAAAATGTTTTTAAGCGATAACAATTCAGGAGTCCATCCTAAAATATTAGAAGCCATATATAATTGTAACAATGGTCATGAACCTTCCTATGGAAATGATAAATATTCAGAAAAAGCTATGGAACTATTTCAAAAATTATTTGAGAAAGATGTAGATGTATATTTCGTTACTTCAGGAACTGCTGCAAATATCATTGGACTAACTGGACTATTACAGCCCTTTGAAGGAGTAGTTTGCGCCGATACTGCCCATATTAATACAGATGAATGTGGTGCCTTAGAAAGATTTGGAGGAAACAAAATACTATATGTACCAAATAGAAATGGTAAGATATATCCAGAAGACATTGAAGATTTTTTAAGTTCCATAGGGGACGAGCATCAAGTACAGCCAAAAGTTATATCCATATCCCAAATTACCGAGTTGGGAACAGTCTATTCTGTTGAGGAAATAAAGGAGTTAGCAGATTTTGCCCATGCCAATGATATGCTTTTACATGTAGATGGTGCTAGGATATCTAATGGAGTGGTAGCTCTTGACTCTAGTTTCAAAGAGATGATAACGGATACAGGTGTAGATTTGTTATCCTTTGGTGGTACTAAAAATGGTATGATGGTGGGAGAAGCTATAGTTTCTTTTAATAAAAAAATATCTAAAAATTTCAAATATATTAGAAAACAAGGGATGCAATTAATTTCTAAAATGAGATTTATATCAGCCCAATTTATACCCTATTTGGAGGAAGGAATTTGGAAGAAAAATGCTATTAATTCCAACAATATGGCAAGGTTTATAAAAGAGGAATTGGAGAAGTTTTCCCAAGTGGAGATTATCAATGAACCCTTAGGCAATATATTGTTCGTTAAAATCCCAAGGAGTTGGAATGAACCCTTGCAGAGGAAATATCCTTTGTATGTAACTGATGAAAGGGAAAACATAATAAGAATAGTAACTTCTTTTGATACTACTGAGGAAGATATAAGGAATTTTATTGATTATATTGGAGGAATTATATAAAGCAAAATATTATTTTATAGAATAATAAGTAAACAAAATATATGTCTTATGTGTGAGAGAAATAATAATTATCAAATTTATATTAATAGTATTTTAAAGGAGGGTTCAAGATGAAAGCATTATTGATAATCGATATGTTAGGAGATTTTATTGATAAGGAAGGGAAACTTACCACTGGACCAGCAGGGGAAAAAATTGTGGAATTTATCCAAGAGAAAACCGATGAATTTAGAAAAAAAGGTTATCCTATTATCTATATATGCGATAATCATGAAGAGGACGATAAAGAATTTGATATGTTTCCACCTCATTGTATAGCAGGTACAGAAGGTAGCCAGATTATCCAACAACTTCAGGTGAAAGATGGGGACAAGATTATTAAAAAAAGGAGATATAGTGCATTTTATGGTACAGATTTAGATCTATATTTAAGAGAAAAAGGAGTAGATGAAATTTATCTAGTAGGGGTATGTACAAATATATGTGTATTATATACTGCAGCTGATGCTAGAAATTTAGCTTATAAAGTAAACGTATTCAAAGAAGGGGTTGCATCTTTTGATGAAGAAGCTCATGAATTCGCACTAAAGGAAATGGAAAATACTTTAGGATGTAATATAGTATAAAATCAACAAGCCTATCCTAGTAGGTGAAAAATTCCTATTTTATTAAAAATACTAGCAATGTCATTCTGGCCAAAGGTGAAAATTTGGTTTAGAATGACTTTTTTTAAAAAAACCTTATAATAACTACGAAAATATGATAATCTATAATAGTGCATCAAATATTATAAAAGGCAATAGGATTATTAGGAAAATGCTTGAGAAGACATTGATGTGGTAGATTAGGTTAAAATAGTTGAATGTAAACTAATGAATGGAGGAATAAAATGGAAATTACAAGGGCTTATGGTATTATTGGTATATTTTCAGTTATTTTAGGTTTAGCAAAGGAGATAATCACGATAGTTTTACTAATTAAGGGAATACAGGTAGCTAATATATATATTAATAAGAATAGGAATGAAAATAAGGTACAAGAAAAACAAGAAGAAAGTAAAAGTTTAGAAGAAAATGGTGATAAAACAGATAGTTAGTTTAATGAAGGGTTTATTAATAGTAGTTAAATAAACCCTTCAGCCTTATCTAATAAATTATATCTATCTACTTTTTCTTCTTCAAAATCTAAAAGTATAGAAAGATATAAAGATGCAATTATTAGTTCAGGCTCAATTATAGCTGTAATTCGTTTAAGTTTATTCCAAATAGATTTTTTCTTATTTTTTTGGCATAAATAAACTAATAATAAGTCCTTATTATTTTGAATCTCCTTGCGTAGTTTTGTTTTATATCCTTTGAATTCTTTTTCTTCAACTATATATTCTATTTTTTGTATATATTTTAAATAGTGTTTACTACTGCATATTTTATTGAATTCATCAAGTATTTTATTGTTTAAATCCTTTAGTGTGTAAATATAAGTTTCATCTATTTCAAATATTTCTGCTGTAATTTCAGCTAAAACACTACAAATAGTGGTATTAGTATCTTTTTCAGCATCCATGTGGGATTCAATAGTTCTAAAAAACTTATAGGTTAAAAATCTTTTAATTGTTTTTGGAGTATTTTTTGAGAGACCTAAGTTTTTACGAATTTTTTTACGAGAGATAGAACCAATATTTGGTTCTACATTGTCATACATATTAGGAATTAAATAATAAGTTTTACCTTTTACTATTTGAAAGGTTTTCATGGTATCTAAGTATCCTAATTTAATATTTCTTTTAGCTTGCTTAGGGCTTATATTTAAAGTTTCTCCTAAATCATAGGTATTTTCAATTTCTATTATATTTAATTCATTTTCATATTTAGATTTTGGAACAAATCCAGATACATCTACTACTATTATATCTTTGATTCCTTTAGAAGCCATTAGAGATATTGGAACATTGTCATAAAAGCCTCCATCAATATACTTTTTATCATTGATCTCTATTGGTTTAAATACTGGGAAACATGCACTGGCTATTAAGTAATCTACAAGTTGTCCTTTGGGGATTTCATCTTTAAATACTTGAACAGGTTTTAAATCAGTTAATGAAAAGGTTACAAGCCCAAAGTCTATAGGAGAATTTCTAATTCTTTTTTCGTCGACATATTGTTTTAATGCATTTTTTAGAGGAGTTAGTTCCATTTTTTCTGATGTAAAAAGGGCTTTTAAGATGGTAAACATGTTGAAGTGTTTTTTATATATTTTTTCTTGTTCCCACTGTTCTTCATCTACATCAATGATTTCTTCTACATAGAAATTAGTCCAAGCAAGTTCACAAAGGTCTTCATCTCCTTGAACTAGCATAGCTCCATTTAATGCTCCTATAGAAGTACCAGTTATAGCTTTTATAGGTATGCCTAATTCTTGCAAAGCTTTCCATACGCCTATTTCATAGCTTCCCTTTGCACCGCCACCAGATAAGACTAATCCATAGCTTTTCATATTTCTCATCTCCTAAAAACTTAGTACTTTAGTTTAAATATATAATACAATATTATTGTAATATTTGCAAAAATGCGAATATTGAAAGCTAGTAAAAGGCAGTATAATGTAACATAACCCTGTAAATTGCAATTTACAGGGTTATGTTTTTAAGGAGAATTTTTTAATCTTGCCATTTCATATACTTATCTTCAAGTAAAGAAATTCCCTTATACATAAGAGCAGATATTATAGCTAATATAAACACACTCATCATTACCAAGTCTAATTTAAATACCTGTCCACCGTATACTATTAAATATCCAATTCCAGCTTTGGAAACTAAAAATTCGCCGACAATGACCCCTACCCAAGATAAGCCTATATTTACTTTTAACGTACTTATCATAGCAGGAATAGAATAGGGAAGAACTACCTTTTGTAAAATTTGAAATTTTGTTGCACCAAAAGTCTGTAGAAGTTTTATTTTATCTTCATCTACAGATATGAAACTTACAAACATATTCATTATGGTAATCACTATAGATACAGTAATAGCGGTGACTATTATACCTGAGTATCCTGCTCCAACCCATATTATTATTATAGGCGCTAATGCAGTTTTAGGTAGACTATTTAATACTACTAAATATGGGTCTAAAACTTTTGCCCAAAAATCCGACCACCAAAGGCCAATAGCTATTAGAACTCCTAACAAGGTGCCTGCAACAAAACCAACTACGGTTTCAAAAACGGAGATTCCTACATGATAAAATAAATCTCCATTTTTCATATACTCTACAAACAGTCTCCATATTCCTGATGGATAACTAGTTAAGAAGGTATCAATCCAATTAAATCGAGCTGCCACTTCCCAAAACATTAAACCTATTATCAATAGGGTTATTTGAGTTATTAATATAGTATATTTTTTTCTTTTAACTCCTTTTAAATATTTTTCATGCTCTTTAGATATATGTTTATTAGACATGAACATCTAGCTCCTTCCATATTTTATTGAAATAATGTCTAAACTCGGGAGCTTCACGACTTTTTAGTGGAGTCCTTATCCCTTGAGGACAGGTTAAATCGATTTTGATTATATCCTTTATGGTAGCAGGCCTATTGGTAAGGATTAGTATTCTGTCTGAAAGGGATATAGCTTCTGCAATATCATGGGTAACTAGTAGAGCAGTCTTTTTTTCCTCCTTTAAGATTATTCCAATTTCATCAGCAATGGCTAATCTAGTTTGATAATCTAAGGCTGAGAAGGGTTCATCTAATAGAAGTAGATTAGGTTTAAGCATCAAAGTCCTAATAAGGGCTGCTCTTTGTCTCATTCCTCCTGATAGTTGTCTTGGATACATGTCCTTAAACTCTCCCAAGCCATAGCTATTGAGGAGCTTTTCTGCTTCTTTATAAGAGTCTTCATCTATTTTTCCTCGGACTTCTAGTCCCAATAGGACGTTTTGTAAAATAGTTCTCCACTCGAACAAATGGTCCTTTTGGAACATATATCCAATATCTTCAGAGGGTTTTGTTACCCTTTTTTCATTTACTAATACTTTCCCAGTTGTGGGGGTAATTAGACCAGCAATTATGGATAGTAATGTAGATTTACCACAGCCACTTGGCCCTACAATACCAAGAATCTCTCCTTCAAAAACCTTAAAATCTATATTCTCTAAGGCTTTTATTTCACCATTTAAGGTGTGATATATCATCTCTATATTTTTAATCTCAACTATTATATTTTTCTCCATACCTAACTCTCCTTTAAAAGGACATGTGATACTTTATAATATTCATTAGAAAAATTTATGTGATTATAGTTGAAATATTTAAGGGAAAAATTCTAAAATAAATGTTATAATAATAAAAGCTAATGAAAAAGGAGGAGTAAAATTGCATCAATATAAAGGAAAATTAATAGTACATACAGGCTCTATGTTTTCAGGAAAGACTTCTAGTTTAGAGAAGGATGTAAAGAGATTCAAGATAGCTAAATACAATACTATAGCTTTTAAACCAGCTATAGATAGCCGATATAAGAGAAACGAGATAGTAACCCATGATTTGACTTCTATGAGTGCTATCTTAGTGGATAATATAGATGAAATTATTGAATATTCTAATGAGTTAAAACCAGATATAATTGCAATAGATGAGATTCAGTTTTTAGATGGTTCGGTAGATAGGATAGTACAAGGAATAAATGAACTTTTGGAAAGGGATTTGACCGTTATTGTGGCAGGCTTGGATATGGATTTTACAGGACAACCTTTTGAAATAGTTAAGGAGTTGATGCCAATAGCTGATTATCTATATAAACATCATGCTGTATGTGTAAAATGTGGTAATGATGCTTGGGTAAGCAATAGAAAGTCGAAAGATCAGGAGAGGATTAAAATTGGTGCCTCTGATGAGTATGAGCCCTTATGTAGGAAATGTTTTTTAAAGGAGAAAGAGAATATGATAGACTATTAGGTAAGAGGTGATATATGTGGATGATTATATATTATTTGAACCATCAGTTAAGCCACTATACAAGAAAAGTAATAAAGATTATTGGTTTTTGTTTAAGGATAATAAACTATTAACTTTGAAAAATGAAAACCAAGTCCAAATTCCTCGATGGGAGCATATAGATGATTTGAATATTTCTATATACAATATTCAATATATGGGAGCTTTTTGTGGGTATAATTGCTATTGTGGTGAAATAGTTGATGATATTAGGGATGAAAAAAATGTTGTTTTTTTAGATTTAAAGACCTTATCTAAAACTGTAGATGAGAATACATATACATTAAGTTCTAAAGCTAATTTATTGTTAAATTGGCTAAAATTAAATCAATATTGTGGCGTATGTGGTTCTAAAATGCACAAAAAGGATAGTAGTTCAGAGAGAGCTTTAGTATGTTTCAAATGTGGCAATACTACTTGGCCTAGGACTTCACCTGCAATTATAGTGGCAGTTACAAAGGGAGATAAACTGCTACTGGCTCAAAACAGACAATTTCCAAATAGAATGTACAGCGTAATAGCTGGATTTGTTGAATATGGAGAAACTTTTGAGGAATGTGTAAAAAGAGAAGTATATGAGGAAGTAGGGATAAAGGTAAAAAATATAAAATACTTTGGATCTCAACCTTGGCCCTATCCTAATTCTATAATGATAGCTTTTACAGCAGAATATTTAGATGGAGAGATAAATGTGGATGGAGAAGAAATTGTCCATGCTGATTGGTTTTCTAAAGAAGAAATATTAGGGATGTATAATAAATCCAGAAGTATAGGTTCCAAGTTAATAGAATGGTTTATAGAAAATTACTAAAAAACTTAGGCATACTTTAGGATGCCTAAGTTTTTTTATTTACTATTTTTTATTAATACTTATATCTCCAGAATTAGTAGTAATATATATAGAATTTGCACTATTACCAACTTTCCCTAATAGACTATTTTTTAATTTACCAGTTACTGTTATTGGGAAATTGGATTCAATGTCTCCAGAAGAGGTATTGGCTTCTAATTTAAAATTGGAGTTGTTAGGTAATATTACCTTTATATCTCCAGAACTAGTAGTTATATTGATATTATTGTGAAATTCTTTATAATCCAAATTTATCTTTCCAGAGCTAGTTATAATATTCAAATCACCTGTAAAATTATATATTTCAATATCTCCAGAACTAGCTAATAGTTTGCTGTTCTTGGATTTTATATTTTCAATTTCCTGTTCTCCAGAGGAAGTTTCTATGGAAAGATTGGTTATATCCATATAGTATATTTTTACGTCCCCAGAACTAGTAATTATATTCAAATTATTTAGTTCTAGTTTTGAAATTTCAATATTTCCTGAAGAAGTAGTAGTTCTAATATTTTCTTTAAAATCAATAGGGACATATATATTCAGTTTTAGATTAGTATTATATACACTATAGGAATTAGAATTATCTTTTTTAGCTACTATATATAAGGTATTGTTAGATTTTTTTGTTTCTAATTTAGGAATGTAACTAGCCTCAATATAGCCATTATAATGGATTTTTATATCTTCCCTTTTTTCAGGTATTATATTTACATCGATAAAAGGAGTTTCTATGTTAATATTTCTTATTCCTTTTATATCTTCTAATTTTATTTTATCTACATCTTTTTTTATTAAATTTTTAGTATTTATTCCGAAAACACCTTCACCAAATAGTTTATTGTTACCATCTTTTACTTTAACCATAAATCCAGGTCCAATTTTAACTGAATTGCCCTTTTTATCCTTGATATCAACACCGTTAAGTCCTATTTTTACTTGTTCATCCCCATCTACAACATGAATTCCCCTAGAGCCAATATTTACTGATGAATCTCCATCCCTAATATCTATACCGTTAAAGTCAATATGAATTCCTTGGCTATCATATATACTGAAACCATATCTATTTAAAGATAATAGCCCTACTCCAAAAGAAATCAGAACAATGCTAATTAATATAAGCACCAATTTTTTAGTGGCCATTTACAATCCCCCTATCTTTTTATAATATTTATATTCCATCTTAAATATTTGATGGTTCCTTGATATAGTAATTTGGTTAAATAAAAACTACCTATCATGATCAATACCCCTAGAGAAGTTAATCCTATCCCAAAGGATATAGAAGTTATAGGATGCATGCCTACATTTATACTATATGGAAGAAAAGGTGATACTATGGTTCCAAAGAAGGATCCTACTCCTCCAAGGATAAATCCCACTGAAATAGCGTATAATGCAAATAACAATCCTATCATTGCGATGAAAGGCCCTAATACAATAACTAGATTAAAAAAGCCTAGAGCCATGGCTGATAAAATAGCTTTAAAGAGATTTCCAGGAGATGGATCATTTTCTGCTGCTGTTACCGTAGCTGATGCTCTGTAGGCTTTGGCAATACTTTTTGGATTTCCTAATTCCTTTGCAATTTCCTCTTCAGTTTTGCCCTTAGATAATCCTATTTCAAAATGTTCCGCATAATCATATAGTATATCCTCAATTTCCTCTTGGGATATTCCATTTAATCCATTACGTAATTGTTCCATAAATTCATTCCTATTCACTAAAATCACCTCTTATGATTTTATTTACCCCTATGGTGAAATTTTCCCATTCTTCTAATAACTCTTTATAGGCTTTTTCACCTTCCTCAGTAATCCTATAGTATTTTCTAGGTGGGCCTTCTTGAGATTCTTGCAAATAGGTAGTAACATATCTTTCCTTTCTAAATCTTCTAAGAAGGGGATAAATCGTTCCTTCTGATATATTAATATATTTTGATATAAATTCTACTAATTCATATCCATAAAAGTCTCTTTGAATAAGTAATGATAAAACACATAGTTCCAATACACCTTTTTTAAACTGTATATTCATAAACATCCCTTCTAATTACTTTTAGCTATATTATATACTATGCTATCTTATAATACAAGATACTGTTTGTAAAAAATAGCTGCATTTAATTGCAGCTAAAAATTAAGACCTTCTTTATGAATTCCTACACTTAGTGCTATACCTATACATATTAAATTGACTAGTTGGAAAGTTCCTCCATAGCTCATAAAGGGTAAAGGTATACCAGTTATAGGCATAAGACCTATTGTCATTCCAATATTTTCCCATATATGGATTAGAAACATGGCAGCAAATCCGATTACCATCAAGGATCCAAATGTATCTTTACTATTTTTAGCGATTATTATAAGCCTAAATAGCATGATAAAATATAATAAGATTAGTGCTAAGCCACCAATTAATCCTAGCTCTTCTCCAACTACAGCAAATATGAAATCTGTCTGTTTTTCTGGCAGATAGTTATATTGAGTTTGAGTGCCTTGAAATAGGCCCCTACCAAATACCTTTCCTGATCCTATGGCAATTTTTGATTGTAAAGCTTGATAGTTTGTTCCAGAAGGGTCTTTTTCTGGATCTAAAAAGGAAAATATCCTGTTTTTTTGATATGGTTTTAGTGAAAACCATATTAGCGGTAGTGATATAATACCAATTAAAAAAGCATAACCTATATATTTCCAATCTATACCTGCAGCAAATAACATGACTACTACGAAGAAAAGCACCACTACTGCTGTGCCAAAATCTGGTTGTTTAGCTATTAATAGAATGGGAATCCCAGCTAAAGCTAGTATTTTTAACAAAGTTAGTGGCTGATTTATTTCATTTTTATTTTTATCGATATATTTGGCTAAAAATATGATGATACCTACCTTTGCAATTTCAGCTGGCTGAAATACAAAACCACCGATTTTTAGCCAAGAATTAGATCCCCATTGTTCTTCGCCAATTCCAAATAGAGCTACTGCAAGCAACAGTCCAACGGATACCACATATATGGGGATATAGAATTTTCCTATTAATTCATAGTCTAATAATACTAAAAAAGCTATAGCTATAATACCTAACAAAGTTGATATTGTTTGCACTTTTACATGACGATTGGTATCAAAGCTTAAGGTAGCAGATTTAATCATAACTATTCCAAATATACACAATAGTAATACCGTTATAAACAGGGAAAAATCAAATTTTTTAAAGGATTTTCTCTTTAAGTTAAACATAGCATACGCTCCTTCTTAATAGTATACAAAATAAATTATATCATATTTTCTAATATAAAAAACGGGAAAAGACAAATAATTAAATAGGACTTCTTTGTATATTTGTACATAAGTGGTTTTATATATATTAAATATGGTATTATATACATAATAGAAAGGGTGGTTTAATGTATATTGGCTGTCATTTAAGTATTGCAAAAGGTTATGGAGATGCAGCTAAAGCTGCTTTAAATATAGGTGCTAATGTATTTCAATTTTTTAGTAGAAATCCTAGGGGTTCCTCTTCTAAAAAATTGGATATAGAAGATGTAGAAGAGATGAATAGGATACTGAAAGAAAATGATTTTGGTCCACTTTTGGCTCATGCCCCCTATATTATCAATTTAGCTTCCTATAAGCCTAATATTTATGGAATGGCGAAGGGAATATTAAAAGAGGATTATAAAAAACTAAATGAATTATCCATACCTTATTTTACCTTTCATCCTGGGAATCATGTGGGGAAAGGAACAGAGTATGGGATTGAAAGGATAGTAGAGGCTTTAAACGAGATAATTACAGGGGATGAAAAAACTATGTTATTACTTGAGACTATGGCAGGTCAAGGTACGGAAATAGGCAAAACTTTTGAAGAGTTAAAAGAGATAATAGATAGGGTAGAATATGAGGAATTATTAGGGATATGTTTGGATACATGCCATATCCATGCAGCTGGTTATAATATAGTAGATGATTTAGATGGAGTATTAGAGGAGTTTGATCGGGTGTTAGGGATAGATAGGTTAAAAGCTATTCATTTAAATGATAATATGATGGATTATGGTAGCAAAAAGGATAGACATGCTAAAATAGGAGATGGAACCATTGGAATAGACGCTATAAAAAACATAATAAATCATCCTATATTAAAGGAGATACCTTTTTATCTAGAAACTCCTAATGAACTAGAAGGATATAAAAAGGAAATAGAGTTATTGAGGAGTTTAAGGGAATACCCATAGAATGTGAACTACCACCACTTATAAAAGATGGGAGATGAATTGCCCATGGATCTTAAATATTTTTCCACACTTGACATATATATGTTTATTCCAATATATATATATATGGATTCCCGCCATATTAAAATCCAAATAGGAGTTTTTCTCAAAAGGTTTAAAGGGTATATTAAAAACATACTGTCCTTTCCTCTCGAAAGACTAACTAGTATATTATCCCCTCCTTGAATAAGATAGTGTTTCTCCACAGCTTTTCTAACATCATTTAGAAACAATCGATTATACTACTTTTTCATAATATCCCCTCCAACAACAGCTAATGATATAATATTATATTAGTTATTAATGGTATAATATAGGTATCTGTATATTGTGATAAGGTGAAGAATATGGATTTAAAAGGATATATAATTGATAAATCAAAAGAACTAAATATAGATATAATTGGGTTTACCGATTGTAAACCATTGGACTATCTAGAGGATTATTTAATTGCTAGAAAAATGGAGAATAGGGAAACGGAATTTGAAGTAGAGGATATAAGAAAAAGAATAGATCCTAAGCTTACTTTTCCCAACTGTAATACCATAATTGTAATAGCCATTTCCTATAACAATGATTATGATGATGTACCGGATTATAAAATAAAGGGTAGATTATCAAAATCCACATGGGGATGGGATTATCACTTGGTGTTAAAAAATAAAATAGAAAGGCTTGTTGAAGAGATTAAAAAAGTGAAGGATTTTAACTATAGATATTTTGTAGATACTGGTCCCTTAATAGATAGGGAGTTGGCACGGAAAGCTGGCATAGGCTATTATGGTAAAAATTGCTCCATTATTAACGATGAGTATGGTTCCTTCATATTTATTGGATATATATTAACTGATATGGATATATCTATAGATAGTCCAATCCTAGAAAATTCATGTGGGGAATGTGAATTATGCCTTAAAGCTTGTCCCACAGGTGCATTGGAGGGCCCTTACCTATTTAATCCTAAAAGATGCATATCCTATTTGACCCAAACTAAGGATAGGATTCCCTATGAATTAAGGGAAAAAATGGGCATTAGCATATATGGCTGCGATATTTGCCAGCTAGTTTGTCCAGAGAACTATGGAATTAAAAGGCCTAATCATCATGAATTTTTACCAAATATGACTAAAGGGTATATAGATTTAGAGGAGTTATTATTTATTTCTAACAGGGAATTTAAAGAAAAGTATGGCTCTATGGCAGGTGCCTGGAGAGGTAAAAATATATTGAAGAGGAATGCTATTATTGCATTAGGAAATATCAAGGATAGAGATAATCTAAAATTGTTAGAAACCTTGTTGATGGATTCTAGTCCTATGATTAGGGAGTATGCTGCTTGGTCTATATTAAATACGGACTTGGAATACGGTAGAGAATTGGTAAAAGAGCATATGGAAGAAGAGTCCCCATCCCTTAAAAGGGAGATAGAAAACCAAATAAATTATTATTTAACAAGGATGGACAACAATTATTAAATTTATGTTATACTATAGATATAAGTATAGCCTAAATTTTACTATATGGGAGGGAAACGCCGTGAGTAATGTTCATGAATTAAATTTTTTAAAAGAAAAGATTGAAGAACTCAAAAAACAAGGTGTATACCGAAAATTACCTGTCCTAGAAGGAGCTAATGAAGCTGAAATAATATTGGATGGGAAAAAAGTAATCAATCTATCATCTAATAACTATCTTGGATTTGCTAATCATCCTAGACTAAAAAAGGGTGCTATAGAAGCTGTAGAAAAATATGGAGCTGGTGCAGGGGCTGTAAGGACTATAGTTGGGAATATGTCTATTCACGAAGAACTGGAAGAACTACTAGCTGAGTTTAAGAGGGAAGAAGCTGTATTTATATATCAATCGGGATTTAATTGTAATGCTGGTACTATACAAGCTATAACTGAAAAAGGAGATTTAATAATATCTGATGAACTAAATCATGCATCTATAATAGATGGAACTAGACTTAGCAAAGCGGATAAAGCTATATTTAAACATTCTGATATGGATCATTTGGAGCAAATACTTAAAGAGAATAGGGATAAATATAATAATGTATTGATTATTACCGATGGGGTATTTAGCATGGATGGAGATATTGCTAAATTACCTGAAATAGTGGAATTAGCTGAAAAATATGAAGCTTTAACTTACGTAGATGATGCCCATGGTTCAGGGGTATTAGGAGAAAGTGGTAGAGGAACAGTGGACCATTTTGGATTACATGGAAGAGTTGACTTTTCCATAGGAACTCTATCTAAAGCCATAGGGGTAGTAGGTGGCTATGTAGCAGGATCCAAGATAATGTATGAATGGCTAAACCATAGAGCAAGACCAGTATTATTTAGTACAACTCTACCTCCAGCAGCAGCAGGAGCCATAATTGAAGCTATTAAGATGCTAATGGAGACAACTGAATATACTGATAGATTATGGGATAATGCAAACTATTTTAAAGAAAAATTAGGAACATTGGGATTTGATACAGGACATAGCGAAACCCCGATTACTCCAGTTATAATTGGTGATGAAGCAAAAACTATGGAATTTAGTAGAAAGCTGTTAGAAAAAGGCGTGTTTGTTTCAGGAATAGTATTTCCAACAGTACCTAAGGGAACAGGAAGGGTAAGATGTATGGTTACTGCAGCTCATACTAAAGATCAATTAGATAGAGCGGTAGATATATTTGAACAAGTTGGCAAAGAGATGAATATACTAGAATAAAAAAAGGGGACCTTATCCCCTTTTTTTATTCGACAAAATAGTCTAAAATAGTAATTATAAGCTTAATATATTATTGAGGTGATATATATGATAATAGGAGTTTGTACTTTGAAACTAAAAATATATGAGTCAAATTCTTTAAAAGAAAAAAGGCAGGTGACTAAAAGTATAATAGGAAGGATTCAATCTCGATTTAATGTATCTATTGCGGAAATTGGACTAAACGATAGCTGGCAGACCTCAATAATTGGCTTTAGTTGTGTTACTAATGATACCCAACATGCTAATCAAATTATATCTAAGGTATTGAAGTTTATAGATAGGGATAATAGGGTAGAAATAATTGACTATGATATAGAAATAATGTAGGTTATGTAGGTGATAAAGTATGAAGAAAATGTTAACTAAAGAGGAAATTAAAGAAGTGATAAATATATTAATGGATTTGTATCCAGATGCTAAATCTGAGTTAAACTATTCTAATTCTTTTGAATTGTTGATAGCCACTATACTCTCTGCTCAGTGCACCGATGTTCAGGTAAACAAGACTACTAAGGAGCTTTTTAAAGAGTATAAAACTCCAGAAGATTTTTTAACCTTAACAGAAGAAGAATTGGGAGAGAAGATTAGATCTTGTGGTTTTTATAAGACAAAGAGTAAAAATATTTTAGCTACCTGTGAATTGTTGATAAAAAACTATGGAGGAAAAGTACCTGATACTTTGGAAGAATTAATGACTTTACCTGGAGTTGGAAGAAAAACAGCTAATGTGGTTTTAAGCAATGTTTTTGGAGTACCAGCTATAGCTGTGGATACCCACGTATTTCGAGTGTCAAATAGAATAGGCCTAGCAGATAGCTCCAATGTATTGGACACGGAGAAGGATCTAATGGATAATATAGATAAGGACATGTGGGCAAAAGCTCATCATCTATTGATATTTCATGGACGAAGAGTTTGCAAAGCTCGGAGACCCCTTTGCCATAAATGTCCATTAACAGATTATTGTTTTTATTATAAAGAAGTTATCAATAAGGATGGAGAGGACTGTTAATTATGAAAGGAATGTATAATACATTTGATGATTTGATTTTTTCCTTAGATATAGGTACTAGAACAATCATTGGTATCGTTGGAAAATATATGGAGGATGGGAAAATTCAAATTTTAGCCTATTCTATAAAAGAACACGAGAGGCGCAATATGTATGATGGACAGATCCATGATATTGAAGGAGTTACAAAAATAGTCAAGGAAATAAAGGAAGAACTAGAAGGAGAACTAGGTATAGAGCTGAAAAGAGTTTCCATTGCTGCAGCTGGTAGATCCTTGAAAACCTGTAAGGTTAGAGTAGATAAGGAAATAGATAGCACTATAGAAATAAATCAAAATATTATAGAGGCATTAGAATTAGAGGCAGTGCAAAAAGCTCAACATAAGATAAATGAAGAAGAAAACCAAAGTAAATTAAAATATTATAGCATAGATTATAGCGTTATAAATTATTATTTAAATGATAATATTATGACTAAATTAGATGGACATAGAGGGGAAAAAATTGGCGTAGAACTATTGGCTACTTTTTTACCCCAGATGGTTATTGAAAGCTTATATACGGTTATATCCAAAGCAGGGCTCCAGGTAGGTAATATAACTTTAGAACCTATAGCAGCAATAAATGTGGCGATAAAAGAGGAATTAAGGTTGTTAAATTTAGCTTTAGTAGATATTGGTGCTGGGACATCAGATATTGCTATAACCAAAGATGGGAATATCATAGCTTATGCTATGACATCCACAGCGGGAGATGAGATAACTGAGGCTTTATCTAGAAGATATTTGTTAGATTTTAATGTTAGTGAAGAGTTAAAAGTACAGCTTAGTTCTCAAAACATTCATCATTTTAAAGATATAGTGGGAATAGAGTATGAGCTTACTACAGAGGAGATTGTTGATAGTATAAAGGATACAATAGATACAATTTCCAAAGGAATTGTTGAAAAGATAGTAGAATTTAATGGCAAGGCTCCTAGTGCTGTTTTTTTGATTGGTGGAAGCAGCCAAATGCCTGGACTTAGGGAATCCTTAGCTAAGAACTTAGGTCTTCCTAAAGAAAGGGTATCAGTTAGGAATGCTAGTTTAATTGAAAATGTTGATGGTATAGATGATAGTATCCATGGGCCTGATATAGTAACCCCCATAGGAATAGCTGTAGAAAGCGTCAACAAGAAATATAGCAATTTTATACAAATCCAGTTTAATGGAGAAGATATAAGATTATTCAATACCAATAGGGTAAAAGTATCAGATATATTAGTGCTTACAGGATATGATCCAAAAAATTTAGTGCCTAAAATGGGGGAGGATTTTATATATTTTGTAAACGGTGATAAAAAAAGCTTAACTGGTAATATAGGAGAACCAGCTAAAATACATGTAAATAACAAAATAGCCAATTTCAATACTTCTCTACAGGATGGTGATATTATAGAGATAACGAAGGGAACTAAAGGAGATAAGAAAGCCCCATATTTATATGATTGTATATCTAGAGAAAAAATGATATTTATTAATAACGAATCTTTTAATTTGTTGAAGGATATTAAAATTAATGGGATGAAAGTGAAAGGAAATCCTAAGCTCAATGAAGGGGATAGAATTGAATTTATAGAGATAAAAACTATAGAAGAATTAATTAAATATCTTAACAAGAATATAACATTAGATGATATAATATTGAATGGGGAAAGGATTAAAGAAAACGTAAATTTAAACCCTAAAGATGAGCTATTTTTTTCACCTACTAAAACTATAAATTTAATAATAAATGGTGAAAAAACCACTATTACTTACAAAAAAGAGGAATTTGTGTTTGTAGATATATTTGATCATATAGACTTTGATTTAACTAAACCTAGAGGTAATTTGGTACTTAAGGTGAATGGTATGGATGCAGAATACATGGCTCCTTTAAAGGATGGGGATATAATCCAAATATGGTGGGACAAATAGCATTATTAAAGTTTATACTACATATTATTTAAATATATATTATATATGGAGGCTAGTGATGGAGAAAACAAAGAAAGGAAAACCAGTTATATTAATTTTATTACTTAGTATACTTGCTATTGTTCTAGGATTAGGTACTTATGGATATTACAACATATTAAGTACCGATAAAATTTATGAGGGAGTTAGTGTTGATGAATTTGATTTAAGTTTTTTAACTAAAGATGAAGCTACGAAATTAATTATGAATAAAAGGGAGCAAGAATTAGATGAGAAAAACATGGTATTAACCTATGGAGATAAGGTATTTGATATAAATATAAGACAATTTGATTTTAAATACGATTATGATTCTGCAATAGATAAAGCCTATTCTATTGGTAGAGAAGGAAATATAATATCTAGGATAAAGGAGATAATTACCACTAAGAAAAATGGAGTAAAAATCAACTTAAATTCTAGTTATAATAAGGATAAAATCTATGAGATTACAGAAAGCATTGCCCAGGAAATAGATATGGAGATGGAAGAAGCTCAGTTTCATTTTAATAATGGGAATATAAATATTACTGATGAGGTTATAGGGAAAAAGGTAAAACAAGAGGAGTTAGCTCAGTTAATAGAGACAAATATAGAGGATTTAAGTACCATTGAAATACCTGTTGAAATTATATATCCTACTAGGACAAGAGAATTGTTAAGTAGAATTAATGGAGTTATAGCTGAGTATTCTACATCTTTTAAAGGTAGCAATAAGGAAAGAATTGAAAACATTATAATTTCATCAAAAGCCCTAAGCAATGATATTATAATGCCAGGAGATATATTTTCTTTTAATGAAATGGTAGGGCCTAGAGAGAAAAAATTTGGATATAAAGAAGCTAATGTAATAATAAAGGGAGAATTTACCCCTGATGTAGGTGGAGGAGTTTGTCAAACTTCTACCACATTATACAATGCGCTTTTGTTAGCAGATGTAGATATTATAGAAAGGCATCACCATTCTATCCCAGTAAAATATGTTAATATAGGTCAAGATGCAGCGGTGGCCTATGGTTTTTTGGATTTAAAATTTAAAAACAATTTTGATTTCCCTATATATATTCATTCTAGAGTTGTTGGGGATAGGATCCATATATATATTTATGGAGATAGAAATGCCAAGGATTATAGTATAAAAATTGAATCTAAGATAGTAGAAACTATAGAACCTCAGGAAGAAAAGGTAGAAGACAGTACTTTGGCCCCAGGAACTAAAGAATTAGTTCAACAAGGAAGGACAGGATATAAGGTTCATACCTATAAGCATAAAATAAAAAATGGCAAGGTTGTTGATACTCAACTTATTACTAAAGATTTTTATAAACCAAGAAATTTTATTTATAGAGTAGGTCCTAGTATCTCGGAAGAACATGAAGAAGAGGAAGCTATAGAAGGAAATGAGTAAATATAAAATATACGTATGTTCTAATTCTGGATATGCTGTTAAAGAAAGTAGATTCACTAAGATTTGCTAGGGACTTAGGGTTAAAAAGGAAAGTTGTTGAAATTAGGCAGATATATTGAAAAAAATATAATAATGTGATATTATTTTATAAGCAACAATTGAATAATAAAATATAGGAGTTCCTTTTAATAGGACAAAGGGAAAGTGGTGAAAATCCACTGCAGCCCCCGCTACTGTAAATGGGTACGAAACCAACAATATGCCACTGGGAAACTGGGAAGGCGTTGGGATTAGGATGAACCATAAGCCAGGATACCGGCCTATATTATAGCATGGCCTCGGAGGGAGGGATAAATGAATTTAGGATTCATAAATGAATTTAGGATTCCCTATCCTTTTGTATGTTAAAAGGCTAGGGATTTTTTAATTTTATAATATTTATAAATAGGAGGAGATATTGATGAGAAATATAAGAAAAAACAAAATTGCTATAATGTTTACAATATTAGTACTTATTATGGCTCTATCTGTAGGTTGTACATCTAACAATCAAGATGCACAAAAGCCAGAAGAAAAAAACAATGAAGAGGTAGAATCTGTTGTAGAATATCCTTTAGAAATTGAAGATCAATTTGGAAATAAAGTTGTATTTGAAAAGGCACCAGAGAGAATAGTATCTTTGGCACCTAGTCATACAGAGATATTATTTAGCTTAGGGCTAGGGGACAATGTGGTAGGGGTAACATCTTTTTGTGATTATCCAGAGGAAGCAAGCACTAAAGAACAGGTTGGAAGTTTTCAAGAGATAAATTTAGAAAGAATAATAGAATTAGAAACAGATATGGTATTCCAATATGGGCCAGGAGATGAGGATATAAACAATAGTTTAGAGGAAGCAGGAATAAAAGTTATATCATATGAACCTGAAACAATTGACGAGGTCATAGATTTGATCAAAATTATAGGTAAAATAACTGGTAAAACATCAGAAGCTGAAGAGATAACAAAGGATATGATAGATAGAAGAGATGCTGTTGTAGAAAAAACTAAAGATGCAGATAAGGTAAAAGTATTTTATGAAATTTGGCATGATCCATTAACTGCAGCAGGTCCAGGTTCTTTTATGGATGAATTGATAACTTTGGCTGGCGGAGATAATATAGCAAAAGATGCTGATAGTCCTTATCCTCAGTTTGATGTAGAAAAACTAATTGAAAGAGATCCTGAGGTTTATTTAGCTGCTGATGATATGGAAGAGAGAGATCCTGAGGCTATAAAACAAAGACCTGGTTATGAAAATATTAGTGCTATTAAAAATGATAAGATTTATCTACTAGAGCCTAATATAGTATCCCGACCAGGACCTAGAATAGTGGAGGCTCTAGAACTAGTGGCTAAGGCTATTCATCCTGAATTATTCCAATAGAGCAGGGATATATATGATAAGTAATAGAGACAAATATCCCCATAAAACCATAATATTTTTGCTTATTATAATACTTGTTTTTTCTATAGGATTATTTGCTACCATTGGGACGGCTAATGTTAGCATATTAGATACTTTTAGAATAATTGGCTCTAAATTCCCAATGTTAAATAAATATGTAAAATCATCCCATATACCAGACTCTTATAAGACCATTATCTGGTCTATACGTTTACCTAGAGTATTATTAGGAGTTTTAGTTGGCGCCAGCCTATCAACAGCTGGTGCCGCTTTTCAAGGTATGTTTAGGAATCCTATGGCGGACCCTTATGTATTAGGAATATCATCTGGAGCGGCATTAGGCGCTAGTATATCCATTATATTTAACGTAAATATAACCATACTGGGTTTTTCTACTATATCTATATTTGCATTTATAGGGGGATTAGTAACTGTATTTATCGTATATAATATTGCTAAAGTAAGACAAAGGGTTCCCATAACCACTCTTTTGTTATCAGGAGTAGCTGTGGGGCAATTTTTAACTGCAATTATGTCCTTCTTAATGGTTATATACAGTAGAGATATGAATAAAATAATATATTGGACCTTGGGAAGTTTAGCAGGGAAGGGATGGGAACCTTTAATAAAAATTTCCATACCTGTAATATTATCTATTATAGTTATGAATTTTTTTTCTAGGGATTTAAATATAATGTTAACAGGAGAAGAATCCGCTCATAGCTTAGGGGTAGAAGTGGAAAAGATTAAGTTATATATATTAATTTTGGGCACTTTTATGACATCTATGGTAGTATCTATAAGTGGTATAATTGGGTTTGTAGGGCTTATAATTCCCCATATAGTAAGAATAATAGTTGGCCCAGATCATAGAATACTATTGCCTTCTTCAGGATTAATAGGTGGAATATTTATGATTTTTGCAGATACTATAGCAAGGACTATTATTTCTCCTATGGAAATACCTGTAGGAATAATAACTGCACTCTTTGGAGGACCCTTTTTTATATATTTATTACGTAAGAGAAAAAGATCCATATAGTAGGTGATCAATATGTATGCGTTGGAGATAGAAAATTTGAATTTTGGATACGAAACTAAAACTGTACTTGAAAATATAAGCTTTAAAGTAAAACAGGGAGAGTTTATTAGTATCATTGGACCAAATGGTTCAGGTAAATCAACTCTTTTAAAATTATTAAGTAATATTTACAATCCTAAATCAGGCACTATTTTAATACAAGGAAAGAATATTAAAGAGTACAAGAGGAAGGAATTAGCTAAAAAGATGGCTTTGGTACCCCAAAATACAGTTACAGACTATGAATTTCTTGTAGAAGATATAGTATTAATGGGAAGATATCCCTATATAGGTCGATTTGAAAAGGAAAAAGATGAGGACTATCACATAGTAGATGAAGCATTGAAATTAACCAACACTTATAATTTAAAGAAAAGGCGAATAAATGAGATAAGTGGTGGGGAACTTCAAAGGGTAATAGTTGCTAAGGCTTTGGCACAAAATCCAGACATCCTTCTATTAGATGAACCTACCAGTCATCTAGACATCAATCATCAGATGGAAATATTAAGACTTTTAAAGAATTTAAATCAAAAAAAAGGTACTACAGTAGTCTTAGTAATTCATGATATAAACTTAGCTTCTAGATATTCCGATAGGATTTTATTATTAAACAATGGTAGTATATTGGGAATAGGTCAGCCTAGCGAAGTTGTCAATAAACCCAATATTGAAAAGGCATATAATCTAAAAGTTGCAATAGAAAGAAACCCAATCACTGACAGTATCCATATTATTCCTTTATAGGCTTCGTTTTATAACAAAACATAAAATGAAGCTTTTTTTATTGACTATTTTATTTTTTATGGTATGCTATTTTTGTCAAACTTAAGAGGAGGATGTTTATGAATTATAAGTTGATAGCTATAGATATGGATGGTACGTTGTTAAACAATGAAGAAAAAATATCCAAAAGGAATAAGGAAGCTTTACACAGGGCTATAGAGGCAGGTATACATGTAGTATTGTCTACAGGTAGACTTCTTAGATCTGCTCTATATTACTCAAAATCCATAGATTTAGGAAACCCTGTAGTTGCATGCAATGGAGCAGTAGTATCCTGTGGAGATGAAGATAAACTTTTATATGAAAAAACTTTAAGAACAGAATCAGTAGAAAAACTAATACAATTAGCGGAAGAAAATAATATATATTATCACTTTTATGATAAAAACACTTTCTATAGCAGAAAATTAGATGAAAAGATTACAAAACATCATGAATCCTATAGAGATAATTTGAAAAAACAGCAAATAAATTTAAAATTATTGGAAGATCCTTTAAAAATTCTAAGAGAAGAAAAACCTAAAATATATAAATTTGTATTTATAGAAGATGATAAGAATAAATTATTACATTTTAGAGAAGCCCTTAAATCTATAGAAGGAATTAATATATCAAGTTCTTGGCACAATAATGTAGAAGTAATGAATAAAGGAGTTTCAAAAGGAGAAGGGCTAAAGCAATTATGTAAAAAATTAAGTATAAATAGATCTCAAGTGGTAGCTATAGGAGATAATGAAAATGATGTGTCCATGTTTCAAGTGGCTGGATTAGCCGTTGCTATGGAAAATGGGGAAGATATAGTAAAGGAATATTCCCATGTAGTTACTGATACCAATGATCAAGATGGAGTAGCGAAAGCAATAGAAAAATATGTATTAAATTTATAGAAAGAAGGAAAGTTTATGGGATTAAATATCGTATTGGTAGAACCAGAAATACCTCAAAATACTGGAAATATAGTAAGAACTTGCTCGTTAACCAATACTACCCTCCACTTAGTGAGACCATTGGGTTTTTCCGTTGAAGACAAATATTTAAAAAGGGCTGGATTAGACTATTGGCATTTGGTGGAAATATACTATTATGACAGCTTTAATGAGCTTAGAGAGAAATACTTCCATAATAATTTTTATTTTGCAACTACAAAAGGTAAAAAAATATATACACAAGTGAATTATACAGAAGATTGTTTTATAGTATTTGGAAAGGAGACCAAGGGGTTATCTGACGAAATACTATCCAACAATTGGGATAGGACTATAAAGATTCCTATGAGGAAAGGTATAAAAAGGTCATTAAATTTAGCTAATTCAGTTAATATAGTACTATTTGAGGCCTTAAGACAATTGAATTTTCCTCATTTAGAATAAAATTTACAAAGATTTAACAATCAAACTTTCAAAATTGTATTAATATTAAATTGGGCTCATACACAATATATACCCATAAAACTTAAAATGAGTTAGGAGGGTACAAATGGATATAGCATTACCGGTTTTAGGTGGCCTGGGACTTTTTCTTTATGGTATGAATTTAATGGGCATGGGTTTACAAAAAGCTGCAGGAGAAAAATTAAAGAAGCTAATAGAGATATTGACTAATAATAGGATAATGGGTGTAATAGTAGGTGCTTTGGTCACTATGGTAATACAAAGTAGTAGTGCTACAACTGTTATGGTTATAGGTTTTGTAAATGCTGGTCTTATGAATTTGACCCAAGCTGTTGGGGTTATAATGGGCGCAAACTTGGGAACTACTATAACAGCACAATTGATTGCATTTAATTTGACAGATTTTGCACCATTAGCGGTGGCTATTGGAGTGGGGATTTGGATTGCCACATCAAAAAAACGTTCAAAAAATTTGGCAGAAATTCTTATTGGATTTGGGATATTATTTATTGGTATGGATATGATGAGTGGCGGATTAAAACCCTTAGCAGGTAGTCCAGTATTTAAAAACATATTGATTAGCTTAAAGGATCCCTTCCTAGGAATATTGGTTGGCTTAGGCTTGACTACTATTGTTCAAAGTAGTAGTGCTTCCATTGGGTTATTACAGGCTCTAGCTTCTCAAGGGCTTATAAGCTTGGATATTGCATTTCCAATATTATTTGGAGATAATATTGGAACAACAACTACAGCTTTAATATCTAGTATAGGTACCAATAAAACAGCTAAAAGGGCAGCAGTTATTCACTTTTTATTCAATTTTATAGGCACTATAATTTTTATAACGATACTTAAAAAGCCTGTAGAGGCTATTGTATTAAAAATATCTCCTGGTGATATACAAAGACAAATAGCTAATGCTCATACATTATTTAATTTAGTAAATATAATAATCCAATTACCTTTTGCAGGTTTATTGGTAAAGATAGCAAAAAAGATAGTGCCTGGGGATGAAGAAGAAGTAGAAATTGGAGTTAAATACTTGGATCCTAGAATTATAGAAACCCCTTCTATTGCCCTTGGCCAAGCAACTAAAGAAGTAATGAGAATGGGCAAGATAGTAGAGGAAAACTTAGAACTAGCTTCCAAGGCTTTTAAAAATAAGGATGAAAAAATGACCTCAGAGGTATTTTCTCAAGAAAAAGTTGTTAATAGGCTAGAAAGAGATATAGTAGAATATTTAGTAGAACTTTCCAATGCACCCTTAACAGATGAACAACATACTCAGGTAAATGTACTGATAAACGTTGTAAATGATATTGAAAGGGTGGGGGATCATGCAGATAATATTGCTGAATTATCCCAAGAAGTTATAGATGAGAGATTGTATTTTAGCGATGAAGCTATGGAAGAGTTTGATATTATATCAAACAAAAGTCAAGAGGTATTTAGAAAGGCTTTAGAAGCTTTTACAGATGTAGATTTTGATAAAGCTAGAGAAGTATTAAGACTGGAAGAAGAGATAGATGTTTTAGAGGGAGAATATAGAACTAATCATATAGATAGGTTAAACAAATTATTATGTCAGCCTAGCTCTGGGGTAATTTTTTTAGATTTGTTAAGCAATTTAGAGAGGGTTTCTGACCATTCCTCGAACATAGCTCTTTATGTATTAGACCAGTTAAAAGAGCAATAAATTAATTAAATCAAAAAAATTGTAAAAAGGCTTGTCATAATTCAAAATATATATTATAATATGGCTGCAGTGTTAAAAACATAACAATAATTATAAATAGTATTTCGGATGATAAATGCGGGAGAGACCACATGGTGGCGCCGAAGGAATAAGTTGTATAATTAGCCGTTATACAATGATGATCTCAGGCAAAAGGACCGTATTTTGACGAAACTCTGAAAAGCGAAAGCACCGAAGGAGCAATCCATTTATGGGGAAACTCTCAGGTTTTAAACAGAGTAGAAGGCATGTATATGCTTTTTCTATTCTGTTTTTATTATGCGTAAAAGTTGTGATGTATATAAAATATTTGGATTTAATATAAGTTTTTAAAATAAATATTTATGGGTACTATATAACTGTATGAGCGCTTAAAAAGTATAACTTGTATTTTCATGTAAAATTTATTATTATTATGGTAAGATAAGTCTACAGTAGCCATAATAACCTATCCAGAATAGAAGAGAGTATACATAATTAATTTCAAAATGGACCTTATCAACAAAAATTTATATCAAATTACTTTATTCAATATAAGAGAATATTATAAGCAAATTTATGGCAAGTATATTTAAAGGAGATATTAACCTTAAAATCATATCCAAAGGAGGAAAAAATATGTCAGAAATCTATGATGTTGTAATTATAGGGCAAGGACCTGCAGGATTAGCAGCAGGGATATATGCATCAAGAGCTAGACTTAAGACTTTAATGATTGAAAAGGAAAAAGCTGGTGGACAGATTGTAACAACAGCAGAAGTAGCTAATTATCCAGGATCTATTGAAAATGCTACAGGACCAAGTTTAGTGGCTAGAATGGTTGATCAAGCTAAAGAATTTGGTGCAGAAGGGGTATTAGATACTATTTTAGATGTGGAACTAGAAGGAGAAATCAAAGTATTAAAGGGAGAAAAAGGTGAATATCGAGCAAAATCTGTAATTATTGCTACAGGTGCAAACCCAAGGCCAATAGGTTGCCCAGGAGAAAAGGAATTAACAGGTAGAGGAGTTTCTTACTGTGCTACTTGTGATGCCGCTTTCTTTGAAGATATGGAAGTCTATGTAGTTGGTGGAGGAGATACTGCAGTAGAGGAAGGCTTGTATTTGACAAAATTTGCAAGAAAGGTTACTATAATTCATAGAAGAGATGAATTAAGAGCTGCAAAATCCATCCAAGAAAAGGCGTTTGAAAATGAAAAAATGCATTTTATGTGGGACTCAGTAGTGGAAGAGATAAAAGGTGATGGAATAGTTGAATCTATGGTAGTTAAAAATGTAAAAACAGGAGAATTAACTGAGATAGTTGCTGATGAAGAAGATGGAACCTTTGGAATATTTGTGTTTATAGGATTTATTCCAGCTACTAAGCTATTTGAAGGAAAAGTTGATATGGAAAATGGATATATTATAACAGATGAAGACATGAAAACCAATATTCCAGGAGTGTTTGCAGCAGGTGATGTGAGAGTGAAATCTTTAAGGCAAGTTGTAACAGCTACTGCTGATGGAGCTATTGCAGCAGTTCAAGCAGGAAAGTACATTGATGCTTTAGAAGGTAAGGAATATGGAAAATAAAATTCTATAATAAAAATAATTTTAGGAGGGATAATTATGTTAGAGTTAACAAAGGAAAATTTTGAAGAAGAAGTTTTGAAGGCAGAAGGACCAGTATTAGTAGATTATTGGGGTCCAACCTGTGAACCATGCAAAGCATTGATGCCTCATGTGGAAAAACTAGCAGAAAAATATGGTGATAAGGTAAAATTCTGTTCATTGGATATTACTAAAGCAAGAAGATTAGCAATAAAACAAAAAGTGATGGGATTGCCAGCTATTATCATATACAAAGATGGTGAAGAAGTAGAGAGATTGGCAGAATCTGAAGCTACAGCTTCTGCTGTAGAAGAAATGGTTAAGAAGTATGCAAATTAGTTTTTAATTCTGGGCTTTGCCCAGAATTAAAATAGATGGTTTCAAGAATAAGGGGAGGTGAATTTATGCGTCTGGAATTAGGCCATGTGCTTATAAAAGATGTTCAATTTGGTGATGAAACCAAAATTGACAATGGGGTGCTTTATGTGAATAAAGAGGAGCTAATAGCTTTAATAAAAGAAGATGAGCACCTTGAAGAAGTAGACGTAGAAATTGCAAAACCTGGTGAAAGTATAAGAATAACTCCTGTAAAGGATGTTATAGAACCAAGGGTAAAGGTAGAAGGACCAGGAGGTATTTTCCCAGGAGTATTGTCTAAAGTTGACACTGTTGGTAGTGGGAAAACTAATGTATTAAAAGGATGTGCAGTAGTTACTACAGGTAAGATTGTAGGATTCCAGGAAGGAATTATAGATATGACAGGGCCTGGAGCAGAATATACTCCATTTTCAAAGCTAAACAATATAGTATTAATTTGTGAACCAAAAGATGGGCTGAAACAGCATGATCATGAGAAGGCTGTAAGATTTGCAGGACTTAAAGCTGCAGCTTATTTAGCAGAAGCAGCAAAAGAATTGACTCCTGATAATGTGGAAATATATGAAACTAAAACATTATTTGAAGGAGCCAAAGAATATCCAGATCTTCCAAGGGTAGCCTATGTACAAATGCTTCAATCACAAGGTTTGCTCCATGATACTTATGTATATGGAGTAGATGCTAAGCAGATAGTTCCAACTATACTATATCCAACTGAGATAATGGATGGGGCTATTATTAGTGGTAACTGCGTATCTGCATGTGATAAGAATACCACTTATCACCATCTAAATAATCCAGTTATAGAAGATCTATATGCAAAACACGGCAAAGAAATTAATTTTGTTGGAGTTATAATAACCAATGAAAACGTGTATTTAGCAGATAAAGAAAGATCATCCGACTGGACAGCTAAATTAGCTGAATACCTTGATTTAGATGGGGTTATAATTTCTCAAGAAGGATTTGGTAATCCAGATACAGACCTTATTATGAACTGCAAGAAGATTGAACAAAAGGGTATAAAAACCGTTATTATAACTGATGAGTATGCAGGAAGAGATGGCGCTAGTCAATCACTAGCAGATGCTGATCCCCTTGCAGATGCAGTAGTAACGGGAGGAAATGCTAACGAGGTTATTGATTTGCCACCAATGGATAAGGTAATTGGGCATATAGAATTCGTAGATGTTATAGCTGGGGGATTTGATGGGAGCTTAAAAGAAGATGGTTCCATAACAGTAGAACTTCAAGCTATAACAGGAGCAACTAATGAATTAGGCTTTAATAAGATGTCCGCTAAAGGATATTAATAATTAAAAAACAAGAATATAAAAAGTAGAAAAACAAAGAAAGGATGTGTGGTTATGTCATTATTTGATGCTAACAAAAAAGTTATCATCATTGGCGATAGAGATGGTATACCAGGACCAGCCATTGAAGAGTGTGTTAAAACTACTGATGCTGAAGTAGTATTTTCATCAACAGAATGTTTCGTCTGAACTGCTGCAGGAGCTATGGACCTAGAAAATCAAAAGAGGGTTAAAGATCTAACAGAAAAATACGGTGCAGAAAACATGATCGTAATAATAGGTGGAGCTGAAGCTGAAGCAGCTGGATTAGCAGCTGAAACAGTTACAGCAGGAGACCCAACTTTTGCAGGTCCATTAGCAGGAGTCCAGTTAGGACTTAGAGTTTATCATGCAGTAGAACCAGAATTTAAAGAATCAGTAGATCCAGACGTTTATGATGAGCAAATAGGTATGATGGAAATGGTTTTAGATGTTGATGAAATCATCAACGAAGTAAAAACTATAAGAGATGAATATTGCAAATTTAATGATTAATTCCCTAGAAAAAAAGGAGAGGGGGGAATCTAATGGGGAAAATTAAAGTAGTCCATTATATTAATCAGTTCTTTGCAGGAATTGGTGGAGAAGAGAAAGCAGATTATAAACCAGAAATCAGAGAAGGCGTTGTTGGACCAGGAATGGCTTTAAATGGACAGTTTAAAGGTGAAGCAGAAATAGTTGCTACTATTATATGTGGTGATAGTTATTTTAATGAAAATGTAGAAGAAGCAAAGGCTGAAATATTAAAAATGGTAAAGGAACAGGACCCAGATTTGTTTATAGCAGGCCCAGCTTTTAATGCAGGTAGATATGGTGTTGCATGTGGTACAATTGCAGATGCAGTACAATCTGAATTAGGTATTCCAGCTATAACTGGTATGTATATAGAAAACCCTGGAGCAGATATGTATAAAAAGAGTGTATATATAGTATCCACTAAAAACTCTGCTGCAGGTATGAGAGATGCAGTTAAAAAAATGGCACCTTTAGCGTTAAAGATTGCAAAAGGTGAAGAGATTGGATCCCCAGAGGAAGAAGGTTATATTCCAAGAGGAGTTAGAAAGAATTACTTTACCGATAAAAGAGGTTCTGAAAGAGCAGTGGATATGCTTGTTAAAAAGCTTAAAGGGGAGGATTTTGTTACAGAGTTCCCAATGCCAGACTTTGATAGAGTAGATCCACAACCAGCTATAAAAGATCTTTCAAAGGCTACAATAGCTTTAGTAACTTCAGGTGGTATAGTACCTAAAGGGAATCCAGATCATATTGAATCCTCATCTGCATCTAAATATGGGAAATATGATATTGGAGAATTTGATAATTTAACTAGTAATGACCATGAAACAGCTCATGGTGGTTATGACCCAGTTTATGCTAACGAAGATCCAGATAGGGTATTACCAGTAGATGTACTAAGGGATTTGGAGAAAGAAGGAAAGATAGGGAAACTTCATCAATACTTCTACACTACTGTAGGTAATGGTACAGCTGTTGCTAGTGCTAAAAAGTTTGCAGAGGAAATTGGGAAAGAATTAGTAGCTGACGGAGTAGATGCAGTTATATTAACTTCTACCTGAGGCACTTGTACACGTTGCGGTGCAACGATGGTAAAAGAAATTGAACGAGCAGGTTTACCTGTAGTTCATATGTGTACTGTAGTACCAATTTCACTTACAGTAGGTGCAAATAGAATAGTACCAACAATTGCTATTCCTCACCCACTAGGAAATCCAAACTTAGATCCAGAAGAGGAAAAAGCTTTAAGAAGGAAGTTAGTTGAAAAAGCTTTAGTTGCTTTGACAACTGAAGTTGATGAACAAACTGTATTTGAAGATTAAGTTTAAAACTTTAAATGGGTGATTTTTATCACCCATTTAAAGATTAAAGAGAAATTGTAATAATAAATATTTTGGAGGTGGGTTTATGAATTATCCTGTAGTAAAAGGTACTAGTTATATACTAGTGCATGCTGAAGATATGGTCATTCACAATGGAACGACTCAAACTACTGAAAGAGTAATCAATCCTGATTCTGAATATCTAAAAAAGTTACCAAACCATTTACGTAGTTTTGAAGAAGCAGTAAATTATATGCCTAATCAAGTTTATATTGGAAATATGACTCCAGAAGAATTGGCAGAGCATCCTCAACCTTGGTATGATAAACCATTAGAAGATGCATCTAGGTTTGGCAAATATGGAGAAATTATGCCTGAAGATGAGTTTATTGGATTGATGAAAATCATTGATACATTTGATCTAGTAAAATTAACCAAAGAATTTACAGAAGAGGTAAAAACAAAATTAGAGGCTCATCCTATAATAAAAGATCGAGATGATTTAATTTCTAGACTTAAGGTTGGCGACGATTTAACAGATATTGAAAAATTAATAGAAGAACAAGGTGCAGAAGCTATATATTTTGATAGAAAAATTGTTGGTTGTGTTAAGAGAGCCCATGACGTAGATCAAAATTTAAATGCTCATGTATTATTTGAAAATCTTGCATGTAAGGCATCTGGAGTTTTAGCTGGCTTAAACTTAGTAGCTAAAAACGATATAGATCCAAATGATGTTGAATATATAATAGAATGTTCAGAAGAAGCTTGCGGAGATATGAATCAAAGAGGTGGAGGAAACTTTGCAAAATC
>ERZ795062.320-NODE-320-length-42575-cov-8.150564_pt1 | contig 42575 bp, 30 predicted proteins | sample MGYA00375146_ERZ795062 | MGnify/ENA primary metagenome ERZ795062 (study PRJEB30191, sample SAMN05720281) | activated sludge metagenome | isolation source: Anaerobic digester | place: USA | collected 2015-07-16 ...
TGAACTGGGCGCCGTCGTCACGCACCTTTTCGAGCAGCAACCCTTCGTCGGTGAAGAGCCCCAGTCGGGCATCGCGACGCTCACCGTCAATGACGAACTGCGCGCCCGTCCGGGCATTGACCGACTTCAGCTGCAGGGTGGTCGCCGACGACGACAGCGGCAACGCGAAGGCCGCCAGCAGCGGCAACACAAGTACTGAACGCCGCATGAAAGCGGCGCCGGGGAACAGGCGGGAAATCATGGATCGCATGCTAATACGTGGCGCTGAGACGCGGTTGACCCGCCGCAACGCCTGACGTTCCAGCGAGGTCAGCTTTTTGTGGAAAAGCCCATCCGAACGGGGCTTAAAGCGTCAAAATCGAATTTATCGACATTCAATGAATTCGGCCTGAATGCCCAATTCGCGTGCGGCATTCAGACCAAAGCTGCATACCCGCCAGCCTATCGCGGCAGCGTCGATGAACCCATCAGGAAAGCGTCCACCGCGCGGGCGCACTGGCGTCCTTCGCGGATCGCCCACACCACCAGCGACTGGCCACGGCGCATGTCGCCGGCTGCGAAAACCTTCGCCACGTTGGTCTCGTACGCCATCGGCGCGCCTTGGGCGTGGCCTTCGTCGGTGTGCGCCTTGGCGTTGCCACGATGGTCGCGCTCGACGCCGAAGGCCTCCAGAACACCAGCAACCGGATGCACAAAGCCCATCGCCAGCAGCACGAGGTCGGCCTTCATCTCCCACTCGCTGCCGGGCACTTCGGTCATCTTGCCGTCTTTCCACTCGACGCGCGCGGCCTTGAGGCCGGTCACCTTGCCGTCCTTGCCGACCAGCGCCTTGGTCGTGACCGACCAGTCGCGCGAGGCGCCTTCTTCGTGGCTCGACGAGGTGCGCATCTTCAGCGGCCAGTTCGGCCAGACCATCGGCTTGTTTTCCTTTTCCGGCGGTTGCGGCATCAGTTCGAACTGCGTCACGCTGGCGGCGCCGTGGCGGTTGGAGGTGCCGACGCAGTCGCTGCCGGTGTCGCCGCCGCCGATCACGACGACGTGCTTGCCTTTGGCCGAAATCACGTCGATCTTGTCGCCCGCGTTCACCTTGTTCTGTAACGGCAGGAATTCCATTGCGTAGTGCACGCCGGAAAGTTCGCGGCCAGGCACCGGCAGATCACGCGGGTGCTCCGCGCCGCCGGCGAGAACCACGGCGTCAAATTCGGCTTGCAGTGCAGCCGGCGAGATCGTCTCGGTGGCATCGTTGCCCACCCCCACCGGCAGTTTGGCGTCGGTGATCATCACCCCGGTCCGGAACACCACCCCTTCGTCCTGCATCTGCGCGACACGGCGATCGATGTGCGACTTCTCCATCTTGAAATCCGGGATGCCGTAGCGCAGCAGGCCACCGATGCGGCTGGACTTCTCGAACACGGTCACGGCATGCCCGACGCGCGCGAGCTGCTGTGCTGCTGCGAGCCCTGCCGGGCCGGAGCCGACGACAGCGACTTTCTTGCCGGTCTTCGTGCTGGCCACCTGCGGTGCAATCCAGCCTTCTTCCCAGCCCTTGTCGACGATGAAGTGTTCGATCGACTTGATGCCAACAGCGTCGTTGTTGATGTTCAGCGTGCAGGCTGCCTCGCAGGGCGCCGGGCAGACGCGACCGGTGAACTCGGGGAAGTTGTTGGTGCTGTGCAGGGTGTCGAGCGCCTGCCGGTAGTTGCCGCGAAAAACGAGATCGTTCCAGTCGGGAATGATGTTGTTGATCGGGCAGCCGGTCTGGCAGAACGGGATGCCGCAGTCCATGCAGCGCGCGCCCTGCTGTTTGGCTTCATCGTCCTTCAGCGTGACGACGAATTCGCGATAGTGACCAATGCGGGACTTCGGTGCCTCAGCGGCTTCGCTCAGGCGTTGAAATTCCATGAATCCGGTGATTTTTCCCACGGTGTGACTCGTTCTTGTATCAGGCTGCAGTCTTCAGGCAGCCATCGGGTTTGTAGATACGCTCAATGGACGGGGGATACTTCCCCAGTTTCGACGCCGGCCGGCGGGGCCGGCGCACCAGCTCACCGCCGCAGTTCGGACAAACGTTGGCCAGCCGCTCGTCCGCGCAGCGCGCACAGAAGGTGCACTCGAACGTGCAGATGCGCGCATCCATCGATTCGTTGGGCAAATCGGCGTTGCAGCATTCGCAGTTCGGACGGATGTCGAGCATGGCTGGTTGTGTCTAGGGCGGTTACTTGGCGACCGTCTCGCGGCTGGCCGATTTCGACTTGATCGATTCGGCGTACATGTCGGTCAGCGCGCGCTTGTACTCGTGCGGGAACACCTTCACGAAGTGCTTGCGATGCGTTGCCCAGTCGTCCATGATCGCCAGCGCCACGGTGGAGCCGGTGTAGCGCAGGTGCTTCTCCACCAGGCCTTTGACGATCGCCTCGTCGCTCAGGCCCAGATGACGCTTGCGGCCCTTGCCCTGAGCGATCAGTTCCTGCTCAACGCCGGTCTGCTCGATTTCGGAGAGCACCGGCTCCAGCCCAACCATCGCCATGTTGCAGTGCTTCGCGAACTGGCCAACCGGGTCGTACACATAGGTGAGCCCGCCTGACATACCCGCCGCGAAGTTGCGGCCAGTCTTGCCGAGCACCACCACAGTGCCGCCGGTCATGTACTCGCAGCCGTGATCGCCGGTACCCTCAACAACTGCCGTCGCGCCCGAATTGCGCACGCAGAAGCGCTCACCCGCGACGCCGCGGAAGAACGATTCGCCTTCAGTGGCGCCGTACATCACGGTGTTGCCGACGACGATGTTGTCCTCTGCTTTGGCCGGGCATTTGGCGTCCGGATAGACCACGATGCGACCGCCCGACAAGCCCTTGCCGGTGTAGTCGTTGGTGGCGCCTTCGATCTCGAAAGTGATGCCACGTGCCAGGAACGCACCGAAACTCTGCCCGGCAATACCGTTGAAGCGTACGTGAATGGTGTCATCCGGCAAGCCGTTGTGACCATACTTCACGGCGACGGCGTTGGACAGCATCGCACCCGCCGAGCGGTTGCGGTTGCTGATCGTGGCTGGCACCTCGACACGTTTGCCGCCTTCGAGCGCGGTTTGGGCTCCCGCGATCAGCTGGTGATCAAGCGCCTGATCAAGGCCGTGATCCTGCGTCTCGCAGTGACGCCGCGCCACGCTGGCTGGCATCTTCGGTGAATAGAAGACCTTGCTGAAGTCGAGGCCTTTGGCCTTCCAGTGTTCGATACCAGCCTGCATGTCGAGCCAGTCGCTGTGGCCGACCAGCTCGTCGAAGGTACGCACACCGAGCTTGGCCATCAGCTCGCGCACTTCCTCGGCGACGAAGAAGAAATAGTTGACGACATGTTCCGGCTGGCCGGTGAATTTCTTGCGCAGTTCCGGATCCTGCGTGGCCACGCCCACCGGGCAGGTGTTCAGATGACACTTGCGCATCATGATGCAGCCTTCGACCACCAGCGGGGCGGTGGCGAAGCCGAATTCATCGGCGCCGAGCAGCGCACCGATCACTACGTCGCGGCCTGTCTTCATCTGGCCGTCGGCCTGCACGCGGATGCGGCTACGCAGCTTGTTGAGCACCAGCGTCTGCTGTGTTTCGGCGAGACCCAGCTCCCACGGCGTGCCAGCGTGCTTGATAGACGATACCGGGGAGGCACCGGTGCCGCCGTCGTGCCCGGCGATCACGACGTGATCGGCCTTGCATTTGGTGACACCAGCAGCGACGGTACCGACACCGATTTCGCTCACCAGCTTGACGCTGATGCTGGCCTTCGGGTTGGCGTTCTTCAGGTCGTGGATGAGCTGCGCGAGGTCTTCGATCGAGTAGATGTCATGGTGCGGCGGCGGTGAAATCAGGCCAACACCCGGCACCGAGAAGCGCAGTTGGGCGATGTACTCGCTGACCTTGTGACCGGGCAACTGGCCACCTTCGCCAGGCTTCGCTCCCTGCGCCATCTTGATCTGGATCTGGTCGGCGCTGGCAAGGTATTCGGCGGTGACACCAAAACGGCCCGAGGCCACCTGCTTGATCTTCGAGCGCAGATCGTCACCATCCTTGACCGGCACGTCGACTTCGACGCGATGCTTGCCCAGGCGTGACTGCAGCGTCTCGCCCTTGGCCAGCGGGATGTAGCGCTTGGCGTCCTCGCCACCCTCACCGGTGTTTGACTTGCCGCCAATGCGGTTCATCGCGATCGCCAGCGTGGCATGCGCCTCGGTGGAGATCGAGCCCAGCGACATGGCGCCAGTAGCAAATCGCGTGACGATTTCCTTTGCCGGCTCAACTTCTTCCAGTGGCACCGCCGTGCGCTGGTCAAACTTGAAGGTGAACAGACCGCGCAGCGTCTTCAGTGACCCTGCCTGGTTGTTGATAAGCGCCGCGTATTCCTTGTAGGTGTTGAAGTTGTTGGCGCGAGTCGCATGCTGCAGCTTCGAGATCGACTCGGGCGTCCACATGTGCGCTTCGCCACGGGTGCGCAGTGCGTACTCGCCGCCCGCATCCAGCGCACCGGCCAGCACCGGATCGTTGCCGAACGCAGCCCGATGAGTGCGCATCTGCTCCTCGGCCACCTCGAAGATGCCGATGCCCTCAACAGTGCTTGGCGTGCCGGTGAAGTATTTGTCGAGGAAGGCCGAGTTGAGACCAACCGATTCGAAAATCTGCGCACCGCAATAGCTCTGGTACGTCGAGATACCCATCTTCGACATGACCTTGTTGAGCCCCTTGCAGATGGCCTTGACGAAGCGCTTCTCGCTTTCGTACTTGGAGATCTGCGGCACGATGTCGCCCAGCTGGGTGAGCGTTTCCAGCGCGAGATACGGGTAAATTGCCTCGGCACCGTAGCCACCGAGCAGCGCAAAGTGATGCACTTCCCGCGCCGACCCGGTTTCGACCACCAGACCAGCGGACGTGCGCAGCCCGGTGGTGACCAGATGCTGGTGCACTGCCGACGTTGCCAGCAGGGCCGGGATCGGCACCCGGTCAGCCGCCACCGCCCGATCGGACAGGATCAGGATGTTGTAGCCGAGCTTGATGTTGTCCACCGCAGCGGCACAAAGGCTGGCCACAGCGGCCTCGACACCCTGTTTGCCCCAAGCGGCCGGATACGTGATGTCCAGCTCCTTCGATTTGAAGGCGCCGCTGGAGAACAGCTCGATGTGACGAATGCGCTCCATATTCTCGCTGGTGAGAATCGGATGCTGCGCTTCCAGGCGCGGTTGCGGCGACGTGGCGTCAATGCCGAGCAGGTTCGGGCGCGGGCCGATGAAAGTGACCAGCGACATGACCAGTTCCTCGCGGATCGGGTCGATCGGCGGATTGGTCACCTGTGCGAACAGCTGACGGAAATAGTTGTAAAGCGGCTTGGCTTTGTTCGAAAGCACCGGCAGGGCAGCGTCGTTGCCCATCGAGCCAGTCGGCTCTTCGCCATTGGTCACCATCGGGGCAAGGATGACTTTGAGGTCTTCCTGCGTGTAGCCAAAGGCTTGTTGACGGTCCAGCAGCGATACGCTCGATTTGTCAGCGGGCGCGGGCTCTGGCAGATCTTCGAGCGACACCCGCGAGGTTTCAATCCATTGTCGATACGGCTTAGCGCTGGCCAGCTCACGCTTCAGTTCCTCGTCGTCAACGATGCGGCCCTGCTCCAGATCGAGCAGCAGCATCTTGCCGGGCTGCAGGCGCCACTTCTTGACGATTTTCTCTTCGGGGATGTCGAGCACGCCGACCTCGGACGCCATCACGATCATGTCGTCGTCGGTGACCACGTAGCGCGCCGGGCGCAGGCCGTTGCGGTCCAGCGTGGCGCCAATCTGGCGGCCATTGGTGAAGGCCATTGCAGCGGGGCCATCCCACGGCTCCATCAGTGCGGCGTTGTATTCGTAGAACGCGCGTCGGTCTTCATCCATCAGCGCGTTGCCCACCCAGGCCTCGGGGATCATCAGCATGGCCGCGTGTGCCAGCGAATAGCCGCTCATGGTGAGCAGCTCAAGGCAGTTGTCGAATGACGCGGTATCGGACTGGCCGTCGTAAATCAACGGCCACAGCTTGGGCAGATCGTCACCCAGCACCGTGGATGCGATGGCGCCCTCGCGCGCGCGAATCCAGTTGCAGTTGCCGCGCAGAGTGTTGATTTCCCCGTTGTGGCAGACCACGCGGAATGGATGCGCCAGATCCCAGGTCGGGAAGGTGTTGGTCGAGAAGCGCTGATGCACCATCGCCAGCGCCGAGACCAGCATCGGGTCTTGCAGGTCGAGATAGAAGGTACCGACCTGATCGGCCAGCAGCATGCCCTTGTAAACAATCGTGCGCGTCGACATCGACGGCACGTAGAACTCTTTGCCGTGGCGCAACTTCAGCGCCTGAATGGCGTGACCGCTCGACTTGCGGATGATGTAGAGCTTTCGTTCCAGCGCATCCTGATCCATGTCCTTGGATCCGCGCCCGATGAAAATCTGGCGAATTACCGGCTCAATGGCCTTGACACCTTCGCCGAGGCCGTCGTTGTTGACCGGCACGTCACGCCAACCGAGCAGCACTTGCCCTTCGGCGGCAATGGCCCGCTCGATCTCCTGCTCACAGGCCATGCGCGACGCCGGCTCCTGCGGCAGGAAAATCATGCCTACGCCGTATTGCCCAACAGCAGGGAGCGTGATCTTCAGCTTTCCGCACTCGCGACGGAAGAAGGTATCGGGGATCTGGATCAGGATGCCGGCGCCATCGCCCTGCAACTTGTCTGCGCCAACCGCGCCGCGGTGAGTCAGATTTTCGAGGACGCGCAGCCCTTTTTCGACAATGTCGTGACTTTTGCGGCCCTTGATGTTGGCGACGAAGCCCATGCCGCAGGCGTCATGTTCATTCCTCGGGTCGTAGAGACCCTGTGCGTCCGGCTTGTGCGGCGCCTCAGTTGCAATATCCACAGTGACACTCCAGAAAGACTCAGGCAGGCGATCGACGCAACTTCCCCACCGCGAGGCGTGGTTCGTTTGAAACCGGTCGATGCTGAAACGGTATAGTTTTATTCGCGGGCCGCATAGTTTATCGAAAAAGCCAAATTGCTGCAATGCGGCGTAATGTTGTTTTGCTGCCCGTGTGGGATGATGTCGGCAACGTAGGGCTTGCACCATGCCATTGTCTTGCGGTTAAATCTAGAAGTTGCTTATAAAGTATTGATTGCGCGTCTGTTTTGCGTGCACATCAGAGCCAGAAAGGGTCAAACGTGATTTCAATGAAAACGTCAATCAAGTCGCTGGCAACAGTGGCTTTGCTGTCGGTGCTCGCACTGATCGCTGGCTGTGGCGGTGGTGGCGCAAAAGACCCGTTTGCCACGACACCGGTACCAGCACTGATTGTCAGCCCAGGCACGCTGAACGTGTATTCGGGAACGCCGGCTGTAGTCACTATCAACAGCGGCGTCGGTCCGTTCCAGGTCTTCAGCTCGGATTCGGTGGTGTTACCGGTGACGCAAGTCGTCTCGGGTGCGGCAATTACGTTGACGGCGAATTCTGTAGAAGCGGAGAAGGCAGTAACACTCACCGTGCGTGACGCCTACAACCAGGCGACCTCTGTGAGCGTAACTGTGAAGCCGTCTCCGCTGCTTGGCACGCTGACTATTACACCCCGTACTTCGTCGCCGTGCGGCGCCGTTGCTACTTCCACCCTGCCGGCATCCATTTGTTCCGGAGAAACTGCCACGGCGAGTATCCTGCTGCGCGGCGCCAACACACTGCCGCTTCCCAATCGTCAGGTTCGTTTTGACGTGCTGCAAGGACCTTACAACTTTGTTCTGGACCAAGCGGGAACAATCCTCGCAAAGACGGCAACGGTCGTAACAGATCAGAACGGCCTGGCCATTGTGACTGTCAAAGCTGACAATGTGATTCCGTCGCAGGCAGTACTGATCCGCGCGACCGACTTGACCAGCGGCAATCGGGTTGATGGGACCTTTACGATCATCGAGCTGACCAATGGCTCCGCTGTGCTCAGCGTTGTCCCGCAAAAGTACACGGTCAAAGGCGTTTACAAGAACGAATGCCCGTCCAGCACTGCTGACTATGTGATTTATGGTGGAACGCCTCCCTACACTGTAACCACAGGCTTGCCGGTATTCATGACGTTGAGCGTGCCGGGATCATCCGGACAAACGGTGATCGTCAACCGTTCTGCTGGCATCTTCACCGCGAGCAATAGCGCGGCGTTGACGTGCAGCGCCTACTCGGCCCCAATAACGATCACCGACGTTGCCGGCCGGACCATTACTGCGTCTTATGACGTAGAACCTGGCACGCAGGACCGTCCGACCCCGCCGACGCCTGATGCGCTGTCAATTTCGCCTCCGAGCATGACCATCCTTGCGAACGCCGGCACCTGCACCCCCGTAAGTGGCACGCGCACGGTCCGATTCAGCGTGACGGGCGGTACTCCGGCTTATCGTGTTGGTGCGTCGCAGCCCGGGTTCACTGCCACGTTGTTGGCGGATGGGCAGACGCTGGAATTGAGTTGGTCAACTTTGGCCACGTTCCCGCCGGGAAGTACTGGTTTCCCGGCTGGTACGTCGGTCAATGCCATCGTGCTCGATTCCGCTGGCAAGGTGGTGTCAGCGACGCTGACTTGTCAGTAGACTAGTCAACGGAGTGCAAACGGCGCCAATTGCCTGGCGCCGTTTTTCATTTCGGCGCCGAAGATTTTGATTGGCGCCACAGTGGTGGAACAGTCCCGAACTGTTACTGCTGCATAGTGTGCACACAAACTGGCGCCGAAATGGCGGCGTCAGCGCCTGGTAGGAAGTAATCTATTTCTCGCCGCTTGATGGCGCCTCGATGGGCCGTGGTACTGCGCTTGGCAGGATGGAATCGGACGCAGTCGCGCTGCTGCCTAGACACGCGACGATTTCCGCAACGACTGCGCTTGGTCGATCGCGATACGATTCCACAACATGGTGCGCAGTTTCCCGGTATAGGGGGTGGCGATACTCGTACAGCTGCCGTAATCTCGCAAGCGGATCGGTCACCATCAACAGAGGGCGATCACGATTACGGCGTACGCGCTCGAAAGACGTCTCGGGCGAGGAGTGCAGATAGAACGTGGTGCCGCGCGAGCGCAACACACGTCTGCTGTCCGCGTAAAGTACTGCACCGCCACCCGTGCCCAGCACCAGGCCATCTCGCCGCGTCAGTTCGTCAATCATCGCTGCTTCCCGTGCCCGGAATGCGGCTTCGCCTTCGATCTCAAATATTGTTGAGACACTAACTCCCGTGCGGCGCTCAAGTTCGTGGTCCGAGTCGATAAATGGCAAACCAAGTCGCTTGGCAAGCATCTGGCCGATGGTTGTCTTGCCAGACCCCATCAGGCCAATCAGGAATACGTTCCGGGAGTTCAAGGTGCGCGCCGTTAGCATGAGCCCAAAAAAAAGCGCGGCTTGGCCGCGCTTTTTGCCAGACCGTATTAGATCAGTTCACAGTACCAGTCGAGTCCGTGATGATTCGCGGCGTCAGGAAGATCAACAGTTCCTGCTTGTCGGTGCCACGATTAGTCCTTTTGAAGAGATTACCCACTGCCGGCAGATCACCCAGGACTGGCACTTTGTCTGTCGAGTCAGTGATCACCTCTTCATAGATGCCGCCCAACACAGCCGTATCTCCGTTGTTGACAATCACTTTGGTCGATACGCGCCGCGTATTGACGATCGGACTACCATCCTGAAAGCCAGCGATTGAGTCCTTGGTGACATCCACATCAAGAATTACGCGGCCATCCGGTGTGATTTGTGGCGTTACGTCAAGACCAAGTACAGCGCGAATAGTGACGACGGACGACTGGCCGCCGACGCCACCCGACACGCGCAACTTGAATTCCTGACCTTGAGAAATCGAAGACTTGGTGTTGTTGGTGGCAACCACTCGGGGGCTGGAAATTACCTTCCCACGGTTCGCGGCCTCAGCTGCGGAGAGCTCCAGATTGACCAGATTGCCATTGCCAAGATTGAGGAAAGTCATCGCCAAGGTGCCCGCTGGATTGCTGACTGGCAGGTTCACGTTGTAGGGCACGGAGTTGATGTACTCGCCGGTCAACGCTCCGGTTTGCGTGTCAGGCTTGATTCGCCAGTAATAACTTGAGGGCGAAAAGCCAGTCGCTATGCCTGTGCCGGGTACGTTGGCCTGGTTAGGGTCCCCTATCGGGGTGCCGGTGATGCCGATGTTACGACCGTTGTTGTACACGCCAGCACCGATACCGAAGCGGGCTCCGAGCTGGCGGCTGAATTTGTCATCTGCGATGACGACCCGCGCCTCAATCAATACCTGCTTGACCGAGATGTCAATCCTCTGGATGAGAGCACGTACTTCTGCCAACTTCGCTGGCGTGTCTTGTACTATGACCATGTTTGTGCGCGCATCAATTGTCGCGCTACCTCGTTTGGAGAGTACCCCTCCACCACTACCACCCGAGGAGGCGCCGCTTTGCCCCCCTCCTCCCGCACCTGGTAGCAACATCCGGCGCACATCATCAGCCTTCTGGTAATTCAACTGGAAAATCTCGGTGCGCAACGGCTCAATATCAGCAACCTGAGCTTTCGCCTCCAGTTCCTGCTTCTCCTTAAGTGCCAACTCTTCTTTGGGGGCGATCCAGACTACATTGCCGTTCTTTCGCATGTCCAGCGAACGAGCCTGCATGACCAGATCAAGTGCCTGATCCCAAGGTACGTCCTTCAACCGCAAGGTCACATTGCCGGTAACTGTGTCCGACACGATGATGTTGAGCCCGGTAAAGTCACCGATTACCTGCAACACCGACCGCACAGCGATGTCCTGGAAATTCAGTGACAGCTTCTCCCCCTTGTAACCCGGCCGCGATCCCTGTGTCAGCTTGTTCGGGTCTTCGACAATCGGTTTGACCTCGATGATCAATCGGTTGTCCGTCTGATATGCCGAATGCTCCCACAGGCCTTTGGGCTCAATTACCATGCGGGTGTTGTTGCCCTGAGTGAATGTATCGACCAGCACTACGGGGGTGCCAAAGTCCGATACGTCCAGTTTGCGCTCCAGATTGCGCGGCACCTGGGTGCGCAGGAAGTCAACGATCAATACCTTGCCTTGCGGTTTGATGTCGATGCCAGAATTCGCATCCGACAAGTCGACGATCACCCGACCTTCGCCAGCCTGACCACGGCGAAAGTCGACATCACGCAATGCGAATGTTGCACCTTCGGTCTTGGTCGACGCCGTGAATCGCCCGGTCTCTGGCGCTGAATCAGTGACGGCCGTGCCCGGCGCGTCAAAAAGAGTCACGGCAAACTTGTTGCCTTCCGACTTCACCTCATACGATTGAGACTTGACAAGATTGAGCACGACGCGGGTACGCCCTTGAGCTTGCACCACGTTGTAGCTTCGCAGCACCGAGTCGGTCACTTCATTGGTCGCCTTGCCAACACTCGTCGTATTTGCGAAGTCGAGCACAAGCCGGGGCGGTGTTGCGATTGCGAAGACCGATGGCGCCGCCTCCAACGGCGTTTTCAGCGCGAAAGTGAGTGTCGTGCGTCCAGCGGCGCCCTTGGCGACCGCGACATCCTCAATGACGTTCTGTGCCGATGCCGCTGTACTTAGCGCGAAAGCACCCCACAATGCCATGACGAACGACGCCCGGCTCCCTTTGCGAAACGCACGCAATAGTTGAGTGACGTTCATTTCTTTTGCTCCCGCTCTTGCAGCATGATCTTCGTTTGACGCTCGGCCCAGTCACCTGCGCCATCCTGAAACAGTTCTTTCAAATTGATCTCGCCCTCGGAGATGGTTGTGATTACCCCGAAGTTCTGTCCGACATAGTTCCCTTGCCGCACCTGGAAGACCCGGTTGTCATTGGCCTTGATCAGGCCGATCATCGCCTGCCCCTTTTGCAGGGTGCCAACCATCTTCAATGTCTCCAGCGGGAAGGCTTCCAGGGCCTCCTTGCGTCGGGTCATGTCGGGTCCGCGCGCCCCTTTTCCAGTTTCAATCTTTCGCGGCTTGAAGGGATCCGCCTGGTCGAAAGCGTTGTAGGTAAACGCTTCGTAGGGACGCATTGCAGGGATGGGTTCAATCTTGCCGCGTGATGCAGCCCCCTGATCTTTCATCCATGCTCGCAGGTCATCGTCTTCGCCACCGCCGCAGCCGGCGAGTAGCAGGATGACCGCTGCGCACAGTCCCCCGGTAAGCAAGCGAGCATTCATTTCTTCGGCGCCTTCTGCGCATCCTTGGCCTTGCGCTGGGCGGCGACTTCCTCGTCGTCGAGGTAACGGAAGGTCTTGGCCACGGCCTCCATGGTGAGCACCATGTCCTTCGGATCCTTGTTCGTAATCGCGATGTCGTTCAGCGTAACGATGCGCGAAAGCTGCGAAACATCGCTGGCAAACGCGCCAATGTCGTGGTAATTGCCAGTGACACGCACATCGACCGGCAGCTCGGCGTAGAAGTCCTGTAGCCGCTCCTGGCTAGGTTTGAAGAGTTCAAACTGCAAGCCGCGACCCAGACCCGCCTGGTTGATGTCGGAAAGCAAAGCGTCCATCTCGCTCTTGCTGGGCAACTGGCGCAACAAGGCGCCAAACTGCTGCTCAACTTCTTTTAACTGCTGGATGTGAAGATCGAGATTGATCGCCTGTGCTTTTTTTGCCGTGTATTCCTGGCGCAGCGTTTGTTCCTGGTTTTGTTTGCCCTCGAGTTCCTCGTACTGTGGCATCCACCCGAAATAAGCAGCAGCGCCAAGCAACACCAGAATCAGCAGCAAGACCGCTGCAATCTTTGCCGGGAGAGGCCAGACCCCGATGTCACGCGGGTTCAGGCGTCGGATTTCGTCTAAAGTCATAGCTGCGCCCTATTTCGTGATTGCCTGCATGACCTTTTCGCGCGAACTCGGCGCCGCTGGCGTTGCGGCGGTCGCAGGCGTCGGGCCGGCCTTGGCGGGGGCCTCGATACCCTTAAGGCTGATGTTGAGGCTGAATTCGTTGGTGCGCTGCTGGTTTTTGTCGTTCACCGCCTTGATCTCCACCAGCTCGGCGTTTTGCAGGTAAGGCGATGATTCAAGGTTGCGCATTAATGTGGAAACCCGTGCGTTTGACTGCGCAAGCCCGATCAGATTGATTTTTTGACCGTTCTGCTTGACTGCTTTCAGGTACACCCCATCCGGCAGTTGGCGTACCAACTGGTCAAGCAGTTTCACCGATGCGCTTCGGTTGACCTGCAGGGTCTCGACGACCTGCTTGCGGGCCAGCAGCGCGGCGGTCTGATCCTTCAGTTTCTTGATTTCGTCGATCTGCTCGGTGAGCTTCTTGTTCTCGGCAACCAGCAGATCGTTGCGGCGCTGTTGTGATGCGATGCGCTCATCGAGATAGAGTTTGCCGACATACCAGAGGGCCGCAACCCCGATCACGGTGCCTATCAGGATGAGATTGAATTCGCGCTTGCGCAGCGCGCGTTTCGCCGCGCGGTGCGGCAGCAGGTTGATGCGAATCATGCGTCAAACCTCCGCATTGCGAGACCGCAGGCAACAAGCAGCGCTGGCGCATCAGCTGCCAGCTGACGCGACTTCACACCCGGACTTAAGCCCATCTCTGAAAAGGGGTTGGCAACTGAGGCAACCACGTTGGTCCGTCGTGATACTGCATCGGCTAGGCCAGGGAGCGAAGCGCAACCACCGGCCAGCAACATGTAGTCAAGCTGGCCCTGCGCGCTGGAGGTCAGGAAGAACTGCAAAGCCCGCGCCGCTTCGATTGCCAATGTATCAACATAGGGGCGCAGGACATCGTTGTCGTAGTTTGCCGGAAGATTGCCGGAACGCTTGGCTGCTTCGGCTTCCTCGTTGGTCATGTTGTAGGCCCGCTGGATTTCCTGCGTCAGCTGATTGCCACCAAAGGGGCTCTCGCGCATGAAAATCTGCTCGTCATTGCGGAAAACATAAAACCGCGTCGAGGTGGCGCCAACGTCCAGTACCCCGATGTTCTGGTCGATCCCTTTGCCGGGCAGCGCCTCCGCCATCAGCTCGTACGCGCTCATCACCGCCATCGCCTCGACGTCCATTACGGCAGGTTTGAGGCCGGCGGACTCCAGCGCAGCGACGCGATCCTCCACCTTTTCCCGGCGGGCGGCGGCGATCATCACCTCAACCTGGGTGTCATCGTTGGCAACCGGGCCGATAACCGCGTAGTCGAGGTTAACTTCGTCAAGCGCGAAAGGAATGTACTGATTCGCCTCGCCTTCTACCGCCTGCTCAAGATCGTCTTCCCGCTCGGTCGCCGGCAGCGTAATGCGCTTGGTGATCACCATACTGGTCGGAAGTGCCGCGGCAGCACCCTTTGTGCGCGAACCGAGCTTGCGCAGCGCCCGCTCAATTGCCGCCCCGACCGCCTCAACATTGGCGATATTGCCGTCGGTGACCGAATCTCGCGGCAGAGGCTCAATCGTGTAACGACTGAGTTCGGGTTTTTGCCGAGTCCCCGCCAACTCGACCAGCTTCACCGATGTGCTGCTGATGTCAACGCCGATGAGCGGGGTACTTTTTGCCCCAAATGCGCCCCGGAGCTGAGCCAAAAAATCTTTTTGCATTGAGAGTTTAGGCCACTTTTGTCGCCTGAAACTTTAAGTTGAGTGAGGAGTGTTGCATAAGGCTCGCGCCGTGGCAAGCCGTGCCCCGGATTTGGCAGCCTATAATCGGCGAAAAAAACAACATTGGCATAACAGCAGTCTTGCGGCGGCGACCTCGCGGCATGGCGGGAATAATCAGCCAGAATCAGCCTCCGGGGGAAATAAGGGACGTCAATGTTCAAGCGTTGGGTGGTGTACCTTGCTTCCGTATTGGGGGGGCTGCTGCTGGTAGGCGGCGTGCTCGGAACCCTTGTCTGGGCGTTGATCAGCGCCCGCTTGCCGTCGCTTGACGTCCTGACCGACTATCAGCCCAAGCTCCCGCTTCGCGTGCTGTCGGAGGAGGGCACGGTGCTGGCCGAGTTCGGCGAGGAGCGGCGCAGCATCGTCAAGCTGGCCGAGGTGCCGGTCCATGTCCGCCAGGCAATCCTCGCTGCGGAAGACGCCAATTTCTACGAACATTCCGGCGTTGACTGGCTGGCCGCACTCCGCGCTGCCTATACCAACACGATCGGCGGGCCGCGCTCTGGCGCCGGTACCATCACGATGCAGGTGGCGCGCAACTTCTTTCTGACGCGAGAGCGTTCCGGCGTCGCGGGCTATCTGCGAAAAGCCAATGAGGTAGTGCTCACTTTCAAAATTGAGCACGATCTGACTAAGGATCAGATTCTGGAGTTGTACATTAACCAGATCTACCTGGGGCAGCGGGCGTATGGTTTCGCCGCGGCTGCCAAGGCCTATTACGGCAAGCCGCTGGAAAAAGTCACCGTCGCTGAAGCTGCCATGCTGGCCGGGCTGCCCAAGGCCCCATCGTCGTTCAATCCTTTCGTCAACCCGAAGCGGGCTGCCCTGCGTCAGCAATACGTGCTGCGCCGGATGCACGAGCTGGACTATCTGAACGACGCCAACTACAAGGCGGCGCTCGCGGCTCCGCCGACGCTCAAGACGGACACCGGGCCTACCGTCCATTCCGAGTACCTGAACGAGATGGTTCGCCAGTTCGTGTTCGATCTGGTGGGGGAAACCGCCTATACACGCGGGCTTTCAGTCACCACCACCATCAAGGCACGCGATCAGGAGGCGGCCTACCAGGCGCTTCGCCGTGGCGTCCTGGACTACGAGCGGCGGCAGGCGTTCCGCGGCCCCGAAGGTTACGTCGAACTGCCGGCGCCGCCGAAAGACGGCAAAGAGACGAAAGAGTCGAAGGAAGCGCTCGCCGAAGCAATCGAAACTGCGTTCTCGCAGTTTCCCGACGCCGATGATCTGCTGACCGCCGTCGTGCTCGAAGCCAGTCCGAAGCGTGTGATCATCACCCGTGGCGAGGGCGAAACCTACACCCTGGAAGGCGAGGCGATCCGCTTCGTGCGCAATGCGCTGGCCGAAAACGCCTCGTCCGGCGAGCGCCTGCGCCGCGGCGCCGTGCTGCGCATGACGCAGGACGAGAAGGGCGCCCCGCGCCTGACGCAACTGCCACAGGTGGAAGCGGCACTGGTGGCGCTGGATCCGAACGACGGCGCCGTGCGCAGCCTGGTCGGCGGCTTCGATTTCGGCAAGAACCAGTACAACCACGTCACTCAGGCGAGCCGGCAACCCGGTTCCTCGTTCAAGCCGTTCATCTATTCGGCGGCGCTGGAGAAGGGCATCACCTCGACTACCGTCATCAACGACGCGCCTTTGTTCTTCCCGGCGGCGCAGACCGGCGGCGAGGACTGGGAACCGAAGAACTACGACGGCAAGTTCGAGGGGCCGATGCGGGTGCGTACGGCGCTGGCAAAGTCGAAAAACATGGTCTCGATCCGTGTGCTGCGCTCAATCGGACCGAGCTACGCGCAGGACTACATCACCAAGTTCGGCTTTGACCCGAAGCAGCACCCGGCCTATCTGACGCTCGCGCTTGGCGCAGGCCAGACCAATCCAATGCAGATGGCCGCCGCGTACTCGGTGTTCGCCAACGGTGGCTACCGCGTCAAGCCCTACTTCATCAAGAAGATCGTCGATCCGAAGGGCACCGTCATCTTCGAAGAATCGCCGGTGGTGGCGGGCAAGGACGCCGAGCAGGCGATCGACCCGCGCAACGCCTTCATCATGACCACCATGCTGCGCGACGTGGTGCGCGCCGGCACCGCCGCCAAGGCGATGGCGCTTGGCCGTGGCGATCTGGCTGGCAAGACAGGCACCACCAACGACAGCGTGGACGCCTGGTTCGCCGGATTCAATCAGTCGCTGGTGGGCGTCGCCTGGGTTGGCTTCGACCAGCCGAAGTCGCTAGGCGAACGCGAGACCGGTGGCGGCGTTGCGCTGCCGATCTGGATCAACTACATGAAGACGGCGCTGAAAGGCGTGCCGGAGATCCCGCTCAAGCCGCCGGGCGGCGTGGTCAGCGCCACGGTCAGCGGCGACGGTGAGGGGCTGGTGGATACTGGTGCGGTGTCGGACTGGTTCTACTCCGAGTTCCCACCGCGCCGCTTTGTCGATCCGCTCACCGGCAACGAAGGCGGTCGCAGCAAGCAGGACGAAGAGGTGCGGCAGCAGCTGTTCTGACAGGCGCCAAAGCCTCGTCCACGCGGCGCCTGCCCGATCCCTATGGCCCACGAACGCGCTACGCTGGCGGCGACCGCCGCCCGCATCATTGTCGAGTCCGAGCTGACCGACTGGGCGCTGGCGCGCCGCAAGGCAGCGGCCGAACTCGGGCTCGCCGCACACGGCACGCCACAGCCCTCCGACGCCGAAATCATCGCCGAAATCCAGACTTGGCAAGCGCTTTACGGCGGCGCGGAGTGGGTGGCCCAACTGCGGGCGCAGCGCGAGTACGCGCTGGAGGCGATGCAGGCCTTGCAGCGCTTCAATCCGGCACTGGTTGGCCCGGTGGCCGAGGGCTGGGCGCATGCCGGCAGCGAAATCCGCATCGAGCTGACACCCGACAACCCAAAGGAAGTCGAGTACGCGTTGATCGACCTCGACGTCGAGTTCACGCCGCATCTCGGTCGCGATGGCGTGGCGCAGTACGAAATCGTCGATGGCGACTGGCCGATGCGGCTGATCGTGCGCGAAGGCGGGCGGGCACCCGACCCACGCCACAAGCATCGTCTCAGCGGCTCGCAACTGCAGCAGCTTTTGCGCTAAAGCCCTATTTGAAAAGGGCTCAGGGCCTCAAACGGCAATAGTCGACTATTGCCGTTTCTTGCCCATACGCCATATGCCGCCGTAGCTCCGCTGAAAAGCTGACTATCGTCCTGTGCTGACGAAGCCGCAGCCGAACAAATCGTTACAAACGATAAGGCGATGAAACCGCTTGTTTTGCGCTGCCGCGAGTCCATGTAGCGGTCAGGCGCTGAAGAGCGTTTCTTCCTCCTCATCACATTCAGCAAGGAATCAGGACATGAAAAAGATCGTGAAATCCGCCCTCATTGCATCCACGCTCATCGCGGCCGGCGCCAGCCTCGCCCACGACGGCCCGATGGGTGGCGACGGCATGCACAAGGGCATGGGGCCGATGGGCCAGGGCATGGGCATGCAGCGCCAGCCGGTCGACATCGCCAAAATTTTGAACCTCGACGCCGCCCGCGCCGACAAGGTCAACGCCATCCTCGCCGACGAACGCAAAGAGCGTCAGGCGCTGTGGGAGTCACGCAAGACTGCCGGCCATGACGACGCCAGCAAGCAGGCCTTCCGCGACAAGATGATTGCCCTGCGCGACAGCACCAAAACCAAATTGACCGCAGTGCTCACTGCCGATGAACTGCAGAAGCTGCGTGACGCAACCGCCGGGCACCGCATGCATCGTGGCCACGGGCCGCAGTCGCAGGGTGGCGAACACAAGCACGGCTAACCGCGCACGACCCAGCCACCGACCCCGGCCGCTTCACCGCGCCCGGGGTTTTTTGTTGCCAGCAGCAACTACGTGATCGTCCGCGAACACACTTTCTTACAAACCAGCTGGTCCAATCGCGGCTTTTTTCCGTCGTCGAGCGTTCAAATAGTCACCAAGGCAATCAGCGCTACCCAACCCCCTTACTCTGACCGGCAGCGCTCCGTTTCATCAAGAACCGTGTGACGGAAGTCACCACGCCAACGAAAGAGAGACCGCAATGAAACTGTTCAAGACCACCCTCATCGCAGCAGCACTGCTTGCTACCGGCGCCGCATTCGCAGGCCCTGGCGGCATGGGCATGCATCAGCCGGGCGAGCGCATCGTCAAGATTCTCAATCTCGATGCCAATCGCGCGGCACAGGTGACCGCCATCATGACCGACGCGCAGAACCAGCGCCGTACCGTGTTCGAGTCGATGAAAGGCAAGCGCGGCGATCCGGCCGCCCGCGAAGCCGCCCACGCACAGATGAAAGCCATCGGCGACGGCACCAAGGCCAAGCTTGCGCAAGTGCTGACCCCGGACGAAATGGCCAAACTGAAGGAAGCACGCAAGGCGATGCGCGGCCACGGACATGGCCCGATGCGCGGATAAGCGTTAACCGCCGGCGGCGATTGCAGCCGCAGTCGCCGCGCTCGCCAGCCCGTCGCGTTAAGCCGCTACGAATCGCCGGCAGATTGCCGCATCGGTCGCACGCCCGGAATTCCAAGTTGCGCGCGACGGTTGGCGCCAAAGTCAATGGTTTCCCGTCTTTGCGTTAAATATCCGCACAAGACCGGACGAACCGCGCATCCGGCCATCCCCCAGTTTGCCTGGGGTGGCTGTTGCCGCGTTCGCACAACCAAGGGGAACCACCATGAGACTGCCGTTGCTGTTTCTTCGAACCATCGCGTTCGCTGCATCGCTGCTGATCGCACTGAGCGCCTCAGCCAAGCCGGCCGACCCTGTCGACGCGCTGCCCTATGCCTTCGACTTTTACGTCGCCGGCGGGCCAGACACCCCGATGTCGATGCTGGTGCAAAACGACGGCAAAGTGCTGGTCGTGGGGCAATGCAAGGTGGCCTCGTTTGCTTACTTCTGTATCGCGCGGATGAAGGCCGACTGGAGCGGGTTGGATGATACCTACGACGGTTCCAGCGCAGGCGATGGGCGCATCCGGGTGGCCATCGGGCCGCGTAACGACCTTGTGGTCAGGGCCGCGCTGCAGCGGGACGGAAAACTCGTGCTCGCCGGTACTTGCGAAGTGTCGGCGACCACCGCCGATTTTTGCGTGGTGCGACTGAACGCCGACGGCACGCTTGACACCAGCTTTACCGGCCCGAGCGGCACCGCTGACGGGCGCTTCATGCTGCCGGTAGGCACCGATATTGACTATCTGACGGCCCTGGTTATCCAACCGGACGGCAAGATCTTGCTCGGCGGTACGTGCGTTGAGTCTTCAGTAAAGCGCATCTGTGTGGTGCGCCTCACCTCCACTGGAGCGCTCGACACGTCGTTCGACTGGATCGGTGCGAGCGGCGGCAAATACTCCCGCACTTATCCCGGCGGCATCAACCTGGGCGCAATGACGCTCTACGCGGACGGGACCGCTTTCCTCGTCGGCCAGTGCAACTCAGGCCGCATCTGCTTCGAATCCATCAGTGCGAGCGGTGGCTTCTTTTCCCCGACCGGAACGCTGCTGGGAAACAGTGATTACATGAACACGCTGAAGTTAATGCGAACCGGCCGGATGCTTATGGCTGGTTACTGCGAGCTCGGCAGCGGCGCACTCACATTTTGCTTCAACACATACGGCAACGATCCCGATTTCGATGGACCATCCGGCACCGGCAACGGCAAATTCGCGCTGACGTTGAGCGCATCCGACCAGTTAGTGCATTTGAATATGCTGCCGGATGGGCGCATTCTGGCGTCTGGGCAATGTCGCAACGCGGCCGATTCGAACGATGTGGCATGCATCGCCGTGCTCAATGCGGACGGCTCATTCGACAAGAATTTTGACGGGGCGGGCCAAGGCTGGGTACGTTACGAAAGCGGTGTCATGTTCAAGTCGAACGTGATTTCGACGGCACTGTTGCCGGACGGCAAGGTAGCAGTCGCCGCCCAGTGTGCCGGTACGGGCACGCCGCCCACCGATGTATGCCTGTTCCGCATCCAGGGCTGGCCGGCACTCGCACCAATGTGCACCATGGACATTGATGGCGATGGTGTGGTGAATTCCACGACTGATGCGTTGTTGCTGGCTCGTGTCTCGATGGGGTTTCGCGGCACCGCGGTCACCGGCGGCATCACGTTCCCCGCCACCGCTACACGCAACACCTGGCCATTGATCCGCGATCACCTCGTTCAGCGTTGCAATATGTCCGTCTTGCCTTAGGTTGTCCGGCGGGTCATGCCGCACCCGTCCCTATGAAAGGAGGCAGGTAGCTGCTGCCAGACCGGTAATTGTCCTGACGTGCCTGCGTTGCCCGGAGCCGCAAGCCCGCCTGCGTGCAATCGTCTGATCGCGCCCGTCCATGATCTAGAGCGTGAGGAGCGTCGCGTCGGCGCGGTTGATGGGCGCGCCGGATCACCCAATGCCTTTTCGCCGAAAGCCCCATCCGTGCTGGGCTTGGACGTGCAATCAGCCGATTGTCGACTATGTAGCTTTCAGTGCTACGAGCCCTTTTTGAATGCGGCTTAGCCGCCAAGGCTGATGCGTCAAGTCGGGCAGATCATGCCATGCGCTGCTAGATCCGGAGGCCGCAGGCCCACCACGTTGTTACGGGATCACCATCGCGCATTGCGTCACCAGATAGGTGCGGATCGCTGCCCAGTTTGAACGCAGCGCGTTGGGCGCAAACGTGATGCCGCTGGTCACCGCGCTACCCGTCATGCCCAGCGCGATGCGCGCATGCATGAGTGAATCGGTCGTTGCCAACACCACACCGTCGCCGTCGATATCAAGCGAACAGTTGCGTGCATCCGACGGGAAACCGTGGTAGCGCGCCACCAGAAAATCGCCTTTGGTGCTGTCTCCAGACTGCGCCTGCGGTGCCGCCAGCACCACCTTGCCATCGGGTTGCATGACGGCTGCGCTCCAGCCACGCGCCTGGCCGTCGATATACCAGCTACCGGCCAGCGGCGAAATCAGGGCGGCAACAAGTGCGCCAGCAGGGGAGTAGTAGAACGCCCTGCGGCTATCAATACCAGCGCCTGGATTGGACCACCCGGCCAGAACAAAGCTGCCGTCAAAAGCCAGCGCGAGTCCACCGGAAAGGCTCTCGTACGACGTCGTTCCGCCGGGGCCAAAGACGCCACCGGTGGCGAACGACGCGTCCAGCGTGCCGTCCGGGTTGTAACGCGCACCGCAAGTCGCTGAACCGCACTCCGCACCGACCAGAATCTTGCCGTTGTGCAGCAGCGCCAGGCTATAGGCGCGATTGTGCATGCTGGCCACCGCCTGGGTCACGACACGGCCGCTGCCACCGCCGAAGGTTCCGTCAAGCGCAGTGCCATTGGCAAGAAAGCGGGCGACACAAATGTTGTCATACGTACCCGCGTCGCAATAGCCCGCCGCCACGATTTTGCCGTCGGTCTGGATGGCAACCGCATTGGCGCCCTGATTGACGGCACCGCCGCCGAAGGAAGCCGTCACCATCCCTGTGGTGTTGAAAGTGGTGTCCAGCGTACCGTTGTTATTGAGGCGGACGAGGCAAAAGTCTGCCGCCGTCGGGCTCGCGAATCCCGTGCACACATCGGCCAGCACAATCTTGCCATCGGTTTGCAGTGCCACTGCTTTAGCAACATCGCCACCGCTGGTCACATTGGGCAAAGTCCAGCCCGCGCTGGTGCCGAATGCACTGTCGAGGCTGCCGTCGGCCATGAACCGGGTCGCGCACATGGTTGCGGTCAGACCGACAATGCAGTTGCCCACCACCACAATCTTGCCATCCGGTTGCAACGCCGCACTGTAGGCTGTGAGAGTGGTGCTGGCCCGTGTCTCGTTGACTCGTCCGCCGATGCCGAAGCTGCTGTCGAGCGTCCCGTCCGAGTGGTAGCGCACCAGGCAGAAATTGTTGTCACAGGCGCCCACCACCACGATCTTGCCGTCGGGCTGCAGCATCATCGCGCGGGCACGGTCGTCACCGGCGCCGGTGCTCACCGCTGTCGAGACAAAGCCGACACCGCCAAACGAGGTATCGAGGCTGCCCGGCGTCTGCGCCAGTGCGGCCGGCAATGGGCCGACCACCAGGACGGCCACCACGAAACGCCAAAAACTTCTAGAAGAACTACTCAGCATGATTTTTTCCCACGAAGAGCCCGCGCCGCCACGTACGATACAGTGATCATCTCCACCGGCAGGACGTCAAATCCGGGCAGACTGCGCCACCACGCCTCACCGGGACCGGTCCGCCGACGGGGCCTGACCGGATTGCGCGACGTAGGGCGGCCTTTGTACTGCCAATCCGATGGTGAAAGCCGACCCTTGATCGCTACTTGCGACAGCGATCGCTTCCGGGCTGTTGTAACCACAAGTAACGTCGCGTTGCCGGGGTGGTTGTGTCGGGGCCAACCCGGTTGCCTATACTGGGCCGCCATGCGTTGCACCCGTAGTGTGTGGCGCTTTGCGCGAGGGAGCACCGGATCATGGCCGATATTTTTGCAGGCATCGATGGCACCACGCCGGACAAATCGAAGGCGCGCCACATCATGGATCCCTTCGACAACGCGATGACCTTCATCGGCAAGTTGTACGAAGGCAGCGTCGCCAATGGCGGCAGAGCGGGCGCCCGCTATGACCCGGCACAGCCCAACTACGACAAGCACTGGTTCGCTGGCCCTGATCTTGGCGGCTTCATGGTGCCACAATGCGTGAGCTGGCCGATCGAATTCATCCTCAAGCGCCGCCGTGCCCTCGGTGGCAACCCGCGCATCACGGTGGCAGGCTATAGCCGTGGTGCGTACTCCGCCTTGCGCGTCTGTCAGGCCCTGGGCAAGGCCGGCGTAACGGTCGATCAGTTGATCCTGATTGATTGCGTCAAGGTAACGCTTGGTTTGACCGAGGCGTCGATCGGTCAGATCATTGATCAATACGACGACAGCTTTGATACGGCGAAGGAAGCCAAACGGCTCGGCCCGCAGTACGTCATCAGCCGCGGCGAGAAGAACGACGTCCGCTCTGTCCGCGTAGCCGACGCCTATGGGCGCCGCATGGAAAACGAGATCTACCGCGAGAACAGTGCGGCACGGCAAAAGGGTTCGTGGAACGCGGTGGACAATCCTGGCAGTTTCGTGGTGCCCGGAAACGTCAAGCACACCATCAGCATGCAGCGCGATCCGGGGGTGCTGTCGCGTGACTGGACCATGGGCGTGTCTCCGGTGGAATCGGGTGGCTCGCTGTCGCGCAGATACTTCTTTCTTACTCACTCCGGCATGGGCGGAATGCCGTTCCGGGGCGATCTGCCTACCCGCGAAACGACCGCCGTGCGCGAATGGAAGGCTTGCCGTCTCGCAGCACAATGGCTGAAGAACCAGATCGCTGGCAGCGGCGCCTTCGGTTACTTCAAGCATCCGACACTTGAATCAGAGGAGCCACCGCAGTGGTGGCTCACGCACGATCGCATTCGCAGCCAGCAGGCGGACTATGACCGCATGTATCCGTCCGGCGGCTCAGCGACTGCCCCGATACCCGCGTGGGAGCGCAAGGGCGGTTAGCGCTGGTCGCGGTGCTGTTGCCCGGAGTTCGCTTGCGCTGGCTGACATTGCCGCCTAGCATTGCGGGCAACAAAATCTGCGACCACACCATTCCGGGGGTATCCGTCATGCGTAAACACCTGCTCGCGCTGGCACTGGCCAGCGTTTCCACACTGGCACTGGCGGCTCCGTTCCAGAATGGCAGCTTCGAGACCGGGACACTGAACAATACCGGGTCGTTCGACACCCTGGCAACCGGCTCCACCGCAATTACCGGCTGGACAGTGATCGGCGATGGCATCGACTACATGGGGGCGGCCTGGACTGCCGCTGCCGGATTGCGCTCGATCGACACACTGTCCTGCGGTGTCAGCGGCGGCGTAAGCCAGACCTTCGACACCGTTGCCGGCGGCACTTACGTGGTCAGCCTTGCCCTGGCCGGCAACCCGGACGGCGGCGTCAAGACGCTGGTGGCGTCAGCCGCCGGCGCCACTGCAAACTTCACGTTCAACACGGCGGGCCGCAGCGGCTCCAATATGGGCTGGACCACCGTCAGCTTTGCCTTCATCGCCACGGGTAGTTCAACGACACTGTCACTGCTCGGTGGGGTACAAGGTGGCGGCAACAGCTGTGCTGGCGCGGCGATTGACAGCGTCAGCGTCACCCAGATTTCAGGCCCCGCAGCGGTGCCGTTGGGTGGCGGGCTGGGCGGAGCCGCTCTAATCGCGGCGGCAACCTGGCTGGGCCTGCGCCGCCGCCAGCGGCAAGGCTGACGGCAAGATGCACTGGTTGGTGGCGGCAGTGGCGCCGCCCGCGCCATCTTGCGCCGTGATCGCTCCTGCTCAGGGCAAACAGGCGGCGCCGTGAGTTGCGGCAATCCAAGCGAGGATCTGCTGCGCGTTGCGCGCATTCGGGTGCGCTGAATTTGCTGCGCCTGCTGTCAGCGCTGTGTCACTGAGCCCAATCAGGGCGCGCAGGATCAGCAATCCGTCGGTGGTGGCCAGCATCTGGCCGTCGTTGTCAGCATCAAGGGTGCCGGCCAGCAGCAATCCCGCCAGATAGGCTTCGATCTGCGTGGTGTTGCGGGCCGGGTTGCTGCCGACGGCGCTGCTGGCCAGCGCCGCGCCGCGAAGCCCCAGCAGATAGCGCACGATTAGCAGGCCATCGGTGGCTGCATCCACGGCCATGTTGCCGTCAATGTTGAGCGTGCAGGCGGGCGGCGTGTAGGGGCCGCCTTCGAAGCGGGCCACGCAGAAGGCGTCGGGCGAGCCGCGATAGCAGTTGCCGGCCAGCAGCAGATAACCGTTGGTTTGCAGCGCTGCGGCGTAGGTCAGGTCGCGTTCGTTGGCAATGCTCGGCTGAATGGCCTTGCCGCCCGAACCCCAGCTGCTGTCGAGGCTGCCATCAGCCAGCAGCCGTGCGCTGCAGAACACGCCGGTGCCGGCCACCGATCCTGCCCGGCAGCGTCCGCCGAGCAGTACTTTGCCGTCGGGCTGCGCGAACACGGCATACGCGCCATCAAAATCGGAGTCGAACGCAAACAGCAGCTTGCCGCGATCCGCCAGCACCGGGGCGGTGGCGTGGAAGCCAGTGGTGTCGAGTGTGCCGTTGCTGTTGTAGCGGGCAAGGCAATACCGGGTGATCGCGCCGGTGCTGAACGCGCCGCCCGTTGAGCACGCGCCCGCGAGCACGATCTTGCCGTCCTGCTGGATCGTCACAGCCTTGGCGGCGTCCTCGTCGGTGCTGATCGGGGTGATCACCTTGCCGCCGCTGCCGAATGCGCTGTCCAGCGCGCCCGCTGTGGTGAGTCGCAGCAGGCAGAACTCGGTGTTCGCGTTGTTCAGGCAGGAGCCCGCCACTACCAGTTTGCCGTCGCTTTGTTGCGCGGCCGCCATCGCGTAGGAGCTGTTGCTGTTCCCGATCACTTCGATGCGGGTGCCGGGCAACGTGCCGCCAGCGTTGAAGCTGTTGTCGAGGGTGCCGTCGCTGTTGTGGCGCGAGAGGCACATCGCATTGGCAACCAGTGAAGCTCCACAGGAACCAACGATCACAATCTTGCCGTCGGCCTGCAGCATCAGGCCGGACGCCACGTTGTAGAACGGGCCGGGAGCGACGGTCGCCACGCCCGGTGTTGTGCCGCCGGCATTGAAACTGGTGTCGATGCTGGCATCCGGCAGCAGGCGGACTACGCAAAAGTCGTAATAGCCCGACGTGAGATTGCTGCAGGTGCCGGCGACGATGATCTTCTGGTCGGGCTGCACCGCGACCATGCCAAACAGGCTCTGGCCTGGCGTTTCCTCGATGATCAGTTCGCCCGCCTGCAGATCGGGTTGCAGGCCGCCTTGCGTCGCGTTCGGGTTGAACGTGAGATCTGGTGTGCCATCCGGGTGGTAGCGCACCACGCAAAGTTTGCTGATGCTGATCCCACTGCAACTGCCTGCGACCACCACCTTGCCATCGGCCTGCACCGCCACCCCACGCGCGTTGTCGGGGGCGGCAGATGAGCGACCGGGTTTCGCCAGCGCCTTGCCGCGATCACTGATGATGGGGTTGGCGGCGTTGAAGCCGCCGCTATCGAGATCGCCAGGGGCCGCGAGCAGGCTAGCGGCGTGTGCCGCCAGCAGCAACGCAACAAGGGCAAACGGCCAGCGGCGGGTGGGGCGGCCGGCGCGACGAGCGCAAAAGGCTTGCATGATTCATGTCCTCAGCGCCCCCGCGTTGGTACAAGCCAATAGTATCGCTGCTTTGCTGCCGTTTGCCACAGCTGCCCATCAGGGCAGGCAATCGGTGCCGTGCGACGTGCGGATCCAGTCCAGCACTTGTGTGGCGTTGCGTACGTTCGGGTGCTGTGCGTTGCTCGCGCCCGCTGTCAGCGCCGTGCCGCTCAGCCCCAGCAAGGCCCGCACGATCAGCAAGCCGTCGGTGATGGCGCGTGGCTGGCCGTCGTTGTCGGCATCGAGCGTTCCGCCAGTCAACAAACCGGCGAGATGGGTCTCGATCTGCGCCGCATTGCGACCGGGGCTGACGCCAGTCGCGCCGGTGACCAGCGCCGTGCCGCGCAGTCCGAGCAGATAGCGGGTTACCAGCAGGCCGTCGGTGGTTGCGTCCACCACCGGGTTGGCGTCAATGTTCAGCGTGCAGGTGGGCACCGGCACCGGGCCGCCCTTGAAGCGAGCGAGGCAGAACTGTTCCGGCGCCCCGCGAAAGCAGTTCCCCGCCGCCACCATGTCACCGTCTGGCTGCAACAGTGCAGCCACGGAAATGTCGCGCTGGTTGGCGACCGCCGCTACCGTGGTCTGACCGCCGCTGCCGAAGGTCGCGTCCAGATTGCCATCGGCGCCCAGGCGCAACAGGCAGAACACGCCGGTGCCCTGTGCCGGATCGGCATTGCAGCGCCCCATCAGCACCAGCTTGCCATCGGTTTGCAGCAGCAGCGCGTCGGCGCCGTCATAGGTGCTGGCGAAGGCCAGCAGCCGCTTGCCACGGTCGGCCGGCGCGGCGCTGGCGTTGAAGCCCGACGTGTCGAGCGCGCCAGTGCTGAGGTAGCGGGCGACGCAGAACTTGGTCACCCCCGCGTTGGAGTAGGCCCAGTGCGTGCTGCAGGCGCCGGCCACCACGATCTTGCCGTCCGCCTGCACCGCCACGCCGGTGGCGGCGTCTTCGTCGCTGGCGATGGGTGTGATCACCTTGCCGCCGCTGCCGAACGACGCACTGTCGAGCGCGCCTACGGTGGTCAGGCGAAACAGGCAGAAGTCGGACGTGCCGGCGTCATCGCAGCTGCCTGCCACCACCAGCTTGCCATCGCTCTGCCGCGCCACGCCCGTTGCGTACGACGAATTGCCATCGCCGATGGTCTCGACCCGGGTGCCGGGCCGGGTGCCACTGGCGTTGAACGTGGTGTCGAGCGTGCCATCGCTGTTGTGCCGGGAGATGCACATCGCGGTGGCCACGATGGTCACGCCGCAGGAGCCAACCAACACGATCTTGCCATCAGGCTGCAACAGCATCGCCCGAGCCGTGTTGTAGAAATTGCCCGGCGCCACCGTGGCCACACCCGGTGTGCTGCCGGCGGCGTTGAAGCTGGTGTCGAGCGTGGCATCGGCCAGCAGCCGCGCCACGCAGAAATCGTTGTAGCCGGTCGTTGCGTTGCCACAGGTACCGCCGACGATGATGCGGCCGTCAGGCTGCACCGCCAGCAAGGCCCCGTAGCCGGTGTTGGGCGCGGCCTCCAGGATCAGCTCGCCCGGCTGCAGGTCAGGCTGGGTGCCGCCCTGCGTGGCATCGGGGTTGAAGGTGGTGTCGGCACTGCCGTTGCTGTTGAAGCGCGCAACGCAGAGCTTGCGCACAAACACGCCACGGCAATCACCCGCAATCAGCAGCTTGCCGTCGGTCTGTCGCGCCACACTCATCGCATGGTCCGCCTCGAACTGCGAACGGCCGATCTTCTCCACCACCTTGCCGCGGTTGCTCGGCACCGGGTCGCTGCCGTTGAAGCCGGTGACGTCAAGATCACCGGGCGCAGCAAAAGCGGTGCGGGTCAGTGCGAGCAACAGCACGCAGGCGAACCGTGCGACGAATGCGGGCGTCCGCGAACGCAGCGCACGCGGCGCGCGTCCCCGCTCATATGCGTGCGCGCTTGCTGGCGATGCCTCGTCAGTGGTCAGGCCAGGTGTTCGTTGTCTCATCTCCGTGGCTCCGGTTGCAGCGGCGTGTGCTCTGGCGCAATGGTCAACGGCGAACGCCGTCACAATCGCAGCTCACTGCCGGCCAGAAGCAATTACGGATTTCCGTGCGATGACGCGACATCCGTGCGAGACGGGCACGATATCGCAGCGTCGAAAGTCTCCTCAAGTGAGGCAGTGGCTCAACAGTGGAACCCGCATGCGCTATGGGCTTAAATGCCGAAAAACCTGAAAGTCGACTTCAGCCGATTTCGATAGCCGAGCCCAATGCCGATGAGCATTTCAATTGAAAGTCAATTTGCGCAACAGTGCGCTACGGCAAGCAGGCCACGCCGTGCGTCGACTCGATCCAGGTGAGGATTTGCTGCGCGTTGCGCGCATTCGGGTGTGCCGTGTTCACCGCTCCCGCAGTGAGCGCATCACCGGTGAGCCCGAGCATCGCCCGCAGGATCAGCAAGCCATCAGTCATCGCCAGCGACTGGCCGTCACCGTCGGCGTCGAGGTTGAGCGAGGCAAGATAGTTTTCTAACGCTTGCCGGTTACGCGAGGGGTACGCACCCAACGCGCCCCTGCTTAGCGCCTCACCACGAAAGCCCAGTAGATAGCGAACAACCAAAACGGCATCTGTACCGGATTCGACAACTTGATTCGCATCGGCATTCAGCGTACACGTCGCTACACCAAACGGCTCTCCGTCAAGCCGCGCCACGCAAAACTCATACTGGGCGACGCCTACCGTACATGTCGCCGCAACGAGCGCCTTCCCGTCCATCTGCAATGCCAAACTTGGTGCGCCGAAACCATTCTGGGCCGGAACGCCTATTGCCAAGCTGGTGACACCGCCCAAGCCATAGTTACCATCGGGCGTGCCATTCTCATTCAATCGTATTTGGCAGGTTGGCTCCGTTGAGCTGCAAGCACCAACAACGAGAATGCGCCCATCCAGCTGAATGCTTAAATCGGCTGCCGCCCCCGTAAACGATGGGTGCCGAAATACACCACCTTGCGCGAAGGTAGAGTCCAGCAAGCCACCCGCTGTCAGCCTGACGACGCACCATTGGTTGCCATTGCATGCACCGGCTATCAATACCTTCGAGTCAGTTTGAATTCGAATTGCGCTAACGCTCTCCACGCCACCCACCAGACTCAGTGCAAACTTGCCCGATGAGGCGAATGAAGTGTCTAGCTGACCGTCTGGATTAAGGCGCAATGCGCAGAAAACACTGTGAGTCGGAGTTTGAACAGGGTCTGCACATCCACCGCCGACCACGATGTGCCCACTGGTAGTGATCGCCAACCCGGAAGCCACGTCGTCTTTGCCGTCAAAATCGACGCGAACTACTCCGGACGAACCAAATGCCGCATCCATCGTGCCTGTCAACGTCACGCGCCAGACGCAGAAGTCGAAAGGTGTGAGGAGTTGCCCGATAACCCTGGTGCCGCCGCATGAGCCCGCTGCAACTACTTTTCCATCATCTTGTAATGCAAGAGCGTAAGCCCAGCCGTTACCCACTTTCAACTGACCATTAATGCCAAAGTTCGAATCGACCGCACCACTTGGCAAGTATTGAACAACACACGCGTCGGTATTTATCGCCAGATTGTCGCTGCCGCAGACCCCAGCTACCACTATCTTGCCGTCTGGCCGGACGCCGGCGGCGAATGCATGGCCGAGGCCGGTAACCTCCAGAACGACAACCCCACTTGCGCCAAAAGATGTGTCTTGTACCCCGCTACTCGAATATCGACGCAAGCAAGGGCGATAACTTCTTATCGGGTTTGAAAAATAGCAGGATCCCGCCACGATCCAATCCCCGTCGGGCTGCTGCACAATCGCGTTTGCGACATCTTCGCTGTTTGCGATGCTACTGCGCGCGATTCCCCCGTTTCCAAACGTCGGATCAAGCTGGCCCGGCGCGGCAACGGATGTGCCGCTCAACAGCAGACACGCAAACGCGGCCCAAACGCTCGCAACGAAGCGACTGCGGCAGAGCGCAGGGCGTCGAAAGTGCAGGAAGTCGAAGGGCATGCTTGGCGCGCCAGGGCGGAGTGAGGGGCTCAATCAGTGTATCCAAGCCTTGGCGATGACGAAGCGGCTTTTCGTCGAAAGCGTCATTCGGTTGGGGTGCGCAGTCGCTTCTGGCGAAAGTCGCTCTGAATCGTCTTGTCCCGCCCCTCAACGTAGCGCAGGTGCGTCCCTCTTTTCCGCAGAGGCGCGGACGTCAGACAGCCGTGGTCAGGGCAGGCAGGCCACGCCGTGCGTCGACTCGATCCAGGTGAGGATTTGCTGCGCGTTACGCGCATTCGGATGCGCCGTGTTCACCGCACCCGCGGTCAGCGCATCACCGGTGAGCCCGAGCATTGCGCGCAGGATCAGCAGACCATCCGTCATCGCCAGCGACTGGCCGTCGCCGTCGGCGTCAAGCTTGCCCTGCGCCAGCAGGTCGGCGAGGTAGGTTTCGATCTCGGCGTTGCTGCGACCAGGATTGGGGCCGACGGCGCCGTCGGTGAGGGCGGCGCCGCGAAGGCCGAGGAGGTAGCGGACTGCGAGGACACCGTCACCGCCCGCAACTTCGGCGTCTGCATCGATGTTGTAAGCACAAGAACTCGCGTCGTACGGTCCCCCTTTGAGCCGGGCTAGGCAGAATGAAGGGTTCGTGAAGAAGCCGTACCGACTACAGACAAAGGCTACAGTCAACTTCTCCAACCGCTCGACAAACATGAACGCAAATTCATTCACGTTAAGTTGTAGCGTGTGGGTCACGCGACCGCCAGAGCCGTAAGTACTGTCTGTTCGTCCGTCGCTTAGAAATCTAGCCAAACACAAGTCTTGAGCATAGTAGCTGCCCTCAACTCGCACGTAGCAAATGCCGCCGACTGTAATTTTTTGCGCGACTGCGTCGAAAAACACCTTGTTCGGTCGTGCAGCACCTCGAAGGTCAAATGTGCTGATGCCGATCCGCGCAACACCACCATGTGCGAAAGATTCATCGAATGTACCGCTTGCCAAAAGCTTCACGACGCAGAAAGCCTTACCGTCAGGCGCGGCGCACTCGGACGTGTAGTAGTAGCCTCGATCAGCGGCGGGGGCCATGGCATAGGCGTCTGTGATGAAGTCGCCCAGAGACATGGGTTGTTCAAAAATACCGTCCCGCCCAAACGTGCTGTCCGGCCGCCCAAGTGAGTCGAACTTATACAGACAAGGGACAGAGACTTGGTTCGCTCGGCATTGACTCAGAGCAACCAAGTTCGCCTCCGAATCCACCGTCAGGTCCATAACTTTGTTGTCGTGGACGTAGGTGGTATTCGCAGAGAGAACTCCGTCAGTTGCGAATGCGCTGTCCAAGGTGCCATCAGCCAGCACACGCGCCGCGCAAAAGTCGCGAAATGCAAGTGGATGGCCTACACGGTCGCAGTCGCCGACAATAACGAGCCTATCTCTTGGATCGACGCGAACCGCCGCCGCACGGTGCGAACCTGAACTAACCGATATTCTCGCTGCACCTTGACGCGCGAATGTTCCGTCAACAAGACCATCGGGCGTGAACTTGACGAGACAAAACTCCGACCTGCCCGCGTCAGAGCAATCAGTAGCGACGAAAAGCGCATCATCTGCCGCTACCGCGACGTCAGTCGTGCTGGTTCCTTGTCCTCCCGAGGCGAAGAAAGCAATTCCTGATTCACCAAACGTCGTGTCAAAGTCGCCCCCATGGCTAATCCGGTAAAGGCAAATGCCATCGATCGAACCACGGAAACACCTGTTTGCAATTACCAAGCTCCCGTTCGACTGGAGTGCAACGGATGATCGCTGCAAGTACAAACCAAGCTGATCGACCGGGACTGTGACCACACCTGCCATTCCGTAGGTAGTGTCGAAGTCGCCAGGAGCAGCGGCTACGACACCCGCGAGCAACCACGCAGCTGTTGCAACCTGCGACGCTGCAAACCAGTCACGGCACCGAAGAGCGGCGTGAATACGCGCGAGACAAGCGAACATTCGGGTTGCAGGCAATCAGCGTCAGGGGATTGCGCGAGTGTATCCAGCGACCACGATACGGCAATGACTTTTCGTGTACGCCTTACTGCATAGGGGCTAAGTCATCAAATCACCTCAAGTCGAGTGACGGTCTTGTGGAATACGAAGCGCTCGTCTGTATGGCTCCCAGCCCATTCTTTTGGAGAGCTGTTGGCCAAAGCTGCCGTCATTCTCGGCGCAGCCGTGAATCCAGAATCGTAGCGTTCCATAGCCAACGCCGCTCGTACAACAAAAAAGCCCGCCAAGTGGCGGGCTCTTTCGATTAACGCCGAGGCGCCTTACTTCAGCAGACTCTTCAACAGTTTGCCCATCTCCGCCGGATTGCGCGTGATCTTGAAGCCGCACTCTTCCATGATGGCGAGTTTGGCGTCTGCGGTGTCGGCGCCGCCGCTGATCAGGGCGCCGGCGTGGCCCATGCGCTTGCCGGGGGGCGCGGTGACGCCGGCGATGAAGCCGACGACCGGCTTCTTCATGTTCGCCTTGACCCAACGCGCGGCGTCCGCCTCGTCCGGTCCGCCAATTTCGCCGATCATGATGACGGCGTCGGTGTCGGGATCGTCGTTGAACATGCGCATCACGTCGATGTGCTTGAGACCATTGATCGGGTCACCGCCAATACCGACGGCGCTCGATTGGCCCAGGCCCAGTTCGGTGAGCTGACCGACGGCTTCATACGTGAGCGTGCCCGAGCGCGAGACGACACCGATGCGGCCCTTCTTGTGGATGTGGCCGGGCATGATGCCGATCTTGATTTCTTCCGGTGTGATCAGGCCCGGGCAGTTTGGCCCGAGCAGCAGCGTCTTCTTGCCCTGCATCTTGTAGCGCGTCTTCAGCATGTCGAGCACCGGGATGCCCTCGGTGATACAGACGACGAGGTCGAGTTCGGCGTCAACCGCCTCGTCGATCGCCGCAGCAGCGCCTGACGGCGGCACATAGATCACGCTAACGGTGGCGCCGGTCTGCGCCTTGGCTTCTTTCACGCTCGCGTAGATCGGGATGCCTTCGAAGTTCTCGCCGGCCTTCTTCGGGTTCACGCCCGCAACGAAGCAGTTCTTGCCGTTGGCGTAGGCCGCGCAACCGTGGGTGTGGAACTGGCCGGTCTTGCCGGTGATGCCCTGGGTGATGACTTTGGTGTCTTTATTGATGAGGATGCTCATTGCTGTTTCTCCAGGGGACTAGGCGGCAACTTCGGCGTCGGCAACACCGGCGCTGGACTTCTTCTGCTCGGCTTTCGGCGCGTCAGCTTTCGGGGCTTCGGCGGGTTTGGCCGCGTCGGTCTTGGCTGGCTCGGGTGCGGCAGCGGGAGCTGCCGGCGTTGCCGGTGCAGCGCCAGGTGCGGCCGCAGGGGCAGCAGGCGCCGTGGCCGGTGCAGCAGCATCAGCCTTGGGCTGCTCCGCCGGTTTGGCGGCGTCAGCCTTCGGCGCTTCCGCGGCAGGCTTGGCCGCTTCCGGCGCTTTCGGCGCGTCTTTTGGCGCATTCAGCGTGCGCAGCAGCAGGGCGCCAACAATTACGGCCACGATGATGGCCAGCCAGCGCATCCAGCCAGCGGCGGGCGCGGACGGCTCCAGCGGAGCGGTGCTGGCGGCGGCCGGTGCAGCGGTGGCAGCGGGCGCGGCAGGTGCCGCAGCGGCTGGTGCCTTGGCTGCGTCAGGCTTGTAACCCTTGGCGGCAGCGACCACCTTCTCGGCCGCTTCGCCCATGTTGTTGGCGGTGATGATCGGCAGGCCGCTCTTGGCGAGGATTTCCTTGCCGAGGTCTTCGTTGGTGCCCTTCATGCGCACCACCAGCGGCACCTTCAGGCCGACTGCTTTTGATGCCGCGACCACGCCTTCGGCGATGGTGTCGCACTTCATGATGCCGCCGAAGATGTTGACCAGAATCGCTTTCAGATTCGGGTTCTTCAGCATGATCTTGAACGCTTCGGTCACTTTCTCGGTGGTGGCACCGCCGCCCACGTCGAGGAAGTTGGCCGGTTCGCCGCCGTAGAGTTTGATGGTGTCCATCGTGCTCATCGCAAGGCCGGCGCCGTTGACCAGGCAGCCAATGTCGCCGTCGAGCGAGATGTAGGCGAGGTCAAACTTGCTGGCCTCGATTTCGGCCGGATCTTCTTCGTCGAGGTCGCGCATCGCGACGATGTCCGGGTGACGGAACAGCGCGTTGCTGTCGAAGTTGAACTTGGCGTCGAGCGCGATTACCTTGCCGTCGCCAGTGACGATCAGCGGGTTGATCTCGGCCAGCGACGCGTCCTTGTCCATGAACGCGTTGTAGAGGCCCTTGAGCGCCTTGCGTGCTTCGCCGAACGAGGTGGCCGGAATGCCGATGCCACCGGCGACTTCATCGCTCTGCGCGTCGGTCAGACCAGCGGCCGGGTCGATGAACACCTTCTTGATGGCGTCGGGGTTCTTGTGCGCCACTTCCTCGATGTCCATGCCGCCTTCGCTGGAGGCGAGCAGGGCGACACGTTGCGTCGCGCGGTCCACCACCATCGAGACGTACAGTTCCTTCTTGATGTCGGCACCGTCCTCGATGAACAGGCGGCGCACCTTCTGGCCCTCGGGGCCGGTCTGGTGCGTCTTCAATTGCATGCCGAGGATGGCCGAGGCCTTCTCGCGCACTTCCTCGATCGACTTGGCCACCTTGACGCCGCCGCCCTTGCCGCGGCCACCGGCGTGGATCTGCGCCTTGACCACCCACACCGGGCCGCCCAGCTCCTGGGCCGCCTTCACGGCCTCTTCGACGGTGAACGCCGGAATGCCGCGCGGCACGGGCACGCCGAACTCACGCAGAATCTGTTTTCCCTGGTACTCGTGAATCTTCACGCTAACCCCTTCTTGTTTTCAAAGTCAAAAAAGTCTGTACTGCAAGCCTGCATGCGCGGCATCGCCACGCCGCCAAATTCAAGTCGCGAGGCCGCTCCGCTAGGTCGCCTCGACCGTTTCACCCGCGTACCACTTCGGGTAATAAATGCGCACCGTTTCCGTGTCGGTTGCCAGCGCATGGCAGGAGTCGAGCTGAAACGGCTTCTTGCCGGCGGGCGCATCGGTCTCCCGGCGCTCCCCGGCAAAGGTCTGCACCGCCGCCGTTGGCAGATAGCCCAACAGCTCCGACAAATGGGTGCAACCCTTGACCCCGCCCATTTTTTCAGCAATCACCTTGCGGAAACCTTTCAGCAGGTTGCTGCCGATCAATTTTTTGTAGTCCGGGCCAATCTTGTTGCATTGGCCGGGGTAGGGCATCTCTTCGGTGGTGGCTTCGATGTCGATCACCTCGAAGCGGCGGTCGATGGTCACCCGCACCAGCATGTCGTGCACGGGGATGTCCTTGCTGCGGGTGCCGCCGGCGAGCGGATAGTCGCGGTCCTTGCTGTCGGTGAGGCGCGCTTCGATGTCATACAAGCCATCGGCGCGACGGTAGCCTTCGTAACTCACGCGGCGCAGATGCAGGCGCTCGCGGGCGGCAGGGGAAGACAGCGGCATGGGAAGCAAGTCGCCAGCGGAAAGAGGTCGTGGCGACGCTGTAGACTGTGTTGGGACAATGATTCTAGCGCGCCGCCGCCGCTTCGGTTGTGCGGTGCAGCGAGGCTGTGGGAGGACTTCTAAATGACCAAAGACTCGTCACCGATCGGGTCGGCGCGGTTTGTACTGGCGCTCGATCAAGGTACGACAAGTTCGCGCGCCATCCTGTTTGACCACGCCGGCACGCCGGTCGCCTCGGCGCAGCAGGAGTTCCGCCAGCATTTCCCGCAGCCGGGCTGGGTGGAGCATGACGCCAGCGAAATCTGGGCGACCCAGCGCGCGGTCATGACCGAGGCGATGCACCGTGCTGGTGCGCGCCCGCAGGACGTTGCCGCCATCGGCATCACCAACCAGCGCGAAACCACGGTGCTGTGGGACCGCGCCACCGGCCGGCCGATCGCCAACGCGATTGTCTGGCAGGACCGCCGGACCGCAGCGCTTTGCGATCGCCTGAAAGCCGAAGGCAAGGCGGCGCTGATCCAGCAGAAGACCGGGCTGGTGCTCGACGCCTATTTCTCCGGCACCAAGCTGAAATGGCTGCTCGACAACGTACCTGGTGCCCGTGAGCGGGCCGCCAAGGGCGAGCTGGCCTTCGGCACCATCGACGCCTGGCTGATCTGGAATCTCACTGGCGGCAAGACTCACGCGACCGACCCGTCCAACGCCAGCCGCACGCTGCTGTTCAACATCCACAACAACGCTTGGGACGATGAGCTGCTGCAACTGCTCGACATTCCACGTTCGGTACTGCCCGAGGTGCGGCCGTCATCCGGCGCCTTTGGTGACGCCGTGCTCGATGGTGCGGCCATCCCCATCGCCGGCAACGCAGGCGACCAGCAGGCCGCGCTGTTCGGCCAAGCCTGCCACTCGCCGGGCATGGCCAAGAACACCTACGGCACCGGCTGCTTCCTGCTGCTCAATACCGGCGCCGAGGCGGTGACGTCCAACAACAACCTGCTGACGACGACGGCGTGGCAACTGGCCGGGGCCAAGCCGCAGTACGCGCTGGAAGGCTCGGTTTTCATCGGCGGCGCTGTCGTGCAATGGCTGCGCGACGGCCTGCGCGCGATCAAGACCGCGGCGGACGTGGAAGCGCTGGCCGCTGAGGTGCCCGATTCCGGCGGCGTTTACCTGGTGCCCGCCTTTGCCGGCCTGGGCGCGCCGCACTGGGATCAATACGCCCGTGGCGCCATGTTCGGCCTCACCCGCGGCAGCGGCATCACGCATATCGCACGCGCCGCGCTGGAATCCATCGCGTTCCAGTCGGCCGAAGTGCTGGCCGCGATGGAAAAGGACGCAGGCATCAAGCTCACCGAATTGCGCGTCGACGGCGGCGCCACGGCCAACAACCTGCTGATGCAGATTCAGGCCGATCTGCTCGGCGTGCCGGTGGTGCGGCCGAAAGTCCTGGAAACCACGGCCTTGGGCGCCGCCTATCTGGCGGGCCTCGCGGTTGGCTTCTGGCACGACGCCGGCGACATCAAGGCGAACTGGCAGGTGGATCGTGTCTTTGAGCCGACGCTGTCGCGCGACCGGGCCGCTGAGATGATGGCGGGCTGGGCGCAGGCGGTGGAGCGCAGCAAGGGGTGGGCACACTGACGCCAGCGATCGATCAACTTTCTCCTGAAACGACCATTGCATGGGGCCTGAGTCAATGAATTGCAGGAAATCGACTTATGCCGATTTCAACGTTCAGGCCCTATGGAATGGGGCTTGCAGCGAAAAGATGATGCCGCACCAACTGGCTGGCGCGACGTTCTGACATCTAATTACGAGGGTCTGATCGTCAATAGCGCGTTCCGCCGCTTGACCCAGACCGCCGCCCCTGACGAAACCGGATAACTCTCCAATGACAAGCAACAACCGCATCGTCCTCTCCAGCGACCACGCCGCCATCGCGCTGCGGCAGGCCATCGCCGCTCACGTCGCCGCCAAGGGCTGGGAGGTGGTGGACATCGGCCCGACGACGCCCGAGAGCACGCCCTACCCGAAGCACGGCGAGGCGGCGGCGCGACTGGTTGCGTCTGGCGATTGCCGTTTCGGCGTCATCCTCTGCGGCACCGGCCAGGGCATCATGATGGCGGCGAACAAGGTGCGCGGCATCCGCTGCGGCGTCTGCGCCGACACCTTTTCGGCGCGCATGATCCGCCAGCACAACGACGCCAACATGCTCTCGCTCGGCGCCCGCGTGATTGGCGAAGGCCTCGCGCTCGACATCGTTGACGCCTTCCTCGCCGCGCAGTTCGAGGGTGGCCGCCACGCCACGCGGGTGGACATGATCGTTGCGCTGGAGCAGTAGTCCGCTGCGCCGGATCGCGAATTTGACAAGAGGTTTATCAATGCGCGATTTGTTGAAACTGAACACGTTGTTGGCGCTGTGCGCAGCACCGCTGCTGGCAACAAGTGCGCACTCCGTCGAGCCGCTGCGTGTGTTTGACGCCCACTTGCCCTAGTGCCACATCGAAGCGCAGGCGCCTTATCCCTCACACTAAAAATGCCGTCCGCGACTGCGGACCTGGCCAGATTGTTCGCAGGCTTTTCTCGCGCCGTCGGCGACGCCAAGGCCTACCGCAGGGTGTTTGCACGTTCGAACTGATTGCCGGGTGGATCAGGACGGTCACTTGGGATGGAGTTTGCGTCGGTCACAAAACAAAAAGCCCGCCAAGGCGGGCTTATTTGCTGCCATCAGGGTAGCGTCAGGGCTGAACTGGAATCCAGTTCGCACCACTGACGGTGGACACGAACAGCATTGCTACCGCGCGGCCAGGGTTGATATTGAACGCGCCCGCCGTAGTGTTGGTCACCTTGACGACGGCGCCAGCATTGTTCACCACGTAAATCCGCGCGCCGTCAACAAGCGGGGGGCCAGTGGGGATGGTGACGTTGCCTGCCAAGGTTACAACCAGCGTTGAATCATCAATGACGGTATTCGATGCATAGGGGTGCTGGTACGAGTAGGCAACGGTACCGTTGGCAACGGTAAGCGCATTGCCGCCCTGCCCGGCGGTAGTCGAAATTCGCACGCCGCGCGTTGCGCTGGAGTTGTTGGCATTGCTGAAGTTTCCAGCCCAACCAGTACCGTTGGTTGCGGCCTGAAGGGCGTCATTGCCATTGGCGGCGTTCACGTTCTCGAAGCGACCACCAACGCCGGTGCCGCCCGAAATGCCCGCCTGCCCAAGAACACCGATACCATTTTTGGTATTGAAGCCACGCACACCGTATCCGGCGTCGTCATTGCGACCAACCACCGCGCCAACTCCGTTGCCGCCGCGGTTACGACCAACAACAGCCTCGCCCAGCGTGTTGTCACCGATGACCCCCGCCGCGCTGATTGCAGACGTGATGCCCCACACCGCATTGCCACCCGCACTGGTGGCGAAAACGCCCGGTCCGACGCCAGACTGAAGGACATCAATACCGCGCGCGCCGTTGCTGGCGTTGGTCAGCTGCACCGTCACGCCGGAGCCGATGCCGTTCGTCGTGACGTTCACTGTGCTCGATGTACTTGCGGCATTGCTGATCTGGAAGAAGCCGGCATTGCCATTGCCAGTGGCCTGCCCGAACACGCCGTAGCCACCGCCATTGGTCTCACCGCGAACAGCAGCCACAATGTTGGATGCATTATTGATAGCGCCGTAAACACCACGACCCAGGCCTGCCTGAGTGGCGCGAACCGCGTCCCCCGTGCTGGCTGCATTGGTGACGTCAAACTGGCCGGCATTGCCAGTCTGGCTAAAACCGAATACCCCAACTCCCCCGCCAAGGCTCTGGCCTTGCACACCATAACCGCCGGCGACGTCGTTGCGGCCTGTCACGCCGCCGAATCCGGACACAACACCGACACCCCACACACCATGGCTTGCGGTCGAAGTTCCGTAAACACCGGCAACTCCGCCTGACGTTCCTGCGACGCCAACCCCTGTACTACTGTCGCCGAGAATGGCGCTGCCTGAGCCCAAAACGATGCCGCTTGATCCACGCCGTCCAACGATCGCCGCCGACGTGCTGGACGAACCATTTTGTGTGATGTCGAAAAGTGCAGCGGAAGTATTGCCCGACCCGGCGAACGGCAACGAGAACCCCGCATTGGCCACGCACGGCCCGAGCACACCGACTGCATCTGCGCAAAGCGCAATCGACTGGACGGTCGCGGAAGGGACGGCGGGCATCGCCACTGCGCCCGCCTCATTGACCCGCAGGCGGTCAGCTGAGCCAGCGGAGTTTTTGACGACGAAATTGCTTCCGGCGCTCGGCGTCACTACGACATCAGCCGCTAGCGCCGTGTCGACAGACAATGAGTTGATCGAGAGCACGACGATCGAAGCAATCGCAGTGCGTTTGGCAAGGTGATGTAGTTTCATGGATCCCCCCTGGAACAAAAACGAAGAATGCTGAACCGAGCATGCGATGCGGCAGCGAGCGGGCATTGGCGCCGAGTTGGCGTTACTTTGTTGCAGCAGCTTGAGGAGCGGCGGCTTGTGGCGCCGCAACCACGCGCCCGCCGGACACCGTTACGGCCGGTCCGACTGAGGCGGCTGCGCGCTTCGGCGCGGTCGACGCCGGTTGACTGGATGCCAAAACGGCCGAAGAGTCGCCCGTAGTCGCCGGAGCGGTTACCCCAGCCGCAACGGGCTGAGCAGACGGCAGCGCAGCGGTGCTCTCCGTCTGCGGTGCCTTAGGTGGCGTCTGCGAAGCAGGCGCCGGTTGATCAGAGGCCAGTTGAGCGAAAGCGACCCGGCTTGCCAAGCCGGCAACAACGAAGGTAGCGAGAAGGATCTTCATGGTTCATCTCCTTGACTTAGCGGCCAGCACGACTGGCTATGGCGGCCAACTGTGCCCGCCGCCGCCCGTACAGCCCGTACGCAATGACGAGCAGGCTCAACGCAATCAGGCCCACAGCGGACAGCGCAGGGATGATCGGCAACACATCAAACCAGTTAAATACGTTGCCGCTGTTAACCGAATTCGAAGCAGACGGGAGTCCAGGTGCCAGCGTGAGGCCGGTGCCATGATTGTCGGCAACGTCCACATAGCGAATATTCTGGGTGCCCAGCAGATTGAGCTTCGCAGGTGTGCCCGGCACGGTTGACCGCACTTTCAGCAAGTTGCCAGCCGCGCCTTGCAATGTCAAAAGACCGGGGCTTACCGAGGTTGTAGCGCCCGCCGTGAACAGCAGGGTCTTGCCGGTAGTTGTGGTCACCGAAAGCGCCGAAAAAGACTGGCTGCCGGCGATGGTGGACGTTGTATTGCCGCAACCATCGGCAATACTCACCGTACCGGTCCCTTTCGAAAACGTTCCAGCGTTGGAAAAGTCGCCCGTCAATCCCAGCGTTCCCGTGCCACCGTTGACAGTGCCACCGGCATTGATCTGCACGGAATCCGTGTTGCGGACGTTGGCGGACGACACATCCAGCGTGCCGTTGACGGCCAAATCGGCACAACCAAAATCAACAGCCGCGTCGCCCAATGACCAAGTGGATCCTGCGCCAACGCTGACCTGCGCAGCCGCAAAGCCGCTGATTCCCGTTGATAGCAAACACACCGCAAAAGCACGTAAAGCACTTGCTCGCATATCCCCCCCGCAGTAGCTATTTGACGCAAACGTTATCCCAAGCACAGCAATTGCGCAAGAATGTTCTGATGCAAGATTCCAGTAATTCGGCGCGTAGCGTCGCCGTCACCCGATCCGCGGCTACCGTGCGTTCCGCAAGCAATCTCCGAAGGCCGCTCTCGCGGCCTCTTGCCCCATTGATGCGCACTTGGCGTAGAGTTTGGCCTCGCCATCATGTCAAGGGGCAATGCGATGTTTGCCGCCGTTCGCCTTAGTATCCGCCGCAAGGTAGCGATGTCCCTTGTCGCGACGACCGCATCAACGGTGTTGGCGGCCCAACCGGCCCCGATCTTCGACGCCCACATGCACTACAACATCGAGGCGCGTGACCCCTATCCGCCCGCCAAGGTGCTGGAGATTTTCCGCAAGAACAATGTGCGCGGCATCCTCGGTAACTCGCGGCCGAACGAAGGCACCGAGCTGCTGATGAAGGCCGCGCCGGCGTCGCTGACCGTGGTGCCGTTCATTCGCGTCTACCGTGATCGCGCCGACTACGGCACCTGGCATCGCAACCCGGAAATCGTCGCCATGATCGAGCGCGAATTCACGCAGGGCAACATGGCCGGCAAGGTGCGCGGCAT
>ERZ795062.321-NODE-321-length-42573-cov-6.948234_pt1 | contig 42573 bp, 38 predicted proteins | sample MGYA00375146_ERZ795062 | MGnify/ENA primary metagenome ERZ795062 (study PRJEB30191, sample SAMN05720281) | activated sludge metagenome | isolation source: Anaerobic digester | place: USA | collected 2015-07-16 ...
TACAATATTTATAGTTCAGGACCAGTTTGCTGTCTGAATTCTCCACTGTCTTATTGATATATTTCGTGTTGGTATCATAACTCCATGCTATCGATGTGGCATTGGTGGATGTATTGGTCCAGGTAAGGTCTGTATAACAGGGACCAAACAGATTGGTCTTGTTATATCTATCTCCACTCTCCGAAATGCCCAGTTTGAAGAAACTTGGAGATGTATAACTGGCTACGGCTACAGTGTTGTCGAGCAGGTTATTGCCTTTGGCTGCCGCCTGTTCCGATTTATTGATGACGGCACGTGTTATCAAAGTTGACGTGTTCTGGTTCTGCGGTTTCAGAAATGGTTCGTTTACAGATGCAGCAACCGAAAGTGTGACGACTGCCGCTAAACTTAACAATGTAATTGGTTTTCTCATAACTCTATATCTTTTTGTGATCTAACACATAATTATATTACAGGCTGTAAAGTTAAATAAAAAATTTGATACATTCACCAATTCACTTACTTTTTATGCAATTTGACAATATTCGGTTTACGAAACTTTCGTATGACGAAATTCTTTCTTCATGATTCTACCCAGCACATTCCAGTAGGGTATCTTCTTGAGACCGTCGCGCAGGGGCTGCACATCGTACAGCAGGAGGATGAACAGGAATACGCAACCGCCCATGCAGGTGTAACCGAACAGCTGTTTGATGGATACCATCACCGACTGTACGGTGTCGTAAGGCAGGGTGCGCACGATATTGTCGGCTACCTGATGACGCACACCGTAACTGTATACGCCTGTACAGATGGCCTCGACCACTCCGTTGCGGGCAAAACCTGACATGGTGAGTCCCATGAAGAAATGCTGGAAGGGCATCAACTCTTCCAGATAGATGGTGAGGGCGGTGAAATAGATGGCATAACCGAAGGTGCGCATCCAGATAGGCAGATAGAGCCGCTGGATGTTGAGCGTGGGGGTGATGTAGAAGTACATCATGACCTGATAACCCAGGAGGGCCATAAAACCGATAGCCAACAGGCGGGTAAACTTCTGATGCAATACTTTGATCCATATCAGTACAAACATGCATCCGCAGACGGTGCCTGCTAGTTCCACCAGACTGAATACCGAGGAGGTGAGGGTCCCGAAATGGAGCACACCGCCTGTAAAAGCATTCTGCAAGGCATGGGGGGTGGAATTCATCAGTTCGGCTATGGCGTAGAGTGAGAGCAGGGGTATCAATGTCTTATACCGCCACGCTTCGGGGGCTATGTAGGGATGACGGATGTGCCGCATCCTGCCTATACAGAAATAGGCGGTGACGGGCAACAGATAGACACCGAGGCGGAAGGGGGCACCGTCCCACCAGTTGTAATACTCGCCGTAGGTGAAGAGGAATATCACTTCGACCATCAGGGCTGACCAAAGGAGACATCCGAGCCAGTCGACACTGATAAGCGGCAGGGGTTTCATGAAACGGAAGTCTTTGGTGAGGGTATAGACCGACAGGATAACCAGTAGCAGCAGTCCGATCATGAAGAAGTGCATCTGCTGCCAACCGCCGAAATAGTAGGTGATGTTCTGGGCTACCCATGACGACATACTCATATCGCCTATCACGACGATGTAAATGATGGGAAAGAAAATGGCGAAGTCGCGCTTGGGGGTCATCCACAACTGTATATTGGAGAAGCACTCGAAGGTGCCGCAGAGCTTGAAGAATCCCGCTATGAAGGAGATGATGCAGAGCAACGGCACGGAGGTGGTGTAGAGGCAGAGGACATTGCACACCAGCACGATGATGGCTGCATTGAGCAGCAGTTGACGGTTGGTGAAGCGGAACTTGAAACGGAAGAGCAGGGGGAAGGGCATGTTGACGCCCACCACGCCGCAGAGTCCGACCATCATGATGTCTTCGCGCATCAGACTGGTGGTGCCCATCATCTGACTGAGGGATCCGAGATAGATACCGCCGGTCAGTTGGAAGATAATGGCAAACACGAGGTATATCCACGGTTGCAGTTTTCGGGGGACAAACTCACGAAACATCGGCATCGTGAAGGGTCCGTTTAACATTGGAGGTCCTGGCATAATACTAATATTTCACCTCGGTCTCTACGTTGAGTCCGGCAAGGAGCCGTCTGATGTCTGCCGACTTGTTGTTCTTGGTCAGGACGATACGTACGGGGACGCGCTGTTCCACTTTGACGAAGTTGCCTGTGGCATTGTCTACCGGCACTGACGAATAGGCGCTGCCTGTGGCTGCCGAGAGGGCTTGCACCCTACCCTCGAATTCCACATCGGGGACAGCGTCGGCCTTGATACTGACGAGGTTGCCCGTACGGATATGGTTCATCTGGGTTTCACGATAATTGGCGATAATCCATACATCGTCGTCTTCCACGATACGGGCAAGGAGTTCACCCGGCTGCACCAGTTGACCGACATGGATATCCCTGCGACCCATGGTTCCGTCGCAGGTGGCGACGATGACGGTATAAGAGAGGTTGAGACGGGCGAGGTTGACCGTAGCCTGGGCTACACTTACGCCAGCTGTGTTCTGTGACAGATGCTGCGCCTGTTCGTTCTTGACGAGGGCTGCCGACTGGCGCTGGTGGGATGCCTGGTCGTAACGGGCTTTGGCTGACAGGTAGGCGGTATAGGCATTGTCGTACTGCTGACGGGTCACGGCGTCTTTCTTGAGCAGGGCAGCGTAACGTTCGTAATCGCGCTGGGCGTTGAGCATATTGACACGGGCCTCTTCGATACCGGCACTGGCTACCTGCACATTGCTGCCGGTGGTGGTGATACTGGCTGATACGGCTGCTTTGCCCGACTTGGAACCGTGGTAGTTGGCCTCGGCCTGCGCCAGTTGCAGACGGTATTCGGCATCTTCGATGATCACCAGTGTGTCGCCTTTGTGCACATGCTGGTACTCGGAGAACCGTATCTCCTTGATAAATCCCTGCACACGTGTGTTGATAGGTGTGACGAGGCGGTGCACCTGGGCATCGTCGGTATATTCCACATCCCCCGGATGTACAAATCTGCTGAACACGTATCCTATCGCCAAAATCAGCAAGACGATGATGACGACGTTATAAACTCTCTTTATTTGTTTCTTCTTATTCATAATTCTTATATTTTTCCTGCTACGTATTGTATCTTATAATAGGCATAAGTGATGTTGATGCGGGCATCCACTTCCTGCAACTCGGCATTGAGTTTGATGTTGGACGCGTCGATCATATCTGTGATGAGGGCCAACTGACTGAGATAGCGCTCGCTGATCACCTGATAGTTCTGTGTGGCGAGTTGCACACTCTTCTGCTGGGTAGCGAGTTCCACATAACTCTGTTGATAACCTGTATAAGCTGCCTGCACGGCATTGTTGATGTTCTCTACGGTTACGGCATGCGCCTCCTGCGACTGACGGGCGGCGACGGCTGCCTGACGTACTTTCTTGTTGCTCTTGAAGAGGGAACCGAGACTGTACTTCACACCTACACCTACATACCATATATTGAGATTGTTGTTGACGGGCGGCAGTTCGAACAGAATCGGTCCGTCGAAATTGTCTACCGCCACGAGGGCTACTTTGGGCAACAGGTCGCTCTTGGCGAGCTTTTCGTTCTCGCGGGCTATCTGCATATTGAGGGCCGACTGCTGCAGGGCGGGTGAACTGACGAGGGCTTCGGTCTGCCACTTGCCTTCACCGTCTTGGGCGTACACATTATTAATAATAGTCTCATCGGGCTGTATCTGTGTGTCGGCGGCAAGACCGAGCGTGTTGCAGAGTTGATGGTTCAGTATGGTGCGCTGGTTACGCAGTTTGGTAAGTTCCAGTTTCAATGTTTCCATCTGCAACTCATATCGGGTGACATCATTCTTGAGGGCCATGCCCTGACGCTGTTTCTGACGGATATCGTCGATGAGGCGGGCGGTGAGGGCGATATTGCTCTCGTACACCTTCATGCGGTTGATGATTTTGTAGATATCGAGATACTGACCGAGAGCCATAAAACGGAGTTGCTGACGGGTGAGCGACGTACTGACATCTGCCTGCTGCTTCTGCAACTGAGCCAGGCGGACACCGGCATCGAGGGCTCCGCCGGCATAGACTACCTGTTGTGCTTCGAGGGCGAACGAATTGCCGAAATGAGGTGAACTGAGTCCGTGCACATTACTGAAATCCCTGTCCGTGATGAGGGCATTGCCGATATAACTGAACGATAACGATGTGTTGATATCGGGCAACCGCTGACTCTTAGCGGAAGCGACAGCCTGGTCGGCTACTTCCGCACCGGTCTTCTGTGTGAGAAGACTCTTGCTGTTGTTTTCTACCAGTTCGAACAGTTCGCTGACTGTCATCCTGCGTTGCTGTTGCTGGGCGCTGACCGGTGACATGACCATGACGACGGCGACATACAGCAACGACAATCTTTTCTTTGTTACTTTTACCATAAAAATTATATAATACTATCTTATTACCTTATTTTCGGGGTACAAAGGTACGGAGTTTGGAGGATTAAACTATTTTAAATAATTCGCACAAAATGGGATATTAATGAACAATCGTGCTGATATTTCACAAAATATGTCGATATTTGCAGTCAAATAATGAACTAATGAAGAAGTTAGGCAAGGTGTTACCACCTGAAAAAGAGGCTTATCTCATCGTATCTTCGTTGAAAGAATGGAGAGACGACACGTCGGTACTCAACTATGGTACGATCATGATATGCCGGAAAGGTTCGGCGACGATGTGCGTCAACTTCAAAGAATGGCAACTGTTTGAGGGGGCTGTCATCACTCTGTTCCCGAACGATGTGGTGATACTGAAAGATGTGTCGGACGACTTCTCGGTGGAGATGCTGAAATATGACGCCTCACTGCTCAGGGAAGCCAGTCTGCAACTGGAACAGACGGTGTACCAGTCGCTACGGGAAGACAGATGCCGCACCGAGTCGACCATCGTGACGGATATCATCAATCAGATGTTCAGTCTGCTGAAAATCTATTTCATACAGGAAGACTGCACCTGTCTCAGTCAACTGGTCCTGCTTCAACTGAAGGCTTTCTTTCTGGGATTCTACGACTATCTGTATCGGCATCCGGCGGAACGCCCCGAGGAAACAGGTTCGAGACGCACCCATGAGATATTCAACGAGTTTATGATGCTGGTGGAACATCAATACAAGGAATCGCGCGACGTCAACTACTATGCCGACGTGTTGCACATCACGCCTAAATATCTCAATACCATCGTGAGACGGGTGACGAAGAATACACCGAAGACAATCATCGACCATTATGCCATACTGCAACTGAAACTGGAACTGCAGACCAGTGGGAAGAGTGTCAAACAGATAGCATGGGAATATCACTTCAGTGATGTGTCGTTCTTCTGCCGATACTTCAAGGTTCATACAGGCGTCACGCCACAACAGATGCGGAAATAGTAAATGTTAATACATAACAAAACATGAGTTATTTTTTAATAATTCATCGTTTTATTCAAGTATAATGTATAGTTTTGCAAACCGAAAATCATTCATAACAATAAGATGAAAAAACTTTTATTATCTCTGGCATTGATCCTGGTCTGCCAGTTTTCGTTCGGACGCGACCTGTCGGATATCACAAGACAGTTTGCATCAAAACCCAATGCCCAATATATGCTTATCCCTCAGGATATGCTGAAAATGTTCGTGGGACAAATCCTCAACAAAACAGACGTGTCGAAGTATAACGTCAGCAAAGAGGATATCAATCATGTCATAGAACGGATAGACTCTGTGGCCTATATGAGTCTTGACGACTGCTCAGATGAGGTAAAGGGCGACTTCAATAACAAGATAAGCGACATCTCATCGTGCGGATACGACAAGATAGAGGAGATAAACGGAACCGGTGCTATCTTCAAAAAAGAGAAGAATGGTAACACCACTGAAATTGTGGCGTTTATTACCAAAGACAACAACTACGACCTGGTACGGTTTTTCGGTAACATCAAACCGGAAGAGGTTCAGGCGCTGCTGGGCAAGGTAAGCAATCTGAAATTCTAATATACAAGGGCTGTCAAAATGACAGCCTTTTTTGTTTGGGCATATATTTTGACCTGTTCTTATCGGATAACATTTATATCAACGAATAAGAAAGGAGTAAATATATGACATTCGACAAATTTACAATTAAGGCGCAGGAGGCTATACAGGAAGCTGTCAACTTAGCCCAACGTGCCGGACAACAGAGCATCGAACCGGTGCATCTGCTGAAGGGGGTTATATCGAAAGGCAAGGATGTGACCAACTATATTTTCCAAAAACTTGGTGTTAACGCTCAACAGATTGAGACACTGGTGGATCAGGAAATCGCCCATCTGCCAAAAGTGCAGGGCGGTGAACCGTATCTGAGCCGTGAGTCGAACGATGTTCTGCAACGGGCAATGGACGTGGCACAGAAAGGCGGAGACGAATTCGTTTCTATAGAACCGGTACTGTTGGCACTGCTAACTGTCAACTCTACGGCTTCGCGCATTATGAAGGATGCGGGCATGAACGAGAAGGATATGCAGGCGGCTATCAACGAACTGCGTCAGGGACAGAAGGTTCAGTCGCAGTCGGCTGACGAGAATTATCAGTCGTTGTCTAAATATGCGAAGAATCTGGTGGAAGAGGCTCGCGCCGGTAAACTGGACCCGGTGATCGGTCGTGACGAAGAAATACGACGGGTATTGCAGATTCTGAGTCGACGTACCAAGAACAACCCTATATTAATAGGTGAACCGGGTACGGGTAAGACGGCTATCGTGGAAGGGCTCGCCGAACGTATCGTAAGGGGGGATGTGCCTGAAAACCTGAAAGACAAGCAACTGTTCTCTCTGGATATGGGTGCTCTGCTCGCTGGTGCCAAATATAAAGGTGAATTCGAGGAACGACTGAAGAGCGTGATCAACGAGGTGACGAAGAGCAACGGTAACATCATCCTCTTCATCGATGAGATACATACACTGGTGGGTGCCGGCGGCGGTGAAGGAGCTATGGATGCGGCGAATATTCTGAAACCGGCTCTGGCTCGTGGTGAACTGCGCTCTATAGGTGCCACGACGCTCAACGAATACCAGAAATATTTCGAAAAGGACAAGGCGCTGGAACGTCGTTTCCAGACCGTGATGGTGGATGAACCTGACGAAATGAGTGCCATCAGTATCCTGCGTGGACTGAAGGAACGTTACGAAAACCACCATAAGGTGCGTATTCAGGATGATGCCTGTATCGCTGCCGTGCAACTGTCGGAGCGGTATATCTCTGACCGTTTCTTGCCTGACAAGGCTATCGACCTGATGGACGAGGCTGCCGCCAAACTGAGAATGGAACGCGACTCGGTGCCTGAGGAACTGGATGAGATTACGCGTAGACTGAAACAACTGGAAATAGAACGCGAGGCTATCAAACGGGAGAATGACCTGCCAAAAATAGCCCAACTGGATAAGGATATAGCCGAACTGAAAGATCAGGAGAAGACGTTCCGCGCCAAATGGGAAAGCGAACGTGCTCTGGTCAATAAGATACAGGAGGACAAACAACAGATCGAAAATCTGAAACAAGAGGCTGAAAAGGCTGAACGGGAAGGCAACTATGAAAAAGTGGCTGAAATAAGGTACAGCAGACTGAAAGCGCTTGATGACGATATCGCGCATATACAGGAACAACTGAGAAGTACGCAGAACGGTAATGCCATGATACGTGAAGAGGTGACGGCCGACGATATCGCTGAGGTGGTAAGCAGATGGACCGGTATACCTGTGACACGGATGATGCAGAGCGAACGTGAAAAACTGCTGCATCTGGAGGAGGAACTGCACAAGAGGGTTATCGGACAGGATGAGGCCATACAGGCTGTCAGTGATGCGGTGCGTCGTTCGCGTGCCGGACTGCAGGACCCGAAACGTCCTATCGCTTCGTTCATCTTCCTCGGTACGACGGGTGTAGGTAAGACAGAACTGGCCAAGGCCCTGGCTGAATACCTGTTCAACGACGAGACGATGATGACGCGTATCGATATGAGCGAGTATCAGGAGAAATTCAGTGTGAGCAGACTGATTGGTGCACCTCCGGGCTACGTAGGATATGACGAAGGCGGTCAACTGACGGAGGCTGTGCGCAGGAAACCGTATTCGGTGGTACTGTTTGATGAGATAGAGAAGGCTCATCCGGATGTTTTCAATATTCTGCTACAGGTTCTGGACGACGGCAGACTGACTGATAACAAGGGAAGAATGGTCAACTTCAAAAACACCATTATCATTATGACTTCCAATCTGGGCAGTCAGTATATCCAGAGTCAGTTTGAACAGATAAACGATCAGAACCAGGAGGATATCATCGCCGACACGAAAATCAAGGTGATGGAGATGCTGAAGAAGACTATCCGCCCGGAATTTCTGAACCGTATCGACGAGACGATTATGTTCCTGCCGCTGAACAAAGAAGAGATATCGAAGGTAGTGGAACTGCAGTTGAACGCTGTGAAGAAGATGCTCGAACCGCAAGGTTTCAGTCTGGAGACGACGCGTGCCGCTATCGACTATCTGGCAGAAGTGGGTTTCGACCCTGAGTTTGGTGCCCGTCCCGTAAAGCGTGCCATACAGAGATATGTACTCAACGACCTGTCGCGCAAGATTCTTGCCGACGAGGTTAGCAGAGACAAACCGATCACCATAGATGCCGACAGCAACGGACTGATATTCAAAAACTAAAATATAAGAATGATGAAGAAATATTTTTTATCCGCGCTGATGATGGTTATCTCTATGACCATTCATGCACAAGCGACAGACAACAGGACACAGGTGTTAATAGAGACTTCGATGGGTAATATAAAGATTGCCCTGTACAACGAGACACCAAAGCATCGCGACAACTTTATCAAACTGGTAAAGGAAGGGTTCTACAATGGTGTACTGTTTCATCGTGTCATACCTGAATTCATGGTTCAGGCAGGAGATCCTACCAGCAAGAGGGCAAAACCCGGAGAACTGTTAGGCGGTGGAGATCTGGATTACACAGTACCTTCGGAGGTGGTGTTCCCGAAATACTATCATAAACATGGGGCTCTGGCTGCCGCACAGGATGAGAATGCAGTGAACAACGCATCGTCAGCCTGTCAGTTTTATATCGTAACCGGTAAAACATTCGGTCCAAGAATGCTGGACAAGATGCTCACCGAACTGACAGAGAAATCAGGAGGAAAAATACAATTTACCGACGAAATCAAAAACGACTATAAAACGATTGGCGGTGCTCCCCATCTGGACGGACAATACACCGTATTCGGTGAAGTGACGGAAGGGATGGACGTGGTAGACCTGATACAAAACGCAGAAAAAGACCAGAATGACCGTCCCCTGCAAGACATCAAAATCATAAAAGCACACATTCTTTCTACGGCAAAATAGAAAAAGAAGACAAACTCAATCAAGAGTCTGTCTTCTTTTTTATATAGCAAATAATATGATTATTTACAACTGGGAGACCATGGCTTCAACTGTTTGAAGAAGTCATTCCCCTTATCATCAACAAGGATGAATGCTGGGAAATCCTCCACATCAATCTTCCAAACAGCTTCCATACCAAGTTCTGGATATTCCACGCACTCGATACTCTTGATGTTATTCATGGACAGTACGGCAGCCGGTCCGCCTATACTTCCGAGATAGAAACCTCCATGTTTCTTACATGCATCGGTTACCACCTGGGTACGGTTACCTTTGGCAATCATCACCATACTACCGCCGTTATCCTGGAACTCGTCTACGTATGGATCCATACGGTTGGCAGTGGTCGGTCCCATACTTCCGCAAGGCATTCCTGCAGGAGTCTTTGCCGGTCCGGCATACAATACTGGATGATTCTTGAAGTAATCAGGCATACCCTCGCCTGCATCCAGACGGGCCTTGATCTTAGCGTGAGCTATATCACGGGCGACGATAATCGTACCGTTCAGACTGACACGTGTAGCGACAGGATACTTGGACAACTGTTTGCAGACATCCTTCATCGGTTGATTCAGGTCTATCTTGATAACATCACCTTCACCGGCATTACGCAGTGCAGCCGGAATCAGTTCACCTGGATTATCATCCATCTTCTCAATCCAGATACCGTCTTTGTTGATCTTTGCCTTGATGTTTCGGTCGGCTGAACAACTGACACCCAATCCGATAGGACAAGAAGCACCATGACGCGGCAAACGGATAACACGTACGTCGTGGGCAAGATACTTGCCGCCAAACTGTGCACCGAGTCCAATCTTATGAGCTTCATCAAGCAGTTGCTTTTCCAGTTCTATATCACGGAAAGCACGACCTGTCTCATCACCCGTGGTAGGCAGATTATCATAATAATGGGTAGAAGCTAACTTGACTGTAAGAAGGTTCTTCTCTGCTGATGTACCACCGATAACAAATGCGATATGATAAGGAGGACATGCAGCCGTACCGAGCGATTTGATTTTCTCAACCAAGAAAGGAATCAATGTACCGGGATTCTGGATACGAGCCTTTGTCTCCTGATACAGATATGTCTTGTTGGCTGAACCGCCACCCTTTGTCACACAAAGGAAACGATACTCCATACCTTCGGTAGCCTCTATATCTATCTGGGCAGGAAGGTTGCAACGGGTATTGACCTCGTCGAACATGTTAAGAGGGGCATTCTGTGAATAACGGAGATTCTCTTCAGTGTATGTCTTGTACACACCTTTGGCGATAGCCTCTTCGTCACAGAAGCCGGTCCACACCTGCTGTCCCTTTTCACCATGGATAATAGCAGTACCGGTATCCTGACAGAGAGGCAGTTTACCTTTACATGCCACTTCCGCGTTACGAAGGAAGGTGAGTGCTACATATTTGTCATTATCACTTGCCTCCGGGTCACTAAGAATCTTAGCTACCTGCAGGTTGTGTGAGCGGCGGAGCAAGAAACTTACGTCGCGGAAAGCCTGATTGGTAAGTTGTGTCAATGCTTCCGGTGTAACCTTCAGTATCGGTTTACCCTCAAACTCGCTGACAGAAACGCCTTCTTTAGTCAGCAAATAATACTCTGTATCATCCTTGCCCACTTGGAACATAGGAGCATACTTAAACTCTGGAGTTGTTGCCATAAATGTTTTTATTTAAATTATACTATCTACTTTTCTATACTTGCAAGAAACTTATTCAAAGTCTCTTCTTCCACATCACCCATACGGAATTCTTTTTCCGCATCGTATTCAATGAAATGAAGCCAATCACGCTTGGCTGTCTCATATTCGCTGTTGATACGTTCTTCATCTTCGGCTGCAAGCGCCTCCAGATGGAAGTAATCTGTTATCACGCGATAGGTCCATGTCCACTTATATTGTTCATACTGATTATATATGGAAACGAACCTGTCTTTTACTTCTTCTATTTCTGTGATGACACCTTCACGGATATCATCAGCCAACTGCTGTTCTTCCGCTTCGGGAAGCATCAATCCGGCCAGATCTGCCCAATCGCCTGTGCCTACAGAACTGTCGGGCAGTTCCATTTCATGATTGCGGACAGCCTCGCCCATATACAGACGGATAAGCATATCATAATACTTGATACCGTTGAGAAGGGCGTTATTCTTGATGATACAGCCTTCATAATTATAGGATGCCGGATTTTCGCCCTGCTCCCTCTTCAGTTGTTCCAACAACCGTTTACCCTTAATCGCTTCCGAAACGGTAAACGGACTCAGCCAGTCGAAATGAATAAGGCTCTGACGCCCGAGGCGGGGACGCATATCACGCTTCTGCCACTTGTGGGTATCACGATATGTTCCTACCGTGACAAGATTGCGACCCGGAACTATATATGTAGAGTCGCCGACGCCGATAATATAAGAGAACGGCATCATACGTGTATCCGGATGATTCTGTATTTTGCCCATGCACATAGAGAACGAGCCGATTGTGGCGGGCATCAGAATATGTGCGCCACTGGCTGTTTTGCTTCCTCTCTCGAGCAGACCGTAATGTATTGGTCCCATCTTATAAGCATGATTGCTGTAATTCGTATTGGAACCGGCATTATAAAAAGAATATTGACCTCCGATAAGTAAGGTACTCTTATGATGACTGACCGAAAACGGTCCGCAGAAAGCGGCGCACGCCTCTCCGTTATCCATATAACTATTGGCAAAGAATACACTGTTTGTTGCAGAGAAGCCCTTTCCTATATGACAAGCCTCACCCACAAAACAGTTGTCCAGTTTTGCACCATCGAGTATGGACGAACCCGCCGAGATGATCGAGTTGTCGCATATCACATCATTACCTATGTATACGCTGGCTTCAGGTATACTCATAATGGTACATTCGCGCAAACGACTGGCACCACTGATTTCACAGTCGTCGTTAATATATACATTTGATATTTCGTCCACATTCACGATCTTGACTCTGTCGCATATAAAACCTTGTTCCTGATGACGGTTCATAATATCACTGTGAATCATCGACCGCAACGGTTTCATAACCTCCTTATCGTTGGCGTATTTTACCATGAAGGCTGCCAACTGACTGGACAGACCGTTGAAGAATATGACATTACCACTACCATCCTCATTAAGTACGGAAATGGTATTGTCTTCGCCGAAATACGAATTATCATAATCGGCAGCCATTGTACCTACATTTACGATATAACACTCCTCGCCTATCACATACTCGGATATATAGTTGCCGATATTCTCAATAAGACAATTGTCACCAACTGTCACGTTACGGAGTGTGGCATGGGATATGCCTGAATGACGACGGAACCCTTCTTCTATTTCGATGTATTTATCGAACACCCCCAGACAGACATTACCATAGAAAGCCACATCCTTTATAAATGCAGGTACGAAGTCTTCGGATACATTAATAGCCGACCAGTCATCGGCCGTACATCCATTATCCTCGAGGATTGTGATCTCCTCTTCTGTCAGTGATCGGTAATCATTCATATTATATTGACGGTATTAATCTTCTACGGGATAGAGAAAATCGTTGTACGGATACTTCTGGACATGCAGTTCGCGCACCTTCTTGTACAACACGTTCCTCATCTCTTCGATATTCATTTTCTGTTTCGCTGAGATGAACAGGCAATTCTCATTGAGTCGGGCCATCCAGGTCTTCTTCAGTTCTTCGAGCGTGATATTCTCTTTTGTCGCAGGAGTAAGATCATCGGGATCTTTCTCTATCCAACTATAGGCATCTATCTTATTGAAGATAATCATCGACGGTTTTTCGGCACAGCCCAAGTCTTTCAACGTATTTTCGACGACTTGTATCTGTTCTTCAAAATCAGGATGGGAGATGTCTACGACGTGTATCAACAGGTCGGCCTCGCGCACCTCATCGAGTGTACTCTTAAACGAGTCGACCAAATCGGTAGGCAGTTTACGGATGAAGCCGACTGTATCTGCCAACAGGAAGGGTAAGTTTTCGACCACAACTTTCCTAACCGTTGTATCGAGCGTGGCAAAAAGTTTATTCTCTGCGAACACCTCACTCTTGGACAAGAGGTTCATGATTGTCGATTTACCGACATTGGTATACCCCACGAGGGCGACACGTATCATCCTTCCGCGGTTTTTGCGCTGTGTGGTTTTCTGTTTGTCAATCTCGGCAAGGCGCTGCTTGAGCAGTGACATACGCTGAAGAATAATACGACGGTCCATCTCCAACTGTGTTTCACCTGGTCCACGTAATCCCACGCTGCCTTTTCCACCACCGGAGCCAGAACCGCCACCCTGACGTTCAAGGTGTGTCCACAACCGTTGCAGTCGAGGCAACATATAACGATACTGCGCCAGTTCTACCTGCGTCTTGGCATTAGCCGTCTGGGCACGCATCGCAAAGATATCGAGGATAAGAGATGTACGATCCAGAATCTTCACACCCAGTTCACCCTCTATATTACGTATCTGTTTTGCCGACAGTTCATCATCAAAGATGACCATACCGACTTCACGTTCCGCATCTTCCTCGTTTTTGATATACTGTTTTATTTCTTCCAATTTACCTTTTCCGACATAAGTCACCTGATTAGGACCTGCGATTTTCTGCGTGAACCGCTTTACAGTGACAGCTCCCGCCGTGTCGGCAAGAAATTCCAGTTCATCCAGATATTCCTTGGTCTTAGCCTCATCCTGTTCCTGTGTAATCAAACCGACGAGAACAGCAGTTTCAGCTTTGGCTTCTGATAATATAAATTCTTTCATCCAATATTATAATATAGGTGCAAAGATAGTGCAAAAATTCGATTAAGTGAAACTAATGGGAATTTATTTCCATTAGTGAACGAGAGAATTATATTCAAAATGAAGACAATACAAAAAGGATAGCGCAATATAATATCACATCCGAAAACGTTTACGTAAATTTTAGCACTTAAATTGAGAAATAATTTGTAACCGATTGATATTATATTTATCTTTGCAAACGTTAAGAATAAGTCAAGACACTCAAAAAACATACTACATAAATAACTATCTACTAACACATCACAAAAGGAATGCTCCGACTCGGTGTCGGGGCATTTTTGATTTTATTACCATACACTCATTTTGACAGTTGGAATAAATTGCTTATATTTGCCTGCTGATAGTAAAAGTATCAAAAGACGACAAATAATAATAATTTTATATTTCAACTACAGACAAAATGAAAAAACTTATTCTCTTCTTATTCGCCATTCTCGTTACTGGAATGACAAACGCTAATGATGTAGTGATCAAATCACCCGACAGCCGACTGGTTGTTACAGTCAGCAACAATCAAGGAAAAGCCGAATATACGGTGGCTTATAACGGAAAGCAGATGCTTACCCGATCAGCCCTTGGACTGAAATCCAATGTAGGCGACTTCACGAATGGACTGGCCATAAAAGGCGATATACAGGAGAGTACAGTGGAAAATCATTATACGATGACTCGTACTAAAAAGTCGGAATCAGACTACAAAGCCAACAAGACTTCCATCACGTTCGAGAACGCTTCGCACCAGGAGATAACGGTCACGTTTCAGGTATCCGACAATGATATCGCTTACAAGTATTCGATGCCCAGATATGGTGATACGAAATGCATGGTGATAGAAAGTGAAGCCAGCAGTTTCAACTTTCCTTCTCAGACTACCACGTTCCTCTGTCCGCAAATCGGTCCGATGACCGGTTGGGAAAAGACGAAACCAAGTTATGAGGAAGAATACACCGCTGATGCTCAGATGAACGTCAAATCACAATTCAGTCATGGCTACACATTCCCATGCCTTTTCCGTATCGGCAATGACGGATGGGTGCTCGTCAGTGAAACAGGCGTAAGCAGTAAATACTGCGGGTCTCATCTCAGCGACTATGATGCGGACAACGGTTATACGATTGCTTTTCCTGACAAGGGCGAGAACAACGGTGTGGGCATTAACGGTGCGGCGATATCTCTTCCGGGCGAAACGCCTTGGCGTACCATCACTGTCGGCAATGACCTGAAACCTATCGTTGAGACGACCATCCCTTATGATGTTACGGAACCTCTTTACGCTCCGTCGCAAGAATATAAGCCGGGCCGATATACGTGGAGTTGGCTACTATGGCAAGATACTTCGGTAAACTATGACGACCAAGTGAAATTTATTGATCTCGCCTCTGTGATGGGCTACGAGTATGTGCTGGTAGACAACTGGTGGGATACCCAGATAGGACGCGAACGTATGGCTGACTTGTCAAAATACGCCCAGTCTAAGAACGTACATCTCATGGTATGGTACAATTCCAACGGATACGAAAACGATGCTCCGCAGTCACCACGCGACTGTATGAACACGTCTGTTGTACGCAAGAAGGAAATGGCTTGGCTCAAAAGTATCGGTGTCAAGGGTATCAAAGTGGACTTCTTCGGCGGTGACAAACAGGAAACAATGAAACTGTACGAGGATATACTGAGCGATGCCAACGACTATGGTCTTCAGGTCATATTCCACGGTTGCACAATACCGAGAGGTTGGGAACGTATGTACCCCAACTATGTAGGCAGCGAGGCTGTGCTTGCTTCGGAAAATCTGTTCTTCACCCAGTACCACTGCGACAAAGAAGGTTTCGAACTGACCATGCATCCTTTCTCACGTAATGCTGTGGCCAGTATGGACTGGGGCGGTGTCATCATGAACCGTCGTATGAACAAAGATAACAACAGTCGACATTATCGCCGCACATCTGATGTATTCGAGATGGCTACGGGTATTATCAATCAGTGCAGTATCAACTGTATTGCCATGCAACCCAACAACCTGACCGAACTGCCGCAGATGGAGATAGACTTCCTGAAACAGATTCCTACGACATGGGATGAAAGCAAATATATTGCCGGTTATCCAACCAGATATGTAGTGATGGCAAGAAAACATGGAGACAGTTGGTATGTAGCCGGTCTGAACGGAACCGACAAGGAGTTGACTCTGAATATCAAATTACAGATGTTTGCCGGCAAAACGGTACAATACTATACAGATAATAAGAAAAAAGGAAACGAGATACCTGCTTCCATTTTGAAAACGCTAAAAGTAGGAAAAGACGGAACAGCCAAAATAACCATGCAACCTATGGGCGGTGCCATACTTCGTTTACAGAAGTGATGCACCCTTTATTTCATAAGTACGGTAAACAAGATAAGAGCCATCGGCATCAAGTTCCACTTCGTTGCCGGTGGCTTCGTTTAATGTACCCTGCCACAACCATTCTGCGGCATAAGTATCCCATTTCAGTCCCTTGCCATGAATGGATTTACAATCGACATTGAAAATGCTGATCTGCTGACCTTTGTTGGTCTCAAAGAAATTATGTCCTCTGGCAGGTACGAAATAACCATGATCCGTAATCATTACAGGATGCATATCAAAGTTCTGCATATACCACGCCATCAAACTGATGTTACCCAACGTATGGTCTTCTCGTTTCCCCGTTGCTCCAAGATAAAAGATATCTTTATATCCTTGAGATAAGCAATAGCGTGTTGCCTTGGTAAGGTCGTTATAATCCTGTTCCGACTCTGTATGCAATATATTGGCAAACTTTTTTTTCAACGCATCAGGCAATGAATCACCGTCGCATACGATGGCGTCAGGTTGATTGCCATGACGGACATAAGAGACGACGGCAGAATCACAACAACAGACATAATGAGCCTTACGCAAAATCGTTACCGGCACAGTGTGTGTAGGATAATCCCCCGCTGCCAAGATAACGGCATCGGATACGGAGTCCTGATCTATCAATGGATATCTGCTCATTGCTCTGTCATCATTCGTTTCCATTTGAAATAGCCGAATATGGCTATGACCACATATAGACCGTAAAGTCCGGCCGTAAAAGGTAAACCTTTGTACACATAAAGTACGCAGCAGACGACATCTACTACAATCCACACAAGCCACTGTTCTACATACTTACGCGCCAACGTCCATAATCCTATAATGCTCAGTGCATTTACGAAACTGTCTGTTACCGGTACATTACTGTTTGTAAAACGGACAAGAATCCAGTATATTGCAGACCATGCCAACAAAAAGACAATGGTTGAAGGGATAATCAGTCGTTGACGGAAATGGGTTATGGGCATTTCTCCAACTTGGTCTTGTCCGCGCTTTTTGAAAAATTTCCATATCACGAATCCATAGACAGCTGCCAGAAGATAATAGACTGCCATTCCGAAATCGGCATACAGTCCGGCATCGAAATACTTGAATATATCTATGGCTGGCATGACGATGCCTACCAACCATAGATAAATGCTTGCCTTGTATTCAAGCCAGACATAGACTAATCCTACTATCGTGGCTGTGATATCAAGTATAGTGAGTGTCTCCATCCTAGAAATTCAAAGACAGATGACCCATAAAATAGCAGGGAGCCTGTGCTGACAGCCCGGTCTCATAAGGATCATCCGTAGCACAATATGCGATTACGTTCCCGTTGGAACCTTTCTTAAAACCAGGTGACGACCATCCGTTGCTTTCATATTTCTCACTGAATATGTTATATATCGTGCATCCTACCGTCGCAGATTTCAATCCCTTGAGTTTAAAGGTATATGCGAGGTCAAGGTTTGTAACGAAATAAGCATTGAGCACGGTACTTACTTCCTTATCTGTCTTAGATTCGGAATCATAATATGTATAGGAGTCAAAGCCTGTATTGGTAAGATACTGTTTACCTACATACTGACTTTGGATATTTGCAGATAGCCCTTTATAATTGAACGTGAAGATATTATTGAATATCGTACTCGGAGAGAATGACAAAGGCGTTTCTCCAAGGTTTGTCATGGTACCATCGTCGAGTGTTACAGTCCAATCTTTCGCCCTGTTCCTGCTGAATGTGGCATTGGCATCCCAACGGAACCAGTCGACAGGTTGATAAGCTGCCTGCAGTTCTACACCGGCACGGTAACTCTTACCTGCATTTTTGGCTATGGCCTCACCTATGTTATTCAATTCACCCGTCAGTACGAACTGATCACGGTAATTCATATAGTAGAAATTAACTCCTGCTGAGAACACCTTACTCTGATACTTATATCCTAATTCCCAATCATACAGTCGTTCTGCCTTCAGATCTGTACCGATATTATCCTCATAATCATTACGGGTTGGTTCCTTATGAGATATGGCGAACGAGGCATACACCTTATTATTGGCATTGATATCATAATAAAGTCCGGCCTTGGGATTGAAGAAATCAAACTTATCTTTCAGATTGAATACAGTTTGTGTCGTCCCGTCAAATGCATCAGTAGGACCTGTCATACTATATCCCACATGACGGTACTGCAAATCGACATAAGCATTGAGTCCATTCAGAAATTCATAGTTTACCTTGCCATATATGTTCGTATCATACTTCTTTGCATTATTATTATAATATTCATGCAGAGGGTCTAAGTCGGCTGTATAGTTCTTCACCCAGATTACATTTCCGAAATGGTCTCCGTCATATTTGTTCCATCCACCTCCGAGTGTTGCTGTAAGTCCGTTTTTATTGTCATAGTTGAGTGATGATACGAAACCATAAAAGTCATTATCCATTAATTTTCGGCGTATTAAGTCGCTCGTCAATGAAACATCCGTAGACAATGTATACTTATATAGTTTTGCTCCCGATTTATACTCTTCATAATAACCATGTCCGTGTGTATAATGCAGAGCTACATTCAAATTCAGATTAGGACTGATTATCTGATTCCACAACAACTGGTAATGCTGTTGGTGGTAATTATCAGTCTGGTCTTTATAATAATGTCTGTTGCTATCATTGTCATAGTATTCGCCACACGAATTATACGTACGTCCGTTCTGCTGCATCTCATACAGAGAAGCATAATTCCATGCATGATAAGTTTTCTCTGTTCCATTGAAAGTAATAAACTTGATTACAGTATTGTCTGAGAAATATCCACCTTGAAGGAAATAGGAATTCAGTCTGACGGAAGCCCTGTCTATATATCCGTCACTGCCTATGTTAGACAGACGTCCCTGCACACCCCAATGACCACCAAGTATGCCCGTACCGAAACGCAATGTCTCTTTATGAGAACCATAAGAACCGGCACTGCCGTCCAATCCTAAAAACGGTTTTACTCCGATATCTTCGGTTTGCATATTCACACTGGCACCGAATGCGCCACCACCATTTGTAGAGGAACCTACTCCACGCTGTATCTGCATTGACTCTACACTCGAAGCGAAATCGGGCATATTCACCCAATATACCTGATTACTCTCTGCATCATTGACAGGTATGCCATTGGTTGTAATGTTGATTCGTGAAGGATCAGTACCACGTACACGTATACCGGTGTAACCTATTCCGGTTCCGGCATCTGACGAGGTTGTGACAGAAGGAGTAAGTGACAACAAGAACGGGATATCCTGTCCGAAATTCACGGCCTTAATCTCTTTTTTGCTGAAATTCTGAAATGCCATAGGCGTTTTCTGTCCTGCTCGTGTTGAAACGACCTGTACATCCTGCAACATAACTGATTTCATCTTTTCACCGCCGACTGTGTTGAGAGAATCCAACTTGGTTTCTTTTAAGTTCTCCGCGTATGCCTGTGGAAGGCATACAACAACTGCTGCCACAAGCAGCATCATTTTTTTCATTTTACCTTTTATTAAATTACACAAAAAGGGGGTCTTTTTATGTTCCTTTTTCCCTACGCCGGCATTATCCGGATCAGGTTAGAGGGTCTGTTCTCAGCCCGAGACATCGGGCACCCCATTAAATTCGTCTGCAAAGGTACGATATTTTATTTGTTATAGCAAGGGTTTATGACAATAAATGCATCTTTATGGTTGACTACCCTGATATAACAAAAAACTCCCGGAGAAATAAAAAGGATTTCACCGGGAGTTTCTTGTCATAATGATTATAATTATTCTGTTGCTTCTTTTTCTTTGGGCAACAAGAGATTGAGCACGACTCCCACGATTGCTGCAAGTCCGATTCCGGACATGGAGAAGCTACCGGCGGATAACACAGCACCGCCAATACCCATTGTCAATGTAATTGAAAATATGATTATATTACGTGTGACACTGAAATTGACTTTATTCTGTATCAAGTTCTGAACACCGACGCTGGCTATCGTTCCGAAAAGGAGCAACATGATTCCACCAAGTACTGCGGATGGAATAGACTGAAGCAATGCGCTCAGTTTACCAATGACAGAAAACACAATGGCTGTTCCGGCTGCGATACGGATAACGACAGGATTAGTGACCTTGGTGATAGACATAGCTCCCGTTACTTCAGCGTATGTGGTTACTGGAGGACCGGCAAGCAGAGCTGCGACAAGACATGCGACACCATCGCCCAACAGTGTACGATGTAATCCCGGGTCTTTAGTAAAATCCTTATCTGCCACGGCACCTACGACATACACATCTCCGATATGTTCAATGACAGGAGCGATAGCCACCGGTATCATAAAGATAAAAGGTTCCCATCGGAAATTGGGGAGATGAAAATGTGCCAAAGATGTAGGCAATGCAAACCATGGGGCAGACGCCACATGCGAGAAATCGACCTGTCCCATAAAGGCAGCCACTACATATCCAACTATTATTCCACTGATTACAGGTATCAGTTTTATCAAACCTCTGCCTAAAGTCAAGACCGATATTGCTGTGACCAAAGAGATGATAGCCAACAACCAGTTGGACTTGGCCATATCTACGGCACTTCCCGACAAGGTAAGACCGATCAGTATAATGACAGGTCCTATAACAACAGGCGGAAATATGCGGTCCAAAAATTTTTTACCTTGCAATTTTACAATAGCGCTCATGATAAAATAGACTAACGAAACGCCCGTCAATCCAGCTAATGTTCCAGCCATACCCCATTGCTTGGTAGCCGCAATAATCGGTGCTATAAAAGCGAAACTGCTTCCAAGAAATATAGGCACTTTCCCTTTTGTCATGAGGTGGAATATGAAAGTACCTAAACCGGCAGTAAAAAGAGCTGTCGAAGGATCTAGCCCTACCAATAAGGGCACCAATACTGTCGCACCAAAAGCGACAAAAAGGAACTGTACTCCTATAATCGTTTTGCGCGTTGCAGACAAATTGTTTGTATCCATAATATTAGTTTAAAGTTATTTCTCACCTTGTTTCTTTTTGCGCCATTCGAAAAAGACTACGAACAACACTGCTATGATCAATACTGCGAACGATATATAAGCAATCGTTTCGGTAGTGTCTACAGATTTCGGCATAAATGAAAGGACGACTTTGTGATTTCCCGGTTTTACATTGATAGCACGCAGGATATAGTTGACTCTGCCCACTGGCACTTCCTTTCCGTCTACGGTTGCAGTCCATTCCGGATAATATATTTCCGAGAACACCACGACACCGCCTGCAGAAGTTCTCACATCGTATTCCAGTTGGTTAGGTTCATATTTCTTTAATGTCACTGATGAACCGTCACCCTGTTTTTGAGATGTCCCCAATATTTCCTTAAACTTCTTATCCGCTACTGCTTCATGTAGCAAATCTATCTTTCCCACCTTATCTATTTCCTGATTGGCATTGTCAACATACGAAATATGATCTATCATCCAAGCATTACCATTAGCATAAGGGTTCTGCAACGGTACAGTCTGGTTATTCTGCAGTGGCAAGATAAAATACTTGGTATTAAGCATATTCAGTATCGGGAAGATACTGTCTCCATTAACTTTCGACATATCTCCCTGAGCTGCTGATACAGCTTTCATCAAACTCTGCATCTCGGGTGCGATATAGGCATCTATCATATCCTGATATCTATGAAGTTTGGCTGCATGATATCCACCTATACTCTTATGATAATAAGATGTCTCATTTTCATTGAACGTGTTCGAGGCTAGATTCAGGACACGGTAGTCGAGCGATTTGTCTCTCAATATCTGCTCGTCTGTGGCTGTCTTCTGCTGCGGTGCTTCGCGCTGGCTCTTTTCCACAAACATATCATCATTAAGATAACGCTTGTTTACCTGCCACATATCAATCAGACACAAGATAGCTATTGCACCGACCATGTATTCCGATTTCAGTTTCTTTGCCTTGAAGAGCAATAAGAAAACTGTTCCGATTACGATAATCCAGAACGAACGCCAACAATCAGCTGTGAATATAGCACGACGCATCTCTTTCAGGTTGTCGAGCAAAGGATTCAACTGATCTCCCGGTATCTGCGACATTGCCTGCATTTCACTTGACGAGACGAAATCAGAGAAAAACAAAGTAGGCATCAGAGCAAACAGCAATGCGAAACCTGCGGTAAGTCCGAAACTGATATATACAAATTTTATTTTTTTTGTAAGTATGTCCGGTTCTTCTACAATCTTCTTCAGCGCAAGCATCGCCAGAAGAGGTATCGTAAATTCGGCAATGACCAAAATCGACGCGACTGTCCTGAACTTGGCATACATAGGTATATAATCAAGGAAGAAGTCGGTAAAGCCCATGAAGTTTCTGCCCCATGACAACAATACCGAAAGTATCGTTGCTGCAAGCAGTGCCCATTTCATCGGACCTTTTACGATAAACAGTCCTAAGACAAACAACATGAGTACGAAAGCGCCGACATATACAGGACCGCTGGTACCTGGCTGCTCACCCCAATATTGTCCCAATTGCTGATATATCTGCAGATAGTTATTATCCGCCTTTTCCATGGCAATCTTGTTATCAGACAAAGGTATAGATGCTCCACCCTTTGTATTTGGCACAAGAAGAGTCCATGTTTCATCAATACCATAACTCCACTGGGTAATATAGTCGCGGTCCAGACCGGAACTGGTCTGGTTTGCCTTGTTTTTCTTGACCAACTCACTCTTACCGCGCATAGACTCCTGACCATACTGCCATGTATGATACAAGTTTGAGATATTGATACATACGCCCAAAGCAGCCCCTACTATACAGACGGCTGTTGCCTTGACAAATTTGGATATTTCCTTGTTGCGTATGGCATCCACCATATACGCTATAAACATAAACAGGATAATAAACAGATAATAATATGTCATCTGTACATGGTTGGCATCGATCTCGAATGCGGTAAATATAGCCATCACGATTCCACCGGTAAGAAACTTACCTCTGTATGCCAATACCATACCTGCTATAAGAGGCGGCAGATATGCCAATGCCATTACCTTCCATATATGACCTGCTGCTATAATAATGAAGAAATAACTTGAGAAAGCCCATATTATAGAACCCAATACGGCTAAATGCTGTCTGAAATCGAATGCCCTTAACAGTATATAGAATCCTAATAGGTATACAAAGACATACCATACGTTTTCCGGCAACCAAAGATGATATGCCTTAGTCGCTGCCGACAGACTCTGGGTACTTTTGTACGACGGGGCCATCTGATAAGTGGGCATTCCGCTGAAAATGGAATTGGTCCAACGTGTTACTTCACCTGTACGGTCATGATATTCGGACGCCTCTACGCCGGAACCTCTTCCTGCTGAAGAATCATGACGGTAAAGAATACGGCCTTCTGTATCTGCCGGAAAAAAATAAGCGAATGAGATAACCGCAAATAACAATATTGCCAAGATGTCCGGCAACCATAGTTTCCAAGTTTTCATATTAAATATTAATGTAATTCTAGAATTCGGTGACAAAGATACGGCAAAATTTAGAAAAAGTTATTATCTTTGCCCAATTAATTATCAAATAAAATGAAAATAGGAATTATTATAGCGATGGAAAAAGAGTTCTTACAACTGAAGTCCATCTTAAACGAGAGTTCTGAATCCATTATTCATGGTAAAAAATTCGTCTGTGGAAAACTGGGCGACAAGGATATCATCATGCAGCAATGCGGTATCGGTAAGGTTAATTCTACTATCGGCACTGTTGAACTTATCGACAATTTCAATCCCGACATGGTTATTTCTACAGGTGTCGCCGGTGGCGCATCCACCAACCTGAACCTAGAGGATGTCGTGGTAAGTACTGAAATCGCTTATCATGATGCTTACTGTGGCAGTGAATGTGAATTCGGACAGATACTCGGTCAACCGGCCCGTTTCACGGCCGACAGTCGACTTATAGACAAAGCGAAAGCACTAAAGCACGATGTAGCTATACATACAGGACTGATCGTAAGTGGAGAATGGTTCGTAGACAGCAAAGCGAAGATGCGTTCTATTCTGGACAAGTTTCCGGAAGCGATTGCCGTAGACATGGAATCCGGTTCTATCGCCCAGACCTGTCATTCTTACGGCGTGCCATTTATCAGTTTCCGTATCATCAGCGATATTCCTCTCAAGGACAACAAGGCATCTCAGTATTTTGATTTCTGGAAAAAGGTCGCCGAGGATTCATTCCATGTCACAAAACTCTATCTCGAATCTCTATAACAATAAAAATATAATGGATAAAATACCTAGTTTTACAATAGACCACAACCGTCTGAAACGCGGTATCTATGTATCCCGAAAGGATACTGTAGGCAATGAGACCGTTACCACTTTCGATATCCGGATGAAGGAACCGAACAGGGAGCCGGTCTTACACCAAGGTGCTATTCACACGATAGAACATCTTGCCGCCACTTATCTGCGTAACAATGAAGAGTGGAAGGAAAAAATCATATATTGGGGTCCGATGGGATGTCTTACCGGCAACTATCTTGTCATGAAGGGCGACCTTGAAAGTCGGGATATCGTGACACTGATGCAGGACACTTTCAGATTTGTGGCTGATTTTGAAGGTGACATACCTGGTGCCGCACCAAAAGACTGCGGCAACTGGTTGCTTCACGACCTGCCTATGGCAAGGTGGGAATCGCGTAAATATCTGAAAGAGGTACTGGAACATATCACTGAAGAGAATCTCTTCTATCCCGGATAAGTACAGATGGTGATACAAATAGCTAACAAAGAAAAAGGCTTCGCTAAATGATTAGCGAAGCCTTTTTTATAATTTATATTCTGCTGTTCTATTACAAAGTAAACTTATATCCGAATGTTACGGTAAAGAAGCTATTCTTGGAATTATAATCCACATAATCTTTCTTGTATACATTACTTAGTCCTATATTATAACGCGCGTCGAGCACGAAATTCATATATTCATAAGAAAGACCTACAGGTATATCAAAATCCACCTTATTAAAAGCATCCTTCATATCTGTGGTCGTCGACTTGCTGTCGCCATAAGTATATGAATACGTACCATCGGCATTTTTTGTCCGGGTCATTGTGCGGTCATCATACTTTGATTCCGCATCAACTAGCAGACCCATTTGTACTCCTGCCTTCAAAGCTAGTCCTTTATACAGATAGACGTTAACCAGAAGCGGAATATTAATATATTGCAAGTTCGTCCTCGAATTGTTGTCGAAGGCATAATAAGCATTCGTCTTTTCATCCTTTGCAGCATATTCGGGATATCTGAATCCCTGCATCGAATACAAAGCGCCAAGAGACAAACCGATGACAGGGGTAGCCTGATATTCCACTTCAGCGCCGAATGTGAGACCGGCTTTGTATTTGGACTTCAATTCATAATCATTCCCGTTATCGACTCCCGTTGATGCGTATAGCACCTCATTCGTAAGGTTGGATATGGATGCACCGATACGTGGCGTAATGGAAAATGACCCCACTCTGCTCTGACCATACGACAAGGCGCATGACAGAAGACACAGTGATACAAACAAGCACTTCTTCATATTGTTATTCCTTTCCTGCACGTTTTCTGTCCAGATGACTGAGAAGAATCTTTCTCATTCTCATGCTCTTCGGAGTCACTTCCACCAATTCGTCTTCCTTGATATACTCAAGAGCCTCTTCGAGTGAAAATACCGTACGAGGTACGATACGGGCTTTATCGTCAGAACCGCTGGCACGTGTATTGGTCAACTGTTTTGCCTTTGTTACATTAACAACCAAATCATTGTCATGAACATGCTCACCGATAACCTCACCGGCATAAACTTCTTCACCCGGGTCGATAAAGAATTTTCCGCGGTCTTGCAATTTGTCTATTGAATATGCAAATGCAGTACCAGTCTCCATAGCGACCATACTACCATTGATACGGCGTAAAATCTCACCCTTGAATGGTTGGTACTCTTTGAAACGGTGAGCCATGATTGCTTCTCCCTGACTGGCTGTAAGAACATTGGTGCGAAGACCGATGATACCACGTGATGGCATATCAAACTCGATATTAACGCGTTCTCCCTGACTCTCCATAGATGTCATCTCACCCTTACGGCGGGTAACCATATCGATCATCTTACTGCTATATTCCTCAGGGACATTGATTGTCAGTTCCTCGATAGGTTCATTCTTCACACCATCAATAGTCTTGTAGATAACCTGTGGCTGACCTACCTGCAACTCGTAACCCTCGCGGCGCATCGTCTCAATAAGAACAGAGAGATGGAGCACTCCACGACCACTTACGACCCATTTATCTGTTGCATCTTCAAAAGGACGGACCCTTAAAGCGAGGTTCTTTTCAAGTTCTTTCATCAGACGGTCGTTAATATGGCGGCTGGTCACAAACTTACCTTCTTTTCCGAAGAAAGGAGAATCGTTGATTGTAAAAAGCATACTCATCGTAGGTTCATCGATAGCGATAGGCGTCATCGGCTCCGGATTCTCAAAATCACAGATTGTATCACCAATCTCAAATTTATCGAGTCCGATAATCGCACATATATCACCACTATTTACCTCACTGGTCTTCACATGTCCCATTCCCTCGAATGTATGAAGTTCCTTGATTTTCGTCTTTTCCTGTGAACCGTCACGGTGTGAGATTGTTACATTCATACCTTCGGTAAGTGTTCCACGATGGACACGTCCGACGGCGATACGACCCGTATAACTGGAATAGTCGAGTGATGTGATAAGCATCTGAGGTGTACCCTCCAACATCTTAGGAGCTGGGATAATCTCAACAATTTTATCAAGCAGATATGTTATATTATCTGTCGGTTTCTTCCAGTCTTCACTCATCCAACCGTTTTTGGCTGAACCATATATGACAGGGAAGTCCAACTGGTCTTCTGTCGCATTAAGAGAAAACATCAAATCGAATACCATCTCGTACACCTCATCAGGGCGACAATTCGGTTTATCTACTTTGTTGACCACAACAATAGGTTTCAATCCTATCTGTAAAGCCTTCTGAAGTACAAAACGAGTTTGAGGCATAGGTCCCTCAAAAGCATCAACGAGCAGAATACAGCCATCAGCCATATTCAGCACACGTTCTACCTCACCACCGAAATCCGAGTGTCCCGGAGTATCGATAATGTTGATTTTAACACCCTTGTAGTTGATTGATACATTCTTTGAGAGGATAGTGATACCACGTTCACGTTCCAAATCATTGTTATCCAATACCTGACCACTCAAATCCTGACCATCGCGGAACAAATTTCCCGCCAGCATCATCTTGTCCACCAATGTAGTCTTTCCGTGGTCTACGTGGGCAATGATAGCTATGTTTCTGATATCTTGCATATATTACCTTAAAAAATTGGGTGCAAAGGTACAAATAAATATTGATAATTGATACCAAAAGATATATAATTTGTTGAAAATCATGAAAAAAGGCAGAATTTAATCATAAAAAGTTTGTTTAATCAAATTATTGTCGTACCTTTGCACCGCTAAAAGCAAAAATATCAATTAATTAAACAAAAGTTCTATGTATTTAGATCAAGCAAAAAAACAAGAGATCTTTGGACAGTACGGAAAGTCTAACTCTGATACCGGTTCTGCAGAGAGCCAGATAGCATTGTTCTCATACCGTATTTCCCATTTGACGGAACATCTGAAAAAGAACCGTAAAGATTATACTACAGCAAGAGCCTTGACTCAATTGGTAGCAAAACGTCGTGCACTTCTCAATTATCTTTATGATAATGACATCACACGTTACCGTAACGTCATCAAGGCATTAGGTTTGCGTAAGTAATCGCAACTTTGCTTAAAGTTATTTAGAATCCTTTGCAATTCAGTTTGCAAAGGATTTTTTATTTCTCCTTTACAATATTTCCTTTAACGGTTTCATTACAAAATCCCTTTCCTTCATCAGCGGATGAGGAATTTTGAGATCCGGTTCGTCTATATGGATGTCATCATATAACAGGATATCTATATCTATGATACGGTCATGATATTCTCCTCCGACAGACTTACGGGTGCGACCCAGTTCACGTTCAATCTGTTGTGACATCTCCAAAACCTGCCTGGGAGACAACGACGTACTGCAACAGGCAGTTGCATTCATAAACATATTTTCTGAACAGAAGCCCACCGGTTCTGTTTCATAAAGAGCCGACTGGCGTTCTATTCTGCCAATCAGCTCTCCTATTTTTTTTATCGCCTTGGTAATGTTCTCCTGGCGGTCGCCAAGATTAGAACCAAGACCGAAATATACCTTATGCATCAATCATTCATTATCAGCATTGCATCGCCATAGCATCCGAACTTGTATCCGTTCTTCAATGCTTTCTGATATCCTTCGTACACCAAATCGTAACCACCGAACGCGGCTGTAGCCATCATGAGAATTGACTCTGGATGATAGAAATTAGCTATCAAAGTATCCGAAAGACCGAACTCATAAGGAGGAAATATGAATTTGCTTGTCCATCCTTCATATTCCTTAAGCATTCCGTCCGTACCTACAGCTGTCTCGGTAGTACGTAAGACGCTCGTTCCGATACTGCAAACTCTCCGTCCGTCTTCTTTGGTCTTATTGACCAGTTTACAAGCTTCGGCACCAACATGTATCTGTTCCGAGTCCATCTTATGTTTCGTCAGGTCCTCAACCTCTATTTCATTAAAGTAACTCAAACCGCAATGCATGGTGATATTGGCGACGTTGATACCTTTGATCTCCATTCTCTTAAGCAATTCCCTACTGAAGTGCAGACCAGTAAACGGAGCCGTAACAGCACCTTCGTTCTTTGCGAAGATACACTGATAATCCTCCATGTCCTGAGGTGTCACAGGGCGGTCGTATTTTCCGTCCTTACCCTTATGATCTATAATATATCTAGGAAGTGGGGCTTCACCTAATGCGAATAATGTCTGTTTGAATTCTTCGTGAGGACAATCGTAAAGGAATCTCAATGTACGTCCTCTGCTTGTGGTGTTGTCTATCACCTCGGCCACCATTGTACCATTGTCGTTAAAGAACAGTTTATTACCAATTCTTATCTTACGCGCCGGTTCCACCAACACATCCCAAAGGCGCATTTCCTTATTAAGTTCACGCAACAGGAACACTTCTATTTTAGCATCCGTTTTTTCCTTTGTTCCATAAAGACGTGCAGGGAACACCTTTGTATCATTGAACACGAAAGTATCACCTTCATCAAAATAATCAAGTATATTTCTAAAATCAAGATATACATGATTGCCATTCTCGTCTTTCAGGTCTTTACCTTTCTCGTCTTTCTTAAACATATCGATTGTCTGACTCTTCTTATGCAAAACCATAAGTCGACATTCATCACGATGTTGCTGTGGATAAAGAGCTACCTGATCATCAGGTAAACGGAATTTGAATTGTGATAGTTTCATATCTGTTCTCCTCTATATTTAGTTATTATTTTCTATTGTCTGTCCATCAAGCCATGATTGAAAATCATCCAGCTCGATACATTCTTCTATTCTTACGTCTCCTACCCGCGTACGACATAAAGCGGTAAGGTATGCACCACTGCCCAGAGCTTCACCTATATCTCTGGCCAAAGCCCTGATATATGTGCCTTTGCTACAAACCACCCTGATACTTATCTGCATCTTTTCTACATCGAAGCCGGTGAGTTCTATCTCGTCAATACGCAAAGTTTTTGCTTTCAGTTCCACATCCTTGCCTTTGCGGGTCAACTCGTAAGCCCTGTCTCCGTTTATCTTGCATGCCGAATATGCGGGGGGAATCTGCTGTATTTCACCCACAAAACCTTTCAACTTCTCCTCTATCATATCGCGGGTGATATGTTCGGTAGGATACTTCGCGTCTTCAGGGTGTTCCATATCATAACTGGGTGTTGTGGCACCCAACTGCAACGTTGCTGTATATTCCTTTGTCTGATATTGGAATTCCTCTATCCTCTTCGTAGCCTTTCCGGTACATAGGATAAGAACACCTGTTGCCAAAGGATCCAAGGTTCCGGCATGTCCCGTCTTCACCTTCTTCACTCCAAGTTTTCTGGATATCATTCCACGCACCCTTGCCAGAGCACCAAAACTGGATATTCTGTAAGGCTTGTTTATATATATAATCTCTCCTGCGTTGAAATCCATTAGTCAACCATTATCATTGAATGACCTGAAAGCAACCATATCAGGATAAATCCTCCTACAAGTATACGATATATACCAAATGCCTTAAAGCCATATTTAGCAAGAAAATCCACGAACCACTTAATAGCGAGCAGTGCTACTATAAAAGCAACGACGCTACCGAGGACCAGCGTCCACGCATTGTCTGTAAGAGCTGTCATACCACCTTCTTTCACCAACTTAATAAGATCCCAGCATGTAGCGGCGAACATGGTTGGTACAGCGAGGAAGAAAGAAAATTCAGCCGCTGCCCTTCGAGTCAGTTTCTGGGCCATACCGCCTACAATAGTAGCCATTGATCTGGACACGCCCGGTATCATAGCGATACACTGGAACAATCCCACAAAGAAAGCCTTCTTTTTAGTCAGATGAGTTTCGTCGTTCCCCTTATTGAATATACGGTCGCAGAAGAGCATGAACACGCCACCTATAACCAGCATCGTCGCCACGACAATAATACTGCCTAGTAATTTGTCTATAATCTTATTTCCTAAGAAACCTATTATAGCTGCCGGAACAAACGCTATCAGCAATTTATAATAGAAGTCCCATTTATGAAGGAGCCTACATATAGACGACGAGCCCTCAGGTGCCGGTGTGTGATCGAGTTTAAAGAATCTCTTCCAATATAACACGACGACCGATAATATCGCACCAAACTGAATAATGACGGTAAACGCCTTCACGAAAGGCGTACTCTCTATACCCAGAAGATTCTGAGTGATGATCATGTGTCCTGTAGATGATACCGGCAGGAATTCCGTCAGTCCCTCTACAATGGCAAGAATAATTGTCTGTAATATAGTCATACTTTTCAGTCGAGATCTTTAGGTTTACGGATAACTGCATAAATCATTGACACAAAACCAATGAGGCATACCACCGGAGCCACCTTTATTCGTCTGAAACTGAATATATCAGGATTGTATTGCGTTTCCGTTGAACCGGAACCACTCATCAGAATAAATCCTAATATGATAACAACCATACCGACAGCCAACAATATGAAGTTGACCTTGTCGAACGCAAAATTTTTCTTATCCATTATATTGTTTTTTATTTATCCAATTAAATCTTATACAGTTCACCGGCTTTCATCCTAAGGAATTTATTGACCGAAAGATATGTGCAGCAAATCGATATAACCAAACCGAACACAAATACGGATACTCCCGTAATTGCCATAATTTCCCATGTCACCACCTTCAGCATGCCCGGTTCGTAATCATACAGGAAGAACAAACCGACAGCAAGAATCACATCCGCAAGAAAGGCGGCAACAAGTCCCGTGACAATAGAATTGTTGAGGAACGGTGCACGTATAAACTTCCACGAAGCTCCGACCAGTTTCATCGTCCTGATAGAAAACCGATGGGCGTACACACTCAGACGTACTGTATTATTAATCAGTGAGAAAGACACGAATGTAAGCAGTGCAGCCAAAACCAGCAGTACAATACTTATCTTCTGAAGGTTGTTGTTCACACTGTCCATCAGCCCTTCCTGATAAGTGACATCCGTCACCTTGGGAATTCTTTTCAGTTCCGCTGAAATCCATTTCAGTGAATCGCGATTGGCATAATCGGATTTCAACTGCATTTCGAGGGTTGCCACAAAAGGATTCGCTCCGATAAATTCGGACGGATCTGTCCCCATTGCCTTGGTCTGTTCCCTCAATGCCTCATCTTTACCTATATAGTCGATATGCTTACATATATGTCTGTGATACAGATTACGGCAGAGCGTATGTCCCTCGTTGACCGACATATCATCACCCAACATGACAGTTACCGTAAGGTTCTCCTTCACATAATCAGACAAATTACGTGTAGTGAGTACAGAAAACACAACGAGTCCCAAAAGAATCAGCACCAATGTAGTGCTTATACATAAAGTCAAGACCTGCATACCATGCCGGTTGCGGGTTCTATTTCGTTTTTTAACCATTTATTTTCAGATATAGTATACCTAATTTGGTGCAAAGTAACAAAAAAAACGTTGATTTACCAATATAATTAACTACTATTAACAGCAGATATATGTATTTTTTTATAACTTTGTCGCCGATACATACATATTTGAGAATTCGTTTGTTATATTTATAAGAACAATGTCAACAGTTATATATCCATCACCGATATTCGGTCCTATTCACAGCCGCCGTTTAGGAGTGTCTTTAGGTATTAATCTTCTTCCAGCCGACGGTAAGAGTTGTACATTCGACTGTATCTATTGTGAATGTGGTTTCAATAAGGACCATCGCCCTACCGCCAAATTACCTTCTCGAGAAGAGGTCGTCCAGACTTTGGAAGAAAGATTGAAAGATATGCAGGCTAATGGTCCGGCTCCGGACGTGCTTACATTTGCAGGAAATGGCGAGCCGACCAGTCATCCGCATTTCTCTGAGATCATAGACGACACAATCCGTCTACGGGACAAGTATTTCCCTAACGCCAAGGTCTCCGTTCTCAGCAACAGCACTTTTATTCATCGTGCGGCAGTACACGAAGCCCTGATGCGCATAGATAATAATATTCTAAAATTAGACACTGTAGATTCTGTCTATATCAATAAGGTAGACCGCCCTGTTGGGGGCACTTATGATGTAGAGAAGATTATAGACGGATTGAAATCTTTCAATGGTCATGTCATCATACAAACAATGTTTATGAAAGGAACTATAGACGGAGAGGATGTAGACAACACCTCTGACAGATACGTAAATCCCTGGCTTGAAGCGGTGAAATATATCCAGCCTTCTGAAGTTATGGTTTATACAATCGACCGTGAGACACCTGACCACGAATTAAGAAAAGCCACGCGCGACGAACTGGACAGCATTCGCGACCGCGTCATCTCATTAGGAATAGAATGTACTGCATCATATTAAAAAACGAATACGACCATGCATAACAAGATAGGCTATATTGCCACATTCATTATCATATTATGTTTTGTACCATTCAAAATCCAGGCTCGCGAATACACCAGAGAGCATCCTTTAGTGATTGAAGGAAACTGGAGCTATCCACCATTGGAATTTCTAGATAAGAACGGAGATCCGCAAGGTTTCAACATGGATATGCTTCGTATCCTGATGAAGAGACTGAACATCCCTTATGTTATCAAACTAAAGGATCTAAGTGATATGTTGGAAGACATTCATTCAGGTAAAGCTGATTTAGCCTGTGCGCAATATGCAAAACAACGTGAGAAATATTTTCATTTTGGCAAAGTGACTTATGCCAGTCTGAAAAACAGGATGGTGCACAATAAAAACACGAAACCGATCTTCAGTATGGGCGAAATGTTCAACAGAAAGATATATGTCAGAAAGTACGGTGTGTGTTATTATATCCTGAGCGACTTAAAGTATCAAAAGAACTTGAGGCCTGTCACAAAGATTGACGACGCAATGAGAAGGATAAACGAAGGTAGCAATGATGTCGTTGTGCATTCCCAGTTACCTGTCAATCAGTATATTGCCGAAAACGGGTTTGACAATTTGGAAAGTCTGGACATCGGTATCCCCGATACCCAATACAGATTCATAGGCAACGACACGACTCTGCTCAACAAAGTAGACAGTGTATTTCTTGTCGTCAACAGACAAGGGCTCATAGACCCTCTGTACAACGAATGGTTCCAGAGCAGGGCGGAAAAGCCGGGCACTCCTATGTACATCTATTATATATTGGGTGGATTATGTGTCGCCATCTTACTGCTTTACTTCTTCATTTCGTTCCTGAGATACAAAATCAGAAAAGCTAACGAACAAATACTGGAAAAGAACAAACGTCTTGAAATAGCTGTTGTCAAAGCATCTCAGGCAGATAAACTGAAGTCAAAGTTTCTTGCCAACATGAGTCATGAGATACGTACACCGCTCAATGCTATCGTGGGATTTTCGAATTTACTTATCAATGGTAACGATAATAGCGAAGAGGATAAGAATGTCTTCGCCAAGATGATAAACACGAACACAGAACTTCTGTTGCGCCTTATCAACGATATTCTGGATCTGTCGCGCATGGACTCGGATAGCATGAAGATAGAATACAAGAAGACGAATTTCTCCAAATCCTTCGACGCCACTTTTACGACACTCAAACAGCATTATAATAATCCGGATGTCGACTTAATCTGTTCTAATCCGTTCCCTGATCTGATGGTCAATGTAGACTATAACCGCATCGCACAGATTATCACCAATTTCTTCACGAATGCCGTAAAGTACACCAAACAAGGATATATACGTGTAGGATACGATTATGAAGATGATGGCATCAAGATCTATTGTGAAGATACCGGAAAAGGTATACCCGAAGATCAATGTCCACTGGTATTCGACCGCTTTGTCAAACTCAATGAGTTTGTTCAGGGTACCGGTCTAGGACTTTCCATCTGTAAGGCTATAACGGATCTTATGAATGGGAAAATTGGTGTATTGTCGGAATTAGGAGCCGGTTCCACGTTTTGGGCATGGATACCGGCTGAAAGAATAGAGGATTAATTTTCTATTTGCTTAATGACCTTTTCAAATTCACTCTTTGGCATAGCCCCCTGAGTCATGATAGGTTTGCCTTTCATCAGAATAAAGCGACTAGACAATATTCAGGAAGGAGGAAAAACCTGTCATGTTGAATACCGTCATTACCTGTGGCTGCAAATTCGAAACTTCCAAACTTCCACCATTGGCGGTAAGAGACTTGTATGTAGACAAAAAGACTCTCAGACCTGAAGAAGCTATATAATCCATGTCAGTACAGTCCAACTGCATATTCACATCCTTCTGAGAATAGTAGGGCGCTACTTCTCTACTGAAATCTACAGCTACTGTTGTATCTAGACGTCCAATGATTTTGATGACAACTTTACCGTCTATATTTGAAATTTTTGTTTCCATTTCTTATTTATTTTTTTATCATTATTTATATAGATATCGTTTAATACTTTTCTTTGGAGTCTTCTCAAATTCCTGATTAACTATTTCGAAACTCGAAATTCGCTCGTATGCAGGAACAATCTCATTGATATCCACGCGGTTGAGTTCCATGATATTGGTTACATGCTCGTCCGTCAGTCCCAAAGAGTGCGCATCTTCATAATCCGGATACACCAAAGCGACCAGTTTGCCTTGGCGCTGCACCACCACGCTTTCACTGACCATCAGCATGGAGTTGATAAGGTCTTCTATCTCCTCCGGATATATATTCTGTCCACTGGGACCGAGTATCATATTTTTAATTCTTCCCTTTATAAACAGATTACCTTTCTTATCTAGCAGTCCCAAGTCACCTGTATGATACCATCCTTGAGAATCGACAGTTTCCCTTGTTGCCTCTTCGTCTTTATAATATCCGAGCATGACATTCGGTCCCGACACCAGTATTTCGCCAATAACATGCAGAGGATCAGTACTGTTGATTTTTACTTTCATATTCTGAATGGCCTTTCCGCAAGAACCTTTAGCTCGTCTTTTCCATTTTTCGTATGAAATAAGTGGCGCGCACTCTGTCGCCCCATAGCCGTTAGCCAGAGGAAAGCCGATATTATACAGAAATTCATCAATAGAACTATTGATGGCAGCGCCACCCACTATCACTTCCGTCACCTTACCGCCAAATTCCTCCATCATCTTCCTACGTATGACCCTACCGAGAATGCTTCCTATGACAGGCCACTTAACGTATTTTACGACTCTCTTTCCTGAGAATTTAGGTAGTATATTCTTTTTTACTATTTTCTCCACAATAAGCGGAACTACGAACAAAATAGAAGGCTGTACATCCATCAATGCTTTTTTAAGCATGACGGGCGAAGGTTTCCTTGTCAATATACTTACGTTGTTACCTGCGATAAACGGGAATATGAATTCAAACATCAGTCCATACATGTGGGCCATCGGAAGAAGTGAGAGCATATTTCCGTTAGGGAAAGTTGATATGGAGAAGAAATAATTGTTGTAAAGGGCACGAAATGGTATCATGACACCTTTAGAAAAACCGGAAGTGCCACTTGTATAATTGAGCATTGCCATATCATCCTGAGATTTCTCTGCACTATATATCACATCCGACGGGGTGAATCCTGCTGAATATTTCTCAGTAAAGAGACTGTCCAACTTCTCCATTGCCGACTGCAAATCCGCAGAGTCGGATTGAATCAAGGAAAAGTTTTCCAGATTAAAGAATGCTTTTATATGCGGCATTTCTTTCAGATGGAGACGGTCATAAATACTTTGGGTACCAAACATTAGTTCCGCATCGCTGTGATTGACGATATTCTGAATTTGATCCGACTGAAAATCAGGAAGCACAGGTACCGGAACGGCACCATAAGTAAGGGCAGAAATGAAGACGATACCCCATCTCGAACTATTGCTCCCACACATAGCTATTTTATCACCTTTGGCAATACCCGCTTTAGAATAAATGATGTGCAATTGCGCTATCGATTTTGCTACATCTCCATACGTATACGCCTTCTCACCATAATCACAAATAGACGGATTATTCCATCCTACCTTGATGCGATTTTCTATTAGCTTAATAAAACTGACTGTTTCTTGCATATCTCTTGTTATTTACATTGTTTATAGATGTCGACAATTTTTATCCGGACTGAAGTGTATTCTTCCAAATAGGGAACGAAGATAAATAAATAATGTACATCAACAAAAAAAACCAAGTATACAAATCAGTATACATACTAGTTTTTTGCCTCTTTTTACCTCCGTTTTCGCGAGTGTTAACATATTTTATCCAAAAATGTCAAGAAGCTGGATTAATTTTCTATTTGCTTAATGACCTTTTCAAATTCACTCTTTGGCATAGCCCCCTGAGTCATGATAGGTTTGCCTTTCATCGGAATGAACAGCACGGTCGGTATAGACTGTATGCCGAATGCGTCCGCCAATTCCTTTTCTTTATCTATATCCACTTTGTAAACATCTATTTTGCCCGCTTTCTCTTTGGCTATCTCTGCCATGATAGGAGCGACCATCTTGCAGGGTCCGCACCATGTGGCATAGAAGTCTATGATGGCTGGTTTATCCCCTTTATATTTGAATTCAGTCTGAGCGGCATCCATATCCGCAATCTTTTCCACGAACATGGCTTTCGTCATCTCTGTCGGGCGACCTGTCGCCGCTACTGTTGCAACTTTCTCTTTTTTTACAGGCTTTTTCACCTTACTTACACAAGCTGTCATTGCCATAAGAGCCAGTGCCATGATAAATATTCTTTTCATATCAAAAATATATTAATGATTAATTATAAAATTATCCGGTTTTGTATAGTCGGGGGATTTCAGACTCCGTTTGATGGCATTGACAAACTTCACATTTTTACCATCCGTCCCCTTCACTTTATATTGCTGCGAACCCAACACGATTGAGTCCCTGCCGTTATTACGGTTTATCTCATCTATCGTATCGGTAAGTTTCTGCATCTTCTTATGTTTTTCGGCATCATAGTCGTCAAGGTCTGTCTGTACAGCGCCCGCATCCCTGATGTCTGTCAATATCACGCCGGCTCTCTTGTATTTATATCCGCTTCGATATATATCCCTAAGTATCGAGATGCTTGCACTTATGATCGTCTGGGTGATATTGGTTGGCGTAAGCAACGTCCTGCTTCCGCTGTTATCATACTGCTGCAGATCTTCCCTGTGGTGATTCGTATCAATAAACACTGTCACAAGACCAGCTACCGTATGCTGTTTCCGTAATTTTTCGGCACACCGTGCGGCAAAGTTGGACACTTGCGTACTGATTTCTTCCATTTCTTCAAGCATCTCCGCAAAACTGCGACTAGTACAGATACTCTTACGCGCATTGTCAAGTTGTTCCGTTTCTATACAGTCTTCTCCGCGCAGTTCTCTCCACGTGCGCACACCCGTAATATTAAAGTTGCGTTGTACCCATCCTTTCGACATTTTGGTCAGATCATAAGCCGAATGCACTCCACCGGCCTCCATCTTAACCACATTGCGCCTGCCCACGCCCCACACGTCACCGATAGGGGTCAGTCTGAGTGCCTGTTCACGCTTCCAGTCATCATCTATCACACAACATTTGTTGTAACCGGGATATTTTTTGGCAAAATGGCTGGCCACCTTGGCAAGAGTCTTCGTTGGAGCTATGCCGATGCTTACGGGCATTCCTACCCACTTACGTATTTTCTTCGACAACTTTTCGCCCCATTCCTTCAAGTCTAGGTTTTCCATACCTGTCAGGTCCATAAAGGCCTCATCTATGGAGTATTGCATCACCACAGGCGTTTCCGAACGCAGTATATTCATCACCCTGTTCGACATATTGCCATACAGTTCATAGTTGCTAGAAAATGCCGTGATGCCTGCATCGGGATAGTTTTCCCTCATCTGATAGTAGGGCATCCCCATCTTCACGCCCAGGGCCTTCGTCTCGTTGCTACGCGCTATCACGCACCCGTCGTTGTTGCTGAGCACAACCACTGGTTTACCTTCGAGGTCAGGACGGAACACCCGTTCACAACTTACAAAACAATTGTCGCAATCTACCAGACCGTATATCATTTTTCTTTTTACTTGTGCGCAAATTTAATATAAATTCCTTAACTTTGCAAAGTTATGAGCAAGAAGATAAACGAGTTAACAATTTTTGCGGGAGATTTCTCCACTTCCCTCAAACTGCCATTGGCCGATGGCGGTGTCAGGGCGGGTTTCCCCAGTCCGGCACAAGACTACATAGACCGAACTTTCGATTTCAACCGTAATATTATCAGCAATCCCGAAGCCACTTTCTATGCCGTGGTACACGGCGACTCCATGATAGGGGCAGGCATCAGCGAGAACGACCTGATTGTTATAGACCGTTCGCTTGATGCCCAGGACGGGGATATCGTTGTCGCCTATATCGAAGGAGATTTTACCATCAAGTACCTCGACCTGTCGGAGAAATCGAAGGGTACAATATGGCTTCGCCCCGCCAACGACAAATATTCACCGATAGAGATTAGTGCCGACAGAGACTTTCAGGTATGGGGAGTCGTTTCTTCTGTTGTCAAGAGACTTAGAAAATAAGAGGAACGGTTCGCACGGAAAGAAAAGGTTTAACAATTCACAAAAGACGATGTAAAATTGAGAAATAGGGTTTTTCCATCTATTAAGTAGGAAAACCCCTTTTGCTGTTTCAGAATGATTGCATATCTTTGCATCGTGAAATAAAAAGAATATAAACCAACAAAAAAACTGAGAATTATGAAAAAGTTAATATTCACTTTGGCGCTGATGATATCCATGACGATATCCGCCAGTGCGATGAGTAGTCAACAGGCCCGCAGTATTGCCCTGTTCCTGACAGACAAGATGGCATACGAACTGAATCTGACAGAAGCCCAGTACAACGCTGCCTACGAGATTAATTATGATTATCTGCTGAAACTGGACGACGGTAACGACCTCTATGGAACGTACTGGAACCGTCGTAACACGGATATGCGTTACATTCTGGGTAGTTCGAAATATTCGAGATATCTTAACGCCAACTATTTCTATCGTCCGGCTTACTGGAACCGGAACCGTTTCAATTATCGCATCTATTCTCGTTATCCTGACCACAACAAGAGTTATTACAACCAACCGGATAACGCTGACAACTATAGTGGCAACCACAGTTGGAAAGCCAACAACAACCGTAGTTACTATAAGGGAAAGCAATTCAACAACGGTACCGGAATGAGAACTGAAATGAACAGTCAGAAACAGAACCGCAATAGAGAGAACGGGATGAGCGAACGTAACAATTCCAACCAGAATAGCAATCAGAACAATGAAAGTAATTTTGGCAACAGAAACAATTCGAACAACAATCGAAACAATCCAAACAACTCCAACAATAGAACAGATATGAATAACAATATGGATAATCAGTAATGACCTATCTGTTTATGAACTAATAAAAATAGCTGCACCTGATTGATGCAGCTATTTTTGTCATTATCATTTATTCAATTTCCCATATTCCTCATCCGTCACCGGTTCCAACCATTCATTGGTAGCACCCTCAGCGGGCACAGCGATGGCTATATGCTGAAACCAACTGTCGGCGGCGGCTCCGTGCCAATGTTTTACCTCTGGAGCGATATTCACCACATCACCGGGTTTTAAGGCGCGGGCCGGTTTCCCCCACTCCTGATACCATCCTCGTCCGCCCACACATATCAGTATCTGTCCACCTTTGTGGTGTATATGCCAGTTGTTACGGCACCCCGGTTCGAATGTCACATTAGCCATTCCCAACTGATCGACACCCAAAGGAGCCAGGTAACTGTTGCCTATAAAATATTTGGCATAAGCCGTATTAAGACTTCCCTTAGGGAATATCATATTTTCGACAGGTTCACCTTCCTTGAAACTTTCACCGTAAACTTCGGCGATAGCTTTAGCGGCACGATAAGATTCGGTATCCCCTACCCGTTCACCGAGCGTTACGGGTATAGCATGTATTTCAGCATCGGAAAGGCCCATATTACGAGCTCCACCGACATGAGCTTTGAGTTGAGGAGCTACACCTTTCAGTCCGCTCAGTGCACTTACGGTAACGAGTTCACGATCGGCAAAAGTAAGATTGTCGCGGGCAAAAATATCACCGAAGAGATGTGCTTTCAGATAATAATCCGTGGCAGGCGCGAATGTGTATGTGAAAGGTTGTCCTGTAAGTTGTGTCTGCACCTTCGTACCTTGTTTTAGTGCATCGTAACCGCCAGGCAGCGGGTCGGCATCCTTGCCCGTCTCATCATTTTTGCCTTCTGCCTTACGTTCGTCTACGACACGCTGGAGCGTTCCTAGTCCGTTAAGACTGCGGGGAAAGCCGGTATAAGCATATAGTTGCGAGAGAGCTTCCTTGATTTCATTGACAGTAAGTCCGTCGTCCAGACCTTTACCGATAGCCACAGAAAGGTTATCAACATCCCCTTTAGCCTCAAGGCAGGCAATGGCAGCCAGATTCTGCTGCCTCTTAGATAATACATTTTCCATTTTACATTGTGCATTTGTTATGCAGCTTGTCGTCAGTAATACGGCAACTGCAATAAATTGTTTCATTTTCATGATGCAAAGATAGAAACAATATGCCAATATAGCAGTACACAATTTACTGAATAAAATACCTTTTTTACTTTTTATTGATGCCATAGATCTTTCTCTACTATTTTTTTTCTGTTTTTGCCTCCACCTTCCACTGAGGAAAAATCAGCTTTATATTCATCTAATTGGTAGATAGTTGGAATGTGTGGAGGCAAATCCGTTTGCATCCACACTGCTTCCACACCAAAAATTCGAATAATATTTAACATCAATACATCTCTACTACTTTTTAATGATAAACCTTGGTCCACTTTCCAGTTAGAAATTACGTTTTCAGAATTTTTTTTCGATTTATACCTCCATCCTCCACCCGGATGCATGAATTTCTTCGTAATATTCTGATTGATAATTATTTGCAAAAAATGGGATGCTTCAGAACCTCCACCGAACCTCCACCTATCAAAATTGCGCGTCGTGCGAGAAAAATTGCGCACCGCGGAAAAAAATTATCCTTGTGCGCAATTTTTCTCGCACGACGTGGAAATGACAGATACCAACTTGACCTTCTGTTATCAC
>ERZ795062.322-NODE-322-length-42549-cov-6.078929_pt1 | contig 42549 bp, 38 predicted proteins | sample MGYA00375146_ERZ795062 | MGnify/ENA primary metagenome ERZ795062 (study PRJEB30191, sample SAMN05720281) | activated sludge metagenome | isolation source: Anaerobic digester | place: USA | collected 2015-07-16 ...
ACCTCCGTTAAATTTTTTAACTAATTTAATTAAATCTTAAGACCTTACCTGCTTTTACAGGCTGCGGCTTGCCATTATTTACAAGTATTTGCCCATTTACAATTACATAATCAATTCCCTCGGGGTACTGGATAGGATTAACATAATCGGCGGTATCTTTTACTTTTTGCGGATCGAAAATAACTATATCTGCTGCATAATTTTCTTTTAGCAGTCCCCTATCTTTTAAGCCAAGAACGCTTGCAGGCTTGCCGGTCATTTTATAAATCGCTGTCTCTAAATCCAGTACCTTTTCTTCCCGAACATATTTTCCTAAAATACGAGGAAATGTCCCATACAGCCGAGGATGAGGTTTTGCTCCCATAATGCCATCGGTGCATACATTATGTTCTTTCCTTTTCATAATCTCTACAACATGTTCTTCTTTTCCATAAAAATCTACCATACCTACAACATTTTCTTCTTCGAGCAGTAAATCAAATACTGCATCAAAGGGGTCTTTTCCCCTTATTTCTCCGATTTCAACTAAATTTTTGCCAACAAGATCACGGTTCTTTTCTGTTTTAACAAATGTTACATAAATTCCGTCTAAGCCTGCAAAGTCAATGAAATTATCCCATCCCGGTATTCCGTTGATTATGTCCTCTTTCATCTTTTTCCTTAATTCCGAGCTTTTAAGTCGTTCCAGAAGTTTATCTGTTCCTCCGTCGTGGACCCAGGGCGGTAAAATTACTCCAAGCATTGTACTGCCTGCTACATAAGGATATTGATCAAAGGAAACTGTAATGCCATCCTTATTTGATTTATCCAGCTTTTCCATTACTTTTGGAAATTTATCCCAATTTTTCTTACCGGCAACTTTGAAATGGGAAAAATGCACTCGGCAGCCGCTTTCTTTTCCGATAGTAAGAATTTCATCCATAGAATCTAATATACTATCTGCTTCGCTACGCTGATGTGTTACAAAAACAGCGCCTGCATCATGAAGTATTTTCCCTAAAGCAATAAACTCATCGATTTTGGCATAGCAACAAGGTGGGTATATCATCCCTGTAGACATACCAAAAGCGCCTTCTTGAATGCTTTTTTCTAAAAGTTTTTCCATTGATTTAAGCTCTTCCGAAGTCGGTTGGCGATCATCAAGCCCCATAGCTGAAAGGCATAGATTGCCATGAGGTGCTAAGAATGCAATGTTCGGGCCAAGCTCAAGCTCTTCTAACCGGCTTAAGTATTCACCGGTGGTCCTCCAGGTCCACTCTACTTCATACTCGCCTTCTAAGCCTGCCATAGCTTTCTTCCAAGAAGAAATGTATTCATCTTTTATAGGTGCAAGCGACATCCCATCTTGACCAATAACTTCAGTTGTAACTCCCTGGCGAATCTTTGGCGAAACAAAAGGTTCTGCAAATACGTGTAAATCCGAGTGACTGTGGGTATCGATGAATCCGGGGGATACTACCTTATCTGATGCATCAATTATTGTTTTACTTTCAGCATCCTTAAGGTCGCCGTCTATTGCTTCGATCTTACCATCATTTATACCTATATCTGCCTTCTTGCCTTTGGCACCTGTTCCATCGACTACAAGGCCATTTTTAATTATGATATCGAAAACGCTCATCTAAAACCCTCCTTGATTTAGCTTAATAAAGCCTTGATTATTTCATAATAGCCGCATGTTGCTTTTAGAAGCTGCTCGATTTCTATATATTCATCTACTATATGGGCAAGACTCTCTTTAGACGGACCAAAACCCAGTGTTTTAATATTCGCCTCTCCCGCATAGTGACTGCCGTTAGTGCAAAAAGAGTAATGGGTTATTTCAGGCTGAAAGCCTGCGCTTTTTAGCCCCTCATAGGTTTTTTGGATAAAATCTTCTTTTTCATCGTAGAGCCATGCCGGGAAAAATCTTTCTCCCTGTATTTTTGTGCCTGTATAGCACTTTTCCTCCCCTAAAGCATAGGACACTTTTGCTTTAAAGTTCGGGTCATCTTTTTCCATCCTTGCAATAATATCTTTTATCGGCTGCAAAACGCTTTCTTTTGTTTCGCCCACCAAAAGTCTCCTGTCAAATGTTGCTCTGCAATAATCAGGCACTACGGATGCTCCGGGATAAGGCGATGATTTTATATCTGTAAGTTCTAAGATTCCATCTCCCAAGAAGTCGTGATGAATGGGCTTTATTTTGCGGATTTCATCAATCAAATTTGTCATACTATAGACAGCATTTATTCCTGCTTTAGGATTTGAAGAGTGAGCGCTTTTGCCAAAAGTCTCTATGACTATTTCCGCTCTTCCTCTCTGCCCGCGCTTAATGTTGCACTCTGAAGCTTCTCCTATGACAACATAATCAGGGTTTACTTTTTCGCTGACTTTTCTAGATGCTATTCCCTCAAAGCATTCCTCGTGGACAACACCTGCAATATATATATCTCCAGCAAAATCCTTCTTTGTGCTTCTTGCATAATTTGCAGCCGCACACACCATCGCGCTTATAGCGCCTTTCATATCCGAAGCTCCTCTACCATATATCCTCCCTTCCTCAATAATCCCTTCAAAAGGTGCCTTGCTCCACTGACTTTCGTCAGCAGGCACAGTATCCATATGACCGTCAAACAAAATAACTTTGCCGGATTTACTGCCTCTCATATGGCCTATTACATTACCATAATCATCAGTTAAAATCTCATCAAACCCCATTGCCTTGAAAGTATCAGCCAGTTTTGCGGCAAGCATTTCCTCCTGGCCGGAATAGCTTCTGATTCTTATTAAATCCTGACATAGATTTATTACTTCTTTTTGTTGATTTTCTTTTAGCATTTCTTTTTCACCTCTCATATTTTTACAAAAGATCGTATGAAGGATATTTTCCATCCCAAACTATTTTTCTGTAATCCACCGGATCTGTATCGCCTTCTGTGCTTATAAGGAGGATTTTTGACTTTTCGTCAATCCTAAGTAGATCCTTCATTTTGCTGAGTTTTTCAGCTTCTGCTATCAAACTTAAAACTCCCATGCCTACAGCTCCTGACTCTCCGGAAATTACTTGCGCATCTCCTTTTATCGGGCTGCCAAGTATCCTTACACCTCTTGCTGCCGTGTTATCAGAACATATAGCATACATATCAGCATAATCTCTTAAAATTTCCCAACTTATTATATTTGGCACGCCGCATGCAAGCCCTGACATAATGGTATCAAGACTGCCTTTTACGGCATGGGGCTTTCCGTCATTTGCCTTCGCTGATTCATATATGCAGGCAGCTGTTTCAGGCTCAATTATAAGCGTCACAGGTCTTTCTTCCTTATAACGCCATGCTAGATAGCCCTGGACAGCGCCTGCAAAGGAACCTACTCCCGCTTGGAGAAAAACATGCGTAGGCTTATCTTCACCAAGTGCCTCGATTTGCTCTATCGCTTCGTCGATTAACGTACCATATCCTTGCATTATCCAAAGGGGTATGTCTTCATATCCTTCCCAGGCCGTATCTTGTACAATAACTCCTCCGTGCTTTTCGGCATATTCCATTGCAATTTTTACAGAATCGTCGTAATTGTATTCTGTAATTGATGCCTCAGCACCCTCATTTATTATATTTTGCAGGCGAATTTTTGAAGAACCCTTAGGCATAAAAACTACGCATTTTTGCCCCAGCTGCCTTGCTGCCCATGCTACGCCCCGCCCATGATTACCATCGGTAGCAGTTACAAAAGTGATATCTCCTATTTTTTCTCTAATTTCCTTCGAACGCAGTTTTTCAAAGGTTATTTCTTCTTGTGGCACGCCAAGCTTTTGGCTTAAATACATGCCTATAGCAAAGGAACCGCCCAAAACTTTAAAAGCATTAAGACCGAATCTATAAGATTCGTCCTTTACCCAGATTTTATTTACCTCAAATCTTTTGGCAAGGTTGTCTAAAGTATGCAGCGGTGTCACTGAATATTCAGGAAAGCTTTTGTGAAAATTACGCACCTTTTTAACTTGCTCTTGTGACATAACATCTACAGAAACCTTTTCGCTATAATTTTTTCTAGCATTGTTATTATAAATAAACTTAATCGGTAAATCGTTCATTAGTCGATACCTGCCTTTTAGTATTTTAAAGCTTCATGATTCTTTACTAAAATATAATGCAAGTATTATGCCTAAACTTTCGAAATCAGTGATAAAAAATAAAAGCCTTGTATCAGAAGGCTTCAGGCGGTTTTTCGAATAATTAATTTTTATATTGTTTCTTTGAAGTTTCGATTATATTTATCATTATGATAAATATAATCACCTAAAAGCAGTTTTAGCTAATATTGAAGGCGTGACATCATTTATCAAAATGATAGATGATTATCAAAATGATAATTGGTAAGTTTATTGTATATCATACTTTTTAAGTTTTCTGTACAAGGTAGCAATTCCTATACCAAGCGCATTCGCAGCTTGCTGCTTCCCTGCTACGGTATTTCCATATAAATGAAGGGCACGTTCTATTAAACCCTTTTCCAGCTCTTCCAATGTAATTAAGCTGTCATCTCTATTTAAATCAGTCTTTATTTTTTGAGGAAGTAAGTTTACAGTTATTATGCCTTTGTCGTCTAGCATGTTTATCATGTACTCCACTGCATTCTCAAGTTCACGGACATTTCCGGGCCAGCTGTAACTATATAACAAATCCCAAACCTTGCTTTCAAAGCCGATAACTTTCTTTTTAAAGAGCGCCGAATATTTATGAACAAAGTAATCTGTCAGCACCCGTATATCATCTTTACGTTCACGAAGGGGCGGTATATAAAAGGGTATGACATTGAGCCTGTAATAAAGATCCTCGCGAAACGCCCCTTCTTCAATAAGTTTTTCAAGGTTTTTATTTGTTGCGGCAATTATCCTGACATCGACAGGCACAGGCGTATTTGAACCTAACCTTACAATCTCTTTTTGTTCAAAAACTCTAAGAAGTTTTGCCTGCAGATAAAGAGGCATATCCCCTATCTCATCTAGAAAAAGAGTGCCCTTATTGGCAAACTCTATTTTGCCAATTTTTCCATTGGGGTCTGCTCCGGTAAAAGCTCCCTTTACATATCCAAAAAGCTCACTTTCAAGAAGTGTATCAGGCACTGCTGCACAGTTAATTGCTACAAAAGGTTTGTTTTTCCTATCGCTTTCGGCATGTATGGCTCTGGCAAATATCTCTTTTCCGGTGCCGCTTTCCCCTGTGATAAGAATCGTTGAAGATGATAAGGCGATCTTTTTGACCTTATTTTTAAGCATTTTTATCGACTCGGACTCGCCGATAATATTTTCGAGATTCACATTCTCTCTTGTAGTTGTTGCAGAAAACATTTTCTGTTTTAGTGAGTTTAAATCAGTGAATATGAACACTTTGCTGTAATTAAAGTCACCTTCGAAAATTTCATATTCCTCTCCAATTAAGATATAATTTTTAGTTCCTGCCTTAAGCTCATATTCTTTCATATTTAAAAGAGAATTTCCGGTTGTTCTTATTTTTATTTCGGGGAATACATCTGTCGTATCATTTATACTAAAAATACTCTTTGCTATACTGTTTGCCTTTAAAATTTTTTCATTCTTATCTAACACAATGACCCCTTGATCTATTTTATCGATTATGTCATTTAACATATCTATAAGAGTGAGCATGTTCTGTTTTTCGATTTCTTCTTTTGCTTTTGATGAAATAAGATCAGACATCTGCTCTAAAAATTCCATAAAAGTCTCTGAATTACTTAAAATGTGCTCCTTCTGTATCTCGCTAAAGCACACAAAGCCCATCACGCCTACAACCTTTTCTCCAATTTTTATGGGCATGCTCATTTCAAAGGTTTCTTCGCAATGACCTTCTTGAGCGATTTTAGGGCAGTTTTTGCATATTTCATGCTTACCGGGTTCTGAAATAATTTGCTGTTTACCTGTTTTCATGACATCCTTATACACATAGCCTTCATTTTCCATATTCTTGTTTATTCTGCCGGAAAACATGCCTGTGCCCGCTATACGCTCAAAATTATCATCTACGATTTCCACATCAACACCCAAAACCTGAGATAAGACTTTGGCATATTTTTCAACAGTATTCTGCATGCTTTTTAAAATACTTGCCAACTTTATTTCCTCCTGTAGGCTATCTTTTAGTAAAAATTTTGTTTTTATCACTTTGATAATTCAAGTTTATCAGTTTTAAAAAATAATACAATCAAATTTGTTCTTTAAAAAATATTTATCTTACTCAAGATGCATTATACACTCACAATACACATCAACAATATCTATTAAACTCTATAATACATATTAATACACATATGAAATTGCCTTGATAAAATCAAGTTTTTAAGTTATGGCATACTTTTTGCTTCTATGTTAATTCCGGATAATATTATAAGATAAAAAAGAAGGGATGATTATTTTGGACGCTATCATGAATTTTTTAAATGATCACTTTATGCCTTTCGCAGGAAGGCTTGCGGAACAGAGACATCTTAAAGCTTTGCGTGAAGGAATTGTTGCTGTAATGCCGCTTTTGTTGGTTGGCTCTCTATTTTTAATAATAGCTTACCCGCCTATAGAAGCTCTAGATACCGCAGTTGCACCTTTTAGAGGCGAACTTTCCAAGGTTTCTAATGCTACTTTTGGAATCCTTGCACTTGTAGCATCTTTTTCGGTTGCATACTCACTTTCGAATTCTTACAAGCTTGACAGCCTAGCATCCGGTATAATAAGTGTATCGGCATTTTTACTTTCGATGCCAGCTACAGATAATGGTAATATTCCTGCAGAATGGCTAGGAAGCAAAGGCTTATTCGTTGCTATGATAATAGCAATACTGGCAGTAGAAATTCAAAGATTTTTCATGGAGAAAAACATTTTTATAAAAATGCCGGCTGAGGTTCCGCCTTTTGTTGCCAGGTCTTTTGCGGCTTTGCTTCCGGGATTTGTTGCGTTGCTTTTAGTTTGGATTGTTAACATTGTATTATTGACAACTACAAAATTAACCTTGCCTGAAGCAATTAACATTGTTCTCGGTATACCTATCATGAACCTAGGCTCTTCTTTACCTGCTACTCTCGTAGCAATAGTTGTAATTCAACTTCTCTGGTGTGTTGGTATACAGGGAGCCGATATTGTAGCAGTATTTTTAGGACCAGTATGGTTATCTTTATCTGAACAAAATGCAGTAGCTAAAGCAGCTGGGGAAATGCTGCCGAATATAATAACAAACCAGTTTATTTATGTATTTGTTTTTGTCGGCGGTGCCGGTGCAACTTTTGCTCTTGCTCTTTTGTTATTAAAGGCTAAGTCTTCGCAGTTAAAAGCTATTGGCAAAGTTGGAATCTGGCCCGCAATATTTAATATCAATGAGCCTATAACCTTTGGCATGCCAATAATAATGAATCCTGTAATGTTTATTCCGTTTATATTGGCTCCTTTGGCAGCAGCCATTACAACATATATTGCAATGGCAACTAATTTAGTCGCTAGACCTTATGCGATAGTCCCATGGACAACTCCGGTTTTTATCAGCGGTTTCTTAACAACCGGGGATTGGAAAGCCATTATACTGCAATTAGTTAATATTATTATTGCCGCTATCATCTATTATCCATTCCTTAGAATGTGGGATAAGATGAAATTTGATGAAGAAACAAAACAAGCAATGGAGGAAGATGTATGAAAATATTATTAGTTTGTGCAGGCGGTATGTCAACAAGCCTGATTGTTGAAAAAATGAAAAAAGAAATTGAGAAGCGAAAAATAGAAGATATTAAAGTTGACGCTAATACTATTGAAGAATTAGAGCAAGTCATCGATGACTATGATGTAGTTATGGTTGGTCCGCAAATTCGATATAAAGAGCCATATATCAAAAACCTATGTGCTCAAAGAGGCAAAAAATATACAATAATTCCACCTGCTATATATGGATCGGTAGACAGCACTAAGATTTTAGATCTTGCTATAAACCTTATAAACAATTAAAGGAGTTCTCGAAAATGGATTATGAACAGATAATTTTATCTATTATAGCTCACGCTGGAAATGCACGCAGTCTCTCCTTTGAAGCATTGCAGCTTGCAAAAGAAGGCAACTTTCAAGAAGCTCGTCAAAAAATAAGTGAAGCCAAAGAGGAATTGCTCAATGCCCATAATGTGCAAAGTGATATTTTGCATAAAGAAGCTGCCGGTGATAAATACGATATTAGTTTACTGCTTATCCACGCTCAAGACCATCTTATGGCAGCAACATTGGCAAAGGACCTTATAGAAGAGTTTATCGAGCTTTATGAAAACGCTTTTAAAAACAAAAAATCGACAGAATAAATAGAAGTTGGAGTGAATTTTTGTGAAAAGAACATTTGAATTAAATTTTGAAGACATGATGAATATCTCAAAAAAGGATTTGCTTTTATCAATAAGCTCATCAGAAGGCAGAACAGTAATGGCGGAAACCGATGTCGCAAAACAACCTATAGTATACGGTGTAAGCAATCCGGAACTTGCTGCCGCCTTTGGCGCAGATATGATTACACTGAATTTATTTGATTTTAACGCACCGTTCATTTTCGGTATAGATGATAAAGACTTGGCAATATCAGATGCATCTGATATGGTAAATAAATCTGCTGAAATTCAAAAAATCCTTCGTAGAAATTCTGCTGATAGAGATTATATACGCAAAATAAAAAATGTAGTTGGAAGATTGTTGGGTGTAAACATGGAGCCGGTTCCAAAAAATACTAATTATTGCGAGGGCAGAAAATTAAACAAAAAAAATTTGGAGAAAGCATCAGAACTGGGTTTTGACTACATAGTCATAACCGGAAATCCCAAAACAGGAATTACAAATGAGGATATTTTAAAAGGAATCGAGGAAGCTGCGGATGTTTTAGGTGATAAAGCTGTAATAATCGCGGGGAAGATGCACGGCGCCGGCAGTGATAATATCTACGATCCAAAAGTGCTCCAAGACTTTTCTAAGGCAGGTGCAGATATTATTTTAATAGGGGCGCCGGGAACGATACCCGGCTTGGATTTTGAGCTATGTCGCCGTCAAATAAGCGCAGTTCACGAAACTGGAAAAATGGCTTTAACTGCCATAGGGACTTCGCAAGAAGGTGCTAATTTAAACGTGATACAAGATATGGCCTTAATGTCAAAAATGGCAGGAGCAGATATTCAACACATCGGCGATGCAGGTTATGGCGGTATTGCTTTACCGGAAAATATATCAGCCCTTTCTATTGCAATAAGAGGAAAAAGGCACACATATCGCCGGATGGCTTATTCGTTAAGAAAATAAATCTTAAGTATAAGTATCGCTGAACATTAATGTGTTCCGCGATACTTTTTATATTTTCCTGTTATTTTATTGTGTCTTATTGACACATCAGGGCACTTTATTATTCATTCGTTACCATTTCGAGCAATATGTTGTAATTCTTAGCGCAGCGAAGAATATTATTGGTGAAACAATTGTTATTACAAGAAATGAATTACCTTCACTAAATTTGAATATATTTCATCAGGGAAACTAATATTAAATGATTTCTCCATGGATTCCAGTGCTGAGGCGACTGTCTTAAAATCTTCCGGATATTTCTCTTTTAGAGAGCTTATTTGAGCGGTATTGATTTTAGGCTTAAAGGTGCCTGTTTGGATTTTCTCTATTGCGCAGGAAATGTGAAGGATAAAGCCTACTATCATATCCTCGTTGAGTATTATGTTGTGCTTTTTTAAGCTTTTATAGAAAGTGATAAAGTCTTTAATATACTTTTCCGAATCAATACTTGTATTTTCCTTGACTACTTCTTTCATTTGCTCTATAAGAACAATATTTTTGTCTAAGAGCTCTGATTTCAAAAAGCTTTCCGCTTTATTTTCAAGAAGGTCTTTTGGTGAAAGATATTTTAATGTAATATCTTCCGGTTTTACAGAACTAATTACTGCAAGGATATTTTTTTCCTGTTTTATCTGAGCGATTTTTCTATTGTAATCTTCCACTGAATTTATATCTATAGGAATAACATCTGCATTTTTACAAGTGTTATTTAAATATCTTTCCACAATATCCTTCATTTTTAAGGCTGCACCTTCGCCTGTAAAGCACGCGGTTACTATTACATCATCTCTTATGCCCTTGTTATAGTTTAGGTTATCAGCATAATAAATGCGGCCAATATAAGGACTAAAATTTATGACTGCATCATACACTTCATCAAGGCTTGCCGCCATTGTCGCTTTTCTTGAAGCTTCAAGTACCATTGGAGTACTTACCATTTCGACGGTCTTTATGGGTATACCGGTTCTCTCGTGAATAATATCGCCAAAAAACACCAGGGACCCCATGTCTGCCAAAACGATTACACCTTTGCCTTCATTTATTTTAATTACCAATTCAGTTAGTTCTTCAAGAGCTATTTCCGGCTTTTTATCAAGAGGCAAATTATAGCCTACGGCGTGTCTTTCGCCCAGCAGTTTTGCAGCTACATCCACCATAGAAGTAGCTGTAGTTTCCCCATGCATTGCAACCAATACCCCGACGCGAGACGACTTGTTTTCTTTTCCGTTTTCTTCTGTTATTAAGAACATAGTAATAAATCCTAATTCATCTTCCGGTATATCAACTCCAAAATTATTTCTTAATAGTTCAGCCATTTTAAAAGAAACACCGAATTCTTTTGGATACAGTGTCTTGATTTCATTGGTACGTGGATTAAAAATAATTTTATTGGCTTTAATCCTTTCTAAAGTGCTGGAGACATGCATAGAAATGCTGTACAATATTTTTTCGCTAAAAACTCTATTCAATTGGCTTGCTGCATAATCCAAAAAACACTTAGCTATGGCAACAATTTTTTTATCGACTACTTTGTAAAGTTGCTCCATGCTTTGCTCATTAAGTCTTGAAATATATTTTTTTAAAATGTTTTCTATGTCAAGCGATAGCATTAAGTCAATATCTTTCTCTGTCAATCCCTTTCGTTTTAAGACATTTCTTTTTTCTTCAATAACCTCATAAATATTAAGTGTATTTGTTTTATCAAGGATTTGAGGTTTATCCTTTTCTGCTCCAAAAACTGCTTCACTTTTCAAGTCAAGCCTTTTAAGTTCCTCTCGGTGTTCCCTGTAATGCAGTATGCCGTTTCTTACATACTCGGGCAAATCTTCGCTTCTAATCTTGAGGCAATCCTCTTCTTTGCCGGATATGTAACGGATAAAAGACTTTGCGCAGCTTAATTTTATATCACTTTTAAGCTGCCCTATATTATTTGGACAATCATAGAGTAATAAGGCTCTCATGGAATTTTCAGTTACATGAATATCAGTTTTTAGATATTTTGCTTCTTCTGTAAAGAAAGTTTTTATGAGTTCTAAGCGCTCGCTAAGTGTGCGCTGCCTAAGGGGTGGAAGTTTTACTGTCATCGGTATTCGCCTTATAAAGGTTGAAAGAAGAGAAGATTCCGGCTCCTCTGTAGTAGCGCATATAATTAGAATTCGCGCTTCATGTAACGCATCTATTTCTCCAAGCCTTCTATACAAACCTTTATCTATAAGATAAAAAAGCATTTCTTGTCCCTCGGGCGGCAGTCTATGAACTTCGTCAAGGAAAAGTATTCCCCCATCAGCTTTGGCCACAAGACCCGCTTTATCCTTATCAGCCCCTGTGTATGTCCCCTTTTTTACTCCAAACAATTGAGAAATAAGAAGCTGTGGATTATGGGCATAGTCGGCACAGTTAAATGTTACAAAGGGAGCCTCTTTTTTTAGTATTCCAATTTCCTTAGCATGTCTATAAATCGCTTCAGCAAACATAGATTTCCCTGTACCGGTTTCGCCCAGCAGTAAGGTATGAAGGCCCATAGGTGGATACATAATAGCCGCTTTTGCCTGCAATACAGCTGTCTTAAGACTATCATTTGCTCCGATAATTTTATCCAAAACCCCCTGAGCTTTCTGATTGCTCTTCTCTATGGAAAGTTTATGTCTTGTTAATAAATCAAGATCTTCTGCTTTAATCTTATAAAAAACGGGTTTTCCACTTACTTTTTCCAGCTTTCCCTCTCGCACAAGGTAGTTCAAGTCGCTGGAAGCATTAGAACGGTATATCTTTAAAATCTCTGCAACTTCTTGGGCACAAACTCCGAAAAGTTCACCATTTTGCTCTAATTGTCGCATACACTCAGATTTTACTGTTTCATATACTTTCTGATATCGCTTCATTACGGTAGCTCCTACTTACTGTATTTTGTGAATATCTTAATATCTTGCAGTATTCCATGGCAATAAACATTCACTAAGCTATACTCTTATATCCATAATAACACATTTCTTATTCACAAAAGCCCGAACGCGTAATTAAGCATTCGGGCTTTTGTGATAAACGTATAGGTTTTAGCTAATATTTCTATTATTTTGCAGTGGCGCATTTGTTGTTAGTTTTTATCTCTTTTTCGCCGTCACGCACCATTTCGATAGCATTCATGCGACATTTTTCCTGACAAATCCCGCATCCGATGCACAGCTCCGGATTTACGGTATGAACTTTTTTTACCTCTCCCGTAATTGCCTTTACCGGGCAATTCCTGGCACACACAGTGCAACCGGTGCACTTTTCTTCGATAATTACCGCTTTTTTACGCTGGCTAAATGCTGAAACAATTGATTTGGTCGGACATTTCTCAACACATAGCATGCAGCTGCGACATTTTTCATAGTCAATTACTGCCACGTTATTGTTGACATGGACAGCATCAAAAGGACATACTTTTTCACATTGTTTGCAAGCTATACATCCTTTGCTGCACACCTGCCTTGTCTCTTTTGGTTTCATCGTGGCCCGGCAGCTTACCCATACCTCATTTTTCTCGGAAACTAGCGCTAAAACGTTTTTCGGACATGCTTCGGCACAAAGGCCGCAGCCAATACATTTTTGTTCGTCTATTACAGGAAGACCATTATCTCCCATAATTATAGCATCAACAGGGCAAACAATTGTGCAGTCGCCAAAACCTAGGCAGCCAAAAGGACAGGCTTTTGGGCCGCCGTTTACCATGGATGCTGCTTTACATGTTTTTACTCCATGGTATTCCGCTTTTGTTTTAGCTTCATTATTTCCTCCTTGGCACAGAACCCTTGCAATTTTTCTATCTCCTGAGGCCCCTATATCATCAACGCCCATAATCTTGGCAACCTTTTTTGCAACCGCTTCTCCCCCTACAGGACAAGTATTAACCGGTGCTCTCCCCTCAGCAATTGCTTTTGCCGCACCTGAACAGCCGGGATATCCGCACGCACCACAGTTAGCTCCCGGTAGTACTTCAAGAATGGCATCTGCTTTCGGATCCGTCTCTACTGCCAGCTGCTTGGATGCTATTGCAAGACCTGCACCCAGCAATAAGCCCAGGCCACCCATGCTCAATATTGAAATTAATATTATATTAGACATTTTTTTACCTCCCACGCTTTGTCTTACGCTAGTGGCACAAGTCCTGTAAAACCTAAAAATATCATCGACAGCAGACCCGCTGTAATAAATACAATTGCAGGCCCTTTAAGTGCATCCGGAACATCTGCAAATTCTAATTCTTCCCTTATGCCGGACATTAAAGCTAGTGCCAATGTAAAACCTACTCCTGCTCCAAATCCCAGGGCAATACTTTCTACTAAATTATAGTTATTTAGCGGTATCAAGAGTGCAACAGCCATAACAATGCAGTTGGTAGTAATTAGCGGCAGAAATATGCCAAAGGCATTATATAAAGTAGGACTTACTTTTAAAACTATCATCTCCACAAGCTGCACCAATGACGCTATAACAAGGATAAAGGCAACTATTTGAAGAAAATCTTCCAATCCGAAGGGAACTAATACATAGTTTTGAATAAGATATGCCGCAACTCCCGTCATGGTAAGTACAAAGGTTGTTGCTATACCCATTCCGATTGCTGTTTCAGTTTTATTGGAGACGCCTAAGAATGGACAGTTGCCAAGAAATCTGGAAAAAACAAAGTTATTTACAAAAATCGAACCAACAATGATAAAAAATAATTCTTTTGCCATATATAATCACGCTCCTTTAACGGCCGTCCGCGCTATTGGCTGTTTTTCTAGTTATAAGATTCATGAGGCCAACCAAGATACCCATAACTATAAAGGCTCCGGGCGGCAAGATTGCAATAACCCATGGCGTAAAACCTGCTCCGAGAATTTTATACCCAAAAACCGATCCTGTTCCCATAATTTCTCTTATTATACTGATTAGAGTAATTGCCCATGTGTAGCCTAAGCCCATGCCAAGTGCGTCAGCAGTTGCTCTAAGAGGGCCTACTTTTGAAGCAAACGCTTCTGCTCGTGCAAGGACAATACAGTTAACCACTATTAGAGGGATAAATATTCCCATGACATTGTATAATGCAGGAAAGTATCCTTTCATAAAAAGGTCGACCACGGTAGTAAAAGTAGCTATTACTATAACATAACACGGAATCCTGACCTTTGAAGGAATTATGTTTCTGAGCAGTGATATTAATATACTTGAACATGTCAGCACAAAAGTAAGAGCCATTCCCATTGCAATACCGTTGTTTGCTGAAGTAGTTACTGCAAGTGCTGAACATATACCTATAACTATTCGAAATATTGGATTTTCGTTCCAAATACCATTTACAAAATCCTTTATTAGCTGCATAACTAAAAATCACCTCCTACGGGGTACAGTTTTACTATTTCATCTAGCGAGGCCTTTATTGCCTTTGTTACCGCGGTAGAGGATATTGTGGCACCCGAAATCGCCTGTACATCTTGTTTGACTATAAATTGGTCTTTAACCGACTTGCCATTAAATTGTCCCGTAAAAGACTCTTCCGTGATTTTTGCGCCAAGACCCGGTGTCTCGCTCATAGACAGCACTTCAACACCTGTAAGCTTGCCTTCAGTAGGATTATATCCCACCATAAGCTCAATTACACCATTAAAGCCGGAGCCTGACGCAGGAAATGCTATCCCCTTCTTGTTTCCTTGATCATCAAGTCCAATATATACTGTAATTCCGTCTTTTTGCACCTCTTCCATTTTGGTTGCACCCGGAATTACCTTTAGCACTGATTCTTGCAACTTTTGTAGTTCCTGCTGTTGAATTTTCGGATTAGTAACTGCATAAGACAAGGCTAGAACCGCCCCAGATGCGCACGAAATAACAAGAAGCACTACTATCATTTTTACATATTGGTTCATTTGGCTTTCACCTCACCATAGATTCTAGGGACGGTAAATCTATTGATTATCGGTGTAAAGGCGTTCATAAGGAGAATAGAAAACGACACGCCCTCCGGATACCCGCCGAAAAATCTTATCAAAACTGTAAAAAACCCTGCTCCAATACCAAAGATTATTTTTCCTTTCTTTGTAATAGGTGTTGTAACCATATCTGTTGCCATAAAGAATGCCCCTAGCATAAGGCCGCCTGCAAGTAAATGAAAAATAGGATCCCTGCCTAGAATAAGAGATAAGATCGCAACTGTGCCTAAATAGCTTGCGGGTATTCTCCAATCTGCATAACCTTTAAATATCAAAAACAGACCTCCGATAATAATAAGTAATGCTGATGTCTCTCCTAATGATCCGCCTACATTTCCTAGGAATAGTTTCATATAATCTGTTGATATTCCCTGCATTTTCATCAGCGAAAGGGGTGTGGCCCCAGTAGTCCCGTCTACGGGATTTATCCATGTGGTCATCGGGCCTGTGAATGATACCATCAAAAATACTCTGCCTATAAGGGCGGGATTAAACGGATTGGCTCCTATTCCACCGTAAATTTGTTTGCCTAAAGATATAGCCACCACAGCACCTACTGCTGCCATCCAGTAAGGCAGTCCCGGTGGTAGATTAAGGGCCAGAAGCATTCCTGTTACCAGAGCACTTCCATCTTTAATAGTGATGGGTCTGTTTCTAAGTTTTTGAAAAATGGCTTCCGTTATTACCGCAGCCACGCTGCTTACTATCACAAGAGCTAAAGCCCTAGGTCCAAAGAAATATATGCTTCCAATGGTGGGCAGTAACAAAGCTGCGGCTACTGTTAACATTATCTTTGACGTGCTTTCTCCTGAATGTATATGAGGAGAAGACGTTACAATCAAATTATAGTCCTCCATTATACAGCTACCTCCTATCTTGTCAGAAAAAATCTACTTCTTATTTTTCTTCCTTAAAGCTGTTATAGTATTCTTTGCAATCCTTATATGTTGTGTCAGCGGTATATGTGCCGGACATACATATGCACAGCAACCGCATTCTATACAATCCATTGCGTGGTAGTCTTCAGCGTCCTTCCATCTGCCTTTTTCCGAGAATTTAGCAAGTCTTGTAGGTAAAAGGTTTATGGGACAAGCATCTACGCAACGCGCACAATTAATACAGGTCGATGGTTCAAAAAGCTTTACATCTGATTTTTCTAAAACCAATATGCCGGAGGTGCCCTTTATGGCCGGAACATCCAGTGTAGACTGGGCCAGGCCCATCATCGGGCCACCCATTAAAACCTTGCCGGGAGTGCCTTTAAAGCCGCCACACTGTTCTATAATATCAATAAGGGGTGTGCCTATTCTTATTAAAAGATTGCTTGGCTCGTTTATCCCTGAACCGGTTACCGTGGTTATTCTTTCAATAAGAGGCATACCGGTTTTTAGCACTTTTGCAATAGCCGCACACGTGCCGGCATTGTTAACTATTACTCCTACATCCATAGGCAGGCCGCCGGAGGGAACTTCTCTATCAGTTACAGCTTGTATAAGTTGTTTTTCGCCGCCTTGAGGGTACTTTGTAGCTAAAATTATAACTTGAATCCCTTCGCTTCCGGCGATGGCTCGGTTTATACCGTCTAACGCATCTATTTTATTGTCTTCTATTGCTATAATTCCTTTGTTCACATTGACTGCTTTCATAATGGCCTTAAGGCCTAAAACCACATCTTCCGGATGTTCTAGTAACAGCCTGTGGTCTGCTGTGATGTAAGGTTCGCACTCTGCAGCATTTACAATGATTGTATCTATATTTTTTTCCGGCGGTACCGCAAGTTTAACATGTGTGGGAAAACCTGCGCCTCCTAGTCCCGCCATGCCGGCTTCGCGTATTATACTTTTTATCTCTTCTGGCGTCAGCTTATCTAACGGTTTAGGAGGGTTAATATCCTCATAGGCCTCGTCTTTCCCGTCAGATTCGATAACAACGGACATCATTAAACCTCCGCCCGGCCATAATCTAGGCTCTACTGCAATTACCTTCCCTGAAATGCTGGCATGAACCGGCACCGAAACAAAGGCTTTGGAATCTCCTATTTTTTGGCCTTTCTTTACCATATCTCCAACTTTTACCAGCGGCTCACAGGGAGCACCTACATGCATACCCATAGGGAGTATAACCTTGCTGGGTAAAACAGTTTCCTTTACAGGTTTATTCTTGGTCAATTCTTTATTGTATGGTGGATGTATACCACCGTTAAAGGTCTTAACCATTCTTTCGCCTCCTTCTTTGAGCTAACCTAGTTATTATTCGACAAGTTTTACTAAAAACCTTCATTTAAAAATAATATTATGGCGATTTAAGAATTACGTCTGTATACATACCAATAAGCAATTCCTATTATAATAGCTCCTCCTAATATATTGCCTATGGTAACAGGAATTAAATTTGAAAAAAGACCCACCGCGTTCAAAACACCTATTGAAGACGGATCAATCTTGCCTACTTCAAGATAGGCCGCATTTGAGGCGGCAAAAATTCCGGCAGGTATAAAATACATATTGGCCACGCTGTGCTCAAAGCCTGACATCACAAAGAGCATAATAGGAAACCAAATAGCGCAAATTTTGCCTGCGATATCTTTTGCGGCAGTAGCCATCCATACAGCAAGTACCACCATTATATTACATAAAATTCCTCTAACAAGGGCCTGGCTAAAAGGTAATGATGCTTTTGTTATTGCTGTTTTAATTACGGTAGCTCCTAAAAGCTGACCGCCACTGTCAAGTAAGCCGCTGCAGCTTATCAGGTATGCAATAATTACTGAACCTATAAAATTTGATATGTAAACCGTAATCCAATTTCTTAAAAGCTGTTCCAAGCTGATTTTTTTATCCATAAGGCCTATTATCATAAGGTTATTTCCTGTAAAAAGTTCGGCTCCGCAAATTACTACTAATATAAGACCGGTTGGAAAAACTGCTCCGCTTGCAAACTTTGCAAGGCCGGGATTTGTTATACCATAGGATATCATTTGTGATGCAAAACCCGCAAAAGCAATATAAGCTCCTGCTAAAATTCCTAAAATAATTAAATTTACCAGTGAATTTTTTGCTTTACCCACAGACACATTGTCAAATGCCTCTGCTATTTCTTTTGGACTTAAGAAATTATTCATTTTTCACACCTCCGCTGTTATTTTTGTTTTATTTAAAAAATGAAAACGACGGTTAAATTATATACCAGAAATACAATCTATTCAAGGAACAGCAATTTTAGTTTCCGCCATAGTCTAGCTAAAATTTTATTAAAAGAAAGTGGAAAGCGGGCTTTTCTTATTCTCTAAGCTTTCGCTTTCCACTAATATATTTAATTTATGAGATTTAAAGATTTGGTTTACGTCTTTTCTTATTATTTCATAACGGGATAGAGCTCGCGTTTTACATAATGAGTGTGAAGCAGCTCATGAGATTTTTCGCCAAGGGGTTTGCCTAAAAATTCTTCATAGACAGCTTTAATTGCAGGATTTTCATGGGATTTTCTAAGGGGCATATTCCGATCTACCTCATATATTGCTTTTGCCCTTTCTTCCCTATAATCTATCTCCCAGCGCTCGTCTGAACTTAGTATCGGCTGTCCGCCTCCGCCAACGCAGCCGCCGGGGCATGCCATTATCTCGATAAAGTGATAGTTGGCTTCGCCATTTTTAACTCTTTCAAGTACGGCTCTTGCATTTGAAAGACCATGGGCAACAGCTACGTTTACTTTAAGTCCGTCTATGTCGATTGTCGCTTCTTTAACGCCTTCTACTCCTCTTACCTGAGTAAAATCTATGTTTTTTAGCTCTTTCTTGGTAACAATCTCATATACGGTTCTTAAGGCAGCTTCCATAACACCGCCGGTTGCACCGAATATAGCGCCTGCGCCGGTGGATATTCCAAGAGGCTCGTCAAAATCCTCATCGGGAAGAGTATTAAGATTTATTCCTGCTTCCTTTAGCATCCTTGAAATTTCCCGAGTAGTCAGGACCGCATCTACGTCCTGATATCCGCTAGAGAACATCTCGGGACGCTGGCACTCATATTTTTTGGCAGTACAGGGCATTATAGATACTGAAAAGATCTTTGCAGGGTCTATTCCGATTTTTTCAGCATAGTACGTTTTTACCAGAGCTCCAAACATCTGCTGTGGAGACTTGCATGTCGAAACATTTTCAAGAAATTCCGGATAATAATGCTCACAGAATTTTATCCACCCCGGACTGCAGGAAGTTATAAGGGGAAGTTTACCCCCGTTTTGGAGCCTGTCTAAAAACTCAGATCCTTCTTCCATAATTGTAAGGTCAGCCGAAAAATCCGTATCGAATACCTTGTCAAAGCCAAGCCTTCTAAGGGCAGCAGGCATTTTATTTGTTACAATTGCTCCACGCTTTTTGCCGAATTCTTCTCCTAGAGATACCCTGATTGCAGGAGCGGTTTGAACTACGACAAATTTTTCCGGATCGGCTAAAGCCTGCCATACTCTGTCTGTATCATCTTTTTCCTTTAAAGCTCCAACTGGGCAAGCTGTTATACACTGACCGCAGTTAGTGCAGGGAACATCATTTAAGCTCATATCGTATACCGGAGCAATTACCGTATTGAACCCTCTGTAGTTAGGCGATATTACACCTACACTTTGCACATCATGGCATGTGCTTACACACCTGCGACATAATATGCATTTTGAAGTATCTCTCACTATTGAAGGTGAGAAATCGTCATATTGAGACTTGCTTTTTTCTCCGGGATATCTAAGAGACTTTATGCCTAATTCTTCTGAAAGCTTTTGCAGCTCACAGTTTAGATTTCTTATGCATGTGGGACATTCCAAATTATGATCTGAAAGTAAAAGTTCCAAAGTCACCTTTCTTGATTCTCTTACTGCAGGAGAGTTAGTAATAACTTCCATGCCTTCTGAAACCGGTAAAACGCAAGCAGTCTGCAAGGCTTTGCCGCCTTTTACCTCTACAACACACATGCGGCAAGCTCCTATTTCGTTTACTCCTTTTAAAAAGCAGAGCGTCGGAATTCTGATTCCAGCTTTTCTTGCGGCTTCAAGCACTGTAGCATCTTTGGAAACTTCCACTTTTACTCCGTCTATAGTTAATGTTACCATATTACCCATGTTTTTCTCTCCTTCCGCTATATCTTGACAATGGCGTCAAATGGGCATCTGTCAAAACAGCTGTTGCATTTTATGCATTTATCCGTATCTATTTTATATGGCTGCTTTCTTTCACCGCTGATCGCACCTGCCGGGCACACCTTTGCGCAAACACCGCAGCTCTTGCATTTTTCAGGCACAACTTCATAATGTATTAAAGCCTTGCAAGCACCGGCCGGGCATTTTTTATCCCTTATATGTGCCTCATATTCATCTCTAAAATATCTTATTGTAGAAAGCACAGGATTGGGAGCTGTCTGGCCAAGGCCACACAAAGCTGAAGCTTTAACGCTGTTTGCCAGATTTTCTAAAAGCTCAATATCTCCTTCTCTTCCTTCACCGTTTGTTATTCTTTCTAAGATTTCAAGCATTCTTTTGGTACCGATTCTGCACGGCGGGCATTTCCCACAAGATTCTTCCTGGGTAAAGGTTAAGAAGAATTTTGCTATATCTACCATGCAGTTATCTTCATCCATGACTATCATACCGCCGGAGCCCATCATAGAACCTGCTTGTACAAGAGTGTCATATTCAATTGGCATATCCAGCAAGGATGCCGGCAGACAGCCGCCCGAAGGTCCGCCAGTCTGGACAGCCTTAAATTTTTTGTTGTTGGCAATGCCTCCGCAGATATCGTATATTACCTCTCTCAGTGGTGTTCCCATCGGGATTTCTACAAGGCCTGTATGGTTGATTTTTCCTCCCACTGCAAATACCTTAGTTCCTTTGCTCTTTTCTGAGCCGATGCTTGAAAACCAGTCAGCACCTTTTAATATAATTTCAGGCACATTAGCAAAAGTTTCTACATTATTTATTATTGTAGGCTTGCCCCAAAGTCCTTTATTCGCCGGAAATGGCGGTCTTGGTCTTGGCTCTCCACGGCGCCCCTCGACTGAAGCCAAAAGTGCTGTTTCTTCTCCGCATACAAAAGCTCCTGAGCCTAGTCTTAAGAAGATATCAAAATTAAAGCCGGTTCCAAAAATGTTTTCCCCTAAAAGTCCATGGTTTCTAGCCTGTTCAATTGCTATTTCCAATCGTTTTACAGCTATAGGGTATTCAGCTCTTACATATATATAGCCTTCGCTTGCACCGATTGCATAACCTGCAATTTCCATCGCTTCCAATATAGTATGGGGATCTCCTTCCAAAACGCTGCGGTCCATAAAGGCACCGGGATCTCCTTCATCAGCGTTGCATACTACGTACTTTATATCTCCTTCAGCATTTGCAGCAAACTGCCACTTGTTGCCTGTGGGGAATCCACCGCCTCCACGACCTCTTAAACCCGATTTTTTAATTTCATCAATTACTTCCTGCGGTTTCATTTGAGTCAGTGCTTTGGCTAAAGCAGCATAACCGTCATTTGCTATATACTCTTCAATTATTTCAGGATTTATAAGCCCGCAGTGTCTAAGAGCTATACGTTTTTGCTTCTTGTAAAAATCGATATCCATCAGTGAGCGGAAACGTTCTTTGGTATCAGGTTCTTTATATAAAAGGCGTTCTACTATGCGGCCTTTAAGCAAATGCTCTTCAACAATTTCAGGAACATCTTCGGGTTTGACTGTGCAGTAATAACTTCCTTCAGGATAAATTAGTACATTTGGTCCAAGTTCACAAAGACCAAGGCAGCCTGTTTGAACCACCTTAACTTCTTTTGAAAGACCCTTTTTTTCTATTTCTTTTTCAAAAGCATCCAGGACTGCTTCGCTGCCGGAAGCTGTGCACCCGGTTCCTTTACACACAAGGACATGGGCTCTGTATATTTCCATTTCTATAACCTCCTTAAGTTATCCCATCTGTTATACATTTGGCACTACATATTCATCAACAACTTGATTATTTATTATATGCTTTACTACAACCTCTCTTGCCTTTTCTGGCGTCATATTGACGTATGTCACCTTTGGCTTACCGGGTTGAATTACATCTACTAATGGCTCATACTGGCAAAGACCTATGCAGCCGGTTTCAGTAACAATTACGTTATCTATATTCCTCTTCTTTAATTCATCTAAGATCGCAAGCATGACAGCTCTTGCACCGGCGGCGATACCGCAAGTTCCCATGCCCACTACTATACGGGTCTTTGTTTCATTGTCCACTCTTAGATTTATCATATCTTTTGCTTGCTCTCTAATCTTTTCAAGCTCCTCTATCGACTTGATTACTGGCATTTTACGCACCTCCATCAATTTCCTTCAAGCCGCTCTCGATGAATTTTTTTATCCAGTCGAGAACCAGCGGATTATTTATAGGCACTTCATGTAGTATCTTTTTTATCTCGCGAGTATCAAAAACAAATTCCTTATCTTGCACTTTATGTCTGTATACAAAGTCAATTTCCGGGTGTGATGCAACAAGCGACACCATCGTATCTGACATACTTCCCAAGGGAGCTCTGTCAATATGGCTTAATATAAATGTGGCTTCAATTGTTGTTCCTTTACCTTTTTTAGAGTAGATCTTTAAATCTCCTCCGCAGCTTTGGGCAGCTTGTGCAAAAAGAGGGATGCCCATTCCTACTTTTCGAGTTGTCCTCGTAGTAAAAAACGGGTCTGACACTTTGCGAGATGTTTCTTCGTCCATACCTGTTCCGTTGTCTTTGATCTTGATAGTTAATAAATCTTTCTTTTTGTCTTCTTCAATTTCAATTTCCACAAGGGATGCTTTTGCTGCTATTGAATTTTGAGCAATATCTAAGATATGCAGCGAAAGTTCTTGCATGATTACTCAAATCTCTTTAAGATATCCGGAACTTTATCAGGGGTCATTCTTCCATAAACTTCATCATTGATAATCATAGCGGGGGCAAGTCCGCAGGCGCCTATGCAGCGGCAGGAATTAAGGGAGAACTTTCCATCGTCTGTGGTATCTCCTACATCGATACCTAACTCAGTTTTTAACCTATCGAGGACTTTCTCTGCTCCCCTTACATAGCAAGCTGTTCCAAGGCATGTTCTTATTTGATATTTTCCTTTTGGTTTTAAACTGAAAAACGAATAGAAGGTAACAGTACTGTAGACTTCACTTAATGTAATATTTAGTGCCTCTGAAACCATCTTTTGAACTTCCATCGGTAAATATCCGACGATATTTTGAGCTTCTTGCAGTGCTTGTAATAGAGTACCTCTTTTACCTTTGTATTTTTCCAACATTACTTCTACTTGCTTTAGTTTTTCAGCAAACTCTTGTTGCTGATTTAAAACTACTGACATTATTTCTTCCTCTCCTTCGCTTTAAATGTTATAATGAGTTCTTTCACAATATGAATAAGCATATGCATTTATATCTACTTAAGTTACTACTACCTTCCTCCCTTCCAAACCCTTAAGAGCCATAACAACTTCGGCATAATTTAAAGATTCTATATGGAAAAAAGTTTTTTGATAAACCATGTCTTTTAATCTATGAGCATCAGAAGATGTAATCAAGGTGTACCTCTCAAGGCCCGGAAATTTAGTTATAAAATCATTTTTGGAGATCATCCTGGAAAACTCTATTCCATCAATTCTTAGACTTTCCGGTATAAAGCCGAGTTGACTTATTATGCTGTAGCTACCTCTATCTACATGAGCAGGGATAAGCAGTCCACCAAGCTCTGCCACCATTTTAGAAATATCTTCTACCGTAAAAGAAGTTGATGCAAGCAGCATCCGACATTCTTCATCTAAAATATTGCCTTGGCCGTCTACTATCCACTGATGGCCAAAATACTCAGGCCTATTTTTTATAGAAGGCAGAGAACCGTATACGTATTCTTGCCACTTTAAAAGTGTTTGCATTTTTTCAAAAAAACACAGCAGATGAACTTCTTCCACGCTCTGCACTTCCATGCCCGGCACCACTAAAATATCATAGCCACTAGCCAAGTCTATTATTGCTTGAACATTCTTAGCTGAATTGTGATCGCATATTCCTATTATTTTAGTGCCAAGCAGTTTTGCCATATTTAAGATGTTTACGGGAATCATCTCGTCATCGGCGCACGGTGACAAACAGGTATGAATATGAAGATCTGCGCCAAATTCTTTAAGCATTGCCTAAGTCTCCGATAACAATAAATTATACAGTATACCACAGAGCTCAAAAATCGATTTTTCGCTGGAATATATTGCAATATTTTCGGCTTCGGCCTTTTTTATGGTATCTTCGCCTACGGTTACACTTTCGGCAACAATTATTGCCGCAAGATTTAAGAGTGAGGCTACTGCTACTATATTCTGATGGCTTTGAATCGTTATCCAAACCTCATCTTCTTTAGCATGGGCCATGACCCAGCTTAAAAGGTCTGAAGCGTACCCGCCTTTAACTTTTCTATCGAGGTTTGTGATTTTTGTAACTAACTTTAGCGCGAGTAAATCTTGCATAGTTTTTAAATCCATTTATATTTCACTCCTGCCTTTCCTTTGCATCTAAGGTTGGAGGCAGCTTTTGTGCAAGATCATACATCTCGCCGGCCAGCTGCTTTACTCTGTCTCGCAGTTTAAATATACAATCTTCCTCATTCGCTTGTCCTTTTACAATATCTTCAGCCAGTGCCCTGCAGTTTGGAGAGCCACAGCTTCCGCAATCAAGGCCCGGCAAATCCTTTACAGTTTTTTCTAAAAGCTCCATCTTGCGGATAGCCTCTGACAAATCATCATCCAATTTCATTGAAGGCTTTGGTAAAATTGCATTTTCTAAGTCGAAATAACCCTTACGAAAATCTTCGATTACCTTTTCTTTCTTAATTGGGCTTTTGGTGCCCAGTTTTTCTGACAAACGTCGTATCTTGACTCGCGCAATATATTGGCTTTCAACTGCAAGTGCGCCGCCTATGCAGCCGCCTATGCACGCCTGGCATTCAATGTAATCTATGTCAGGGAGTTTGTTCATTTCAATTTCTTCTAGCACTCCAATGCAGTTGTGTATACCATCTACTGCCAGATAATTATCTCCGCCAATTGCTAAATTTTCTCCTCCTGCTCTGCCCCAGCCGATTCCAAGGCCGGAAGCTTCACCGAATATTGATGCCTGTTCTTCTTCATCATCTCCCAGATTTTTTACTATGTCTCCAAAAATCTCTGATATTGAGATTACTCCGTCTACCGACGATTTATTTAATCCTAACGGCTGCCTTACAGCAGTAACTTTAGCAGGGCATGGGCTTATAAAGAAGGCGCCAATTTCTTCGGGCCTCAATCCCATTTTTTCGATTATAATTTCCTTCGCTCTTTGTGCGGCAATTTCCATAGGAGGTTTCACCGGCATTATATTTTTTATAAGTTCCGGAAATCTCACCTGTATAAGCCGTAAAACAGCAGGACAGGATGATGAAATAAGCGGCCGCATTTCTTTGTGCGTATTAATATACTCACGAATTGCAATCGAAACTTCCTCCGCTGCTAAAGGAACCTGGTAGACTTCATCAAAACCGATTTTCTTGAGAGCGAAAATAATGCTTTTTATAGAAGCTTCTTTTTTAAATTGTCCAAAAAAGCTGGGGGCGGGAAGTGCAACATTAAATTTAAACTCTTTTAATTTAGATAAATTATCTGTAATTGCATATTTTGCACCGTTAGGACATATCCTTATGCACTCGCCGCAATCAATGCACTTATTCTCCAAAATATGTGCCTTTCCTTTTCTAACTCTTATCGCTTCCGTCGGACACCCCTTTATACAATTTGTGCAGCCCTTGCATTTATCAACATTAAGAGTAACAGAGTGATAGTACTCTTGTTGCAACGATATCACCAACTTTCAGCCACACTATAGGTAAACAACCATTCTGACCTTTGTGCCCTTTCCAACAACTGAATCTATCTCAAATACATCTGAGAATTTTTTCATATTTGGTAAACCCATTCCAGCTCCAAAGCCTAATTCTCTTATATGTGCAGGAGCAGTAGAATAACCTTCTTCCATAGCCTTTTGGATATCTGGTATACCCGGTCCTTCATCTTCTGCAACTATTTCGATGTATGAAGGTGTAATTTCAAAAACCAGCTGTCCTTTATATGCGTGTATCACTATATTCATTTCAGCTTCATATGCAGCAATTGAGACTTTCCGCGCGATAGCAGAATCTATGCCAAGCTGCTTTAAAATCATTTTTGCTTGTTCTGTAGCCCTGCCTGCATTGTTAAAGTCATTACCGGATATACTGTAAACGAGTCTCATAGTCTGTGACCGCTCTTTTTCTTTAGCTTTCGCGTTTTCTGCGGCCTTTCGTTCATCTACACGCTGTCTTAAGCCGGCTTCATATAAAATGCCGCATGCTTCATACAGCGGCAGCTTTGTATTTAAAAGGGGAATTTTAACCTGTTTTGCAAGACTTATAACATCAGCTGGCGGAACCTTGCCCCTGACGAACATAATCGCCACAAAATCGCTCATTACAGCTGTCTGGATAATCTGTCTATGAGTAAGTCCCGTAAGAAGCAAAGCATTTGTTTTAGTATCTGCAAGAATATCGCTCATCAGATCAGCACCGCACGCGCTGGTAACTTCAGCCTCTAAAAATTCTTCTCCCCACAATACATTAGCCTGAAGGAGCTCCTTTATTTCTGACAGCTTCATTAAATTTCCTCCAAATAGTAGGTCAAATATTCAAGTTGAGCAGATAAATCTACCCTCCTTAATACAATATTATCAGGCACCGTAATATTTATAGGAGCAAAATTCATTATTCCTCTTATGCCGGCTTTTACCAATTTGTCTGCAACTTCTTGAGCTGCTTGTGCCGGAACCGCAATAATGCCAAGTTCGATTTTAAATTCTTTTACCTTTTCTTCTAAAACATCTAAATGATAAATACTTATATTGGAAAGTTTTTTGCCTATTTTCTTAGGATCATTATCAAAAATGCATGATATGTCAAAACCTCGTTCATGAAAACCTTTATACTGAGAAAGCGCTCTGCCTAAATTCCCGGCTCCTATGATTGCCACAGGCCAACGCTTGTCAAGGCCTAAGATTTTCATTATATGCATGTAAAGTTCTTTAGAATTATATCCTACGCCTCTTGTTCCAAATTCCCCAAAATACGCTAAGTCTTTTCGCACTTGGGCAGGAGTTACACCTGTGGCATCTGCAATACTCTGAGACGAAACAGTCGTTACTCCTTTTTCATAAGCTTCTATCAGATATCTTGAATATAATGATAAACGTCCAATTGTGGCGTCTGGAATTTTGGCTTTTTTAATCATCTTTCAAACGCTCCTTCGCAATTATTTTAGCATAACGTATTTGATTTTACAATAGAAAAAGTGAAATAAGTCACAATGTTATATTATTGTCAAATGTTTGTTAAAAATTTAACAATATGCTAAATATCTTCTTGTCCGAAAGTTTTATCTATTATCTTAAAATTATAATTTTTAACTCCCGAAGTTGCATATACCTTACGGTCAGTCGTTACAAAAATTGCTTCTACACCTTTTTGTCTTTCAATAAATTTTATTCCTAAATCTAAACCCATAGAAAATACCATAGTTGACATAGCATCTGCATCTATTGAGCTTTCCGATATAATTGTTACACTTGCAAGACCGTTTTCTACAGGAAAGCCTGTTGCTGTGTCTAAAATATGATGATATCTTTTTCCGTTTTCTTCAAAATATCTTTCATATATCCCTGAGGTAACCAATGTTTTATCAGCGACTTCTAAGGTTGCAAAACTGCTTCCGCGTGGTTCAAAAGGATTTTGCACTCCTATCTTCCACAGCTTTCCATCCGGTTTTTTCCCTAGAGCATAGATATTTCCTCCCAAATCAATTAAACCGCTTTTTACTCCGTTTTCTCTTAAAATTCGTGCCGCTTCATCGGCGGCATAACCTTTTGCAATTGCTCCTAAATCTAGAGCCATTCCTTCTTTTTTTAAAAAAATTGAGTTGCTCTTTTCATCCAGTAGCACTTGGGTGTAATCTACCAATTCTAGAGCTTTTTCTATTTCATCAGGTCTAGGAATGCGAGCTTTGTCAGTTCCTATTCCCCATAATTTTACCAAAGGCCCGATTGTTATATCAAATCTTCCCTGGGATAACCGAGAATATTCCAGCCCTTTTTTAACTACATAAAATGTGTCAGGGCTTACCTTGTAAGATTCCTTTCCTGCTAATTTATTTACTTCAATTATTTCACTGGAATCAGCATTTACTGTCATCTTACTTTCGATATCGCCAATTCTGGCAAATACCTCATCGATACTAGAAGACGCATTTGGCCCAAATGCCTCGATTTTGATTATTGTATCAAGCATAAAATTTGTTTTTTCGATTACTTTCTCGCCTTCTTGATTATTTTGGCAGGCGCAGGCGCAAAGCGTACATATAAAAATTAAGAGAATAAATTTTGATTTTGCTTTACCGATATTGTGTTTCGCAGTGGATTCCTCCCTTTTAGTCTTCTAAAGAATGGATGAATATTCCGCTTTGCAGTTTGGGCTCAAACCAAGTAGACTTTGGGGGCATTATCAAACCCATATCCGCAATTTTTATAAGATCGTCGATAGGTGTTGGATACAGCGAAAAAGCAATACTTGCCTTTCTGCTGTCAACGAGTCTTGCTAATTCATCTATGCCTTTTACGCCTCCGACAAAATCAATTCTGTTATCTTCTCTTGGATTTGTAATTCCAAAAATAGGTGATACTACAAGATTTTGCAGTATAGACACATCAAGGCTTCCTACGGGATCATTTTCATCAAAGCTATTTTCTCTTACCCTAAGTCCATACCATTTTCCGTTTATATACATTCCAAAAAAATGCTTGGCCCTTGGTTTAAAAGGATCTTTTCCTTCATAAACCAGCTCAAAATTTCCTTCGATTTTCTCCAGCAATTCTTTTTCACTAAAACCGTTTAAGTCCTTTATTACTCGATTATATTCCATAATAGTGAGCTGTTTATCCGGGAAAATTACTGAAAGAAAGTAATTATACTCTTCGTCGCCGGTATGATTAGGATTGCTTTGCCTCATTTCTAATCCAACCTTTACAGCTGCAGCTGCTCTGTGGTGTCCATCAGCTATATATAGTGAGCTTACTTTAGAAAACATTTCAGTCAATTTTTTGATAGTAGTTTCATCATCTACAATCCAAACAGTTTGCTTTACGTTGTCAACTGAAACAAAATCATAAATCGGTTTATGATTTAAGATCCATGATTTTATTTCATTGCTTATCTGTGGGTCTTCCTGATAAAACATCATAATCGGCCCGGTATGGGCTTTAGTATATTTTACATGGTTTATTCTGTCCTGTTCTTTCGCTTGAAGTGTGTTTTCATGCTTCTTTATAACATTGTTTACATAATCGTCTATCGAGGTGCAAGCCACTATCCCTTGTTGGATTTTTTCATCTCTAGTCAATTGATAAATATAAATACAGGGATTTTTATCTTTTTTATATACTCCTTCCTTAATCATCTGTGACAATTTTTCGCCGGCTTTTTTGTAAACCCTAACATCATACGGATCGACAGGTTCGTCGAAATCGATTTCCGGTTTATCCACATGCAAAAAAGAATAGTTGTTGTCTTTAACTAGCTTTTTTGCTTCCTCGGTTGTAACCACATCATACGGCAACGCCGCAACCTGTGCCACTTTATCTTTGGTAGGTCTTAATGCTCGAAATGGTCTTATTACTGCCATAATATTCCCCCCGGTGTCAAGATTGGTTTTGTCAAACTACAAATTAAGGCCATCAAGCAATACAAAGCAATCATTACCTGATGACCTGATTTTAGCATATGTAGCATTTGCCTTTCAACAATAAATAGTAAACTTGGTAAAATTAATATAAATGGCATGCAACAAAATGTTCATTACCGATATCTTTTAAAATTGGCTCTTGCTGGCTGCACACAGGCATAGTATATTGGCATCGGGTATGGAACCTACAGCCAGTTGGCGGATTTATCGGCGTTGGCACGTCACCTTCCAAAATAATCCTTTCTCTTTTTGCTTCCGGATCAGGAATAGGTATTGCAGAAAGAAGTGCTTTAGTATAAGGGTGGAGTGGATTTGAATAAAGTTCGTTTTTCTCCGAAACTTCAACTATTTTCCCTAGGTACATCACGCACACCCTATCGCTTATGTGTTTTACTACGCTTAAATCGTGGGATATAAATAAATAAGTTAGTTGAAATTTTTGCTGTAGTTCTTGCATAAGATTCAATACTTGTGATCTTACAGAAACATCAAGAGCAGAAACCGGCTCATCACAAATAATAATTTCCGGATTTACAGCAAGGGCTCTGGCTATTCCTATCCTTTGGCGCTGCCCGCCAGAAAACTCATGAGGATATCGCCGTATGTGCTGGACATCCAGACCTACAATATTTAAAAGCTCGAGTATCCTTTCTTCTTTTTCTCGGCCTTTTGCAAGCCCAAAAATATCCATAGGCTCTCCTACGATATCACCTACAGTCATTCGCGGGTTAAGTGAGGCATAGGGATCTTGAAATATAATCTGCATTTTTTTTCGTAGTTCCCGCATTTCTTCTTTTGTCAGCTCCAGTATGTTTTGGCCATTGTATGTAATCTCCCCTTCAGTTGCATCAATAAGCCGTAAGATAGCTCTACCAAGCGTTGATTTGCCACAGCCGGACTCGCCGACAAGGCCCAAAGTTTCTGCTCGCTTTATAAAAAGGTCCACACCGTCTACTGCCTTAACATATCCCACTGTCTTTCGCAGCAAGCCGCCTGTAATCGGAAAATACTTTTTTAATCCCTTAACTTCAAGGAGTCTATCGTTTTTAGATTCCAATATCCTCGCCCCCTTCCCACTGGTCGCTGTATTTCCAGCAGCTCACCTGATGATTATTGCTGCTAATTAATGCCGGCTCACGGTTTACACATATATCTTTCGCTTCAGGGCAGCGCGGGTGAAATCTGCATCCTTTTGGCATGTCAAAAGGATTTGGCACCGTTCCTTCAATGACGTAAAGTTTTTCTCTGGGCTGATCTAGCCTTGGGATCGACTCCATAAGGCCTATTGTGTAAGGATGTTTCGGTTCCTTGAAAATAGTTCTGACATCTGCATATTCCACAACTTTCCCTGCATACATAACAAGTACATTCTCCGCCATTTCTGCTACTACGCCCAGGTCATGAGTTATGAGCATGATAGAAGTATTAAGTTTTTTCTTTAGGTCCTTCATCAACTCCAGTATCTGTGCCTGAATGGTCACATCTAAAGCTGTTGTGGGCTCATCTGCTATAAGAAGAGACGGATTACATGAAAGAGCCATTGCAATCATCACTCTTTGCCTCATGCCGCCACTCATCTGGTGTGGAAAATCATAGACCCGTTTTTCGGCCGAGGGTATCCCAACCAATTTTAACATTTCCACAGCTTTATCCATTGCCTGTTTTTTATCTAGGCCTTGATGTAGTTCAATTGCTTCTGCTATCTGCTCGCCTACTGTAAAAACAGGATTAAGTGATGTCATTGGCTCTTGAAATATCATCGATATATCATTTCCCCGAATTTTGCGCATTTCGGATTCAGATTTTTTAAGAAGATTCTCTCCTCTGAATAAAATTTCACCATCCACAATCTTGCCCGGAGGGCTGGGAACAAGACGCAAAATCGAAAGAGATGTTACGCTTTTACCGCAGCCTGACTCACCTACTATTCCAAGCGTTTCTCCCTCTTTTATGGAAAAGTCTACACCGTCAACAGCAGGAACAACTCCATCCTCAGTAAAAAAATATGTTTTGAGGTTTTTTACTTCAACTAAGTTTTTAGACATAATGCGCCTCCTTACTGCTTAAGCCGGGGATCTAGAGCATCCCTTAAGCCGTCGCCAAAAAGATTAAAGCCCAACACTAGTAGCATTATAGCTAAACCCGGAAATACAGACCACCACCACTGGCCTGAAAGAAAATATTGCTTGCCTTCGCTAATCATATATCCCCAGGCAGGTTTAGGGGGTTGGATACCGAATCCCAAAAAGCTAAGAGACGATTCGAGCATAATTATGCTTCCTATTTCTAAAGTCGTTTGAACTATAATAGGTGCCAAAATGTTGGGCAATATATGTTTTAGCAAAATCCTGCTGTCTTTTCCCCCCATGGCTGTTGCAGCTTCCACGAACTCCATCTCTTTTACTTGAATAACCTGGCTTCTGGCAACTCTGGCAAAAGACGCCCACGAAACTATACCAATAGCCATATACAAAAGAGGCAGACTTGGAGGCAGATAGGCTACAAGAGCCAAAACAAACAGCAAAAATGGAAATGCAAATATTACATTTGTCAGCCATGTTATAAAATCGTCAATGAAGCCACCATAATAACCGGCAATGCTTCCAAGTGCAACTCCTATGACAACTGATATGGCCGTAGCCGCAAAGCCTATCTGCAGTGAAATTCGTGCGCCATAAATTACTCTTGTGTAAATATCTCTTCCGTATACATCAGTTCCAAACCAATACTTAGCACAGGGTGGGCAAAGTCTTGCAGAGGGGCCTTCTGTCCAAATAAATTGTTCGTAAGGATCATATCGTGTTATATAGGGTGCAAAAATCGCAGCAAGACAAATAATTATAATGAGCCACATACCAAACATGGCGAGCTTATTTCTTTTAAGTCTACTCCACCCATCTGCCCAAAGACTGCGGCCTTCCATTTTTTGATTAGGTTTTGTTTCTTTTTGCTTATTTTCTGCTTTCATTTCCATGATTCTACCTCCAATCAATCGTATTTAATTCTTGGATCAAAAAATGGATAGGAAAGGTCTACTATAAGGTTGGCTAAAACAAAGATAAAAGCCATGAATAGAACCACGCCTCTTATAACCGGAAAATCCCGATTTGTCAGCGCCTCTACGCTAAGTCTTCCAAGGCCAGGCAATGAAAATATCTGTTCTGTGATGACCACACCGCTCAAAAGACTTGCAACTTCAATACCGATTACAGTTACAACGGGAATTAAAGCATTGCGCAGTGCGTGTTTCATTATAACAACCCGTTCAGATAAACCCTTAGCTCTTGCAGTGCGGATATAATCTTGTCTTATTATCTCCAGCATGCTCGAACGGGTAAGCCTTGCAATGAGAGCTGCAGGTCTAAGTCCTAGAACAATTGATGGCAAAACATAATAAATAAGCTCGCCGTTTCCGGTGCCGGTCCCAGGAATCCAACCAAGTATCACACAGAAAAGCACCACAGAAAGCAGAGCCACCCAAAACACAGGCGCAGATATACCAAGAATCGCAAAGAACATCGCCCCATAATCAATCCACGAATACTGCTTTACAGCAGAAATAATTCCTAGAGGCACGCCTACGGCAACGGCTATAATTATAGCAAAAAATGCCAGCTTAAAAGTCACCGGTATTCGCGTTGCTATTGCCTCCACTACTGTCATATTATTTCTATATGAACGTCCAAGATTGAGAGTAAGGGCATTTTTCATAAAGTCGAAAAATTGGACAGGCAAAGGTTTGTCCAGCCCCATTTCATGCCTTATTTTTGCTATAGTTTCAGGATTACCCCTTTGCCCCATCATAATTCTGGCTGGGTCTCCTGGAACAATCGTGGTAAGTATAAACACTACAGCAATTACGCCTATTAGTACAGGAATTGCTCCTACAAGCCTTCTTATAACATAGTTTAGCAAATCCCCTTTCCCTCCTTTTACGATACTTTCGAAGAATTTGTGTATGGCTTCCTTAAATAAGGAAGCCATATGGTAAAACTTTTATTTTTGTATGTCAAGCTCGGTGTATTTAAGTGAATATGCTCCAAAGAAAGGCACTCTCATATTTTTAACGTATGGCTGAGCCAGACCATGAGTGGTATAGTGATATATAAAGAGCCACGGTGCCTCCTCGCGAGCTATCGCTTCAGCCTCTTTATATAGTTTTTCACGAACTGCAGGGTCTGTTTCTTTTCTGGCTCTTAAAGTTAGGTCATCGAATTGCTTATTGCTAAAACCTGTATAGTTGCCATTAGGTCCGATGTTATTTGAATGAAGCAAAACATATAAGAAGTTATCCGGATCCGGATAATCGGCAACCCATCCCATTCTAAAAAATGGAATTTCCAGTCTGTCTGCAGCATCTAACAATGCTCCCCAGTCTACGTTCTTTAATGCAACATCAATGCCCACCTGTTTAAATTGGGCTTGAAGGGCTTCGGCTATTCGCTTATGGCCTTCGCTGGTATTGTAAACCAGTTCAACCTTTATTCCATTGGGATAGCCGGCATCTTTCAAAAGTGATTTGGCTTTCTCAACATCATATGTGTATTTCGGTTGGATATTTTCATCATAACCCATCATTCCCGGAGGCAGCGGCCCGCTTGCCGGAAGTGCTCTGCCGTTCATAACCATGTTTATAAGGCCTTCTCTGTCAATTGCATAGTTGAAAGCCTGTCTAAGTGGCTTGTTATCTTTAAAAGGAGCCATTGTCAAGTTAAATCCGTAATAGTATGTTCCGAGCTCTGCTCTCTCAATGAAATTTGGCATTTTCTTGGCTTCTTCATAATACGGATCGTCTACTTCTTCAATTATATCAAAGTTGCCCAGTCCAAATTCCGTCCACTGCATTGCCAAATCAGTAACAATACCAAATTCTACACCGTCAAGATACGGCAGTTGGTTGCCATCTTTGTCCTTTGCCCAATAATTTTCGTTTTTGGAAAGAACGATTTTATCATCTTGGACCCATTGTTCAAATTTGAATGGTCCTGTTCCTACGGGATGGAAATTAAATTGTTCTGTGCCATATTTTTCTACGTCTTCTTTGGGAAGAACATTGAAAGTATTATACGCCAAAACGCTCAAAAACGGAGCAAAGGGATAATCGATTTCGATTTTTAAAGTATAATCGTCGATCTTGGTAATTCCCGCAATTTGTTCTGTTTTTTTGTCTTGATAGTCCTGATAGCCTTTAATCATGTCAAGGAAATAAGCCCTTGGTGAATTTGTATCTGGATTTAATATGTAGTTAAATGTCCAAATCCAATCATCGGCAGTTACTTCTCTGCCTCCGTTAGCTGTTGGTTTGCCTTCAATTGAGTCATGAAACTTGACACCTTTTCTTAGGTGAAATATATATTCTGTGCCATCTTCAGAAATGTCCCAAGACTCCGCTAAAAGCGGCTGTACTTTTCCATCATTGTCATAGTCTACTAATGTTTCAAATATCTGATAAATAACCCTTGCAGAAGAAGTGTCTGTTGCAAAAACCGGATCAAGCTTTGGCGGATTAGACATAACGCCTACTCGCAAAATTTTACTTTCGCTTTGCTGTGGCTGTGTGGTGCCTTCTTCGGCTGGCTTTTCGCCACCGCATCCGGCTAAGGTTGTAATAGCTAACAGCAAAACAAGTAATACTACCAGGCTTTTCTTTAACATTAAATCCCCTCCTGAAATTAAATTTTTTACAGCATCTTATTAAAACCCTTATTCTATATATTCGATAAATATCCAGAAAATCCTTTTAATTTTTTTGTATATTTATGCCGAGATTACTAAAAAAAGCTGTTTTAAAAACAGCTTTTTGGAGAAGTCATAAAAACTTATTAAATTTCTTTAAGCAATCTTGTAAGTATCGAGTTTACCATCTGGGGATTTGCTTTTCCTTTTGTCTCTTTCATTATTTGACCCACAAGAAACGACATTGCTTTTTCTTTTCCGTTTTTGTAATCCTCAACAGATTTGGGGTTGTTTTCAATGACCTTTTTTGCTATACTTTCAAGTTCCGCCTCATCGGAAATCTGTATAAGATTTTTTTCCCTTACTATGTCTTCAGGGTTTTTGCCTGTTTTAAACATCTCTCTAAAAACATCTTTGGCTATTTTGCCGCTTATAATGCCCTTATCAATCATTATTAGCATATCGGCAAGTTGTTTCGGTGTAAATTTCAGGTCTTTTATTCCTTCGCCGGTTTCATTCAAAACGTTCATTAATTCAACCATTATCCAGTTGCTGATTATTTTAGGATCATGATAATATTTTACAGTTTCCTCATAAAAATTCGCCAGGATTTTAGATGCAGTAATTATAGAGGCATCGTATTCCGGAAGGCCGTATTCTTTAATAAACCGCTCCTTTTTTACATTAGGAAGTTCCGGAATATGGTTTCGTATATCTTCTTTCCATTCATCAGTGATAATAATTGGGGAAAGATTTGGCTCCGGAGAATAACGATTACTTCCTTTACCACGCATAAAAATCGTGATTCCTTGCGCCTCGTCCCATCGGCGGGTTTCGCCATCGACTGTCCCACCGTTTTCTAAAATATCTCTCTGGCGTTTTTCTTCAAATTCAATAGCTCTCCTAACAGCTCTCAGTGAACCTAAGTTTTTCACCTCAACTCTTGTTCCCAGTTGTTCTGAGCCTTCAGGTCTAAGAGAAATATTAATATCGCATCTCATGGAACCTTCTTCGATTTTGCAGTCTGACACTTCTATATATTGGAGTATAGTCCTTAAATTGTTTAAATAAAGCCATGCTTCTTCTGCAGAACGCATATCAGGTTCTGATACTATTTCTATTAGAGGCATTCCTGCTCTGTTTAAATCTAAATGGGAATAAGATCCGCCTTCTTCATGAACCAGTTTGCCTGCGTCTTCTTCCATGTGCATTATTCTTATGCCGACTCGCTTTTTTTGGCCATTAGGCTCAATTTCTACATAGCCGTTTCGCGCAAGAGGTATGTAGAACTGAGATATCTGGTAGGCTTTTGGAAGGTCAGGATAAAAGTAGTTTTTCCTGTCAAACCTGGAAAAATCTGCTATCTGGCAATTTAACGCAAGTCCTGCTTTAGTCGCAAACTCAACAACGCTTTTATTCATAAGCGGAAGTGCTCCGGGCATCCCAAGGCAAATGGGACAGCAGTGGGTATTTGGATCTGCTGCAAATTCAGTGCTGCATCCACAAAATATTTTTGTTTTTGTAAAAAGTTCAACATGCACCTCAAGACCTATTACGCTTTCATATTTCATCGCTCAAACCATCCTCTCCTTGATACGCCTTGTGTGATAATCATTATTTTGTTCAAATGCATAGGCTACTTGCAATATTCCTGCCTCATCAAATGCTTTCCCTATAATTTGAAGACCTACAGGAAGCCCTTTAGAAAATCCGCAGGGTAGAGATATAGCCGGCAGACCTGCAAGATTTACTATTGAAACACACAGGTCATTCATATGCATTTTAAAAGGATCATCAGAGCTTTCGCCTATCTTAAATGCCGTAGTAGGAGTTGTGGGAGTTATTAAAAAATCATATTTTTTAAATGCTTCGTCAAAATCTTTCTTTATAATTGTCCTTATTTTTTGAGCTTTTAAATAGTACTTGTCATAATATTTTTCGTCTGACAGATAAGTTCCGAGAATAATATGCCATTTTACATCAAAACCAAAGCCCTCGCCTCTGGTTTTTTTATAAAAATCTTTTAAGTCCTGATAATCGCTAGATGTTCTATATCCATACCTTATACCATCATACTGGCCAAGTTCCGAGCTCGCTTCAGCGGCCAAAGTTACAAGATAGGCGCTCATGGCGTACTCAGCATTTTTCAGGCTTATTTCTTCGCATATACATTCAAGATCTTCATAAACTTTAATCGCATTTAAAACAGCATCTTTTACGTCTTTACTAACTGCTTCATGGTATAAGAGTTCTTTTGGAATGCCTATTTTTAAACCCTTTACATCATTCTTGAGCTTTTGCAGATAGTTATCTACCGGAATATCGGATGAAGTAGGATCAAAACTATCTTGCCCTGCAATTGCAGAAAGCACAATGGCGCAATCTGTCACATTTTTTGTAATCGGTCCTATAGTATCCATTGTTGCTGCAAGGGATGCGACTCCAAATCTTGAAACTCTGCCGTAAGTAGGTTTAAGGCCAACAACTCCACAGTAAGAAGCGGGTTGTCTTACCGATCCTCCGGTATCTGAGCCTAAAGCATAAATGCACTCATCGCTTGCCACTGCAGCTGCCGAGCCGCCGGAAGAACCGCCGGGCACTCGTGACAAATCCCATGGATTTTGTGTTGTATGGAAAAACGAAGTCTGAGTAGATGAACCGATTGCAAATTCATCCATGTTAGTTTTTCCTAAAATTATAGCATTCCTCTCTCTTAGCTTAGAAATTACAGTAGCGTCATATGGAGGCACAAAATTTTCCAGCATCCTTGAGCAGCATGTGGTCTTTAAGTTTTTTGTACATATATTGTCTTTTGCCGACATGGGAATTCCTGCTAGAGGATCTGTAAAATCAGCTTTTTCATCTGTCGATTTAGCTGATTTTAAAGCCCCTTCTTTGTCAATCGTAACATATGCCCCAATTTTGCTCTCGCATTCATCTATTCTATTTAATATATCTTCTGTCAGTTCTTGAGCTGTTATTTCTTTTTTCTTTAAAAGCTCATTTGCTTTTTCAATAGTAAGTTCATGAAGTTTCAAAACATTACCCCCGATCATATGTAACTTATTCTTCTATAATTCTTGGCACTAGGAAAAATCCCTTATCTTTTTCTGGTGCATTCGCTAAGGCCTCATCAATGGAAAGGCTTTCCCATATAGTATCTTCTCTGAAAACATTTTTGTCTGTTATCGGATAAACTGTCGGTTCAACTTCCTGAATATCTAGTTTACTTAGTGTTTCAAAAGATTGTTGCAACGAATCAAACTCTTCTGCAATTTTATTTCTCTCTTCTTGAGATAAAAAAATGTGGGCTACATCTGCCATACTTGAAATTGTTTCATCATCAATAAACACTGCTCTCACCTCTTATATTGTTTGCTTTAGAATGTATTTTATATTTTATCATACTTGCAAGTTAGCATACAATGTACCTTTACTCTTGCAAGAAATTTTTCGTGAACTTACTTAGCCTGATATGTCTTTATAAAATAGGAACGAGTTGGAGTAAACATGATTGTAAACGGAGAATTTCCATAAGGCGATTGCACATATATGTCTTGTATCGCCACATCGTCAACTTTGGGATATGTTGTAAAATATTTTTGCAAAACTCGACCAAAAGGCTTTGCCAGTATATTTGCGAGCAAAAAGGCCAAGATAACGTTTATCAAAGACAAATGATGTCCATAAAAAAGCACGATTATAAAGGCTAGAGAAAATAAGAAATTGGCTGCGGCAATGGAGGTTCCACACCTTGGATGTATAGCCAGATCTGTTTCTCCATTTATCATACGGAATTGAGCTTCCTTTACAGCGCTCATGACTTCATAAATAGGCGGAAGATCCGGCCCCGAAAGGGAAAAACCGTTAGAATATGCAAGTCCGCCGGCTTGCAGAGGTCTTCCGTATCGCTGCTCAAGCACATTTATAGTTGCGTGCTCCAAACTATGATTTTTTCTGACTCTTCGATCTGTTGCAATCTTTATAATTTGCCACGGAATCGTAATTATATTATAGAAAGAGTTAAAAACAATAACATATGGAAGCAAAAATAAAAAGCCTATCCCAAGAAAAATCAGCATCGGCAAAAGCAAATAAGGAAAAAGTATGGCTAACATTAAAAATATCAGCAGTGATATGAGCATCGGAACAACCTCCTTGCGATTTATCTTATGTTATTATAACATATCCGGCAGATTGTGTGAAAAAAATAAATGCTTGGCAGGCACGCGCTTATATAACCGCCAAGCATTTATTAATTTCAACTTCTCTTAAAAACCTATAGATTTATAGCTGCTTCATAACCTTCCGCTATAGCTTCCAATGCTTTTCTAGGCTTTTTAGCATCTCCTACAACATATACCTCATCTACTACACCCTTTATTGCCTCAGCAAGTTCATTTACCGGCGATGTTCCTACTGCTATAATTATTGTGTCAAATCCTGAAAGCGTCTTTTCTCCTTCAGGAGTCTCGATTATTGCACCATCCTGTGTTATCTCCTTAACTGGTGAATTAGTGATTATGTTTACTCCATGATGGAAAAATCTGTCCATTAAGAAGTATTTAGGACCAAGACCAATATCTTTTGCTATGTCATCTAACATTTCCACAATCGTAACCTTACGTCCATACTCTAGTAATAAATCAGTTGTTTCACAACCAACAATTCCACCGCCTATTACCAAAACATTTTTACCTGCTACTTTGTTAAATTCCAACACATCCTTGGCAGTCACAACATTTTCTTTATCAATTCCGGGGATGTTTGGTATTAGAGGTTTGCCGCCAGTGGCTACTATTACTGCGTCTGGTTTTAATTCTTTTACCAAATCTTTAGTAACCTCAGTATTCAGCCTCACATCTATATTGCTTTTTTCAACCTGAGTTACAAAATATTTTAATCCGCGGGATATTTCCTGTTTACCCGGAGGCACGCATGCAAGAAGGAATTGGCCTCCTAGTTCTCCTGATTTTTCGCAAAGGATAACTTCATGACCTTTAGATGATGCCGTAAGAGCTGCTTCAAGGCCGGCAGGTCCGCCCCCTGCAATAAGAACTTTTTTAGGATTTTCAACCTTTTCTCTCTTTATTTCAGCCTCTCTTCCTGCTTCAGGATTCATAAGGCAGGAAACTCCTCCGCCTGTCATTAAAAGTTTATCTATACAGCCTTGATTGCAAGATATACACCAGCGTATATCATCGATTTTTCCATCTTTAATCTTATTTGGCAATTCAGGATCGCAAATCAAGCCCCTGCCAATAGCAATAATATCAGCTTTATTGTTTTCCAATACACTTTCTGCTATATACGGATCATTTAACTTTCCTACAACGATTACCGGCACATTTACAGCTTTTTTGATTTTAGCGGCAGCTTCCACATTAAGTCCCGGCTCAACTCCCATTGGAGCTATGAGATATGAAAATAGATTGTCGTAGACTCCGGTAGATATGCTAAGACAATCTGCTCCAGCTTCTACTAGCATAGGCGCAATCGCTACAGATTCAGCTACTTTTCTGCCTCCCCACACTCTTTCATCTGCAGAATATCTAAATATAATGGGAAAATCCGGTCCCACTTCTTTTCTGACAGCTTTTATTATCTCTATTGCAAACCTCATCCTGCCTTCAAGATCACCGCCCCATTTATCACTTCTCCTGTTTGAATAAGCTGACATAAACTGAGCGATTAAATAGCCATGTGCCCCGTGTATTTCTACAGCATCTAATCCTGCTTCCTTTGCCCTCCTTGCTCCTTGCGCATAGTTGTCTATTGCTTGGTATATTTCTTCTTCTGTCATTACCGAAGGAATATCTTGGCAAAGGGGGCATGATATCTTAGATGGCGCCTTCGGCGGTTTAATGCCCTGATAAGATGCTTGGCGCCCGGGATGATGTAATTGGACACATAGTTTAGAACCTTCTTTATGTATCCTTTTTGCAAGTTTCTCCCATCCCGGAATCAGCCTATCATCGTATATGCCTAACATCCCCGGATCTGCTGTGTACGAGTCTATTTCCGTTACTTCAGTTTCAATCAAAGCAGCACCACCTCTTGCTCGTGCTGCATAATACTCTATATTTCTTTCCGATACACTATTGTCTTCATTGGCAAGTATTGTACCCATAGGTGGCATAACTATTCTGTTTTTAAGCTCCATTCTGTTAATTCTTATGGGTTTTAATAAGCAATCAAATGAACTCATAAATTTTTACCTCCATATCAATTTTATTATTAACACTTATTTAAGTATTCTATATTAATAGTAAAAATCCTGCAAAACTACCAGAAATTTAGTATCAAGTAAACTGATTATAATTATAGAATTTATTTTCAGTATCAGCTACATCCTTTAAAATTTAAAATTAGAGTAAATTTTTTAAGACCTCTATGAACAGTTGATGTGCTGCATTTTCTGCCAGGCCTTTATCCCTTAAAAGGCATTGGCTATTTTAAGCATTGACGCCTTGTAATCCTTGTAAAGCAGTTTAGCTTCATAGCTATCGTCATCGCCTTTGTAAATTGTAGAACAAAAAAGTATATGCATCTGCTCTTATTTTAAAAGATGACATTTATAGATATATGGTTTTTTTCTTTCAAAGCCTCGATTTTGTCCATGATTTTGAAATAAAAAAGCCATAAACGAACAAACAATTCGTTTACAGCCCTAATAGAGCATCTGATGCTCTAGATTCCCCTTACCCACCCTCGCTTTAAATTATAAATT
>ERZ795062.325-NODE-325-length-42227-cov-5.737148_pt1 | contig 42227 bp, 35 predicted proteins | sample MGYA00375146_ERZ795062 | MGnify/ENA primary metagenome ERZ795062 (study PRJEB30191, sample SAMN05720281) | activated sludge metagenome | isolation source: Anaerobic digester | place: USA | collected 2015-07-16 ...
AAAGTCTTTTTTTTATTTTGTTTTTCCTAACAGGAATTGCCAATGCACAAATTGTTAATATTCCCGATGCCAATTTTAAGGCAGCATTGATAGCTTATGGAGTTGATACCAATAATGATGGTCAAATACAGGTTAGCGAAGCACAAGCAATGAATGTTTTGCAGTTTACAAACCCAATATTTACGGACACTAATGGTTTAGAGAGTTTTATCAATGTAATTAATTTTTATATTCAAGGTTCATTAGTTACCTCACTAAATCTTTCTCCTTTAACTCAATTAGAAAGTGTTATTTGTAATAACAATAGCCAGCTAACAACTATTAACTTTAATGGATTGACTAATTTGACTGGTATCGAAATTAATGGTAATTCAGCGATAACATCATTGGATGTTAGCGGATTGACAAATTTAAACAACCTAAATTGTAATAATAATAGTCAGTTAACAACACTAAACCTTTCAGGAACAAATAACATTCAGACATTAGATTGTTCTTATAACCAATTAATAAGTTTAGACGTTTCCAATTCGACTAACTTGATCTCTTTAGATTGTCGTTTTAACCAATTAACAAACTTAAATATTACAAATTGTCCCGTTCTTGATAATATAAATATTGATTTTAATAGTTTAACAACTCTTGATTTAACAGGTTTAAATTCTATTACATTTTTATATTGTGCTCATAATCAGATTTCACAGGTTATATTTCCTGAAAACATAATTATTGATGAGTTTATGTGTTCTTACAATCAATTGGTTGAATTGGATTGTTCTTCTGTGAAATTCTTAAGCACATTAGATTTAAGATATAACCCATTACAATCATTGAACATAAAAAATGGTTACAATGAAAATGTGAATATGTTTTATCCACCTGACACATCTAATACAATTTTTATTTGCCAAGACGAAAATCAAATAGTATCATTTAATAACACATTTATAAATAATGGTTGGACAAACATTGTTTGTAACTCCTACTGCTCTTTCAGTCCTGGAGGAAACTACAATACTATTGCAGGAAATATAAAATATGATTTAGATAATAATGGCTGTGATGTAAACGATTTAATTCAACCCAATATCAGAGTTAATATCAACGATGGAACAACAACAGGAGCAAGTTTTACAGATGTAAATGGCAACTACAAGTTTTATACACAAGCAGGAAACTTCGCTTTAACTCCAGCTATAGAAAATCCAAGTTGGTTCAATGTTTCTCCAACTACAGCCAATGTTGTGTTTGCAAACAATAACAACAATACATCCACCAATGATTTTTGCCTTTCGGCCAATGGTGTTCATCCAGATATTGAAATGGTAATTGTTCCAATTATACCAGCACAACCAGGATTTGATGCAATCTATAGATTAGTTTATAGAAATAAAGGAAATCAGACCAATTTAATATTTCCAAACTTCAATTATGATGCTACGAAGTTACAATTTGTATCATCTTCAGTAGCTCCAGTACTTGCTGATAATGGACATTTAGGATGGCAAATTTTCAATGTTAAACCTTTTCAAAACGGCAGTATTGACTTTACATTACATGTCAATGCACCAACTGATACACCAGCAGTAAATATTGGTGATGTGCTTACATTCACTTCGTTTGTTGACGTAGGAACAGATGAAAACTGGGCAAACAATGCTTTTACATACAACCAAACCGTGGTTGGTTCCTATGATCCAAATGATATTACTTGTCTAGAAGGCGATGTAGTATCGCCAACCGAGATTGGAAATTATCTGCATTACAACATTCGATTTGAAAACACAGGAACAGCACCAGCAGAGAATATCGTTGCCAAAGTTATTGTCAATAGCACCGATTTTGATATCAATAGCCTACAACTGATGAACACTTCACATCCAGTAGATGCCAGAATAAATGGTAATATCGTTGAGTTTATATTCCAAAGCATTAATCTAGAAAGTGGCGGACATGGTAATGTGTTGTTGAAAGTAAAATCTAAATCAAATCTACAACAAGGCGATATCGTTGAGAAAAAAGCAGAAATCTATTTTGATTACAATTTTCCAGTAGAAACCAACAACGCAGAAACCGTATTCCAGTTGTTGAACAATCCAGGATTTGAGCAAGACAACACGATTAAGATACATCCAAATCCAGCACAAAACACCGTTTACATCAATGGAAATTTCAGTATCAAAACAGTAGAATTGTATGACGCACAAGGCAGATTATTGCAAAGCAGTATGATAAACGAAAATGAAACAACGATGGATATAACCAACAAATCGAAAGGAGTTTATTTTGTAAAAGTATCGACCGAAAAAGGTATTAGAGTAGAGAAGTTAGTTAAAAACTAATTTATATAATTGTGTGGTTAAAAAAGTGCTTTTATAAAGCACTTTTTTTATTTGTATATTAATCTTGCAAACTTTAAAGCTTTTTTAACTAAAACGTTCAATTATTTCTTTTTTATTTCATTATGAATTCCCTAATTTTGTTAAATTATTAATTTAATAGATAATCATAATATATATCATGTCTAAAACAGCAATATTAGAAATTGATGGCAATAAATATGAATTTCCAGTAATAGTAGGAAGTGAAAATGAAGCAGCTATCGATATCGAGAAATTACGCGCATTGACTGGCGCTATAACTTTGGATCCAGGGTATAAAAACTCTGGTTCATGCGAAAGTAAAATTACATTTCTAGATGGTGAAGAAGGAATTCTTCGTTATAGAGGTTATGCAATCGAAGATTTAGCCGAAAAAGCTGATTTCTTGGAGGTTTCATACCTTTTAATTTTTGGTGAACTTCCAACCAAAAAACAACTTGAGCAGTTTGAAAACGATATTAGAAAATACACTTTGGTAAGCGAAGAAATGAAAAACATCATAGATGGTTTTCCAAGAACAGCTCATCCAATGGGAGTTTTATCATCGCTTACAAGTGCTTTAACAGCTTTTAATCCAAAAGCCGTTAATCCTCATAATCAAAAAGATATGTATGATGCAGTGTGTAAAACGATGGCAAAGTTTATCGTAATTGCAACTTGGACATACAGAAAAACAATGGGTTATCCGTTGAATTATTATGACAATACAAAAGGGTATGTAGAAAACTTCATGCATTTAATGTTTGAATTGCCTACTGGTCCATATAAAATTGATCCGGTTATAGTTCAGGCTTTAGATAAGTTGTTTATCCTTCATGCTGATCATGAACAAAATTGTTCTACTTCTACAGTAAGAATTGTGGGTTCATCTCATGCTGGCCTTTTTGCTTCTATTTCTGCTGGTGTTTCTGCGCTTTGGGGACCATTGCATGGTGGAGCAAATCAAGCAGTTCTTGAAATGCTAGAAGAAATCCACAACAATGGAGGCGATGTTGCCAAATATGTTTTGAAAGCAAAAGATAAAGACGATCCTTTCCGTCTAATGGGATTTGGGCATAGAGTTTATAAAAACTTTGATCCTAGAGCAACAATTATCAAAAAAGCTGCTGATGATGTTTTAACACAACTTGGAGTTGAAGATCCTTTGCTTGATATTGCAAAACAATTAGAAAAAGTAGCTCTTGAAGATGAATATTTCAAATCACGTAATTTATATCCAAATGTAGATTTCTACTCTGGAATTATTTACAGAGCTCTTGGAATTCCAACAGAAATGTTTACCGTTCTTTTTGCAATCGGTAGATTACCAGGTTGGATTGCACAATGGACAGAAATGCGAATCAATAAGGAGCCAATAGGAAGACCAAGACAGGTTTATACTGGTTATCCGTTGAGAGATTTTGTTCCTTTGGACAAAAGATAACATATCAAAAAAATATTTAAAAAAAACTTCTCATTATTGGGAAGTTTTTTTTTGCCTTAAATTTAAAAATATAAGAAAAGTACTTTTTATAAATGTTAAAAAATGCATTTCATCGAAAAAATATGTTTTTTATAGATTTTTTTAAATCTCTCTTATATATTTGAATTGTCAATAAAATCAAAATCAACTTTTTCAATAATCATAACCATTTACTCAATTATGAGTAAGTTCTTTTACTATTAGAATGTTAAAATTCTCTAGTAAAAAATTTTAAGATTAGTAACCCCAAAAAATCTACAACTATGAACTTGAAAAACTACTTATTAATTTTTGCTTTGGCAAATTTTGGCTTATGTGTACAAACGCAAGCACAAACAGGAAACGCTTTTGGAGGAGATAACTCAGGAGCAAATAATACAGGAAATTTTAATACTGGATTTGGTGTTAATTCATTAATGTCCAATACGGCTCATAGTAACAGTGCTTTCGGATTTAGAACATTGATGATTAATCAAGGTGGTTATAATTGTGCTTTTGGAAATGATGCTTTGATGGCTAACACCACTGGTTCTTTGAATTGTGCTTTGGGAACAAGATCATTACAAGGAAACACAACTGGAGTAAGCAACGTGGCGATAGGGCATCGCTCTATGGAAGCTAACACAACAGGTAGTAGAAATACTGGATTGGGATATGGAACGTTGGTAAAAAACATAGGTAGTGACAACATAGCTATAGGGTATAATACTCCGAGAAGTTTAAACTTTGGGAATTCAAATATTTTTATTGGAACAGAAACGGCTCAAAATCTTAAAAACGGAAATGCAAATGTTATACTTGGTAAAGTAATTTTTGCAAATGCTCCAACTACTGATTTAATTGCAGGAAACGATGTAAATAATACAGTAATTCTTGCCGATGGAGTTGGTAATCAAAAACTATTCATAAGTAAAGCTGGAAATGTGGGGATAGGATTGGGCAATAATGTAATTCCAAAAAACAAACTTGATGTAGCTGGTGGAGTTGCTATTGGTAGAAATTTTGTGCCAAATACACAATCTGATATGCCTTCATTAGCGCCAAAAAATGGATTAATTGTCGAAGGTTATGTTGGAATCGGGAATTCATTGCCTGGAAATAAATTAGAAATTACACATGGAACAGCAGGTAAATCGGGTTTAAGATTTACAAATTTGACTAGCAATAATATATCGAATATTACTCAAACAGCAGGTGCTTTTTTAACAGTAGATACAAATGGTGATGTGATTTTAAGAAAGCAACTTTCATTTCCTTCATCTGTTGTAAATACGATTTCAGGGAATCAATTGACTACTTCTGTAAACGGAATTAACAGCAATACAGTTACTTTGCCAACACAAGTGCTAACACAGTCAGGAAATACAATTACTCTTTCTAATAATGGAGGAAGTTTTGTGCTACCAACTTTTACAGATACAGACGCGCAATCATTGGCTTTGAGTGGTAATGTATTATCAATTTCAAACGGAAATTCGGTTACACTTCCATCGTTTGCAGAAGTTGATGGTAGTACAACAAACGAATTACAAACATTAACACAAACTGGAAATACTATTACATTATCGCAAAATGGTGGAACAATTACGCTACCAACTTTTACGGATACTGATGCACAATCATTGGCTTTGAGCGGTAATGTATTATCGATTTCTAATGGAAATTCAGTTACACTTCCATCTTTTACAGATACAGATGACCAGACATTGACTTTGAATGGAAACACTTTATCAATAGCCAACGGAAACACTATCACGTTGCCATCTACTTCTGTAGTTGCAGGAACTAATGTTACAGTTTCAGGAAATGGTTCTACAGCTACACCTTATCAGATAAGTGCTAACGATACAAGCCTTTATGCTAATAACGGTGTGATAAATCAATCAACAACTGTAAGCAATAACAGAATAGTTGATATGAACGATAGAAATATTTGGTTTAATACAAGTACAAGCACAAACAATGGTAAAATCTACATAGGTTCTTCAACAAGTTATCCTACTACTACAGGAAACTATAAATTATTTGTTGAAGGAGGAATTTTAACTGAAAAAGTTAAAGTGGCATTGCGTAATACTGCAAATTGGGCAGATTATGTTTTTGCAGATGACTACAAATTGATGCCTCTAAAAGAAGTTGAAAGCTTTGTGAAAACCAACAAACATTTACCTGGCGTTTCTTCTGCAAGCGAAATTGTTGAAAAGGGATTGGATGTTGCAGAAATGCAATCTAAACACATGGAAAAAATTGAGGAGCTTACACTTTATATTATCGAACAAGACAAAAAGTTAGATGTTCAACAACAAGCTATAGAAAAACAAAATTCAGAAATTGAAATTCTAAAAGCACAGCTTAAAGTATTAATCGAAAAAAACAAATAGTATGAACAAAATTATCAAAATAGTTTTCTGTTTTGTTTGTTTGAATTCTGCTGTTTCGTTTGCTCAAGTAGATGAATATCTGGCATTAGAAAAGAACAGAATTTCGAATTCCTACGATACAGAAAAAGAAATCAGGAGGTTTATTGATGATAATTTCAATAAATATAAACTATCGACAGAAATAACAGATGAGGTAATAGAACATCTTCGAAGAGAAGACTCTTTTACTGACGCAGAATTGAAATTAGCTCTAAAAAACGCTAAAATAATTGAGTTAAGAAAATTGTATTTCAAAAATAATCCAGAGAAAAGAAAAGATTATGTTGCCAATGCAATGCCTTCATCAGTAGCTCAACAATGTGTTAACGGTGGATTTGAAGATGGATTAGCTGGTTATTCTTTTTGGTCAGATGCGCATCCACAACCTGAATCAGGTGAGGCATTCTTTTTGTCGTGTGCAACGCCAACAGCTCCAACAGCATCAAATGTTGTAGTACCTGCGGTGAATAATTTTAATTCAACGATAACCATGATTGACAATACAGCAGCAGGTTATCAGGTATATGATCCTTTATTGGCAAGTTTTGGTGTCAATGTTCCAACTCTTGATTCTAGTGGAGGAAGTCGTTGTATCAAGTTAAATAATACAGGAGGATTTGGCTCGTCTGATCTATCAACTGCTTCAAGAATTTTCCCAGTTATTAATGAACCAACAATTGATTTCAATTTTTCATTAATAATGGACAACAAACCAGCACACGAGCAACCCATACAACCTTATTTTAGAGTTAGAGTTTATGACCAAAATAATGCCATAGTTGATGAAATTTGTATCATTGCTAACCCTGAAAACTGTTTGTTTAACAGAATTAATGTTTCATCAGATAGAAGAATTCTCTACACTGGCTGGATATGTGCTCGATTAAATGTTCAAGACATTATAGGTCAACCAGCTCGCATAGAATTTTCGGTTAGTGATTGTCAACCATCTAAGCATTTTGGAACGGTTTATATAGATAATATTTGTGGTACTATTTGTTCAACACCACAGCTTGGCGCTTTAAGTTTAGACCCAGAAGAAATTAATTGTCCAGATGTAACTTCTTCTACACCAATTCAAGTGTGTGGAACTTTTCAACCGCCAGTTGGAGCCGTTTTGAACACCATGCAATTGAATGTTTTACAGAATGGTAATATTATAGGAACTATTTCTGCACCATCTACCTTAACAACGAATACTTTCTGTTTTTCTGTAACACCAAGTATATTTGGAGCTAGTCCAACTGGAGATTTTGAGTTTCAGGTAAATGCTACTTTCAATGTCAACTGTCCTGCGGGAACATTTGTTTATGAAATATCGGATACTTCAGCTAGCGTTGGTCCAGATGTTACATTCAACAATTGTTGTCAAGCTACGTTATCATTGAGTTCACCAAGCGACGATATGAATAATTTATCATCGGCTACGGTTACAAAAAGAGAACGTTCAGATTGGATAAAAGCAACCAATCTAATACAAATAGGTGACAATTCGCCAAACAATGGAGTAGTGTATCATTCTGGAAATTATGTGGAGTTAAATCCTGGTTTTGAAACTTTGAGTGGTTCACAATTTGCAGCATATATAGAAGGTTGCTCAGGAAACTATCTATACAAAACAGCAATTAGCCAAGTGGAATATGCATATGAACCAGTAATTGAAGAAGAGAAAATAAACTTGATAAAAATAGTTTCAGGATTTAGTATAGTTCCAAATCCATCGAGTGGTTTATTTGAAATTGTTATGAAAGAAAATCGTTTTAACCATTATCAAATTGCTACTATTGACGGCAAAGTAGTTCAAGAGAGCAATGTAGATATTACTGACAGATTACAGCTTGATATAGAGCGATATGCTTCTGGAATTTACATTATTAACATAACTTCTGAAAATGGTGATTTGTATTCAGAAAAATTGATAAAGAAATAGGAATATAAAATAATTAATGTTCATTCAAAATAACTCCGTCTTTTGACGGAGTTTTTTTATTATTTTTGTTCTCAGTAAACAAAAATGAAATGAGTTTAAAAAAGAAAGTTAGAAAAACATTGAGTTTGTTTTTTCCAAAAGGATATCAAAAAGAAAAGTTCAAATTGTTTTTCTATAATGTTGTAAGTCCTAAGAATGTAAAATTTGGAATTGAAAATTCAAAAAATGGAGTTTTATTTAAAACTAACTTTAAAGGAATTAATTTAACTACAGCAGAAGCACTGTATCATGTTCGTCCAGACTTTGATTATTATCAGCATTTTTATGATGTAAAAGATGGTGATGTGGTAATTGATGCTGGAGCCAATCTTGGACATATTTCAATTTATCTTTCAAAAAAAGCTGGAAAAAATGGTAAGATTTATGCATTTGAACCGGATAAATTTAATATTGAAAAGATGAAGAAAAACATGGCTTTGAATCCTGATTTGCCGAATAACATAGTTATAAAAGATTTATTGTTGTGGAATGAAAATACTTGGATTGATTTTGAAGAAGCTGGAACAGTAGGTTCATCTGCTGTATGGTTTTCGGGTAAGGAAAATGTTGTAAAAAAAGAAGCAGTAACGATTGACAGTTGGGCTATTAGCAACAATATTTCAAAGTTAGATTTTATTAAAATGGATATTGAAGGAGCAGAAATTGAAGCACTTGATGGTTGCGTTGAAGTGATAAAGAAATTTAAACCCAATTTTGCTATTGCCTCCTATCATATTGTTAACGGAGAACCAACCTATATAAAAGTAGAAGAGTTTTTTAAAAAGATAAACTATCCTTTTAAGACTATAAAATTCAGAGGAAATGAAATAATAACTTTTGCTGGAAAATTAAACTAATTTATTTAATAACATCTCTAAAAGGTTCGCTATTCGGCGGAGCTTTTTTTGTTAGTACATTTATTAAAAGGCTTCTGGGAAAAGAATATTAAACGTTTTTCTTTTTTCAAAAAGTGTTTTTTATATATTTGAGAAAAAACAAAAATGCTTTCATCGGTTAATTTAATAAGTGCTAATAGTAGAACTCAAATAGCTGTTATAAAAAAGGATAACGGTAAATTTAAGTTAAATTTAGATCAGTCATTTATTGAACAAACGGATAAATTTGAAGTTGAAATTGTTTTTGATAGTAAAATTAAGAAAATCAGAAACCACGATTATGAATGGATAAATTTTAGAAAAGGATTTGTTGCATCTGAATATGCTCCAAAGATTTTTCAACTAGAAAGCAGTTTTTTTGTACAACCAAATTGCAATTTTGGTATTTGGGAAGTAATTAATGATAGAACTATCCTTTGGAAATTTAATCCAGATTTTTCCGCTCCGTTAACAGATTATACGGGTAAACAAAATGAAAAAATAATCAATCAAGCAGTAAGAAAAATTAATATTTAGAAATCTGTTGCTTTATTGTTTTCAAAAAATAATGCAATAGAATTTAGTCGTTCTATAATTCCTTTTTCGTCAGTTGTTTGTTTTACAGATCATTGTGATTTTGATACTTTTGAAAATTTGAAAATTCAACGTCAACTTTTTAAAGAAACTGGAATTAAAGTAACAAAAGGTTTTTTTCTTAATAATTATTCTAAAAGGATAAATGCTTCTTTTGAGGAGAATAATGAGGAATTCAAACTTTGGCTCAAAGATGGACATGAATTAGCCTATCATTCTTTAAGTCAATCCATAAAAACAATTGAGGAAAGCATTGATGATTTCTACTCATTTGTACCACCTACTGATAAAATTCCTGTATGGATAGATCATGGTTATCAACCTTATAACTTATCACTTTATAAAAATTCTGGAATTGATTCTAAAGCATTCTCCAATGCACTCAATCAAAAAAATATTTCTATATTGTGGAATTATATTGACTCTGGAACGTCAACGACAGGAGTTATTAATCAAATGAACTCTAATGATTTTACATTAGCCAGTTTTTATAATGGAATTAAAACCCTTCCGATAAAAGAAAAAATCAGTTTGATGATAAAAAACACTATCTTCCATTATTATGCTGATGAAAAGAAAATAATTTTATACAAAAATTTAGCATCTAACTTTAAATCATTTATTTCAAATAAATCATTTTCCAAGTTGGTTGATTTTATAAAAAATTCTATTTCTGTTGCTATTCCTTTAGTAAAAGTTGTTTTATTTTGGAATAAATATAAAAGACAACCTTATAAATTAGCTAAATATTCTCCAATACTTTTTAAGCATACAATTGGTGAAAGAGAGTTTTATATTTTTCAAACTATAGAATTAATTGATTTTAGAAAAACACTTTCAAGTGTTAATGTTGAAAAGTTAATGAAGGAAAAAGGAATTTTCATAGGACACACTTATTTTTCTGTACCCATGAAATATCACACCGGAAGAGTTTTCAGAGAAGAAGGCAAAATAGATGATATGGTGAGAAACAATTTTATCAACTTAGGAAAATTGATTGAAGAAAAGAAAATTTGGAATCCAGTTCTTTCTGAGTTGGTTAATTATTTGTCAGGTTTTGAGAAAATTATTTTAGATATTGATAGTGATGGAAAAATTTTCATCGAGCAATCAGGAAATTTATTGAGTAGAGAAGTATTAAACTAATGGAAATAAAAATTATATCTGCAAAAGAAAAAGACTGGCTTGATAAATGGGACGATTTTGTGTTAAATGAAAATAAAGCAAGTCATTTATTACTTTCTGATTGGAATAAGTCTTTTGAGAAATATGGGTTTATTTTTGAAATTTGTCTTTTACTATCAGAAAATAAAATTGTTGGAGGTTTCTCTGCAGTTGTTGCTAAAGCAGCGATTTTTAAGTTTTATGTCGTACCATATGGACCAATTATTTCGACAGGTTATATGGAGCAAATGGATAGATTGTTGGCTATAGTAAAACAACAAGCTAGAAAAAATAATTGTTGCTATTGTCATGTTTCGTTGCCTATATCAAAGAATATAAATAAACATACGTTTAATGAAATTTTGCCTTTAGTCGAATTATCAGATGCAAGAATGGGTCATGTTTTTAAATATGTTTATTCTTCTTTTGGATTAAATTGGATTGATCTGAACGGGTTTTCGGAGGAGAGTAAAATAATGACACTAAAACCTTCGGTAAGAAGAAATATTAGAAACTCATATAGAAAAGGTTTAGAATTAAAGAGATTAAATACTAATACAGAAATTGAAAATGGTTACAAATTATTTCTTGAAAATTCAAAAGCTTCTAATTATAGTATCAGGGATTGGGGTGAAATGAAAAATACTCTATTTAGTCTTAATGATAAGGGTTTTTTAAAGATGTTAGCAGCATATAAGGATGGAGAACTTAAAGGGGCAATTTTGCTTTTGAAAGGAGGTAATTACTATACATATATTTTGGGTGGTTCAAAAAAAGAAGTTCCAGATTTGAGAACAGGAGATTTTCTTCAATGGGAAGCAATTAAAATGTCACTTGATGAGGATTTAGATGGATATAATATTTCTTTGGGAGGATCAATTGGAGTTGTTGAATTTAAAAATAGTTTTAATACAGAGCAGTTTTATTTCAAAGAAGGTTCATATTATTGGGTTATAAAACCTATTTATTTTAATTTGTTTTTAGCATTGGAAAAACATTTAAAACCTCACAAAAAAACTATTTCAAAATTACTATCAAAGTTAAAATGGTGATAAAAAAAATTAGAAAACTTTTTAGAGTAGTAACGATAGATTTATTAATCTATTCAATGAAAGAGAATGTTGATTTTGAAATGAAATCTGAGCGATATTTTATTAAAAATAAAAACATCAGTACAAATAAAATTCAATATTACATTGAAATAGAAAACAAAATTATCCATGAAAGTTTTTTATTTAAAAGCTTGCACATACAAAGATTGATAAAAGCTAAAGGACCAACAATCGGCGACTGCAAAACTATTGAAGAATATAAAGGAAAGTCTATTTATCCATATGTAATAAATTTTATTGCAAATGAACAATTAAATAATAATGTTGATGAGGTTTTCATCAATGTAGTTCCTTCAAATCTAAGTTCGATAAAAGGGATTGAAAAAGCAGGATTTAAACCATATTTACACTTAAAAGCAAAAAGGTTCTTATTTTATTACTTCAATGTAAAAAAATCTACTTTCTAATAACATCTCTAAAAGCTTCGCTATTCGGCGGAGCTTTTTTATATTTGCCTAATGCCAAAAGCAATTTTATGTTACAACTAAATGTAAAAAACGAAACCTCAAGATTAAAAGCTGTTGTGTTAGGTTCAGCAGTAAGCAATGGTCCAACACCAACTGCCGAAGAAGCTTATGACCCAAAATCATTAGAACATATTTTAGCAGGAACATATCCTGTAGAAAAAGATATGGTTAATGAAATGGAAGCTTTTAATCAAGTTTTTCAAAAATATAATGTGCAAGTTTTTCGACCAGAAATGATTGAAAACTATAACCAAATCTTTACGCGTGATATTGGTTTTGTAATTGATGACGTATTTGTAAAAGCCAATATTCTTCCTGATAGAGATAGAGAATTAGATGCCATTCAATACATAATTGACCAAATAGATCCAGCTAAAGTAGTTCGTCCGCCAGATGAAGTACATATTGAAGGTGGCGATGTCATGCTATGGAATGATTATATTTTTATTGGAACTTATAAAGGTTCAGATTATAAAGATTATATTACTGCTAGGACAAACATGGCTGGCGTTGAATATATTAGAAATTTATTTCCACATAAAATTGTAAAAGAATTCGATTTAGTAAAGTCAAAACTAGAAGCACGAGATAATGCATTACATCTGGATTGTTGTTTTCAACCAGTAGGAAAAAACAAAGGAATAATTTATAAAAGTGGTTTCCGTGAAGAAGCAGATTATGTGTATTTGGTTAAACTATTCGGAAAAGAAAACCTGTTTCATATCACTCGTGACGAAATGTATCATATGAATTCAAATGTGTTTTCTATAGACGAGAATGTAGTAGTATCTGAAAGAAATTTTACAAGACTTAACAATTGGCTTCGAGAAAATAATTTTGTTGTAGAAGAAATCCCGTATGCTGAAATTGCCAAACAAGAAGGATTGTTGAGATGTTCAACTTTGCCTTTAATTAGAGATTAAAAACTTTGTTTCAAGTTTAATGTTTCAAGTTGGAAAACCTGAAACCGAAACCTGAAACTTTAAACAAAAATAACAATGAACCAAACCACCAACTCCATATTGATGATACGTCCAGTTGCTTTTAGAATGAATGAGCAAACGGCTGTAAATAATTATTATCAAAAAGTTCTCGACGGATTAACACCGCAAACAGTAAATGCAAAAGCACAAGAAGAATTTGACACTTTTGTAAAAAAACTTAGAATAGTTGGTGTAAATGTAATAGTTGTTGACGACACTGTTGAACCTGATACACCAGATAGTATTTTTCCAAATAATTGGATTTCATTTCATGAAAATGGAGATGTTACACTTTATCCAATGTTTGCAGAAAATCGTCGTGCAGAAAGAAGAGAAGATATATTGGATATTCTTGAAGATGAAGGTTTTGTAATCAATGAAATTATGGATTATACCTCGGCAGAAGAAGATAATATTTTTCTTGAAGGTACAGGCAGTTTATTGCTCGATAGAGAAAATGGAAAAGCATACTGTGCTCTTTCGCCAAGAGCAGATGAAGAATTAATGATTGAGTTTTGCGAAGATTTTGAACTTTCTCCAGTAATTTTCGAAGCTTTTCAAACGGTAAATGGTGAGCGAAAACTAATCTATCATACCAATGTAATGATGTGTATTGGCGATACTTTTGCTGTTATTTGTGCGGATTGTATTGATGATAAAAAAGAGCGTAAAATGGTTCTTGATAGTTTAAAAGGAGATGAAAAAGATATTATTCTTATAACCGAAGACCAAGTAAATAATTTTGCAGGAAACATGCTCGAAGTTAAAGCAAATGATGGAAAAAGATATTTAGTAATGAGTTCGTCAGCATATCATTCATTGACCAAAAAACAAATTGCTCAGTTAGAACAACATGTTACTATTTTGCATTCAAGTTTAGATACTATCGAAGCTTGTGGCGGCGGAAGTGCTCGTTGCATGATGGCAGAGATTTTTCTTCCAAGAAAATAAATTAAAAAAATAGCAAATAATAAATCCCAAATTCATATTTAAACAATTTGAATTTGGGATTTATTATTTCAAACTTCGTAATTCGTACCTTGTATTTTTCCTAAATTCCTCTAATAATTGCTAAAACTGCACTGATAATGTATTGAATACCAATAGCTACAGTTAGAAAACCTACAATCCTTGAAATAGCTACAATTCCTGATGCACCAAGATATTTTGCTAAATAATGTGCACTTCTCAAAATTAAAAAAATTAAAAAAGAAACCACAACAATTGCTAGCGTTGAAGCCGCAATATCAATAGTAGAACTATGGTCTTGATAAAATGCAATTAGTAAAGAAATCGAACCTGGACCAGCAAGCATAGGCATTGCTAGTGGTGTAAGCGCAATTGAATTTCTGGTTTGTAAATCCTCTTCAACTTCTTTGCTAATCCCTTTTCGTTTTTTAGGATTGGCGTTCAGTAGACCAAAACCTGAGCTAGCAATCAATATTCCACCAGCTATTCGCAAAGCAGAAATGGTAATTCCAAAAAACTTTAAAACATATTCCCCAAGAAAAAACGAAATCAATAGAATAATACAAACGTTTACAGCAGTCATCAATGAAACTCTCGAACGTTCAGATTTGTTGTAATCTTGCGTCAAACCTACGAAAAAAGGAATAGCACCAATTGGGTTTAAAACAGAAAAAATTGCTCCAAGTAAAACTAAAAAAGTATTGAAAAAAATATCCATGCCGTTTTTTTTACAAAAGTATATTCAAAATTTTAAATATGATTGTTTTGAGATGTTATTTTATCTAAAACAAATCTTTAGTAGCTTTGTTGAAAATAAAATTTGATGAAAACATTAGTAATTGGAGCATCTACAAATCCTGAAAGATATAGTTTTAAAGCGATAAATAGTTTGCTAAATCACAATCATTCGGTTGTGGCAATTGGACAAAAAATAGGTGAGGTTTCGGGTGTCAAAATACAAACTAAACAAATTCCTTTAAAAAATATTGATACAGTTACATTATATGTTAACCCTAAAAATCAACGCGATTATTATAACTATATACTACAATTACAGCCAAAACGCGTCATCTTTAATCCAGGTACAGAAAACCCAGAATTTTATCAACTCTTAAAAAGTAATAATATTGAAGTAGAAGTAGCTTGTACTTTAGTGTTATTGGCTACAAATCAGTACTAATATTTTAAAAACGAGTATTTTCTGTTGCGGGTTTACTTATCATCAATAATCCAATAAAAGTTATTAAACCGTTTAGAATAATCAACTCGTTATCAATTACATAATCACCAAAAAGTGCCGCAGAATTTTTACTAATTAAAAAACAAACTATAGGTGAAATAATACAAATAAATGGCACTAGTTTATCATTTACCGTTTTAGATTTCATAAACAACCCAAAAGCATATAATCCTAAAAGTGGTCCATAAGTATAACTCGCTACTTTAAAAATCATGGTTACTACCGACTTGTCATTTAGCGAATTAAAAATGATAATTACCAAAAACATTAAAAACGAAAAACCAAGATGTACAAAATGTCGCGTTTTTTCAAGTTTTTTTGAATTCGTAATTCCTAATTCATAATTCTTACTTTTTTTATCCATTCCAAGAAAATCTACGCAAAATGAAGTAGTTAAAGCTGTCAAAGCACTATCAGTTGTTGCAAATGTTGCAGCTGTTAATCCTAATAAAAACACAACCGCAGGAATAATACTCAAGTGATTAAAAGCAATTTCAGGAAACAATAAATCGGTTCTTTTTACATCATCAACCATTGGAACAGCTATTCCATTTTTTTCTGCATACAAGTATAAAAGCGCACCAACACTTAAAAAGAAAATATTGATTATGACAAATATTCCTGTGAATGTAAACATGTTTTTTTGTGCTTCGCCAATGTTTTTGCAACTCAAATTTTTCTGCATTAAGTCTTGATCAAGACCAACCATTGCAATGGTGACAAATATTCCGCCAAGAATTTGTTTCAAAAAGTAATTACCTTTTAAATAATCTTCATAAAAGAAAATTTTAGAGTAATTACTGTTTTTAACAGCTTCAAAAGCTTCGGTAAAATTGTAATTCAAACTATTGCAAATAAAAATAATCGTCAAAAAAACAGATGTTACTAGAAAAAATGTTTGTAAAGTGTCAGTAATAATGATTGTTTTTAATCCGCCACGATAAGTGTATGCAAATATTAACCCAAGAGAAATTAGAACGGTAATTGCAAAAGGAATATTGAAGGCGTCAAAGACATAACGTTGCAAAACAATTACCACCAAATACAATCTAAATGCCGAGCCAATTGTTCTACTAATTAAGAAAATTGTCGCTGCAGTTTTATAGCTTATTACTCCAAGACGTTGTTCAATATACCCATATATTGAAGTTAAATTCATTCGGTAATATAAAGGCAAAAGAACTTTAGCAATTATCAAAAAACCAATAGCATTACCTAACACAAATTGAAAATATTTGAATTGCAAATCTGGATTACCCACTTCACCAGGAACAGAAATAAACGTCACACCAGAAAGTGCTGTGCCAATCATTCCAAACGCAACCAAATACCATTTCGAATTTTTATTAGCTTTAAAAAAAGTGTCGTTATCAGTTCCTTTTTTGCTTACTAAATTTGAAATAAGTATCAAAACTCCAAAATAAATAATAATGATTGTTAATATTGTTCCTGCAGACATATATTGGTTTTTATTTTTGCTAAAATAGAAAAAAGTTATAAGTTTTGAGTAACGAGCAATAAATGCATCAAAGATTAAAATGATGACAAAAATTATCTAATAATCTAATGGACAAATTTTCTAATTAATTACTTTTACAAAATGGAATTTTCTTCAAAATTATTAGAAAAAGCAGTTGACGAAATGGCACTATTACCAGGAATTGGTAAGCGAACTGCCTTGCGTTTAGTCTTGCATTTACTAAAACAACCTGTTGAGCAAACACAATTTTTGACACAAGCTCTAATGAAAATGCGAGAAGAAATAAAGTTTTGTAAATCTTGCCACAACATTTCTGATGTCGATTTGTGTGAAATTTGTTCAAATAAACAAAGAAATCATTCATTGATTTGCGTTGTTGAAGATGTTCGAGATGTGATGGCTATAGAAAACACAGGTCAATTCAAAGGTGTATATCATGTTTTGGGAGGAAAAATTTCGCCTATTGATGGTGTTGGTCCAAGTCAACTCAACATCAACACATTGGTCGAAAAGGTTAAAAACAATGATGTTGAAGAGTTGATATTTGCCCTTAGCTCAACAATGGAAGGCGATACAACCAATTTTTATATTTATAAACAGATAAAAGATTACTCAGTAAAAACTTCAACAATAGCTAGAGGAATATCAGTTGGAGATGAATTAGAATATGCAGATGAGGTTACTTTAGGGCGAAGTATTTTGCACAGAATCCCTTTTGAAAATTCCCTTAAAAATAATTAAGGATTAATGGCTTAGTTTTTTTGTATTTAAGTTTGAAAAACTATCTTTGTCAGCTGTAATAATTGTAATATCAATGAATAAATACCAAATATATTTTCTTTTTTTCATTTCACTTTTTTTCACATCATGTATTCCTACAAAAGAATTGATATATCTTCAAGAAGATGGAAAAAAAAATAATGAGCAAACGGTTGATCAAGTAAATACAAAACCCTATAGACTTCAAGTAGCCGATATCATCAATATAAACATTAAAGCAATTGACCCTGAATTGGTTAAAATTTTTAATGCGAATGAATCTAGTATGGCGGGTGGTAATGAAATGTCAAACTACTATAATTCATATGTGGTTGATGATCATGGTGATATTAGATTTCCAATATTAGGCGAAATCAATGTGTTGGGTTCTACTTTGGAAGAAGTGAGAATTAAAATTGAACAACGATTGATGAATGAATACTTCAAAAAAGAAGCTGGTGTTTTTGTTATTGTTAAATTGGCAGGGTTTAGATTTACCATAAATGGAGAAGTTGGTCAAAAAGGTTCAAAAATAATTTTTCAAGACAAAGTAAATATCATGGAAGCCATTGCCAACTCTGGTGATATTGAAGTTACTGGAGATAGAAAAGACGTAAAAGTCATCAGAAGAACACCAAATGGAAACCAAACTTATAGCATAGATTTAACTAGCACGAATGCTGTAAATTCTCCAGTATTTAATTTGCAACCCAATGATTATATTTATGTAAAACCATTGCGTCAAAAAACTTGGGGAACAGGCAAAACAGGTTTAGAGTCAATGACTACAATCATTACGTTTTTATCATTAGTAACAACAACATTTTTATTGTTAAAATAATTCTACTTACATGTTAGAAATTAAAGATTTATCTTTTCTTGAAAAACAAAACAACTTTGATTTTAAGAGCTTTTTAATCAAAATTGTTGGCTATTGGAAATGGTTCATACTTTCTTTTGTAATTACTTTTTCTATAGCGCATCAAGTCAATGTTAGAAAGCAAAAGATTTATGGAATAGGAACAACGATATCAGTAAAAGAGGAGAATAATCAACTTTTTACTTCCAATACAAGTTTAATATTCAATTGGGGTGGAACATCTGATAAAGTTCAAATGATTGCCACTACATTAAAATCAAGATCTCACAATGAGTTAGTGGTTGATAATCTTCAATTTTATACAGATTATATTATAAAGACACCATATTATTATCAAGATGTATATGGACAAATCCCTTTTAAAGTTGTTATCGACAAATCCCAAAAACAGCTATTTGAAGAATTTATAAAATTGAAATTCATAAACAATAACACATATCAAATTTCAATTCCATTTGCTAGTAATACTGCTAGATGCATAAATTATTTTGACAACACAATTTCAGATGTTATTGTAAAGAAAGGTGAATTCGTGAAGACATTCAAAGTTGGTCAAAAAGTAGATTTACCTTTTTTGAATTGGAACTTGATGCTCAAAGAAAATCCATCTTCAATAATAGGTCAAGAAATCCTTATAAGGTTCAACTCTTTTGATGAAACGGTTATCAATTATAAAGGAGTTTCGGTTGATATTGATGAAAAAGCTGCATCTATTATAAACCTTTCCATGCAGGGAACTAATAAAAACCGAATGGTTGATTATTTGAATGCAACTGTAGATGTTTTAATCAAGAGACAATTAGAAAGTAAAAATAAATTTGCCGAAAACACCATTTCATTTATTGATGAAACTTTGTCAAATATGGAAAAAGAATTGAAAAATTCTGGTGATGAATTGAGAGATTTTAGCAAAAACAATGATATTTCGGAGATTGAAGAAGGCGGTGCAAATTATAAAAACCGTCTAATGGAGTTAGATCGGGAGAAAGATGTGGTTGAAAGAAAAATTGCTTATCTTAACTCGTTGAAATCTTATTTACAAAGTAGTACAGATTTTTCTAAGTTACCAGCACCAACCATTGCAGGTATTGATGAACAAAATATTGCTATAAATGTTGCAAAACTTATCGATTTATCTATTCAACGATCTGAGTTATTGTATTCTGCAAAAGGAGGAATGTTTTATGAAAGAATTGACAATGAACTTCAATCAGTTAAGAAAGTCCTTTTAGAAAATATTTCTTCTCTAAGAAGTGTTCTACAATACGATTTGAATAAAGTAAGTCAAAAATTAGCCGTGCTTGAAGGTGACTTAAAACAACTACCTGAATCCAAGCAGACATATTTGAATATTTCGAGAAAATATGATTTAAACAACGGTATTTATAATACCTATCTTCAAAAAAGAAGTGAAGCATCTATTATAAAAGCATCAAATCTACCAGATGTGCAAATTATTGATTCTGCAAAAGATGTTGGAAAAGGGTTGCTAGGTCCAAAAACAAGTGTCAATTATGTAATAGCCTTCTTCTTAGGATTGTTTATTCCGCTATTTGTAGTTTTCCTAATCTTCTTTATCAATAATGCTGTTCAAAATATTGATGATATTTCTTTAGTTACACAACTTCCTTTAATAGGTATTGTCGGTTTGAAAAGAACAGAATCAAATCTATCTGTTTTTGAAAGACCTAAATCTGCTCTCTCAGAATCGTTTAGAGCTATTCGATCATCACTACAGTTTTTATATAAAAAGCAAAGTAGAGAAGGCTCAAAAACACTTATGATTACATCTTCAGTCAGTGGTGAGGGAAAAACATTTTGCTCCATTAATATTGCTACAGTATTTGCTTTGAGTGAAAGAAAAACAATTATACTAGGTCTTGACCTTAGAAAACCAAAAATATTTGATGATTTTAATATTAGGAATGATATAGGAGTAGTAAATTATTTGATTGGACAAAAAAAATTAGATGAAGTAATTCAACAAACTCACATTCCATATCTCGATGTAATTACATCTGGGCCAATTCCTCCAAATCCTTCTGAGTTAATTATGGGAGATTCAATGAGAGAGATGATTGATAGGCTCAAAGAAAACTATGATTATATTATACTCGATACACCGCCAGTAGGACTTGTTTCTGATGCACTAGAACTGGACCAATATAGCGATGTTACGCTGTATGTGGTTCGTCAAAATTTTACCAAAAAAGAAATGCTTACTCTGCTAAACAACAGAACCAAGCGAGGCGAGTTGAACAATGTTAGTATTATTTTCAATGGATATGAAAATAAAGCTAAGTATGGAACAGGTTATGGCTACGGTTATGGCTATGGTTACGGCTATGGTTATGGACAATCTAGCGGATATCATGTTGATGATGAGCCTGTTGGTTTCTTTAATAAAATAATGTTTAAGATTAAAAATATTTTTAATCGATGAATGAAAAAAAATCCATATTAATAACTGGTGGAGCAGGTTTTATTGGTTCAAACTTGTGCGAATTTTTTTTGAGTAAAAACTATAGAGTTGTTTGCTTAGACAATCTAGCAACAGGTCATTTATACAATATTGAACCTTTTTTTTCTAATGATAATTTCACTTTCATAGAAGGAGATATTAGAGATTTAGAAACATGTCATAAAGCTGTAAAAAAAATTGATTATGTTCTACATCAAGCAGCTCTTGGTTCAGTTCCTCGTTCGCTCAAAGATCCTATCACCAGCAATGATGTAAACGTTTCTGGTTTTTTGAATATGTTAGTTGCATCAAGAGATGCTGGAGTGAAAAGATTTGTATACGCAGCTAGTTCTTCTACCTATGGAGATTCTGAGTCGTTACCAAAAGTTGAGGAAATTATTGGAAAACCACTTTCGCCATATGCTATAACAAAATATGTTAATGAACTTTATGCTGATATTTTTAGTAAAGCTTATGGTTTAGAAACAATTGGATTACGATATTTCAATGTATTTGGCAGAAAGCAAGATCCTAATGGCGCCTATGCTGCAGTAATTCCTAAGTTTGTTATGCAATTAATGAATTATGAAAGCCCAGTTATAAATGGAGATGGGAATTACTCAAGGGATTTTACCTATATAGACAATGTTATTCAAATGAATCAATTGGCTATGTTGACAGAAAATCCAGAAGCCATCAATACTGTTTACAATACTGCCTTTGGAGATAGAACTACTCTAAATCAAATGGTAACTTTGTTGAAAGAATACCTGTCTGAGTTTGATAAAAAAATAGGTGATGTAGAAGTTGTTCATGGACCAAACAGAGCAGGAGATATTCCTCACTCTTTGGCAAGCATCGATAAAGCTAAAAAATTATTAAATTACAATCCTCAATTTTCATTTGGCAACGGGCTGAAAGAAGCGGTTAAATGGTATTGGGAAAATTTAAAAAATAACTAATGATTAAAAATATTTGTTGTATTGGAGCTGGATATGTTGGAGGACCAACTATGGCAGTTATTGCTGCAAAATGTCCCAATATAAAAGTTACAGTAGTAGATTTAAACCAAAAGAGAATTGCAGATTGGAATGATCAAAACATTGATAATATACCTGTCTATGAACCTGGTTTGGGAGAAATTGTATTAGAATCTAGAAACAAAAATCTTTTCTTTTCTACCAACGTAGATGAAGCAATTGATGAAGCAGATTTAATTTTCATTTCCGTTAATACACCAACAAAAACTTATGGTTCTGGAAAAGGAATGGCTGCCGATTTAAAGTATATAGAACTATGTGCCAGACAAATAGCTCGAGTAGCCAAGAATGACAAAATTGTAGTTGAAAAATCTACACTACCAGTTAGAACCGCTGAGGCAATAAAAAGCATCCTCGATAATACTGGAAATGGTGTCCAATTCCAAATTTTATCAAACCCAGAGTTTTTGGCTGAAGGAACTGCGGTAACAGATTTATTAAATCCTGATAGAGTATTAATTGGTGGAGAAAATTCAGTTGAAGGGCAAAAGGCAATTCAAAAATTAGTTGATGTATATGCAAATTGGGTGGAAAGAGACAAGATTCTAACGACCAACGTTTGGTCATCAGAGTTGTCTAAGTTAACAGCAAACGCATTTTTAGCTCAAAGAGTTTCTTCTATAAATGCCATTTCTGAACTATGCGAGAAAACAGGAGCCAATGTAAATGAAGTTGCTAAAGCTATAGGAATGGATAGTAGAATTGGTCCAAAATTCCTTAAAGCGTCTGTAGGTTTTGGAGGTTCGTGTTTTCAAAAAGATATTTTAAATTTAGTTTACATTGCAAAATCCTTTGGGTTAAATGAAGTAGCTGATTACTGGGAACAAGTAATCATTATGAACGATCATCAAAAAAGAAGATTTTCAAGAAATATTGTAAAAACACTCTACAACACTGTTGCAGATAAAAAAATTACTTTTCTTGGTTGGGCTTTTAAAAAGGATACAAATGATACCAGAGAATCCGCTGCAATTTACGTTGCTGATGATTTAATAAATGAGCAAGCAAGAATTGCGGTCTATGATCCTAAAGTAGAAAGTAATCAAATCCAAACAGATTTGAATTACCTAGAGTCTCGTTCAGCAAGTGAAAACGAAAAAGCAACAAAATATTTTGACAATCCATATGATGCTTGCAAAGATGCTCACGCTATTGCTATTCTTACAGAATGGGATGAGTTCAAAACATACGATTGGCAAAAAATATATGATAACATGCTAAAACCAGCTTTTGTTTTTGATGGGAGAAACCTTTTAGATTCATCAAAAATGAAAGAAATTGGATTTATTTATCAATCAATCGGTTCATAACCTTAAAAAAGTACAAAATACAATGAATATTAAAATCGCAATCATAGGATTAGGATATGTTGGATTACCATTAGCAAGATTATTTTCTACAAAATATTCAGTAATTGGGTTTGATATCAATCAAAAAAGGATTGACGAGTTGAACTCAGGTGTTGATACTACTTTAGAAGTTTCAGAAGAGGATTTACAAAAAGTAATTTTAACAAACAACTCTGGAGAGATTGGATTGTTTTGTTCAAATAAAATTGAAGATATCGCTAGTTGTAATTATTACATAGTAACAGTTCCAACACCAGTTGATAAAAACAACAGACCCGATTTAACACCGCTTTATAAAGCAAGTGAAACTGTTGGTAAAGTATTAAAAAAAGGAGATATCGTTGTGTATGAATCAACTGTTTATCCTGGTGTTACTGAAGATGAATGTATTCCAGTATTAGAAAAAATTAGCGGATTAAAATTCAATATTGACTTTTTTGCAGGTTATTCTCCAGAAAGAATTAATCCTGGAGACAAAGAGCATACAGTTGAAAAAATATTAAAAGTCACTTCTGGTTCAACACCAGAAATTGGTAAAAAAGTAGATGAGCTATATAGATCAGTAATCACTGCTGGAACACATTTAGCTCCAACAATAAAAGTTGCTGAAGCTGCAAAAGTTATTGAAAATTCTCAAAGAGATATAAACATTGCTTTTGTAAATGAATTAGCAAAAATTTTCAATTTACTTGAGATAGATACCCAAGCAGTATTGGAAGCAGCAGGTACCAAATGGAACTTTTTACCGTTTAAACCAGGACTTGTTGGAGGACATTGTATAGGTGTAGATCCTTATTATTTAGCTCAAAAAGCTCAAGAAAAAGGATATCATCCTGAGATTATATTAGCAGGACGAAGACTTAACGATAGTATGGGAGAATATGTTGCAGGTCAAGTAGTTAAGATGATGATAAAAAAGAACATCAAAGTAAATGGAGCAAAAATTTTGATGCTAGGTATAGCTTTCAAAGAAAATTGTCCAGATGTTCGTAATACCAAAGTTGTAGATGTAGTAAAGGCTTTGAAAGATTTTGAAACAGATATAACAATATATGATCCTTGGGCAAATCCGCTAGAAGTAAAACATGAGTATGGAATTGAAACAGTTTCAAGCTTGCCAAACAATACTTTTGATGCAATAGTGCTTGCCGTAGCTCACAAGGAATTCAAAGATTTAGACTTTTCTAAATTAAAAAATCAAAATGCAATAGTATTTGATGTAAAAGGTGTTTTAAAAGATTTGGCTGACGCAAAATTATAATCATGAAAAAAATTCTAATTACTGGTGGTGCAGGTTTTATTGGTTCACACGTAGTAAGACGATTTGTTACTAAATATTCGAATTATAAAATTTATAATCTCGATATGCTGACCTATGCAGGTAATTTAGAAAACATCAAAGACATTGAAAATTTTGACAATTACACTTTTATAAAAGGAGATATTGTAGATGCAGAATTTATTAATTCTATTTTTCAAGAACATCAATTTGATGGAGTAATACATTTAGCCGCTGAGTCACATGTAGATAGGTCAATTACTGATCCTTTGGCATTTGTCAAAACAAATGTAATTGGAACAATGAATTTACTCAATGCTTCTAAGGCTATATGGAAAGATGATTACAGCAACAAAAGATTTTATCATGTCAGTACAGATGAGGTTTATGGTACATTAGGAGCAACAGGATTGTTCACAGAAAAAACTCCTTATGATCCAAATTCACCCTATTCTGCGTCAAAGGCAAGTTCGGACCATTTTGTTCGTGCTTATGGAGAAACTTATGGTTTACCCTATGTAATTACTAATTGTTCTAATAATTATGGGCCAAATCATTTTCCAGAAAAATTAATTCCTCTATTTATTAATAACATTATCAATAACAAACCATTACCAGTTTATGGAGATGGTAAATATACTCGTGATTGGTTGTTTGTAAAAGATCATGCTGTAGCAATTGATTTAGTTTTTCATGAAGGAAGAAATCATGAAACATATAATATTGGTGGATTTAATGAATGGCAAAACATAGATTTAGTCAAGCTACTCTGCCAAAAAATGGATATTAAACTTGGTAGAAATCAAGGCGAATCAGAAAAGCTAATTACCTATGTAAAAGATAGACCTGGTCATGATTTACGTTATGCAATCGACGCAACAAAAATTAATCAAGAATTGGGTTGGAAACCTTCTGTTACTTTTGAAGAAGGATTAGAACAGACAATAGATTGGTACCTGTCGAATGAAGAATGGCTGAAAAATGTTACTTCAGGCGAATATCAAAAATATTATCAAAAGCAGTATTCATAATTTTATTTTTTAATGAGTCAATTAAAAAAAGGAGCAATACTTTCCTATTTGTCAATTATATTAACTAATGGCATAGGTTTACTTTTAACTCCTTTTATGATTCACAAACTTGGAGATTCAGAATATGGCTTATACACTCTTATCGGTTCACTTATAGGGTATATTAGTGTTCTAGATTTTGGTTTAAATAATACAATCGTTCGATTTGTTTCAAAATACAGAGCATTAGAAGATAAAAAAGGCGAGCAAAACTTTCTTGCCACTACCATGCTTATCTACGCTGTAATTTCATTTTTAATTGTTTTATTTGGTGTAATATTGTTTTATAACCTAAATGACATTTTTAAAAAATTAACCCCAGACGAATTATATAAAGCAAAAATCATGTTTGTAATATTGATTTTTAATTTAGCAATAACTCTGCCTGGTGGTGCATTTTCTGCAATTTCCAATGCTTATGAACGATTCGTTTTTCCGAGAGCCATAGAAATCTCAAAATATATTTTGCGTTCAGTTATGTTGGTGATGATATTACTAATGGGTAGTGACTCAATTGGTATTGTTATTCTTGACACAATAGTTAATTTGGTGGCTATATCTATTAACGCTTACTATGTCTTTAAGTTCTTACATATAAAAATGAAACTTACAGAAGTAGATAAATCATTAATAAAACAAATCTTCAATTACTCTTTTTGGATATTTATTTTTGCAATGGTTGGACAATTTCAATGGCGTTCAGGTCAGGTTATATTAGGGGTTGTATCTGGCACAAAGGATGTTGCAATATATGGAGTAGGAATCATGCTTGGAACATATTATGGGGCTTTTTCTACTGCTATATCTAGCGTTTTTTTACCTCGAGCTACCCAAATGACGGTTCTAAATGCTAGTAGCGAAGAGCTTACAACTGCAATGATAAGAATTGGTAGGTTTTCATTAATTACCCTGATGATGATCTTTGGCGGTTTTTTATTATATGGTCAACAATTCATTCATCTATGGGTTGGTGATACATATAAAATTTCTTGGGCTATTGCTCTAATAATAATGTTTTCCTATACATTACCTTTAATACAGTCTTTTGCAAATTCAATTTTAGAATCTAAAAGTCTTTTTTCTTTCAAAGCAAAAACTTATATCACATTGATAGTATTAGGAACAGTTTTAGGAGCATTTTTAGTCAAACCATTTGGAGTTTTAGGATTGATAGTAGGAACAACACTTGGTTGGTTACTCAGCCAAATAATTATGAATTTCTACTATTCAAAAAAATTGAAGCTCGAAATTTTACGCTTTTTCAAAGAGGTCGCACATCGTCTTTTGCCTACATTTTTAGTGGTAGTTCTTATTGGATACGTAATAAATTATTTACCAGGAATGGGTTGGTTTAACCTTCTGTTAAAGATTTTGATGTTTTGTGTGGTCTTTTGTATTATGATTTATAAATTTGGTATGAATAGATCTGAAAAAGATGTTTTTCTTTCTTTAATTCCAAAAATTAAAAAATAACAAGATGCTAAAACTTGATGAGATTATCTATTCTGATAATGGAAGAAAAATAGGGTATCAATATTCATATTCCAATGATATTTCAAAGTTTTTTAATTCAAAAGAAGCTTATTATATTAAATATCAGGTTGATGTATCACAATTATCGAAAAGCATAAACGTTATTCCTTTTTTAGCAAACATCATGCCTATTGCTTGGTTTGTAGGTTTTGACGTTTATGTTGATGAATTGGACGAAACATTTTACAATTCCTTAAAAGAGTTGAAGGAAGAATTTTCAAGACACTTTAATGAAATAAAACAATCAACATTACATGTAAATCAACTTGTAAAAAATCAGATTGATAAAGACAATTGTGGATTGCTGTTCAGTGGCGGTTTGGATGCTTTTGAATCATTCACAAGAAACATTGACAAAAAACCATATCTAATTTCTGTTCATGGAGCTGATATTGACATTGATGATGTTGAAAAATGGGAAGAGTTTAAAAGATTTAACCAAGAAGAAACTTTACTAGACCAAAATAAGTTATGCTATGTTGAGAGTAATCTGCGTCGTTTTTATACCTACGAAGTAGATTTACTAGTTGGTGTAGGATGGTGGGGAAAAATTCAGCATGGGATGGCTTTGTTGAGTTTAATTGCACCTTTAAGCATTCTTTATGGAATAAAAACAACTCTGATTGCTTCATCCAATACTGGAGAAGTGAATTTTGGTTGGGGTTCAACATCAGAGACAGACGAAAAAGTAAGATGGGCTAATCAAAGTGTTCTACATGATGGATTTCATCTCAGAAGAACTCAAAAAATAGAGAACATAGTTGCATTTGCAAAAAAAACAGGTTACAAGGTAAAACTGAGAGTTTGTTATTCAGAATTAAGAAAAGGATATAATTGCAGCCGATGTACAAAATGTCAGAGAACTATGCTTGGATTTATCCTTGATGGAGCAAATCCTAACGATTATGGATTTGAAGTTCCAAAAGATTTTTATGATTTAGTTTTGAAGAATTTTGATAAAAATGCCATGATGACGGTTGGAGTGAAATATGAGTGGACTTGTTTACAAGATAAGGCAAAATCTATTCAAAAACCTTTTATCGTTTTTGATGAAACTAAAGAGTGTGATAAATTCAATACTTTTGTAAATCTGAATTTGAATGAAATTGTAAATAGGAATGAAGTTAAACTTCAACGACAACGTGAAATGAAGTTCAGGATAATAAATAAGTTTCCAAAACTTTTTGATTATTATCTAAAGATTAGAAGAAAATTTTAAAAGAGACATAAGAAATGAAATACGGCATTTTTAAATATGATGAAAACAAAAAGTTTTTCAATGTAGGTGACAATATCCAAAGTTTAGCAGCAAAACAATACATGCCTCGACTTGATACTTACATCAATAGAGAAAAACTTGCCGATTATCAAGGGGAAAAGATGAAAATCATTATGAATGGTTGGTTCACACACAACTATAATAATTGGGTTCCATCAGATGATATAGAGCCGTTGTTTGTTTCATTTCATGTCAATAATACTGCGGCACCAGGAATGCTAAATGAAAAAGGTATTGCTTATCTAAAAAAACATGAACCTATTGGTTGTCGCGATCAGTTTACGGCAGATACATTAAAAGCAAAAGGAATTGATGCTTATTTTTCAGGCTGTTTAACATTGACACTCGATACATATAAAGTTGACGATTCTCTACGAGGTGAAGATATATATATCGTTGACCCATTATATAGCTACCCAACATGGGAAAAAGTTACCTATGATTGGAGAAGGTTTTTACGAAGTATTCAAAACGGTAATTTGTTCAAACTGGGTAATAAAAAGAAGCATATGGCAAACTTCATTAGCGAGGATTTATTGAAAAATGCTATTTATGTAAATCAAGAACCACCAGCAAATACCTTTACTGATGAGCAAAAATTTGCCATGGCAGAAGAATTGTTGCACAAATATGCCAAGGCAAAATTAGTGATAACATCACGTATTCATTGTGCGTTACCTTGTTTAGCGATGGGAACACCAGTAATATTTGTCAATGGTTTTGATAGTTTTGTTGACTCATGCCGTTTTGACGGAATTTTAGAACTTTTCAATAGAATAGATATAAATACCAAAACAGGTGAGTTTACGGCTAATTTTCCACTAGAAGGCAAAATTTCTAAAGATACTGTAGTAAAGAATTTAGGAAAACATCACGCATTGGCTGAGCCAATGAAAGAAAAGTGTCGTGCTTTTATAAATAGCAATTCATGAAGCTGCTTTATATAACAAATGGAATAAATGGTTCTGGTGGATTGGAAAGGGTTTTATCAATTAAGGCAAGTAATTTTGCTGAAAATCCTTACTATGAAGTGCATATAGCAGCCTTGAATACTGGAACTCAAAACTTGTTCTATAATTTTAGCAATAAAATCCATTTTCATGAAATTCCAGTTTATGGAAATCCTCTAAAATATATCATGAGCTATGCAAGTGGATTTGTTAAACTTGTAAAAGAAATAAAACCTGATATAGTTTTGGTTTGTGATGATGGATTAAAAGGTTTTTTTTTACCACTAATTCTTGGAAAACCTTGCCCAATGATTTATGAAAGACACGTTTCAAAAAATATTGAATTAAAGAATAATGCGGGTTTTCTAGATAGATTTTTTTTCAGAATTAAATCAGGATTAATGAGCTATTTTTCAAATAGTTTTGATGCTTTCGTCGTTCTGACAAAAGATAATTTAATTGAATGGAAATCAACAAAAAATATACATATTATATCCAATCCTTTATCATTTTTCTCCAATCAATCAGCTACATTAGAAGAAAAAAAAGTGATAGCCGTTGGGAAACAATCTTTTCAAAAAGGCTTTGATTTATTACTGAAAAGTTGGAAAACAGTAAATCAAAAACATCCTGAATGGACTTTGGAAATATATGGAAAAAAAGATTCTTCTATTGGATTAGAAAATTTAGCTAAAGAATTAGAAGTCGAAACTTCTGTTCATTTTTTTGAACCAGTTAAAGACATAGAATCAAAGTATCTTAATAGTTCAATTTATGCTCTTTCATCAAGATTCGAAGGTTTCGGAATGGTTTTGATTGAAGCAATGGCTTGCGGACTTCCTTGTGTCTCGTTTGATTGTCCTTGCGGACCAAAGGATATAATAAAAAATGGAGAAGATGGATTTTTGGTTGAGGCAGAAAACACTAATGAGTTTGCTGAAAAAATTATCTTTTTGATTGAAAACCAAAAAGATAGAAAAGAAATGGGGACAAAGGCAAAGGAAAATGTAAAGCGATATTTACCCGAAGAAATTGTCTGTCAATGGGAAAACTTGTTTAAAAAACTTTTGCGATGAAAAAAATCACAATCTTAGTTGATCAGTTGCACTCGCACGGTGGAATAGAAAAGTTAGTAGTTATCAAGGCAAATTATTGGGCAGATGTTTTTGGATATCAGGTAACAATTTTGGCTACAGAACAATCAGATAAACCAATCATATATCAACTTTCAGATAAAGTAAAATTTATCGATTTGAAAATAAACTACCATAGAAATATCAGTTATTTTTCTTTTAAAAATTTAAAGAAGCTTTTTTTGAACATAAAATTGGTTACGAGTATTGTTAAGAAAAATAAGTCTGATGTTGTAATTGTAGCTTCACACATACCTATCACATATATATTACCTTTTCTGCCTATCAAAGCTAAGACTGTAAAGGAATTTCATTTTTCAAAAAGTATTATGTCCAATACTTTTTCAAAAAAAATTTTAGAGTTTATAGAGAGTAAATACAACGCTTTAATAGTATTGAGTGATGAAGAAAGGAATTTTTACAGATCCAAAAATGTGTTGGTAATTCCCAATCCACTCTTAGAAATAAAAAATGTAGAACCGGCTAATATTCACGAAAAAGAGGACGTTGCAATTTTCGCTGGTAGATTAGCTCCAGTTAAAAACTTGGAATTATTGATTGAAATTTGGCAAAGAATAAATAGAGAAAAACCAAATTGGAAATTGAGGATATATGGAGATACATCGGGTGAGTATTATGAAAAAATAAAGAAACTTGTTGATGACAAAATTCTTGGAGATTCTGTATTCTTCATGGGAGAAACATCAAATCTGAATTGTGAATTCAATAAAGCCAAAGTTTTTTTAATGACTTCATTAAACGAGTGTTTTCCTATGGTGATTTTGGAGTCCTTTGGAATGGGAGTTCCAGTTATTGCTAATGATTGTCCTACTGGACCTAGAAATATTATTACTAATGAAGTGAATGGTTTTTTGGTAAAATATAATGATATTGATGATTTTGTAAAAACTTTTAATAAATTTGATGATAGTATTGATTTGCAAAAGAGAATGTCTGAGCAAGCGATAGAAACTTCACAGGTTTATAGAGTGGACAAAATAATGAACATGTGGAATGAAAAAGTATTCAAATGATTAGAAAAACTATCCTTTTTATTGGTCAATTATTATTTATACCACATTTTTTTTTGTTTCTTTTTTCAAAAAATAAATCAGTAATTATAGAAGATATTTATGCTAGAAAAACAAAGAGAGAAGGATTTTTCAATCATTTTTACTATTTTTCTTTAGAATTGTTGATTAATAAATATTTTAGGAATCTTTTTTATTATAGAACAAATGGGGTTTTAGCTAAAATTCTAAGAATATTTTATCCCCAAAAAGAAAGTTTTACCATTGATATTCATACAAAAATAGGTCCAGGACTTCAGTTAGCACATCCATATTCAACCATATTAAACGCAGATAGAATAGGTAGTAGTGTATATGTTAATCACTTAGTCACAGTTGGCGAAAAGAATGGAAATAAACCAATTATTGAAGATAACGTTGTCCTCAATGCAGGTTGTATAGTTATTGGAGGAATTACAATTGGAAAAAACAGCATTATTGGAGCAGGAGCAGTAGTCGTAAAAAATATTCCGGAAAATTCAGTTGTGGTTGGAAATCCGGGTAGAATCATTCTTAAATCAAATCATTAAAAATAAAATGTTAAAAAATAGTAATCTTAAATTAGTAGCTATAATTCCTTATTTTGGAAAACTCCCAAATTGGTTTCAGTTGTATTTGAACTCTGCTGGAAATAGTAAATATTTGGATTTTTTACTTTTGACGGACGATAAAACCAACTTCGATTATCCTAGCAATTTTTCTGTTCAGTACACTACTTTCCAAGAAGTTGTTAAACTGCATAAAGAAATAGTAGGAAAAAAAATTTACTTAGAAAGCCCATATAAACTTTGCGATTATAGACCTTGTTTTGGATTGGTGTTTAAGGAATATATTAAAGAATATGATTTTTGGGGACATTGTGATATAGACCTAATTTTTGGAGATATTGATAAATTTATTGAAAATATTGACTTCAATAAATACGACAGATTATTTCCATTCGGGCATTTTTCATTTTATAAAAATGTTCATAATGTAAACAATGCCTTTAAAATTAAGCTAGAAAGTAATTATCCTAAATCTTTCAACTTTGATTTTTGCTCAACTACAACATTTAGTGCAAATTATGATGAAATTGGTATTAATGTTGTTTTTAGAGAAAAAGGATTTAATTTTTATCAAGATTTTTTTTCTGCAAATACTAATCATTTTTATAAAAAATTTAGAATAGGTGCTGGGATTTATGAAGCTCCATCTTTTTTGGCTTATATTGATGGTTCAGTATATGAATTTAAAAAAATTGAAAATGAAATTAGAAAGAAAGAATACATATATTTTCATCTTCAAGATAAAAAGAATATACCTTACAATAATGAAACTTTAAAAAATTTTCTAATTACAGATGAAGGTTTTATTGATTTTGATGAGGATAAATTAGATTATTATTTTGAGCGTTATGGAGGTAAAGAAACAGATGCTGAACTCCATGATTACCTCAGAGAATTTAATGAAAATAAAAGAAAAAAATTAAAGAATAATATTGTTAAAGAATTGAAATACAATAAGTTTAAATTCTTTTTCACTTTTTATTCTATCTACTTTGAGGCAAAAAACTGGCTTCAAAAAAATAAAATAAAATAATTTCAGTTAAAACAATTTCATGATTGATTTTATACCGGTAGAGCTATTTAAAAATATCTTTTTCAATTTTCAATTGGTAATCGTTTTATTTTTGTTTTTGCAATCTCAAAATTCTGATTTGGACGATAAAAGAAACTTAAATCAAATGTCAACAGTTGGGATTTTGTTGCTTTTTTTTATCGTCACTTTAGTAGGATTTAGACCTGTAAGCTATGCTTTTGGTGATATGGGAACATATTCTCTACAATTTGATGAATTTGCAAATAATGTTGCTGAACCTATATCCACAGATTATTTTTTCTATTACTTCATGAAATTTGCAGCTAACTATTTGAATAAAGAAATTTTCTTTTTCTTGTGTATGTTAGTTTATACTTACTCTCTTTACTTAGCTTCCAAAAAATTATTCAAAGAGTATTGGGCATATTCTTTTTTTATTTTGGTTTTTTCTCTTTCTTTTTGGGCTTATGGAACAAATGGAATTAGGAATGGAATGGCTACATCCATCTTTTTGCTAGCAATAACAAGGCAAAACAATTTGTCAAAAATATTGATATTAATTATATCATTGAGTATTCATCAATCGATGATTATTCCTGTTATTATGTATGTGATTACGACATATTATACAAACACAAGAAATATATTTAGGTTTTGGTTGTTATGCATTCCTCTATCTTTGTTATTAGGGTCAATATTAGAAACATTTTTTCTCGGAATAGGACTTGGTGAAGATGTAAAGTTAAAAGGGTACTTGATAGAATCTGAAGAATATCAGGAGCAAATGTCTGCTGTAGGATTTAGATGGGATTTTCTTTTGTATAGTATAATTGGAGTATTTACTGGAATGTATTTCATTTACAAAAAAAATTTTAAAGATAAATTTTATACGCATATTTTTAATGTATATCTCTTGACTAACGCAATTTGGATACTCGTTATACGAGCCAATTTTTCAAACAGATTCGCTTATTTATCATGGTTTTTACTTGGACTAATAATTATTTATCCTCTACTAAAATATAAGTTTTTTAAAAATCAACACCAAGTAGTTGGGAGAATTGTGATTATTTATTTTATGTTTACTTTTCTAATGAATGTAATTCTCGCTTAGATATGAAAACATTAACTATTTTCACACCTACATACAACAGAGCCTATTGTTTGCATCAACTTTATAATAGTTTACTTAACCAAACAAATCAAGATTTTATTTGGTTAATCATTGACGATGGTTCAACAGATGATACTAAGCAACTTGTTGATTCTTGGAAGTATGAAAATAAAATTTCCATTGAATATATTTTTCAAGAAAACAAAGGTATGCATAGCGGACATAACACTGCTTATGATAATATAAAAACAGAGCTAAATGTATGTATTGACTCAGACGACTTCATGCCAAATGATGCTGTTGAAAATATACTTTCAATTTGGAATACTACAAATGACAAACCTAATATTGCTGGGATAATTGGACTAGATTCTTATAAAAATGGTGAAATTGTTGGGACAAAAATCCCAGACAATATTTTTCGTTCAGGATTATCTCAACTATATTCTAATCATGGTGTTTCGGGAGATAAAAAAATTGTCTTAAGAACAGATATTGTAAATACATTTCCAAGATATCCTATTTTCAAAGGCGAAAAATTTGTTCCTTTAGGGTCTCTTTATATAATGATTGATCAAAAACATCAATGTGTTTGTTTAAATAAAGTGCTTTGTATAGTAGAATACCTTCCCGATGGCTCTTCTAGAAATATTTTTAGTCAATATAAAAAGCATCCAAATGGATTTAGATACTCAAGAATTATAGAAATGAAATATAGCAATAGTATTTTATATACATTTACTAGAGCAATGCACTTAATTTCATCGAGTATTTTTGCTAGAAAAAGTTTCTTTAAAGATAATCCAAAACCAATAATCACTTTTTTTGCAATTCCTTTTGGATTACTATTACATATCTATATACATATTAAAATAAAAAAATGAGAATTCTTCAAGTAATAAATAGTTTAGGTACAGGCGGAGCTGAAAAACTGCTTTTGGACAGTATTCCCTTGTATCATGAAAAAGGATTGCAAATGGATATTTTATTGCTCAATGGGAAAGAATATCCTTTCCTAAAAAAACTCTATGAAACGAATACTTGTGATATCATTTCATTAGGTGAAGGAAGCGTATATAATCCATTCCATATTTTTAAAATAATAAAGCATTTAAAAAAATATGACATTGTTCATGTTCATTTGTTTCCTGCTTTATACTGGGTTGCTTTTGCCAGAATGTTTAGTTTTTCCAAAATAAAACTTGTATATACAGAACATTGTACCACCAATAGAAGAATGCAAAACTTCTTTTTAAAAATGCTCGACAACTTTATTTATAGTTTTTATCATAAAATTATTTGTATATCCTATGAAGTAGAAATTGAAATAAAAAAACATGTGTCGATGCATCCAAATGCTTTTGTTCTCATAAATAGCGGTGTGAATGTTACCAAAATTTTTAATGAAACGAAATACAATAAATCTGAGTTAGGATTAAATATCAATGAAAATGATAGAATTATAATTCAAGTCTCACGCTTTCAAGTACAAAAAGATCAACCAACACTTATCAAAGCCATGAAGCATTTGCCTGATAATGTGAAGTTACTGCTGATTGGAGAAGGCGAATTAAAACAGCAAAATATAGAACTAGCTAAAGAATTACTATTGACGGATAGAGTTCACTTCCTTGGTGTTAGAATGGATGTTTCCAAACTTTTAAAAACAGCGGATATAGTTGTTTTATCTACACATTTCGAAGGACTATCGCTTTCAAGCATTGAAGGATTAGCATCAGGTAAACCATTCTTGGCATCAGAAGCTCCAGGATTAATAGAGATAGTAAATAATGCAGGAATAATGTTCCCGATTGGTGATGATGTAGAACTTGCCAACCAAATAAAAAAACTTCTCGAGGATAAAGATTATTATGATGCTACTGTAAATAAATGCTTAACTAGAGCAAAAGAATATGATATCAATACAATGGTTGAAAAGCATATCGACCTTTATGAAAGTTTAATATAAGCTGTCGTTATATAGAAAAGCGTTTCAGTAGAGTGGAACGCTTTCTTTTTTTAACAAAATTTTAAATACCTACTTCATTTTAATTAAATTTGCACCACAATTAATTTTATGTGTGGAATAAACGGTTTTGTAACAAAATCTAAAGACAACTCAATCAACGTTCTTCTGGAAACAATGAATAATAGAATTATTCATCGCGGTCCAGATGAGGATGGTTTTTATTTTGAAAACACAAATAATGTCTCTATTGGCTTGTCTATGCGTCGTCTATCCATTATTGATTTGACTTCGGGGAAACAGCCAATTTATAGCAATGACAAACAAAAAGTTATTCTGTTTAATGGTGAAATTTATAATTTCAAGCAACTCAGAGAAGATTTAATCTCAAAAGGGTATGAATTTTACACTACTTGCGATACAGAAGTTGTAGTCAATCTATATGACTGCTATGGCGTTGAAAGCTTTTCAATGCTCGACGGAATGTTTGCTTTTAGTCTATATGACAAAACTATCGACAAGTTATTTATAGCTCGTGACTTTTTTGGAGAAAAACCACTTTATTATTACTACAACGAAAAAGAATTGATTTGGGCATCTGAACTAAAATCTATTTTAGCAATTATTCCAAACAAACCAAAAATAAACATTACTGGGCTAAATTTATTTTTGCAACTCACCTATATTCCTGCGCCATATTCCATTTATGAAGGAATAAAAAAACTGGAAGCAAATCATTTCATGGAAATAGATTGTAAAGATTTAAAAATTTCTTTCAATGAAATAAATCATAATTTTAAAAAGTATGATAAACTTTCTAAAAAAGAGGCAACAAACAAGGTTCATGATTTAGTAAAACAAAGTGTTTCATCTAGTTCAATTTCAGATGTGCCACTAGGAACGTTTCTTTCTGGAGGAGTTGACTCTTCAATAGTTTCTCTTTGCTTAGCACAACAATCCAATTCCAAAATAGATACCTTTTCTATAGGATTTGATAAAAAATCATTCGATGAAACAGATAAGTCAAAAGAAGTAGCAAGATTGATTGATAGTAATCATCATGAGTTTATTATATCTGAAAGAGATTTAGAAAAAAATCTATCAGAAATTCTATTGAATTTCGATGAGCCATTTGCAGACTCTTCTGCGTTAGCGACTTATGTTGTGGCCAATAAAACAAAACAACACGTTACAGTGGCATTAACAGGTGATGGTGGAGATGAAGTTTTTGGTGGATATAACAAGTATTATATTGGGAAATTAAACCATAAATACACTACAATTATTCCAAAACGATTTCATAGCACATTAGCTAATTTTACTACTTCGTTGCTAAAAACAACTGATGATAAAAGAGGCAAACGATTTAAAGCTAATAGACTTATAAAAGCAATAAACTACGAAGGAGATTTCTATTACAACATTATTTCTCTTGGTTTTCAAGAAGATGAAGTTAAAAACTTTTTAAAAAGTGATTTTTATAAAAATAATCCTTTACAATTTTACAAAGACATTATTGGTTCAAAAAACAAAACAATAACCGATTTTAGAAATATTGACAGACATTTGAGTTTGGAAGGAGATATGCTGGTTAAGGTTGATAGAACAAGTATGCTAACTTCACTAGAATGTAGAGCGCCGTTCTTAAACAAAGAGATTTGGAATTTTACAAATCAACTTCCAGAAAATTATTTGATTAATGGATGGGACAAAAAGCACATACTAAAAGAAGCCTTCAAAGAATATTTTCCAAAAGACTTTTTGAATAAATCCAAAAAAGGATTTGGAGTTCCCGTAGGTGATTGGTTAAAGTCCGATTTGAAAGACGAATTACTTTCATATGTTGAAGTAAAGTTTTTAGAAAAGCAAGGGATTTTTAACGTTGATGCCATTGAAAAACTGGTTTTAAATCATTTGAATAGTAAGATTGATAATACTTTTAGAGTATGGACATTTTTTTGTTTTCAAAAATGGTATGTAAACTTTTATGGAAAATAAAAAAACACTCATCAGAATTACAACAGTCCCAATTTCTCTTGAAAAATTGCTTTCAGGACAATTAGAGTTCATGAGTGAATTTTATAATGTTATTGCAGTTTCCTCTGAAAAGGAAAATCTTGAAAAACTTGGAAAAAAAATTAATCTGCCTGTTTTTCCTGTTAATTTAACAAGGCAAATAACACCAATAAAAGATTTATCAGCATTATTTAGGTTGTTTGTTTTTTTTAAAAAATCCAAACCATTAATAGTCCATACACATACTCCAAAAGCTGGTACTATAGGAATGATAGCTGCAAAGTTAGCTGGAGTTCCACTACGATTACACACAGTTGCAGGCTTACCTCTGCTTGAAACTACAGGTAAAAAAAGAAAACTTCTAGACTTTGTAGAAAAAATAACGTATAGCTGTGCAAATCATGTTTATCCTAATTCAAAAGGATTGAAGGATATTATCATCGAAAACAATTATTGCAACCCAAAAAAACTAAAAGTCATTGCCAACGGAAGTTCAAACGGTATCGATACATCATATTTCAATCCAACATTATTTTCTGAAAACGAAAAGGTAGATTTGAAAAAAAAAATAGGGATTAATGAAGATGATTTTGTTTTTATCTTCGTTGGAAGACTGGTCAAAGACAAAGGAATCAATGAGTTGATTGCTGCGTTTTCAAAACTTCAATATCCAAAAAACAAGCTTTTATTAGTAGGTGATTATGAAAACGAACTCGATCCTCTTTTGCCTAAAACATTAGAGATGATTGAAAGAAATAAAAATATTATTTCAACAGGTTTTCAATATGACGTAAGACCATATTTTGCAATAAGTGATGCACTAGTTTTTCCAACCTATAGAGAAGGATTTCCTAATGTAGTTATGCAAGCTGGCGCAATGAATTTGCCATGTATTGTAACTGATATAAATGGTTGCAACGAAATTATTATTGAAGACAAAAACGGAGTTATTATTCCTGTTAAAAATGAAAGCGCTATTTTTGAAGCTATGAAAAGTTTTGTTTCTAACAGCGAAAAATTGCAGGAAATGAAAGAAAACGCTCGACAATTGATTGTCTCAAGATATGAGCAAAAAATAGTTTGGAAAGCTATATTTGACGAATATAAATTCTTAGAAAAAAATGTATAAACACTTCTTCAAAAGAGTAATAGATTTTTTAGCCTCGTTTATAGGCTTTATAATTTTATTGCCTTTATTTATAGTTATTACAGTTTTTCTTTTTTTTGCAAATGATGGAAAACCATTTTTTTTTCAGCGACGTCCAGGTAAAAAAGGTAAAGTTTTTAGTATCATCAAATTCAAAACTATGAATGATAAAAAAGATGCTGAAGGAAAACTTTTACCCGATGAAGTTAGATTGACATCTGTTGGAAAATTTGTTCGAAAAACTTCTTTAGACGAAATTCCACAACTATTGAATGTAATAAAAGGAGATATGAGTTTAATAGGTCCAAGACCATTATTGACAGATTATTTACATCTCTACAATGAATTTCAAAGCAGAAGACATGAGGTAAAACCAGGAATTACCGGTTGGGCTCAAGTCAATGGAAGAAATGCTATTTCTTGGGACAAAAAGTTTGAATATGATGTTTGGTATGTAGATAACATCAGTTTTGTATTGGATTTAAAAATTTTACTAAAAACAATTCAAAAGGTAATAAAAAGCGAAGGTATTAATGCCCAAGATGGTAATTCCACAGAACCTTTTAATGGATATAATTAATGAATAATATACTAATCACATCAGCAGGAAGAAGAGTTTCATTGGTTCGTTTTTTTCAAAAAGAACTAAAACAATTTTTTTATGATGCAAAAGTTTTCACTACAGATGCAAATCCTGATTATGCTGCTGCATGCCGAATATCTGATGGTGCTTTTAAAGTAAAAAGAGTTTCAGAACCCAATTATATAGAAGAACTAATCGATTTAGCTCTTGCTAATGGGATAAAAATGATTATTCCAACGATTGATACAGAGTTACTCATTCTTTCTCAAAACAAAAAACTTTTTGAAGAAAAGGGAATAATAGTAGTGGTTTCTGATTACGAAATAGTTAAAATTTTTAGAGATAAAAGATTGACACATCAGTTTTTTGAAAAATATTTTATCAACTGTGCTAAGGAATATTCCAAAGACAATTACCAACTGCCCATTTATATCAAGCCATTTGATGGTAGTAGAAGCATAGATAATTATATTATTTTCAAGGAAGAACAGCTAACAGAATATCATTTTACAAATGATAAACTTATGTTTTTAGAATATCTAGACCATAAAAAACACACCGAGTTTACCATAGATTTATATTATGATAAAAATTCTGAACTCAAATGTCTAATACCAAGGCAGAGAATAGAAGTAAGAGAAGGAGAAGTCAATAAAGCGGTCACAAAAGAAACTTTTTTCTTGAAAGATTTATGGGAGAAAATGAAAAAAATAGATGGATTTGTAGGATGTATAACCTTTCAAGTGTTTGTAAATCTCGATAATCAAAAAATATTTGGAATAGAAATCAATCCCAGATTTGGTGGAGGATATCCGCTGAGTTACCTTGCTGGAGGTAATTTTCCAAAATGGATGATTGAAGAATATTTCTTTGAAAATAAATCAATAGAACCATTTCATAGTTGGGAAAAGGATTTAATGATGTTGCGATATGATGATGAGATTTTAGTTCATAACTTTAAGCATTGATGAAAAGTAAAACAATTGTTTTTGACCTCGACGATACATTAGTTCACGAGATTGACTATTTGAAATCGGCATTTATTGAAATTGCTCAAAAAGTTGATGTCAATGATAAAGGCTTATACATAGAAATGCTTAAATGGTATGGAAATAAGGAAAATGTTTTTCAGAATTTAGTCGAAAGATATCCAATCATCACAATTGCTGAATTAAAACAACTTTATAGAAACCACTTTCCAGATTTTTCTCAATACACCAAAGTAAAAAGTTATTTATATGAATTGAAAAGCAAAGGGTATAACTTAGGATTAATTACAGATGGTTTTTCCGTTACCCAAAGAAATAAAATTAAATCTCTAGGAATAGAGGAACTATTTGATTTAATAATTATCTCAGAAGAATTTGGTAGCGAAAAACCTAATGAAAAAAATTATAAAATATTTCATCAATTTAATACCGATGAATATTTTTACATAGGTGATAACGTTTCAAAAGATTTTTTTGCACCTAATCTGTTGGGTTGGAAAACCATCTGCTTGTTGGATGATGGCAAAAATATTCATAAACAGGATTTTAATAAAGAAATTGTATATTTACCTCAATGTAAAGTTGAAGACTTACAGCAAATCCAATTTGAAATAAATTAAATATGCAAAATATCATTAGAAAGACAGTTTTAAAATTACTAAAAATTACGGCCAGAGATATAGTTATAAAACACCATTATACAGGCAGTAAATTCAAATTAAATTCCTACAATCATAAAGGGTATTGGTATCATGGAAAAAAAAGAGAAGAAGAAACTGTTGCAATTTTAAAAAAATGGATCAATAAAAATAATTTTGTTTTAGAAATAGGTGGTCAAATCGGCTATTTCACGACGTTCTATGCTAACCTTGTTGGCGTGAATGGTAAAGTAACTGTTTTTGAGCCTAGTAA
>ERZ795062.327-NODE-327-length-42029-cov-18.607233_pt1 | contig 42029 bp, 41 predicted proteins | sample MGYA00375146_ERZ795062 | MGnify/ENA primary metagenome ERZ795062 (study PRJEB30191, sample SAMN05720281) | activated sludge metagenome | isolation source: Anaerobic digester | place: USA | collected 2015-07-16 ...
CAATGTGTTGCCTCGTAGTAATGAGAGATTACATTAAAAGTGATGGGTGGTAAGCGCCTTGCTGCAAGCGACTTGGGAAGCGACGCTTACTCGCCAATCACATCGGTATTGGCGGGCGTGGCGAAGCGGAACAACGAAGGCGCCAGCCTGGGATTGCGCTCGAGGTGCGAGAATGCCAGCGAGGTGATCTGGCCCAGGCTGTCGAACAGTTCCATCGCGCGCAGATCGTTGCCGGCAAAACCGAGACGAACCTTCTCGAAACCGCTGTCCTGGACTTTGGGAATCGCTTCGATCCATTCCATGCCATCGCGTTCGCCGGCTTCGCGCAGGCTGAAGCTCTTTTCGATCTGGGTATCGCCGGCGAGCAGCGAGGCCGGCGTTCCGCCGAGCGCGGTACCGGCTTTCCTGACCGTGACCTGGCGCAAATCCGGGTCGTGGATCCAGACTTTTTCACCGTCCCCCAGCAGCAACTGGCTGTAGGGCTTCTCGATCTGCCAGCGAAACTTGCCGGGGCGCGAGAACATCATGACCCCGCTCGAGGTCTGCGCCTGGCGCCCGTTCCTGGCGATAACGGTCTGCGTGAAGTCGGCACGCACCGTCCGGGTCGATTCCAGGAACTGGTGCAACTTGTCGATCGCCCCCGCGCCTGCCACCTGCGCAGCCAGCAGGCAGGCGGCTGCGAAGAGGCCGCGCCGGATCATTCTTCCTCCTTGCGGGCCAGGACTTCGCGCCCGCCACGAGCGTCCATGGCGGAAACCAGTCCAGCCTTCTCCATCGCCTCGATCAGGCGGGCCGAGCGGTTGTAGCCGATGCGCAGGTGCCGCTGCACCAGTGAGATCGACGCGCGTCGATTCTTCAACACCACTTCGACCGCCTGGTCATAGACCGGATCGGCCTCCCCATCGGTGTCCAGGCCAGCCTTCTCGCCGCCACCTTCGCCGTCCTCATCTCCGACGCCGCCCTTGAGCACGCCATCGACGTAATCCGGGGTACCCGTTTTCTTCAGGAAGTCGACGACTCGATGCACTTCGTCATCGGCGACAAAAGCACCATGGACGCGGGTCGGATAGCCCGTTCCCGGTGCCAGATAGAGCATGTCGCCCTGGCCAAGCAGCGTCTCGGCACCCATTTGGTCGAGGATGGTGCGCGAGTCGATTTTTGACGACACCTGGAATGAGATACGCGTCGGGATGTTAGCCTTGATCAGGCCGGTGATGACGTCGACCGACGGTCGCTGTGTGGCGAGAATCAGGTGAATGCCCGAGGCGCGGGCCTTTTGGGCCAGGCGGGCAATCAGTTGCTCGACGGTCTTGCCGGAAACCATCATCAGGTCGGCGAGTTCGTCGATCACGACGACGATGTACGGTAGTATCGACAGCGGTTCGGGAGCGTCCGGGGTCAGCGATACCGGGTTGGCGATTTTCTCGCCGCTCTTCTCAGCGTCACGGATGCGCTGGTTGAGTCCGGACAGATTGCGCACCCCCATCGCGGACATCAGCTTGTAACGCTTTTCCATCTCGGCGACGCACCAGTTGAGCGCATTGGCGGCGTGCTTCATGTCGACCACCACCGGTGCGAGCAGGTGCGGGATGCCCTCGTAGATCGACAGTTCGAGCATTTTGGGGTCGACCAGGATCAGCCGTACCTGGTCGGGCTCGGCCTTGTAGAGCAGCGACAGGATCATCGCGTTGATACCGACCGACTTGCCGGAGCCGGTTGTGCCAGCTACCAGCAGGTGCGGCATCTTGGCCAGATCGACCACCAGCGGCTGGCCGCTGATGTCCTTGCCGAGGGTGATCGTCAGCGGCGAGTTCAGTTCATGGTATTCCTTGCTGGAGATGATTTCCAGCAAGCGCACCACTTGACGCTTCGGGTTCGGGAGTTCGATCGCCATCGACGACTTGCCCGGCACCGTTTCGACGACGCGTACCGAGGTCAGCGACAGCGAGCGCGCCAGATCCTTGGCCAGGTTGAGGATCTGCGCCCCCTTGACGCCCACCGCCGGTTCAAATTCATAACGGGTGATGACCGGCCCCGGGAAGGCCGCGGTCACCGTGACCTGCACGCCAAAATCCGCGAGTTTGCGCTCGATCAGACGCGAGGTGTATTCAAGGGTTTCCGGGCGGATGCGGTCACTCTGCGGCGGCGCCGGTTCGAGCAGATGCAGGGGCGGCAGCAGGGCACCCTCGACGGCGTCGGGAAAGAGCGCAGGTTGTCGCTCGCGGGCGATGCGCTTGTCAACTTTCAGCGCAAGTGGTGGTGTCGTGATCGCACCTGCTTTCTCACTCGGGAGAGGCTCTGGCTGCAGGGCTGCGTCAGGCTGCTCGTCTTGCGGCGGCAGCGGTGTCGAGGTGGCTGCCGGCTCGGGCCTGTCGGCGAGGGACGGCTGCGGCCCTTCGGCGAGCGTCGGTTCCCGAGCGTCGCTGCGCTTGATCCCTTGCTTCAGTGGTGGAGGGGTGACCGTCTCGGGTTTCTCGGTCAGGGAGGGTTCATGCGCCTCGCCCCGCTTCTTCTCGCCATCGACCACCGCTTTGCGTTCGCGCGCGACTTCGCGGCCGATGCGCCGGTCCTGCCAGCGCTCGAACAGCTTGCCAACGCCGACAACCGCCTCTTCAAGGAGTGTTCCGGCGCGTTCCGCAGCGCTGATCCACGACATGCCGGAGAAGATGCTCCAGCCAAGGCTCAGCATCGCCAACAGGGTCAGCGTCGCGCCGGTATAGCCCAGGTAGCGCACCGCGAAATCGCGCAACTCCAGGCCCATCACGCCTCCCGGACCGACCGGCAGCGTCGCCTTGAGGGTGTAGAAACGCAGGGTTTCGAGGCCACTGCTGGCGACGATCAGCACCACGAATCCAGCCAGAGCAATGTACAGCGGGCGGCGGTCGGTTGGTCGCTGACCGTCGAGTCGGCGGTAGCCCCACCAGACGAAGGCGAGCAGCAGGGCGATCCACCACCACGCCGAGACGCCGAAGACGTACAGCATCAAATCAGCCAGCCAGGCACCGCTGCGACCAGCCGGGTTATGCAGCGTCGTGGCATGCACGGCGTGCGACCAGCCAGGGTCGGCCCGATGGTAACCCCACAGGGAGAGCGCGAGAAAACTCGCGACGACGATCAGGACCAGCCAGCGCGATTCCCGCAGCAGAACCGCGATCTTCTCCGGCAGCGGACTCGGCGCTCTGGACGGAGACGTCGTCCTGCCGGCAAATTTGTTCAGCAAAGCCATCAGTTTCGGACGGGGAGTGGGAATGGGAAAATGGGGTTCAGGGCTGCGGTGGGGCGGTGACTGGGGCGGGGACGCGCTTTTCGAGAATGACGATGCGACCTTCTTCGGCCCGGAAGTAGCCGCGATTTTCCAGATCCTTCATCACCCGGCTGACCATTTCTCGCGAGGCCCCGATCATCTTGGCGATATCCTGTTTGGTCAGCCGCCGACGGATCACGCGTTCCCCGTGCTCGTCTTCCGAGAAATCCAGGAGCAACTTGGCGACGCGACCATAGACGTCGAGCAGCGCCAGACTTTCGATATTGCGATCCGCTTCACGCAGCCGCTGCACGAGGCTTTTCATGATGTTCAGGCAGAGGTCGAAGTTCTCGGCCAGGCAACGTTTGAAGTCGGTCTTGGTAATCACCAGCAGTTCGCAGGTTTCGGTGGCGACCACGTCTGCTGAACGCGGGCTGCCATCGATCAGTCCCATCTCGCCGAAGAACTCTCCGGGGCCGAGCAGGGTCAGAATCACCTCGCGTCCCTCTTCGTCGCTGTTGAGCACCTTGGCGCCGCCGCTGATCAGGACGTACAGCGAATCAGTGCTGTCGCCGGCGCGAACGATGGTGGTCTGGCGCGTTACCCGACGATGAAACGCGACTTTTGCGATCTGTTCGAGTTGCGAATCGGGTACGCCGGCAAAAATCGGGATGCTGTGCAGCAAAGTCAGGCTGGGGCCTCTCCTGGGTTGCTCGACCTGCATGTTCATGGGCCAATCTTTCATCAAGTGAAGTGATTTCTATCAAAGGCTTGCGCCGGGATTATAAGGCACTTTGCCGCATTTCGAAGGAAACCCGCCACGAACTTGGCGCCGGGAGCTTGCGTTTTGCCGGTTATAATTTTTCCATCACCCACCACCAGAGCGAACAAGATGAACCAAGCAACCCGCCACTGCCGCCTGCTGATCCTCGGATCAGGCCCTGCCGGCTATACTGCCGCGGTCTATGCTGCGCGAGCCAACCTGCAGCCGGTGTTGATCACCGGCATGGCCCAGGGAGGACAGTTGATGACCACCACCGACGTCGACAACTGGCCTGCCGATGCGCAGGGCGTGCAGGGGCCGGATCTGATGCAGCGCTTTGAAGAGCATGCGCGTCGTTTCGAAACCGAGATCATCTTCGATCACATCCACACCGCGCGGCTGACCGAAAAGCCCTTTACCCTGATCGGCGATTCCGGCGCTTACACCTGCGACGCGCTGATCATCGCTACCGGGGCTTCGGCCCAATACCTGGGCCTGCCTTCCGAAGAGACTTATGCCGGTCGTGGGGTTTCCGCCTGTGCCACCTGTGACGGTTTCTTCTATCGCAATCAGCCGGTAGCCGTCATTGGCGGCGGCAACACGGCGGTCGAGGAAGCGCTCTACCTGGCGAATATCGCCAGTCACGTTACCCTCGTACATCGACGCGACAAGCTGCGCAGCGAAAAGATATTGCAGGACAAACTGTTTGCCAAGGAACAGGCCGGCAAGGTCACGATCCGTTGGAACTGCATGCTCGACGAGGTGCTCGGCGACGCCTCCGGGGTTACCGGCATGCGCATTCGAAACAGGCTCACCGACACCACCGAGGAACTGCAGTTGATGGGCGTCTTCATTGCCATCGGCCACCGGCCGAACACCGAACTTTTCGTCGGTCAGCTCGCAATGGACGGCGGCTATCTGGTCACGCAGTGCGGACGCCAAGGCAATTTTACGGCAACCTCAATCGCCGGCGTCTTTGCTGCTGGCGACGTTCAGGATCACATTTACCGGCAGGCCTGTACTTCAGCGGGCAGCGGCTGCATGGCGGCGCTCGATGCCGAGCGCTACCTCGACAGCCTCGGTCTGGCCGGCTGAGAGTGGGGCGGGTTCCCAGCGAGCGAGGCCCTCGACATGCGTGCGCGACCGACACGAGGAGCGATGCCGGCGATGAACCTCTGCGATCGACCCGATGCCGAAGATGTGGCCGCGTTTCTCGCCGCGGTCGATGGGGCGACGCCGCTGCGCAAGTTTGATCGCGTCAGCTTTGATCCGCCCAGGCCAAGCCCGCGACCACGGCAACGCGAACTCGACGAAGCGGCGGTCATCAGCGAAATGCTGCATGCGCCTCTGGGCATCGACGACTGGCTCGACCTCGGCGGTGCCGACTCTTTTCTGCGCAACGGACTGCCACGCACCCTGCTGCGTGATCTGCGTCGCGGGCGCTGGAGTATCCAGGATCACGTGGACCTGCACGGCATGAACAGGCACGAGGCGCACGCGCAAGTGGCGCTGTTCATTGCCGAGGCACTGGCGGCGGGCAAGCGCTGCCTGCGTATCGTACACGGCCGCGGGCATGGTTCTCCGGGTCGGGAGGCGATCCTGCGTCAGTGGGTCAAGGTCTGGCTCGGTCGCTGCCAGGAGGTGCTGGCGTTTTGTCACGCGCCGCCCAACGACGGCGGTGATGGTGCCCTGTGGGTGTTGCTGAAGGCTGGCGGCAAACTCCGCCCATAGGCGCCCCGGCTAATCAGATCGCTGCCTCGTCGACTTCACCCGTGCGGATGCGGACCACCTGCTCGACGGTGCTGACGAAGATCTTGCCGTCGCCGATTTTGCCGGTACGTGCGGCCTTGACGATGGCGTCGATGGCGTTCTCCACTGCCGTATCGGAAACGACGATCTCGATCTTCACCTTGGGCAGGAAATCAACCACATACTCCGCCCCACGATAGAGTTCGGTGTGGCCCTTCTGGCGGCCGAATCCCTTCACCTCGGTGACCGTCAGGCCGGTCACGCCAATCTCGGACAAGGCCTCACGCACTTCGTCGAGCTTGAATGGTTTGATGATCGCTTCAATTTTTTTCATGGCCTCTGCTCCTGGGAAGATCGTAAAGAAATCGTATCAGAAATCCGGCTTCCGTAAGTGATCAGTAGGGGTCGCGGTAGCGATTGGTGATCGGGAAACGCCAATCCTTGCCGAAACCGCGCTGCGTTACCCGGATGCCTACGGGTGCCTGACGTCGCTTGTACTCGCTGATCTTGAGCAAATGGACGACACGGCGCACGTCGGCTTCGGCGTAACCACGGGCAATGATCTCGCGCGGACTGAGGTCCTTTTCCATGTACGCCTCGACGATGGCATCGAGCACTGCGTAGGGCGGCAGACTGTCCTGGTCGGTCTGGTCCGGTTTCAACTCCGCAGAGGGCGGGCGATTGATGATCCGCTCGGGAATGACGTACGAACGCGTGTTGCGCCAGCGCGAGAGGCGATAGACCAGCGTCTTGGCGATGTCCTTGATCACCGCGAAACCGCCCGCCATGTCGCCGTAGAGCGTGCAGTAACCGACCGCCATTTCCGACTTGTTGCCGGTGGTCAGGACCAGCGAACCGGTCTTGTTCGAGAGGGCCATCAGGATCATGCCGCGAATCCGGGCCTGCAGATTTTCTTCGGTGGTATCGGCCGGCAGGCCCGCAAACTGCTTCTCGAGCATGCTGCCAAGGGTCAGCATAGCTGGCTCGATGGCGATTTCATCGTAGCGGACGCCGAGCAGGCGGACCATCTCACGTGACTCCGAGAGGCTTAGTTCGGCAGTGTATGGGGAAGGCATCATCACCGCCCGCACCTTGTCGGCGCCGAGAGCGTCAACTGCGATGCACAGCGTCAGCGCCGAGTCGATGCCACCTGAAAGGCCGATGATGGCACCAGGAAAACCGTTCTTGCCAAGGTAGTCGCGCACCCCGAGCACCAGCGCCTGGTAGACCTCGGCTTCCAGGCACGGTGCGGCAACGATGGTTCCCGGCTGTGGTTCGCCATCGACGAAGTCGACCACCATCAGCGCTTCCTCGAACTGCGGCAACTGACAGCACAGTTGCCCGCGTGAGTCGAGCACGAACGACCCCCCGTCGAAGACCAGTTCGTCCTGTCCGCCGGCAAGGTTCGCGTAAACCACCGGCAGGCCGGTAGTGGCGATACGTTGGCGCAGGACTTCGGTACGTCGCTCGCGTTTCCCCATGTGGTATGGGGAGGCATTGAGCACCAGCAATATCGCCGCTCCGGCCGCGTGCGCCAGATCAGCGGCGCCAGGCTCCCAGACGTCGGCGCAGATGTTGACGCCGCAGCGAATGCCTTTGAGCGTCAGGACACAAGGCCCGTCACCAGAGTCGAAATACCGCTCTTCGTCGAAGACCTCGTAGCTGGGCAAACGCTGCTTGTAATAGGTTGCCAGCCGCTGTCCATCGTTGAGGAGCGTTGCGGCGTTGTAGCAGTGCGGGCCGCGCTTTTCCGGGTGACCGACGAGGACGGCAATGCCTTGCAGGCTTTTGGCCAGGGCATCAAGTTCGCGTTCACAGGTTTCGCAGAAGTCGGCGCGCAGCAGCAGATCCTCGGGAGGATAACCGCAGAGCGCCAGTTCGGGTGTCAGCAACAGGTCGGCACCCTGTTGCCGGGCACGCTCGGCAAAACCGAGGATCCGCGCGCGGTTGCCGGCGAAGTCGCCAACCGTGGCATTGATCTGGGCAATCGCAATCTTCAGGGACATAAGCACAGGTACCAGAAAAAGGGGCGCACGTGCGCCCCCCGATCAGCGTGGCGGAAAAAGCGGTTCAGAAAGCCGGCTTTTCTTTGGCATTCTCGTAGGCCCGCACGCCTTCCATGATTTCCTTCTTGGCTTCGTCGCTGCCCAGCCAGCCGGCGACCTTGACGAACTTGCCACGTTCGAGGTCCTTGTAGTGGGCAAAGAAGTGCGCGATCTGATCCAGGATGACCTGGGGAAAGTCGCGCGGTGACTCGATGTCGCGATACATCGACGTGAGGCTATCGACCGGGACTGCGAGCAGTTTGGCATCCTGTCCTGCTTCGTCTTCCATGGCCAGCATGCCGATCGGCCGACAGCGTACGACGACCCCGGGGTGCAGGGCGAACTGAGTGACCACCAGCACATCGACCGGGTCACCATCACCGGCAATGGTGTGTGGAATGTAGCCATAGTTGCAGGGGTAGTGCATGGCAGTGGACATGAAACGATCGACGAAGACCGCGCCGCTGTCCTTGTCCACTTCGTATTTCACCGGATCGGCATGCATCGGTATCTCGATGATGACGTTGAAATCATTGGGAAGTGCTTTGCCGGAGGGCACGCGATCTAGGCCCATGTTCGTGGTCTCTCTACTGGTTGCGGGAACAGCAATTATACCCCCGCCCAGGGTTGTACCGGTCATGTCGGCCGGTTCGGTCATTCACTGCACGGCAAAGGCCAAGCGCGCTGGCTCGGCAGCTGCATCATCTGCCGGGTCATGAGACGCCGGCGCTGGGGCGCTGGCTGATGCGGTCCCGCCAGGCCTGCAGACGGTGCATGCCCTCATCGGCAGGACGGAACTTCATCAGTCCGCGCGCGAATTCGAGAGCGCAGAAAGCGGTGATGTCGGCGATCGTGAAGCGCTGTCCAGCCATATAGGGCTCGCTGGCGAGTTTGCGATCCAGCCAGCGCGCCACTTCTCGCACCTTCTCGGCTTGCGAGTGGCCGAAGTCGGGGAACTGCGGCTGTTCGAGTGGCGCCAGGCCGGGATGAGTGTGGCGAATCCAGTTGGCGATGCCTCCGAAGAGGTACAGTTCCACCCGGCGGTCAGCCATTTCGATGAAGGCGCGCTCTTCAAAATCATTGCCCATCAGGTTGGGTTCTGCGACCAAGCCTTCCAGGTAGGTACAGATGGCTCTTGTCTCACCGAGCGAGCGCCCGTCGTCGAGTTCGAGCACCGGCAGCTTGGCCAGCGGACTCCTGGCGCGAAAGGCAGCACTCAGGTGCTGGCCACTGCCGATGTCGACGATCTCCTGTTCGATGCCGGTCAAACCCTTCTCGGCAATGAACATCAGCACTCGGCGGGGGTTCGGTGCTCTTGGTGAGACATAAATTTTCATCGTTCCCTCACTGTTCGTAACATGCTGTATGGTTGGACATGATGCCGTGACGAGAGCAAGAGCGCCTCAAACGCCGCTCTGGCGCGACTGCCCGATCTCGACCATTCGGCGCGCCTCCTCTGCGAACTGCCGTGCCAGGTCGGGGTCGGCATCCCGATCGATCGGCGAGGGTGGCGTGTTGATTCCTTGTTGCACTGCCGGGCGACGGCGTATCTGCTCCAGCCAGCGTTGCAGATGGGGCAGCTCGGCGAGATCCACGCCCGACCAGCGATGCGTGCGAACCCAGGCCCAGTTCGCGATGTCAGCGATCGAATAGTCACCGGCCAGGTACTCATGCTCCTTGAGGTGCCCATCGAGAACGCGAAACAGTCGTCGGCACTCACCCTGATAGCGGTCTATCGCGGGCTGAATCTTTTCGGGGAAATAACGGAAGAAAACATTGGCCTGGCCCATCATCGGTCCTACCCCACCGACCTGGAACATCAGCCACTGGATGGCGCGGGATCGGCCCCTGGCGTCATCGGGCATCAGGCGCCCGGTTTTTTGAGCCAGATAAAGGAGAATCGCGCCCGATTCAAAGACCGCGAAATTCTCTTCTGCGCGATCGACGATCGCCGGGATTCGCCCGTTCGGGTTGATCGCCAGAAACCAGGGTTGCTTCTGCTCACCCTCTGACAGCTTCAGCGCGTGTACCCTGTAGGGCAGAGCGAGTTCCTCCAGGGCAATCGAGATTTTGTGCCCGTTGGGTGTCGCGGCGGTGTAGAGGTCGATCATTCTGGTCTCACGCATCGGGTTTGCCGTCCACCCGTGGTTGCAGGAGGTAGGGCACATAGCGCCAGGACAGTACCGCAAAGCAGGTAAACCAGCAAGCCGCAGCGAGGCCAATCCAGCGCAGGTAACCCGCCGGATCGAACTGCGGGAGGATGATGCGGATCACGAAACCGGCAATCATGATCCAGAGTACTGCCTTGTCGAGCCGGTCGAAGATGATTTTTCGGCCGGTGTGGCCGTTGGCGATGCGGATCAGCATTGCGGGGATGATCAGGCCCATGGCGCCGAAGGTAAACACGTGCATTGACAACGAGCCTAGCCATCCCGGCGTTACGAGCTGCTCGATGAACTGCAACAGCAACTGGGCGACGATGGCGAGATAGCCGAGGTACATGATGCCGATATCGAGTCGGCGCATCGCCAGTTGCGGCTTCCAGAAGACGAAGCGGCCACTCAGCAGCAGTGCCAGCAGCAGTGCCAGCCACGGCGCAATCTGTGTCGGCAGCAGGCCGACGAACACGAGCAATAAGGCCAGCAGTTTGATCGCCCGATCAAGTGGCGCGCTGCGCAGGATGTCGGCCTGCACGGCGTTCTTCATGAACTGCGTAACGGTTCTTTCGAGCATCACCAGGAATACGACGCGGAACAATCCAAGGGTCATGGCGGCGCCGACCTGGAAGTGGTCTTCGCTGAGCAACAGGTTCTTGGCGACCAGGAACAGTGGCAGGACGATCAGGAAAAAAGTGTTGTCCGGGAAGGAATCATCCTGATGGTGTCGGATCAACGTCCATAGCAGCATCAGGACGATCATTGCCAGAAAGAGGTTGCTGAAAAAGCGGAACACGAGCGGTGGCAAGATTCCTGCGTACCACATTCCAGCGCGTTCGAGCAGCCAGGCGCTGACCAGCAGCATCAGCGCCTGGCCGTGATAGCCGCGAATCTTCACCCAGTTCCTGGTGGCGGTGAGCAGGAAGCCGCCGAGAACCGCCCAGCCGAAGCCGAAGAACATTTCGTGGGCGTGCCACTGCGCTGGTGAGAATGGTGTTGCTGGCGGTGCCAATATTCCCGAGAAGATCAGCGCCCAGAGTACGGGCAGGCTGAGTCCGGACAAGCAGGCGAGGGTAAAGAAGGGTCTGAAACCGACCAGCCATAGCGGGTGGTTCGAAAAGCTCATGCTCGCGGGGTCTCGGTCAGTTACGGCGTGAGAAAGCAGGAAGACTGCAGGGGTGGATGGCTGCCCAGTATAGCGGGATGACCGGTGCCTGTCGCCAGTCGGATCCGCACGCCGCCGCGGCACAGTGCCCTGCGGGCTAGAACGGCGGCGGACTGCAGAAACGCATCCGACGATCCGTTGCGGGATGCGTGAAAGCCAATTCATCGGCGTGCAGCAGAAGGCGATCGGATTTGGCGACGGTCGTGGCGTCGGCGTAAAGCATGTCCCCGACGATGGGGTGCCCGAGTGCCTGCAGGTGCACACGCAACTGGTGTGTGCGACCGGTTTCAGGCGACAGGGCGAGGCGCGAGGTGTCATCTGACGCGGTGTGACTCAGGAACCGGTAACGCGTGAGCGCGGGCTTGCCAGCCTGTCGGTCAACCTTCTGGCGTGGATGATTCGGCCAGTCAACAGCGAGTGGCAGATCAATGACACCGGTGACCGACAACGGACACCCCATGACGACCGCCAGATAGCGCTTCTCGACCCGTCGCTGCGCGAATTCGTGACTCAGTCGCCGCTGCATTTCCTTGCCACGCGCCAGCAGGAGCAGGCCTGAAGTCGGCATGTCAAGGCGATGCACGATCAGCGCGTCGGGATACTCGGCCTGGACGCGCAGCACCAGGCAGTCCTGTTTGTCTTCGCCGCGACCGGGTACCGAGAGCAGTCCGGCCGGTTTGTTTGCCATCAGCAGCCAGGAGTCGACGTACAGGATGTCCAGCGCGTCGTTGGGTGGCGGGCGGTAGGGTGGCGGGGGCGGAACATTCTGCGCAGTGCCGGTGGGTGCCATGGGCGAATCGGGACAAGGTTCGGTAAACGAGCGGTGTGGCTCCGCACCGTGATGATCTGGTAAAGAGGGCGTTGCCAATGGATATGCTGGGTATTCGGCCGGTGCAGGGGTTGCAGTCAGCAGGGACCAAATCTTGACGTTGACCGGCGGTTGCGCGGGTGTCGGCCGTTCAATCACTTTGGCGGCGAAGCGCGATGGCACGCAGGAATTCGCTGCGCAGCTGCGCGGAGCGCTCGAACTCGCCGCTGAAGGACTGGGTGATCACGCGCTCGTCGCCACGCCGGTCTTCACCAAGCAGCAGGCACAATTGTTCGGCTTCGACCACGCAAGCAGCGCCACGCGCCTTCCCGTGCCGCATCAGCGCGTCGGCGATGTCGCGAGTCATCCATTCCTGATAGGTGAAGCGATGGCCGATGGCGTCGACCAGGCGCGCGATGCGGCCAAAGCCGTGCAGGCGACCACCCGGCAAGTAGGCGACGTGCGCCAGGCCGCGAAAAGGTACCAGGTGATGCGGACAGACCCCGTGGATGGCAATGCCGCGGACCACCACCAGGTCGCTGCGGTGATCGGCAAAACCGTCACCGAGTGCTGCCGCCGGATCGAGGTCGTAGCCGCCGAGCAGGCGCCGTTGCCATAGCTCGCGTACGCGCTGTGGTGTTCGCCCCATATGCGCGGCGTCCGGCGCAATGCCACAGGCGCTGAGCAGATCGCCGACTGCGCGCTCGAAGGCGGCTGCGTCGAACGCTTGCCGGCGCGGAATACCGATTTCGCATTCACGAGGGAACGAGAGTTCGTGGTGGCTGCTGTCATCCATGGCTGGCATTCATTGAGCGTTGTTTGGACCAAAGATAATACACGCGCTCAGTGATCACAGCCGTTTGAGGCACGCTCTGCGCAACGCTTTCGCCACCTCGCCGCCCGTGCGCGCGATTTCCTTGCATGCATCAAGCCATACAGGCATTTGATGAGCGATAATGCCGGGGTTGGGGGTCGTGGTGATCACCTATAGGCGAGTTGGGAACGCTGACGCGGGTTGGGAAGGGTAGGGATGAAGAGCGTTGATGATTTCCGTCTGCGGTTCGGCAACAAGGAACTGGTGCCGATCATGATCGGCGGCATGGGGGTGGATATTTCAACCGCCGAACTCGCGCTTGAAGCGGCTCGGCTTGGCGGTGTCGGACATATTTCCGATGCCATGGTGAATACCGTGGCCGATCGGCGTTTCAATGCAAAGTTCGTCAAGGACAAGCTCAGGCAGTACAAATTCAACGTCGCCAACTCCGACAAGTCGATGGTGCGCTTCGATCTCGGACAACTCGCCGAAGCCACCGAGATGCACGTTGGCCGAACCATGGAAGCGAAACGTGGTGACGGCCTGATCTTCGTGAACTGCATGGAGAAGCTGACCATGAACGCGCCTCGCGAGACTTTGCGCGTGCGCATGGCGGCGGCGCTCGATGCCGGCATCGACGGCATCACTCTGGCTGCCGGTCTGCACCTGGGGTCGTTTGCCCTGATCGAGGAGCATCCGCGTTTCCGCGACGCCAAGCTGGGAATCATCGTCTCCTCGCTGCGCGCCCTGCAATTGTTCCTGCGCAAGACCGCACGCTGCAACCGGCTACCGGACTATGTGGTGGTTGAAGGGCCACTGGCCGGCGGGCATCTGGGTTTCGGCATGGACTGGGCCCAGTATGACCTGGCGACCATCTTCGGCGAAATTCACCGTTATCTGCAGGCTGAACATCTGGATATTCCGCTGATTCCGGCGGGCGGTATCTTCACCGGGAGTGACGCCGTTTCCTTCCTCGACCAGGGGGCGGCGGCAGTTCAGGTGGCGACGCGTTTCACTGTGGCCAAAGAGTGTGGTTTGCCGGAAGACGTCAAACAACGCTATTTCGCTGCCAGTGAAGACCAGATCGAGGTCAACCAGATCTCGCCTACCGGTTACCCGATGCGCATGTTGAGCAACAGCCCGGCGATTGGCGACGGGATTCGGCCCAATTGCGAGGCCTATGGGTATCTTCTCGACAGCAGCGGCAGCTGTTCCTACATTACCGCGTATAACCGCGAGGTGGCGGCCAATCCTGGCGTCAAGAAGATATCGGTTCGGGACAAGACCTGTCTATGTACGCAAATGCGCAACTTCGATTGCTGGACCTGCGGTCACTATGCGTACCGCCTGAAGGATACGTCGAAGCGCTTGCCCGACGGCAGCTACCAGTTGCTGAGCGCAGAGCACATCTTCCTCGACTATCAGTTCAGCACCGACGGCAAGCTCCGGGTGCCGGAGTAGTGCACTGGCTGCGGCGTTCCTCCGCGACTGCGGACGGGCGTTAGCCGATGCTCAGTTATCGTCATGCCTTCCATGCCGGGAACCACGCCGATGTGCTCAAACATCTGGTGCTGGTGCAGCTTACGCGCTACCTCTGCCAGAAGGAGCAAGCCTTCTGGTACCTCGATACGCACGCCGGCGCGGGATCCTATGCTCTGGATTCCGCTGCGGCAGCCAAACTGGAGGAGTTTCGGGATGGTGTCGGTCGGCTGTGGGGGCGCAAGGATCTGCCGGCGGCTCTGGCTGATTACTTGGCGCTGGTGCGCAAGGTCAATCCCGACGGCGGTTTGAAGGTCTATCCCGGTTCACCCTTGCTGGCGCTCGCAATCATGCGCGCACAGGACCGCCTGCGCCTTTTCGAACTGCATAGCCGCGAAGTGCTGCGGCTGCGGGAGAATTTCCAGGCCTTCGGCAAGCAGGTGATCGTTCACCACAGCGATGGATTTGCGTCGCTCAAGGCCCTGTTGCCGCCGCCACCGAGGCGTGCCGTGGTGCTGATCGACCCGCCTTATGAAGAGCGCCGCGACTACGACCGGGTGGTGCATTCGCTCAAGGAGTGCCTGACACGCTTCCCGACTGGCACCTACATGCTGTGGTATCCGCAACTCACCAAGCTCGAAGCGCATGACTTGCCGCAACGCCTGCAACGCCTGTCGGCCAGCAACTGGTTGCAAGTGACGCTACGCATCCGCACCCCGGCCAGTGACGGTTTCGGAATGTACGGCAGTGGCCTGTACATCCTCAATCCGCCGTGGACCCTGCAGTCCACCTTGCAGGAGGTGATGCCCTATCTGGTCGGGGTGCTCGGGCAGGATGCCGGTGCCGGTTTTACGCTTGCGGGTCAGGTGTCCTGACGGGCGACCGGCCGTGAGTCAAGCCGTCGGAGCGCTCTGGATTGGCAGTGTCCGCTGCGTACTTGCGGCTCGAACCGAAACAGAGTTCCACCGGGTATCTGACGGCATTCCTGGCGAGTTTGGCACGTGCTGCGGCTTCAAGGTCGATGCCGGCATTTTCGGCGATCAGCAGCAGATAAATGAGGACATCGGCGCACTCGTCGTGGAGTGCTTCCCGAGCCCGGGCATCCTCGGCCAGGGCGGCCATGTCGGCATCGCTTTTCCACTGCGTCAATTCGAGCAGTTCACTGGCCTCGAGATTCAGCGAGACGATCAGGTTGCGCAAGTTGTGGAACTGCGCCCAGTTCCGTTGCTCGCGAAATTCGATGACTTCCGCCGTCAACGCCAGCAGACTCATGGGCTGCCGAAGAAACGTTGTTTGATGTCCTCGCGCAGGCTCATGCCGGTTGCGCGTGCGCGTCTGAGCAGTTCCCAGTAGTAGCGGTACGAGGCGCGGTCATGCAGTTTGCCATGGTGCTGGATCGGCCCCCATTCGCAATCCTGGGCGGCGACTAGGATTGCGGCTGCATCTTCGACTTCCGAGAAGTCGGGGCGCATGGCTTCGAAGATGGGCACGATCTGGTTGGGGTGAATACTCCACATGCGCAGGTAGCCGAACTCGTTGCGCGCGCGCTGCGCGTTGTCGCGGATGACATCGAGATCCTTGAGTTCGGTGGTCACGTTGTGTGACGGTACTGCGCCATTGGCCAGCGCGGCGGCTGAGATTTCACACTTGGCGCGGACGACCAGCGGATGCTCGAACTGACCTGGGCTCTGCATCGCTGAGCCCGGGATGGCGCCGTGGTGTCCGCTGACAAAATCCATGAGTCCGAAATCGAGCGATTCCACTACCGGCAACGCGGCGATGTCCCAGACTTCACGCAGGGCACCGTGCGTCTCGATCAGGACATGCACAGGAATCTGGCGGTCGAGCCCTGCTGCGGTGGTTGCGCGCGACAACTCGCCCAGCAGCCTTCGGACATCGTCGCTCCCGCGCACTTTCGGCAGGGTGACGAACGCCAGGCGTCGCCCGGCACGGGTGACGATAATTTCGATGTCCTGTTGCCAGTGCGGATGGCTGAGGTCGTGAATGCGGACGCCAACGCGCCCGTGCTGGTTGGCGTCGGACATGATGACCGCGGCCACCATTTCGGCGTGTTCCCGGGCAGCACCGGCTGCGGCGCCATCCTCGCAGTCGCAGGTGACGTCGAAAATTGGCCCCAATTCGTTCTGCAACTGGAGTGCCTTGTACATCAGTTTTTCCGAGCCCGCATAGTGGTCTACCGCGGGCATCATGGGAAACGGCTGCTCTCCGGCGAACAGGACCTGGCTGGGATGGCGCATCGGGGTGTCTGTGTATGCGAACTTGGGATTCCGTATTCTACTGCGCTCCGGGAGGGAATGCGGAGACAAAAAAGCCGCGGTCTGGCCGCGGCTTTTGGCTGGTTGCGCCGTTGTTTAAAGCATGCCCTGCACGGCTTCTGCTTCGTCGGTGAGTTCCTTGAGCGTCTTGTTGATCTTCTCGCGTGAGTAATCGTCGATTTCGATGCCCTGGATAATAGTATACGAACCGCCCTTGCATTCGCACGGGAAGCCGAAAACAATCCCGGTCGGGATGCCGTAGGAGCCGTCCGAGGGGACGCCCATGGTCACCCACTCGTCGGAACCGAGGACCCAGTCGTGCATGTGATCAATGGCTGCGTTGGCTGCCGAAGCGGCGGACGACAGGCCGCGCGCGTCGATGATCGCCGCGCCGCGCTTGCCGACGGTCGGCAGGAACACATCGTTGTTCCACACTGGATCATTGACCAGCGTCTTGACGTTATCGCCATCAGAAGTGCAATTGCGATAGTCGGCGTACATCGTCGGCGAATGATTGCCCCACACGACGAGTTGCTTGAAGCTGGCTACCGGTCGTCCGGTCTTCGCAGCAAGCTGTGACAAGGCACGGTTGTGATCGAGGCGCAGCATGCCATGGTAGTTCGATGGATTGGTGCGGCCGACTTTTCGAGCGGCGGCGCCGGCGATCAGGGCATTGGTGTTGCAGGGGTTGCCGACGACGAGTACGCGGACATCTTCCTTGGCGTTTTCCGCAATGGCTTTGCCCTGAACGGTGAAGATGGCGCCGTTGGCGGTCAGCAGGTCTGCCCGCTCCATGCCCGGGCCGCGCGGACGGGCGCCGACCAGCAGGCAGACGTCAGCGTCCTTGAAGGCGAGGTTCGGGTCGTCGGTGGCGAACATGCCGGCGAGTAGCGGGAAGGCACAGTCCTCGAGTTCCATGATCACGCCCTGACAGGCTTTTTGTGCTTGCGGCAGATCAAGGAGTTGGAGTATGACCGGTTGATCCTTGCCAAGCATTTCGCCGGAGGCAATCCGGAAGAGCAGACTGTAACCGATTTGACCGGCGGCGCCGGTGACCGCGACGCGCATGGGGGCTTTGGACATGATGCGGCTCCTGTTATTGATGATGAGCAAAAATGGGCAGAATACGATTGGCGTTGACCCCGCACGCCGTTAAGTGCAGGAGCAGCAAATCACTCAAATCATAAGATCTAAGGTCGTGGAGTGTCAAATATATCTTATGTCTTATATAAGATATAAATAACTCCAGTGGGATGGACGGAAGTGTGAAATTATGCTGAAATGACGATCCATGAGCCGGTCTTCGTCAGTGCACTCGCCCACATTCAGCCCCCTGTATCGGCAGATCAAGGAATTGATCCTGCGTGATCTGGAGTCCGGCGAGTGGGGCCCGGGTGACCCGATCCCGAGCGAGTCGGAACTTGCTGGCCGCTTCGGTGTGAGCCAGGGTACGGTTCGCAAGGCGATTGACGAGATGGCTGCCGAGAACCTCCTGGTACGGCAGCAGGGCAAGGGAACCTTCGTCGCCACTCACAAGGATCCGGGTTCCTTTTTCCGATTTCTCCGACTGGCGCCGAATGACGGGGATCTGCAGGTCTCCCAAAGCGTGCCGCTCGAATGCTGGCGCGCCAAGGCCGGTGCAGACGTCGCGCGTATTCTCGCTCTTAACACCGGGGCCCCGATTACGATTGTTCGCCGGTTGCTGAAGTTGGGCGACGAGCCGGTCGTTTTCGACGAGATCTATCTACCCAGCGAACTCTTTCCCGACCTGTCGCTCGATGTGTTGCGTTCGGGAGAGTCACTCTACAGCCTGTTCGAGACTCGCTATGGCGTGCGCATGATTCGCGCCGACGAACGGCTGCGCGCCGTCTCGGCTGACAGAGTCAGCGCAGAGTGGCTGCAGGTGGCCGATGGAAGCCCCCTGCTGCTGGTCGAAAGGGTCACCTTCACCTATGGTCACAAACCCGTCGAATGGCGCCGGGGATTCTATTCGACACGCAATTATCATTATCACAATGAACTGGGGTGAGCACTGGAACAGTCCCGTCGGGCAATTCAGGCACGCTTGGATGGTTTATAATCCAGCGTGGTATCGCAGGGGTCGGATGACGTGCATTCGGCCGTATAACACATGAGGGATGACGTGCATGGCAGAGCTGGCAATCAAGAAAAAGCGTCCAAAGAATTTGGATTTGCCCACTATCAGGCTACCCCTTCCGGGGATCCTGTCAATCATTCACCGCATCAGCGGAGCGGCGATGTTCCTGCTGCTGCCGTTCCTGCTATGGCTGTTTCAGGGTAGCCTCACCTCTCCTGAATCCTTTGCCGGCGTCAAAGCGGTGGTCGGTCACCCGTTGGCGAAGATTGTCCTGCTCGGCCTGGTCTGGTTCTACATGCACCACTTCTGTGCCGGCATCCGCTATCTGCTGCTGGATCTGCACAAGGGGGTAGAGCTCGAGGCGGCGCGCCTTTCGAGCAAGATCGTTTTCGTCGTCAGCATCGCCCTGACCCTGATCATCGGAGCTAGAGTGCTATGGTAAATCGTATTCTCGTCGGGGCGCATTACGGCCTCAAGGACTGGATCATCCAGCGCGCCACCGCCATCGTGATGGCAGTCTTTACGCTCATCTTCCTGGTCGTCGTCGGTGCTGTCGGGCCCGATACCTTTGAGGCCTGGCGCGGCATTTTTGCCAACGGCTTCATGAAATTTGCAACATTCCTGTTCTTTGTCAGCGTCTTCTACCATGCCTGGATTGGGATTCGGGATATCTGGATGGATTACGTCAAGCCGGATGGCTTGCGTCTGTTGATGATGATTGCGACGGCTGCGGTGCTGGTCGGATATGCCGGCTGGGCGGTTCAGATTCTGTGGAGAATGTAAGTGAGCAAGCTAACCATTCCAGTACGTAAGTTCGATGCAGTCATTGTTGGGGCTGGCGGTTCGGGTCTGCGGGCGGCGATTCAGCTTTCCGAAGCCGGATTGAAGACGGCCGTCCTGTCCAAGGTTTTTCCCACCCGTTCGCATACCGTTGCTGCGCAGGGCGGCGTCTCGGCGTCGCTCGGCAACTCCGAGGAAGACCACTGGCACTGGCATATGTACGATACGGTGAAAGGTTCTGACTGGCTCGGTGACCAGGACGCGATCGAATACATGTGCCGCATGGCGCCCGAGGTGGTCGTCGAACTTGAGCACTTTGGCATGCCTTTCGACCGTACGGACGAAGGCAAGATCTACCAGCGTCCTTTCGGCGGGCACATGTCGAATTTTGGCGAAAAGCCGGTACGGCGTGCTTGCGCCGCCGCCGACCGTACTGGCCACGCGATGTTGCATGCGCTGTATCAACGGAACGTACGTGCCAATACCCAGTTCTTCGTCGAATGGATGGCCCTTGATCTGATCCGTGACAACACGGGTCAGGTGCTTGGGGTCATCGCACTCGAAATGGAGACTGGTGATGTCGTCGCCTTCCATGCCAAGGCAACGGTCTTCGCCACCGGTGGGGCTGGCCGGATCTTCTATTCGTCGACCAATGCCTTCATCAATACCGGTGACGGTCTGGGAATGGCGGCGCGCGCCGGCATCGCACTCGAAGACATGGAATTCTGGCAGTTCCATCCCACCGGTGTCGCCGGTGCCGGCGTGCTGATTACGGAAGGTGTGCGCGGTGAGGGCGGTATTCTGCGTAACTCCGCCAACGAACGTTTCATGGAGCGCTACGCTCCCAACGCCAAGGACCTGGCGTCGCGTGACGTGGTGTCGCGGGCGATGGTCACCGAGATCAATGAGGGTCGTGGTTGTGGCCCGAACAAGGACTTTGTCCTGCTCGACATTACCCACCTCGATCCGGCGACGATCATGAAGCGGCTGCCGGGGATTCGCGAAATTTCGATCCAGTTTGCCGGCATCGACCCGATCAAGGCGCCGATTCCGGTAGTTCCAACCTGTCACTATCAGATGGGCGGTGTGCCGACCAACTACAAGGGACAGGTGGTGTCGCAGGATGCGACGCCGATCCCCGGCTTCTATGCCGCCGGCGAAGTGGCTTGTGCTTCGGTGCATGGCGCCAACCGGCTGGGAACCAATTCGCTGCTGGATCTTCTGGTTTTCGGCAAGTCTTCCGGCGATTCGGTGATCGACGACCTCCGGTCGGGGGCCATCGGACTCAAGGAATTGCCAGCGGATTACGCCGAGCGCACGCTGAGTCGCCTGAATCGCCTCAACACGCAGACCGGTGGGACGAGTGTCAATGAGACACGTCTCGAATTGCAGCGGACCATGCAGAAGCATTGTGGCGTTTTTCGCTTCAAGGACATGCTGGTCGAAGGGGTCGCGAAGATTCTCGATGTCGAGAAGGCGGTGCTCAGAACCGAGATCAAGGACAAATCGCAGGTGTGGAACACCGCGCGTGTCGAAGCGCTGGAACTCGACAACCTGATCGAAGTCGCCAAGGCGACGATGATTTCGGCCGAAGCACGCAAGGAGTCGCGCGGTGCGCATGTTCGCGACGACGCGCCGGATACCGCCGCCAACCCGAACGGCCGCGACGACGTCAACTGGCACAAGCACACCCTGTGGCACCGCGAGAGCAATCGTCTCGATTACAAGCCGGTGATCATGAAGCCGCTGTCCGTCGAATCCATCGCGCTGAAGACGCGTTCCTATTGATCGAGCGCCAAGGAGTCAATGAATATGGCCACCAGTACCATGCAGTTCAAGATTTACCGCTACGATCCCGACAAGGACGCTGCGCCCTATATGCAGGACATCTCGGTCGAGGTCGATTTCGCCATTGATCGCAAGCTGCTCGATGTGCTGACCAAGCTGAAAGCCAAGGATGACACGCTTTCGTATCGCCGGTCGTGTCGCGAGGGGATTTGCGGCTCCGATGCGATGAACATCAACGGCAAGAACGGCCTGGCCTGCCTTACCGAGATCAAGGACCTCAAGCAGCCGGTTGTCCTGCGGCCGCTGCCGGGCTTGCCGGTGATCCGCGACCTGATCGTCGACATGACCCAGTTCTTCAAGCAGTACCACTCGATCAAACCTTACCTGATCAATGAAGGGCCGCGTCCAGACCGTGAGCGTCTGCAGTCGCCGGAAGAGCGCGAAGAGCTCAACGGCCTCTACGAGTGCATTCTGTGCGCCTGCTGTTCAACCTCATGCCCATCATTCTGGTGGAATCCGGACAAATTCGTCGGTCCGGCGGGATTGCTGAATGCTTACCGCTTCATCGCCGATACCCGTGACCAGGCGACCAATGAGCGCCTGGATGATCTTGAGGATCCGTATCGCCTGTTCCGTTGCCACAGTATCATGAACTGTGTCGATGTCTGCCCGAAGGGTCTCAACCCGACGCGAGCGATCGGCAAGATCAAGGAAATGATGGTGCGTCGCGCGATCTGATGGGGGACAGGGAAAAGCTCAATCGCCTGCGCTGGCGCTGCACACGCCGCGCCATGCTGGAAATGGATCTCTTGCTCGGGGAGTTTCTCGACCGCATTTTCCCGACCCTGACTCCCGAGCAGGCAGATGCGTTTGTCAACCTGGCCGACATGGAGGACCTGGAACTGTGGCCGCTGGTGAATGGTAGCCGCGAGTGTTCAGATCCGGTGCAAGCCGAAGTCGTGGCCTTGTTGCGCGACGTAAGAGTTAAGTAAGGAAGTTGCCATAATCTAGGCGACCTCCTGTTCGTAGCTGTGACCTCAACACCTGAACGGGGATAAAACAATGACGACCGAACGTAAAGCAACGCTGATCATCGAAGGACGGGCGCCCGTCGAGTTTCCAATCATGACGCCTACCCATGGCAATGATTGTATCGACATTCGTACTCTTGGCGCCAAGACCGGTCTATTTACTTACGACTCCGGCTACCTGTCGACAGCCAGTTGCAAGTCGACGGTCACGTTCATTGACGGCGACAAGGGCGAACTGCTCTATCGCGGCTATCCCATCGAGCAATTGGCCGAGCAGTGCAACTTCCTGGAGGTCGCCTACCTCCTGTGGCATGGCGAACTGCCAACGCCGACGCAGAAGGTAGGCTTCGAAAAGAATATCAAGCAGCACACCATGGTGCATGAGCAACTGGTCAAGTTCTACCAGGGCTTCCGTCGGGATGCGCACCCCATGGCCGTGCTGGTTGGCGTTGTCGGCGCCTTGTCGGCCTTTTACCATGAGGCGGAGGATTTTTCCGACCTCGAGCATCAGAACATCAGCTTCAACCGGATTGTTGCCAAATTGCCGACGATCGTCGCCATGGCCTACAAGTACCACCGTGGCGAGCCGTTCATCTATCCTCGCAACGACCTCGATTACACCGCCAACTTCATGCATATGATGTTCGGCACGCCGTGCGAGGAGTACAAGCCGAACCCGGTGCTGGTCCATGCACTGGACACCATTTTTACCTTGCATGCCGATCACGAGCAAAACGCATCGACCTCTACGGTCCGTCTGTCGGGTTCTTCGGGTGCCAATCCTTATGCCTGTATTTCGGCGGGTATCGCCTGTCTATGGGGGCCGGCACACGGTGGCGCGAACGAGGCCTGCCTGCAGATGCTCGAGGAAATCCATGATGTCTCGCGCGTCGGAAAGTACATTGCCCGCGCCAAGGACAAGAGTGATGACTTCAAGCTGATGGGTTTCGGTCACCGCGTGTACAAGAACTTCGATCCACGCGCCAAGCTGATGCGTACGGTTTGCAACGAAGTGCTGCAGGAACTTGGCCTGGAGAATGATCGTTTGTTCAAACTGGCGATGGAACTCGAAAAAATCGCACTCGAAGACGATTACTTCATCGATAAGAAGCTCTATCCGAACGTCGATTTTTATTCAGGTATCGTCCAGAAGGCGCTTGGCATTCCGACCACGATGTTTACGTGTATCTTCGCCCTGGCGCGCACGGTCGGCTGGATGACGCAGTGGGAAGAAATGATCAACGATCCCGAGTACAAGATCGGTCGTCCGCGTCAGCTCTATGTTGGCACCGCTCGGCGCGACGTGGTTCCTGCCGGCCACCGCTAGGCCGACGGATGCAAGAGGGCGGCAGGCAGTAGCCGCCCTTTTTTCATGCTGTGACTTTTCGGCCACGGCTTTCCTTAATTCGAACCAGAACGGTGACGACAGGTAACTGCCATGATGAATCAGCTTTTTGGTAACTCCCTCCTCTTTGGCGGCAACGCGCCTTTTGTCGAGGAGTTGTATGAAAACTACCTCGACAACCCCGGATCCGTCTCCGAACAGTGGCGCGAATACTTCGACAAGCTGGCGCAATTGCCGGGTCATGTGGCGCGCGACGTTCCGCATCTGCCGGTGATCAATGCGTTCGCCGAACAGGCGAGGAAGGGTGGCTACCGGGCTGCCGCCGTGGCACCCATAGATGACAGGAAGCAGGTCGGCATTCTGCAGATGATCACCTCGTATCGTTTCATCGGCGATCGCTGGGCCAACCTGGATCCGCTCAAGCGCACACCGCGCCCGGATGTGCCGCAGCTTGACCCGGCGTATTACGGGCTGTCGGATGCCGATCTGAACACGGTGTTCAATGCCGGTTCGTTCAAGGGGACGCCGGACCATGCGACCTTTGGCCAGATCTACGACGCCTTGAAGGCGACGTATTGCGGCTCGATCGGGGTCGAGTACATGTACCTCAGCACGGTGGCCGAGAAGCGCTGGATCCAGGATCGGCTGGAGCGGATCCATTCCAAGCCGACGTATACTGCTGATGAGCGCAAGCGCATGCTCGAGCGCCTGACGGCCGCAGAGACACTTGAGCGTTATCTGCACACCCGCTACGTTGGCCAGAAGCGTTTCTCGCTCGAAGGTGGGGAATCCACCATCGTCGCCATGGATGAGTTGATTCGGGTCGCTGGTGCTGGCGGTGTTGATGAAATCGTCGTCGGAATGGCCCACCGCGGCCGTCTCAATGTCCTGGTCAATACCCTCGGCAAGGCGCCGGCGATGCTGTTCGACGAGTTCGAGGGCAGGAAGGCGCAGGATCTCGCAGCCGGTGACGTCAAGTATCACATGGGTTACTCGTCCGACGTGTCCACTCCTGGCGGCCCTTGCCATTTGACACTCGCTTTCAACCCGTCACATCTCGAGATCGTAAACCCGGTAGTCGTCGGATCGGTCTTCTCGCGTCAACGGCGTCGCGGCGAGAATGGCAAGGACAAGGTGCTGGCGGTACTCATCCACGGTGATGCAGCGGTCGCTGGCCAGGGCGTCAACCAGGAAATGCTCAACTTCGCGCAAACACGAGGCTACGGCGTCGGTGGCACGGTTCATATCGTGGTCAATAACCAGATCGGTTTTACCACCTCCGATCCGCGCGATTATCGTTCGTCGCTGTACTGTACCGACATCTTCAAGATGGCCGAAGCTCCGATCTTCCATGTCAACGGCGATGATCCCGAGGCAGTGGCGCTGGTCACCAGCATCGCAGTGGACTACCGCAGGACTTTCAGGAAGGATGTGGTGGTGGACATCGTTTGCTACCGCAAGCTCGGCCATAACGAGCAGGACGAGCCGATGGTCACGCAGCCGCTGATGTACAAAAAGATCCAGATGCATCCCGGAACGCGCAAGCTCTATGCGGACAAGCTGGTTGCCGAGGGTGTCCTGCACCCGGAGGGGCCGGACGAGATCATCGCCGATTATCGCGCTCACCTTGACCGTGGCGAACTGTTGTACAACCCGGTGCTCGCTGGCTACAAACACCCGATGACCATCGACTGGACTCCGTTCCTTTCGCCAAAATACATCGAAAACTGCGATACGACGGTGCCGATCAACGAGTTGCAGCGGCTTGCCGAGCGGCTGACGACGATCCCGCAGAATTTTACCCTGCATAGTCGGGTCAAGAAGATCATTGAAGACCGACGGCTGATGGGTGAGGGCAAGCTCCCGGTCGACTGGGGTATGGCTGAAAACCTCGCCTACGCTTCGGTGCTGGTTTCAGGCTACGGCGTTCGTATTTCTGGCGAAGATGTCGGACGCAGCACCTTTTTCCACAGGCACGCTGCCCTGCACGATCAGAATCGTGAACACTGGGACCACGGAACCTACTATCCTCTGGCCAACCTGCAGGACAGACAGGGAGGTTTCCAATGCTTTGACTCGGTGCTCTCGGAGGAAGCGGTACTGGCGTTCGAGTATGGCTACACTTCAGCCAATCCCCATGAACTGGTGGTCTGGGAGGCGCAGTTCGGTGATTTCGCCAATGGTGCGCAGGTAGTGATCGATCAGTTCATCGCTGCCGGTGAAGCCAAATGGGGTCGGGCCAGCGGCCTGGTACTGCTGCTGCCGCACGGCTACGAGGGGCAGGGTCCGGAGCATTCATCGGCACGCATCGAGCGCTACATGCAATTGTGTGCCGAGATGAACATGGAAGTCTGCCAGCCATCGACGCCAGCACAGGTCTTCCACATGTTGCGTCGGCAAGCGTTGCGTAGTCAGCGCAAGCCGCTGATTGTCTTTTCTCCGAAATCGCTGTTGCGCCACAAGGATGCGACGTCGACGCTGGAAGAGTTGAGCGAAGGTCAATTCCGCCCGGTGATCGGCGAGGTCGAGCCGATCAACGCCAAGAAAGTGACGCGTGTCGTCTTCTGTTCCGGCAAGGTCTATTACGAACTGGTGGCTGCAAGGCACGAGAGGAAGATTTCGCATGTTGCGATCGCTCGTCTTGAACAGTTCTATCCCTTCCCGCAGGAGTCGTTCCAGGAGGAGCTTGCGAAGTATCCGAAAGCCACCGAGGTCGTCTGGTGTCAGGAAGAGCCGCGCAATCAGGGAGCCTGGTACTGGATCGCCTCGCGTCAGCACCTGTCGCGGTCGCTCAGCGACAAGCAGCATCTCCTGCTTGTTTCCCGGCCCGCATCGGCTTCCCCGGCTGTCGGCTACCATAGCAAGCACAACGCCCAACAAAAGGCTCTGATTGAATCCGCATTTGGTGAGATCGAGTACTACAAACTGCCCTAGAACGGAGAGAACATGATCATCGACGTCAAAGTTCCACAGCTTTCCGAGTCCGTCGCCGAAGCTACCCTGGTGTCCTGGCACAGGAAGGCCGGCGAAGCGGTCGCGCGGGATGATAACCTGATCGACATCGAGACCGACAAGGTCGTCCTCGAACTGCCGGCACCGGATAGCGGCGTGTTGGTTGAGATTGTCAAAAGCGATGGCGAAACCGTTGTCGCGGGCGAGGTGATTGCACGCATCGACACCGCAGCGCAGGCCGGCACAGTTGCACCGGCTGCTGCCAAGCCCGTTGCAAGCACGCCCGAAGCGATCGCCGCGCCCACGGCGGCGGCCGCGGCGACTGCGTCTGGCGTGGCTCTGCCGGCCGCCCGCAAGATCCTGGAAGAAAAAGGTGTCGCCGCGAGTGACGTCGCCGGTACCGGGCGCGGCGGACGTGTGACCAAAGCCGATGCGCTCGCCGCCCAGATTCCGGCAGTAAAACCGGCGGCGGCTGCCGCTCCGGCACCGGCCGCGAGCACTGCTGCGGTGCTCGCCCCGGCCCCGACAGTGACGGTTCCGTTGGGTGATCGCCCGGAGCAGCGCGTGCCGATGTCCCGCCTGCGCGCCCGGGTTGCCGAGCGCCTGCTGCAGTCACAGGCCAGCAACGCGATCCTGACCACTTTCAACGAAGTCAACATGGGGCCAATCATGGCGCTGCGCAAGCAGTACGGCGACCGCTTCGAGAAGGCGCATGGCGTTCGCCTTGGTTTCATGGGTTTCTTCGTCAAGGCTGCCGTTGCTGCGCTTCAGAAATTCCCGGTGATCAACGCTTCGGTGGATGGCAACGATATCGTCTATCATGGCTATATCGACATCGGCATCGCCGTGGGTAGTCCGCGCGGTCTCGTCGTTCCGATTCTGCGTGACGCAGACCAGATGACGATCGCCGACATCGAGAAGAAGATTGGCGAGTTTGGTGTTAAAGCCAAGGATGGCAAGCTGTCCATGGAAGATCTGACAGGTGGCACCTTCTCGATCTCGAACGGCGGTGTTTTCGGCTCGATGCTGTCTACGCCGATCATCAACCCCCCGCAGTCTGCGATCCTCGGCATTCATGCCACCAAAGACCGTCCGGTCGTCGAGAATGGCCAGATCATGATTCGTCCGATCAATTATCTGGCGATGTCGTATGACCATCGCATCATCGATGGCCGCGAAGCGGTACTCGGTCTGGTCACGATGAAAGAGGCGTTGGAAGATCCAGCGCGCCTGCTGCTCGGCGTTTAACCACTCATCACCGGGGCACGGAGACACACAGAGGAACTTCTCTGTGCGGCCTCCGTGCCTTTGTGTCTCTGCGGTTAGAAAGGGAATTTATCATGTCCAAGCAATTTGACGTTCTTGTTGTCGGTGCTGGTCCAGGTGGCTATATTGCGGCCATTCGAGCCGCGCAGCTCGGTTTCAATGTCGCCTGTTGTGAATCGAATGCCTATGCAGATCCCAAGGGCGAACCGCGTCTTGGCGGAACCTGTCTGAACGTTGGTTGCATCCCGTCGAAAGCCTTGTTGCACACCTCGCACGTCTTCGAGGAAGCCGGACACGGCTTCGCCGAGCAGGGTATTTCGGTCGGTACGCCGACTATTGATGTAGCGAAGATGGTGGGGCGCAAGGACGGCATCGTCAAACAACTGACCAGCGGCATCAAGGGTCTGTTCAAGAAGAACAAGGTCACCCTGCTGAACGGCCACGGCGCTTTTGTTGGACGTAACGGGGATGCCGGAAGTGAGGTCTGGCAATTGCGTGTTGGCGATGAGTTGGTCGAGGCGAAGCAGGTGATCGTCGCCACCGGGTCCAAGGCTCGTCACTTGCCCGGTGTCCCGGTCGATAACGAGATCGTCTGCGACAACGTCGGGGCGCTCGATATCGACATCGTGCCAAAAAAACTCGCAGTCATCGGCGCTGGCGTTATTGGCCTGGAAATGGGTAGCGTCTGGCGCCGGCTCGGTGCCGACGTGACCCTTCTCGAAGCACTGCCGGACTTTCTCTCCGTGGTTGACGTTGATGTTGCCAAGGAAGCGGCCAAAGTGTTTGCCAAGCAGGGCCTCAAAATCGTGACCGGGATTGAAATCGGCGACGTCAAGATCTCGCAGAAGGGCGTTTCGATCGACTATACGGACAAGGGCGGCAACGAGCAGAAGCTCGACGCCGATCGCCTCATCGTATCGATTGGCCGCATCCCGAACACCGACGGCCTGGATGCCGACAAGGTGGGTCTCCATATCAACGAGCGCGGACAAATCGTGGTCGATGCCCATTGCCGGACCAATCTGCCCGGTGTTTGGGCGTTGGGTGACGTCGTTGCCGGTCCGATGCTGGCGCACAAGGCGATGGAAGAGGGGGTCATGGTTGCCGAGATCATGGCTGGTCAGGCGGGGCACTGCAATTTCGACACCATCCCATGGGTGATCTACACCAGTCCGGAGATCGCCTGGGTCGGCAGGACCGAGCAGCAACTCAAAGCCGAAGGCGTGGCCTTCAAGACTGGCAAGATTCCCTTCGCTGCAAATGGTCGTGCGCTTGGCATGGGGGAACCAACCGGCTTTGTCAAAATGCTTGCCTGTGCCGACACTGACCGCATCCTGGGCGTCCATATCATCGGTGCGAACGCGTCCGAGTTGATCTCGGAAGCCGTGGTGGCGATGGAGTTCGGCGCCGCTGCGGAAGACCTTGCGCGCATCTGCCACGCACACCCGACGCTGTCGGAGGTGGTTCACGAAGCGGCACTCGCCTGCGACAAGAGGCCGTTGCACTTCTAGGCGGAGCCGCCAGAAAGCAGGCGAGGTGCTCCATTCGGCACCTCGCCGTTTTTTTGACACCACCAACGATTACACTACGCGCTAGTCGCCACAGAAGGGGTTGCTGCGCCGTTCATCACCGAAGGTCGACATCGGTCCGTGGCCGGGAATGAACGCCACATCGTTGCCGAGTGGCCAGAGCCGGTCGCGGATCGAGGAGATCAGCGTATCGAAATCGCCTTTGGGGAAATCGGTGCGACCGATCGACCCCTGGAACAGCACGTCGCCGACGATCGCCAGTCGGCCACGGCGGTTGAAGAAGACGACGTGACCCGGCGTGTGTCCGGGACAATGCAGGACATCCATCTCGACGTTGCCGAAACATATCGTGTCGCCCTGCTCAAGCCAGCGGTCCGGAGTAAAGGCCAGCACGTTCGGGAAGCCGAACATCTTGCTCTGTGCCGGCATGCCATCAATCCAGAATTTATCCTCGCACTGCGGCCCCTCGATAGGCAGGGAGAGGCGCGACGCCATTTCGGCTACCGCACCGGCGTGGTCGATATGCCCGTGCGTGACCAGGATCTTCTCCAGTATGACTCCGTTGGCCTCGACAGCACGCATGATCCGCGACACGTCGCCTCCCGGGTCGACCACCGCGCCGCGTTGCGTTTGCTCGCACCACAGAAGGCTGCAGTTTTGTGCGAAAGGGGTGACTGGGATGATCTGAAATTTCATGGTCTGCGTTGGCGCTGGTGTTGGGTGAAGAAAGCGGGTGAGTATAGCAGCAGAGCGTCGCTCAGACTCGTTGCGTGTAGGGTGATCAGCCAGGCCACTCTGCATGAATGCCAAGGTCGTGGACCTTCCTGAGGGTGGCCGGGCACGGGCAAAAAAAACCCGCGCAGGGGGAGTAGCGCGGGAATCAAGGCCCGTCATGGCAACGGGCGTGAGGGAAGGGTAATCCGGTCAGGAACTTGCTATTCTTGTTCAGGGCCCCTTGCGGCGGTTGGTGGTTAGCCAGCAGCGTACGCCGTACCAGAGCAGCGCGCCGGCGGTGGCAACCAGCGACGCCTTGAGGAGTTCCATCTCTCCGACGCTCAAAACGTCCCAGGCGACAATCCCGACAAAGATACCGATTCCTTCAGCCAACGGGAAGGGCACAGGGGATTGCGCCACTGCGCTCATGTATTGGCGTGAGGGCGATGCGCTGTTTCGCCGCAGGCGTCCGATGAATCGTCCTCGGTGTCCTGTGCAGAGGCTGAACCCAGTTCGCCGGCGAAGAAGTGTAGGCGGGATGCGGCAAGAAACCGCTCGTAGTTCAAATTGAATTCGCTCATGTCGTCTTCCTCTATCGTTGTTTTGTGAACAGGTGCCATGATAGGGGCCGACCGGCCAGAGCGTCTTCTGTGTTTGCGTCAGCTTTCAGTGACGTTTTGTGACAGCGGCCAACTCAGCGTGAAGCGGGCGCCGCCCAGCGGCGATTCTCCGGCAAAGGCAGTGCCGCTGTGCTGCTCCAGTACCAGTCGCGCGATCGCCAGACCGAGCCCATAGCCGCCGGTCGATCGGTCGCGCGAACGGTCGAGGCGGGTGAAGGCAGAGAACACCCGCTCGCGTTCCCCGGGGGGGATGCCAATACCGTCGTCGTCGACATGCACCTGGATCTGGTCACCGACGATTTCCGCGTTCACCCTGATGCGCGTCCTGGCGTACTTGATGGCGTTGCGCAGGAGGTTGGTCATCGCGTAGGGCATGCTGCGACGATCGAGGTCGACGCGCAACTGCGGCGGCAAGGCGTCGGTATCGACCAGCAGCTCGAGCTGGCGTCCCAGCAGGCGGATGCCCTCGACCTGTTCTTCAAGCCAGGGCGCGATCTCCACTTCGGCGAGATGCAGTTCCGGCTGTTCGCGCTCGAAGCGGGCGTAGGTCAGGCTGGAGTCGATCAGTCCGTCGAGTTCATCGAGGTCGGACTCCATCATGCGCGACAAACGCTCGCCTTCGGCGGCGTCATGGGTTTCGGCGAGCATCTCGAGCGCGAAGCGCAGGCGCGCAATGGGCGTACGCAACTCGTGCGAAATGGCGCTCGACAACTCCTTCTGCGTGGCGATCAGCCGCTGTATGCGCTCGGCCATGCCATTCAGGGTTTCGGCCAGCGGTCCGAAGGCGCTGCTGCGCATGATTGGCGCGCGCGCCTCGAAGAGGCCTTCGCCGAGGGCGCGCGCGGTCTGACGCATCGCTTCGAGGTCTCGCCAGACCGGATGCACCCACAGCCAGACGACGATCGCCAGGCATACACCGATCAGGCTCCAGGTCAGCAGGCTGATGCGCAGGTCGAGCGGCATGCCGCGCCGGTATTCGGGATTGCGTTCGGGAGAGATCGGTCCGACGACGAGAATCTGTGGCGTCTGCTTGAGGCGGTGGTAGATGATGTCTCCCTGCGCATCGATCGCCATTTCCCCACCGTCGAGCTTCTCGGCCTGTGCCGCCGGAAGACTCAAGGTCCAGCGGTCGACGATTTCAAGCTTGTAGGCAAATTTGCGATCGAGTGCCTCGATGGTTCTCGGCCACTCCGAACGCGGCTTTCGGAAAAGCTCCTCCTCGATCAGCAGGACGGTGCCGCGCATGAAACGACTGGTGTAATCGTCGGTGATCCCCTTGACTGCGGTCGAGATGACGAAGTCTGCAAAAATTGCGATGGCCACGAAGGAACCCATGACCAGCAGGTAGAAGTTGAAGAACAGCCGCGACAGGCTGTAGCGCCCGCGCCAGGGCGCGGGCTTGTAATTCCCGAGGATCGACAGGAGCTTGTTATTGCCAGTCATGCTTGCTGAACAGATAGCCCTTGCCGCGCACGGTCTTGATACGCGTGGGGTTTTCCGGGTCGTCACCGAGTTTGCGGCGCAGCCTCGAGATGCGCGCGTCGATCGATCGGTCGAGGCCGTCGAAACCGATGCCACGCAGTTCCTGGAGAAGATCGTCGCGCGACAGGATGCTGCCGGCGTGGCGGGCAAGCAGCCACAGCAGGTCGAACTCCGCCGTCGTCAGGTCGATGCCGTCGTCGCCAAGTTGCGTGCTGCGCGTCGCCTGGCTGATGCGGAACCTGCCGAAGGACAGCTCAGCCGGCTCGCTCGGTTCAGCGCTTTCATCGGCAACGACGGGGTTGCCCGGTGCGCGGCGCAGCAAGGCCTTGATGCGCGCCAGCAGCAGGCGGGGCTGCACCGGCTTGGTGATATAGTCGTCGGCGCCCAGTTCGAGGCCCAGGATCTGGTCGAAGTCTTCGTCACGTGCGGTGAGCATCAGGATCACCCCGCGATATTGGGCGCGGACGGCACGGCAGATTTCGAAGCCGTCCTTGCCGGGCAGCATGATGTCGAGAATCACCATGTCCGGTCGCTCGTCCAGGATGCGCGTCTCGGCCTTGTTGCCATTCGCCTCGACAAGGACCTCGAAATCGTTCTTGTGCAGGTACTCGGCGGTCAGTTTGGCGAGGCGTTCATCGTCCTCGACCAGCAGGATACGTGTCTTCATCATTCAATCATAACGGGTTGTCGGCACGTGATGAACGTCCGTTGCCAATAAGATGCCAAATGTGCTGCCGCGGGACAACCGTGCGACCTGCATCGGCACGCTGTTCCGGTTCTTCAGGGAGTTTGGCGCGCGCGGGTTATTGCCTTAGAATCGCGGGCTTGCTCTTTCCTGGAACGCTCCATGTACGCTGGACTCGTCGATTTGCCCTGGTGGGCTGAGGTATTGATCACATTGGGCCTGACCCATGTGAGCATTGCCGCGGTGACCATCTTCCTGCACCGGCATCAGGCGCATCGCGCGCTCGACCTGCACCCGCTGCCCGCGCATTTCTTTCGTTTGTGGCTGTGGCTGGCGACCGGCATGGTCACCAAGGAATGGGCCGCGATCCACCGCAAGCATCACGCCAAATGCGAGACCCCCGAGGACCCGCACAGCCCGCAGATCTACGGCATCCACCGCGTCCTGTGGACCGGTGTCTTCCTCTATGTCAGGGAAGCCAGGAACGCTGAAACCCTGCGCCGCTACGGGCATGGAACACCGGACGACTGGATCGAGAATCACCTCTACACGCCGTGGCACAAGCTCGGAGTGGTGATCATGCTGGCCATCGACATGGCCTTGTTCGGCGTGCTGCCGGGTTTCCTGATCTGGGCCGTGCAGATCATCTGGATTCCCTTCTGGGCGGCGGGGGTGATCAACGGCCTCGGACATTTCTGGGGCTACCGGAACTTCGCTTCCCCGGACGCGAGCACCAACATTTCCCCCTGGGGCATCCTCATCGGCGGCGAGGAACTGCACAACAACCATCACACCTATCCCACTTCCGCGCGCTTGTCGATCCACTGGTACGAAATTGACATCGGCTGGCTGTATATCCGCATCCTTGCCGCGCTGGGCATGGCCCGGGTGAAGAAAGTCGCGCCCAGGCCGCGCCTCGGGACGCTGCGCCCGGTCGTCGACTTCGATACCCTGCAGGCGGTGATCGTCAACCGCTATGACGTATTGTCGCAATACGCCAGGTCGCTGAAGCAGGTGTATCGCGAGGAACTCACCACGCTGCAGGACAGCCAGCGCTTCAAGGGACTCAAGCGCTGGTTGACCACCGATGCCGGCGCGGTGCCGCAGGAGCAACGCGGCCGCCTAGAGTTGCTGCTCGGCGAAAGCACGGCCCTGCAAACGGCCTACGCCATGCGCCAGGAACTGGTGGCCGTCTGGGAGCGCTCGAATGCCTCCCGCGAGCATCTGCTTCAGGCCCTGCAGGACTGGTGCGAGCGTGCCGAGAATTCCGGCGTCCGGCAGTTGCAGGAACTGTCGCTGCGCTTGCGCAGCTACGTGCTGGCCTGAGCAGGCGCGCCGATGTCGCTTTCCTTGCGGGCTGCCTTCGCCTTGCTGGCGTTGGCAGCAGTTGGTCTGACGCTGGCCGGCTGGTCGATCGGCGAACTGATGAAACTGCAGCCGTGTCCGTTGTGCATTTTTCAGCGGCTGCTCTATCTGCTGATCGGCCTGCTGGCGCTGGCCGGAGCCTTGTTCCCCGGCGCGCGCCGCGTGTGGGGTGCGCTGCTGGCCTTGACCGCGGCCGGTGGCGTGGCCACCGCCGCCTACCAGAGCTGGCTGCAGTACCTGCCCGAGGTGAGCATGGAGTGCGGTTTCGGCGAGCCGACCCTGATCGAACGCATCGTCGACTGGTTCGGCGTGCGCTGGCCAGCGATGTTCATGGCCACCGGTTTCTGTTCGAGCAAGGAATGGGTGTTCCTCGGCCTGTCGATGGCCAACTGGTCGGTGCTTTGTTTTCTCGTCTTTCTGGCCGCCGCGGTATGGCTGCTGCTACGGCGCATCGAGCGCTGAACGTTCGGCGCTGCCTCAGCCTCAGCCCTCAGTCCTAACCGGTGCTGCCGAAACCACCCGCGGCGCGCGCGCTGGCCGCGAAGTCCTCGACCACGTTGAAGCGCATCTGCAACACCGGCACGATCACCAGTTGCGCCAGGCGTTCGAGCGGCTGCAGCGTGAAGGTCTGCTGACCACGGTTCCAGGTCGAGACCATGATTTCGCCCTGATAGTCTGAATCGATCAAGCCGACCAGGTTGCCCAGGACGATGCCGTGTTTGTGGCCTAGCCCCGACCGCGGCAGGATCATCGCCGCCAGCCCCGGGTCGGCGAGATGGATGGCTACCCCGGTTGGAATCAACAGCGTTTCCCCGGGCCGGATGTCCACAGGCGCCGCGATGCATGCGCGCAGGTCGAGACCGGCCGATCCGGCAGTCGCATAGTGTGGCGGGCTGTCGCGCAGGCGCGGGTCGAGCAGCTTGACGTCTACCCGCAGGTCGGGTCGGCTCATCGGCGTTGCTCGAGCAGGCTGGCGATACGCGCGACAAGTTGACGGGCGAGCTGGAGTTTGGGTGCTGAAGGCAGGGGGTACTGGCCCGCGTCGTCGAACAGGATCAGCGTGTTGTCGTCGCCACCAAAACCGTCGTGGATCAGGTTGCCGACCAGCAGGGGGATCTTCTTGGTCCGCCGTTTGTTTTCCGCGTATTCCGCCAGATTCTCGCTCTCGGCAGCAAAACCGACGCACAACGGCGGATCGCGCAGCGCGGCGACTTCGGCGAGGATATCCGGATTCTGCAGCAGTTCGATCTGCGGAGGCGAGGTCTGGGCGCCTTTCTTGATCTTGTGGCCGATCGGCTTCGCGGGTCGGTAATCGGCCACCGCCGCGACGGCGATGAACACGTCGCTCGCCGCGACTTCGTGGTGGACCGCCGCGTGCATCTGCAGCGCGCTGGTCACGGCGATGCGGGTGACGCCCTGCGGGCAGGGCAGGCTGACCGGACCGGAAACCAGCGTCACCTGCGCACCCGCTTCGCGGGCGGCGCGGGCAATGGCGTACCCCATCTTGCCACTCGACAGGTTGGTGATACCACGTACCGGGTCGATCGCTTCGAAGGTCGGACCGGCGGTCAGCAGCACGCGTTTGCCGGCCAGGCGCTTGGGCTGGAAGTGCGCGACCATGTCGGCCAGGATCTCCTCCGGCTCGATCATCCGCCCCAGCCCGGTCTCGCCGCAGGCCTGATCACCGCAACCCGGCCCGAGGATGTGCACGCCGTCACCGCGCAGTGTTGCGATGTTGCGGCAGGTGGCCGGGTGTTCCCACATCTGGCGGTTCATCGCCGGTGCGACCAGCAAGGGGCAAGCGCGCGCCAGCGCCAGCGTGCTCAACAGGTCATCGGCGAGGCCATGCGCCAGCTTGGCCAGGAAATCGGCCGACGCCGGGGCGACCAGCAGCACGTCGGCTTCCCGCGACAGATCGATGTGCGCCATGTTGTTGGGCACGCGTGCATCCCACTGGTCGCTGAACACCGGTTTGCCGGACAGCGCCTGGAAGGTCACCGGGGTGACAAAATGGGTCGCCGCTGCGGTCATCACCACCTGCACCGAGGCGCCCTCCTTGAGCAGCAGGCGCAGCAGCTCGGCCGCCTTGTAGGCCGCAATGCCGCCCGTGACGCCGAGGACGATGCGTTTTCCAGCGAGTTCCATGCGTTGCTCTCTTCAAGTGTCCTGGTTGGATGGTTTGGCGGCACATTCTACTTGAGATTGTGCAGGCAAAATTCAGGCATGAGCGCATGCAAATCTTTTCGTTTATACTTTCGGTGTTGTCAACCTTTCGGATGCGCTGCCTCCTGAGTTGCGACAACGACCTTCTCCTGTTTGGTTCCGGCTTTTCCAGCTTTTCCGGCTCACGTCAAATTAGAACCTGGCCTCTTGCGGCGAGATGGGATTGAAATGATCGGTAAGGCTGCGTGGCACACGAGTGTGGACCGAAGGGGCTCGTGGAGTCTCGGCAATTACCTGGTCCCGGGAATGATCCTGATTGCCGGCATGGTGTTGACCCTCGTGGTTTGGCAAGTCGTTCGCCAGCACGAGAGCAGCAAATCCCGAGTCGAATTCGACCTCCTGCTCCACCAGATAGCAGACGCCATCCAGGATCGAATGAAGGCGAACGAACAGGTTCTGCGAGGCGTTGTCGGTCTTTTTTCTGCCAACAGCCAGGCCGGAAGGGATGTGACCCGGTCCGAGTTCAAAACCTTTGTGGCGGCTTTAAGACTCAACGAGCGATACCCGGGTATCCAGGGTGTCGGCTTTTCCAGGCTGATCCCGCCCGCGCAGCTTGCCGACCACCTGCTGGCGATTCGCGCCGAGGGATTTCCGGAATACCTGTTGCGCCCCCCCGGCGAGCGCAGGCACTACTCATCCATCGTCTATCTTGAACCGTTCGACTGGAGAAACCAGCGTGCATTCGGCTACGACATGTACTCGGAACCGGTGCGACAGCGCGCGATGGAGCGAGCCTGGAAAAGTGGTGCTGCGGCCCTCTCCGGCCGGGTCATCCTGCTACAGGAAACCGACAAGGACGTTCAACCAGGGGTCCTGATGTATCTGCCGGTTTACCACTCAGGGACTACGCCGACCGACGAAGAGCGACGTCTGGACGAACTCATCGGCTGGGCGTATTCGCCGCTACGGATGAAGGACATGATGTCCAGTCTGCTTGAACGCGACATTTCGCACACGGCTGGGCGGATTGCGTTCACCATTTACGACGGAGAAAACGCCGACCCAGCGGCGTTGCTCTTTTCCAACGAAGAGTCCGACAAAGGCGACGCCAATCGATTCCACGCCAGCAGGAAAATGGAGATTGCAGGACAACCGTGGTTTCTGACGGCAACGGCACTACCCGGCCTGGGTGAGCCGACGAGTGTGGCGAATTCAATGGTCATCCTGACGGCAGGCTTGGGTATCAGCCTGTTGCTGGCCTTCCTCAACATGAACCAGTTACGCAGTGCTGCACGTCTCGCCGTTGCGGTTAGCCAATTGCAGGAAAGCGAGTCCCGCTTCCGCGACTTCTTCGAGAAGAACAAATCGGTGATGTTGCTCATCGATCCTGAAAGCGGTGCGATCATCGCTGCCAATCAGGCGGCAGCAAGCTATTATGGCTATTCGCAGTCAAGCCTGCTCGGCATGCTCATCAGCGAGATCAACACGCTTCCCCCGGAAGAAGTCGCTCAGGAACGACAACGGGCATTGCACGAGGAACGGAACTATTTCAACTTTCCCCACCGGCTTGCTTCCGGCAAGATCCGCGATGTCGAGGTCTATTCGACACCGATCGAAGCTGATGGCAGGCCACTGCTTTTTTCCGTGATCCATGACATCACGGAACGCAAGCAGCAGGAGAGAGCGCTGCATGAAGCCAGCCTGCAACTGGCCGTGGCGCAGAGCGCGGCTCAAGCCGGCTTCTGGAGTTGGGATATTGGCAGCGGCAATCCGACCTGGACGCCGGCACTCTTCTCGCTCCTTGGCCTCGATCCGGCCACAACGGAGGCCAGTTTCGAAGCATGGCAGTCTGTGCTGCACCCTGAAGACCTTCAAGAGGCTGAAAGAAGTATTGGCGATGCCATACGGGACCATGTTCCACTGGTCAACGAATATCGCGTTGTCCTGCCCTCGGGGCAGACGCGCTGGATCTATGCCAGGGGCGATACATCGTATGACGCGCAGGGTCGTCCCTTGTGCATGAGTGGTTTATGCATCGATATCACATCGCGGAAGCAAGTCGAGTCCGATCTGCACGACAGCGAGGATACGTTCCGAACCCTGGCTGCACTGGCGCCCGTCGGTATTTATCTGGCTGCGCCCGACGGTGACTGCATTTATGCGAACAGGCGCTGGTGTGAAATGGCCGGAATGTCCCCGGCAGACGCTCTCGGCAAGGGATGGTTGGCGGCGTTGCATCCGGAAGATCGCGAAGCCGTTGCATCGAACTGGCAGCGAATGGTTGAGTCCGAGGGGACTTGGGGGCTTGAGTACCGTTTTCGCTCTCCGGATGGAAGGGTAACCTGGGTATATGGTTTGGCCTCGCCACAGCGGGATACCGCGGGCCATATCGTCAAATACATTGGCAGCAACCTCGACATTACCGAACGCAAGCGTACGGAAGCCGAGCTTGACCAATACCGTCATCACCTCGAAGCGATGGTCGAAGAGCGCACGCAGGAGCTTTACTTGGCCAAGGAGGCTGCCGAAGCCGCGAGTCGCGCCAAGAGCACCTTCCTTGCCAACATGAGTCACGAGTTGCGCACGCCCATGAACGCCATCATGGGGATGACTGAACTGGTCATGCGACGGACAACCGACGCAAGACAGATGGATCAGTTGGGCAAACTGAAACACGCTTCCACCCATCTGCTTTCAGTCATCAACGACATCCTGGATATTTCCAGGATCGAGGCCGAGCACCTGGTTCTGGAGCAGGTCAGCTTCAAATTCGGCCTGGTGCTGGAAAACCTGATGGGCATGATCGGGCAGAAAGTTGCGGAAAAAGGCCTGAAGCTGTTCTTCGATCTGCCGCCTGCGGTTGCCAGCCTGACGCTGCTGGGCGATCCCATGCGTCTGGGTCAGATCTTCCTCAATCTCGCGGGCAACGCCGTCAAATTCACCGCACAAGGTGCCATTGCCGTGCGAATCAAGCTACTTGAGGAACATCCGGGCGACGTCCTGTTGCGTTGCGAGGTGCAGGATACCGGCATTGGCATTGCAATCGAGGACCAGGGACGCTTGTTTACCGCCTTCGAGCAGGCCGACAGTTCGATGACTCGCAAGTATGGCGGTACCGGCCTGGGACTTGCCATCAGCAAACGTCTGGTTGAAAAGATGGGTGGGAGCGTCGGCATCGAGAGTACGGTTGGGCAGGGTAGTACCTTCTGGTTTACCATAAATCTGAAGAAGACGACCGACGCCGACACCCCGGCGCCGACTATTGCAGAACAGTCAGCCGAGGTGCAACTCAAGGCCCATCACGCCGGGGCACGCATCCTCCTCGCGGAGGACGAGCCGATCAATCAGGAGGTGACGTGCGGGTTGCTGGCAGATGTCGGCCTCACCGTGGAGTTGGCCGAGGATGGAGGTTGCGCGGTCGCCATGTCGCAACGCAGCCACTACGACCTGATCCTGATGGACATGCTGATGCCGATGATGAACGGCATTGAGGCCACGCGGGTGATCCGGACCTTGCCCGGCTACGCACACACCCCGATTCTGGCGATGACGGCGAATGCCTTCAATGAGGATCGCAGGGTCTGCCTTGCCGCCGGCATGGACGACCACATCGCCAAACCCATCGACCCCGATATGCTGTACGAGAGCTTGTTGCAGTGGTTGAGCAAGCCTCGCGCATAGGCTTCCGGGAGGGCCGGCCAGCGGTATCGCGTGATCGCTTCACCTACACCGAGTGGCGACGGCATGGATTGCCGGGGATGTCGCTCGAACTGCTGGCGCAGCAAGCCAATCGCCATACGGAAGAACCGGGCGTGACTCAGGGAAAATCGGAAGGCAGCGGCGAGTAGCTGTGGTCGGGAGCGGGATGCCGGAAGGCGCATTCGACTGGTGAGGTGACGACATGGCGATTACCGATTGGCCCGAGGATGAGCGACCACGCGAGCGCCTTCTGGCGCACGGTGCCGCATCGCTCTCGGATGCCGAGTTGCTGGCGATCTTCCTGCGTGTCGGCTGCAGGGGAAAATCCGCGGTTGATCTGGGGCGTGAGCTGATCAGCCGCTTCGGCGGGCTGAACGGCCTGTTCGCGGCCAGCCAGGCCGACTTTTCGGCGGTGCCCGGCATGGGCCCCGCGAAATTCGCGCAGTTGCAGGCGGTCCTGGAAATGGCGCGGCGGTCGTTGGGCGAGGAAATGCGCCGGGGAATCGGCTTTTCTTCTCCGGCGGCGGTGCGCGATTACCTGCGGCTGCATCTCGCGGGGCTGCAGCACGAGGTGTTCTTCGCGCTGTGGCTGGATGCGCAGAATCGCCTGATCGCCGCTGAAGAGCTGTTTCGCGGCACGCTGACGCAGACCAGCGTCTAAGCTCGCGCAGGAGCACTCTAAAGCACGAATGGATGCATCAGCAATTCCCATTCGCTTCCACGGCAGGATACAAGTTAAGCGCGCTGTTCCGTTAACCTGCGCTGCGTAAAGTCTCAAGAAGTGAGGGCTGTCAGCAACGACCGCGGCTGTAGAAGGCGTTGCCGCACCGTCGGCAATTCTCACCTGCCCCTAGCCAGACCCAGCGTGTTCTAGGCGCCGTCTGACAGATTCCAAAGGTGAGCAGTCTGCGACGGTAGTTCAAGACTGGTGGTCTGGTAGGCAGCTAACGGCCACAACCCGCCGTAGCAACCGCAAAAAATCGAGCAGCGCGAACGGCTGGTAACTCATCAGATACCGGCCGACTGAGCACCCTTGCGATGGGTGGTTAACCCTCCGGGACGTAACAAGCGGCCATTCGCCGTTCTCGACAGGGTTCAGCTGCCCCAAAGGGCAGTAGCGTTAGCTTCGCATGCCGGATAGGCTTGTCATCATGGCAACTAGCGGCTTGGGCAAACTCTGTGTAGGTGTCGTCGACGATGACGAGAGTCTTCGTCGCTCGGTCGCTCGACTGTTGCGTGCGGCGGGGATGCAGTCGGTCACGTACGCATCCGCCGAAGCGTTCAACGAGGACATGAAGCATCCGAGATTTGATTGTCTCGTGCTCGACGTTCAGCTACCCGGCATGTCCGGGATCGATTTGCGCAATCAACTTGCCGTGGAAGGGGACCGAACGCCGATACTCTTTGTCACCGCTCATGACGATCCCAGGGTGCGCGAGGCGGCATGGTCCGGGCAGTGTGTCGGCTATTTTCGCAAGACGGATGCCGGTAGCGACCTTCTGGAGGCGATTCGCAGTGTGGTTTCGTCTTCCGCCCCCGGATAGCGTCACGCTTCAACATTCTTCCTGTGGCCAATCCTGCGGTGCAATTCAGTGCGCCGACGTGTATGCCGGTCAAGCCCGGTCGCATAATATCGGGCGCAAGTCGGCAGTTCGCAATCTCTCGCATGCGCCGGTTGCTGACGTAAAATTGCCAGATTGGGCACCTGCGGTCGGTGGAATCCGGCATTCGGAAGACAGAGGACGCGAAGGCATAGGTACTTTGTCATGAATTGGATGACCATCACCTGGCCCATGGTGGCTGCGGCCTGCCTCACGCTAGGCTTAATCGAGATGGGCATTGGACTTGCGCAGCGCCCACGCGCGCCCCGACTGCTATTTGCACTCAGCGCTTTCACTGTCGCCTGCGTCGCTGCTCTGGAATTGGCGTTGATGCAAACCGATGAACTGGCGGAGTGGTGGCTAGCAGCCTGTCGGACTATAGGCCTGCCGCTGCCGGATATGCTATAATCAT